>Ga0208124_100011_pt1 | contig 339659 bp, 330 predicted proteins | sample LakWasM104_HOW12_2_FD_183922 | JGI IMG/M metagenome (GOLD analysis project Ga0208124, IMG submission 183922) | Freshwater sediment methanotrophic microbial communities from Lake Washington under simulated oxygen tension - Sediment Metagenome... | ecosystem: Environmental > Aquatic > Freshwater...
AAGCCTACGAGCTCTAAAGAGTTACTTGATTTTGTTCTAAGTATACGCGAGCGAGTAATTCACCAATCTCATGCAAACGGTGTTACGGCATGGGCACTCGGCATAGCGGTTTTATATTTACTATTACAAGCATTGCCGAATGTTGCAAAATTAAAGTACTCACTAATTCAGTTAGATGCATTTATCATTTTTTTTACCCATATTATGGGTATATTGATAGCTGGGAAATGGTTACATCTTTCTCTAATTGGTGAGTCTAAATTTACTAAATTTGATTATAGGTTTTTAAAGCGCTATCCAACTAGAACTATTTCAATAGCGTTAAGTTTTCTTCTTGTCGAAGGAGTTTATTTTTTTGGTTCAATGATAGGAATTTTGTCTTCTTACTCAATTGAGAAGTTAAAACAAGGTTTATTTTTTAACACAATAAACATTCAGCTATCAGGTTTTGAGTATGGGATATTCGCATTTAGCACATTTTTATTTGGTATTTTTTTAATAGCGTTAATCTTTTTCTCATATCAGTCTTTAAAAGACTTTAGAGAAAATGACTTTTACCCATCTATACACTCTTTAAGGAAAAAAACTGCTAGTACACCAAGATTTGATTGCATCATAGTATTTTTGCTATTTTTAAATGCGCTGTATATTTTTTCCCCAACAGTAAAGGTTAATATTGATGAGTATAAAGAATTAGTTCTTTTAAGTTTTCAATTAGGACTCGCACTCTTTGGAGCATCTTACTACCTTAAAAATTTTACTTACACTAATACTCTGGATTTACTTGATAAACTAGAACGCGATATCGTATTACACAATATCTCTGAAGAGGAGATTAAGTTAAGACTTCAAGAAGAGTACTATGGAAATGAATTTCAAGGTTGGGTTGTTGAACAGATTGTAGAAATTAAAAAAAGATCCGTAGAGTTGAGTGCTGAACTAGATGTGTTAGAAAGTTTCAAGGGAGACTTGAATTTAATCAGTAAAGAGTTAAAGTTTGAGCGCATAGGAAGGATAGAAAGTTATAAAAAGAATATTGAAAGTCTTTTAGGGGAATTAACAACAAAATGTAATGAATTATCTAAATGTTTAGGTGGTTTTGCAGCACAGGTTAAAAGCGATAAGTATCTTACTAGTGTAATTAATGAAAATTCAGCAGACATTAAAAGAATTTCAAGTTCAGCTGAAGTAAGAGCAACGCAAACAATTAAAGAGCTAGAACAACTTTTAATAATGTGAGTTGTCCTAGCCAAGTAGCGTGGGCATGAATAAGCACATGTGTAACAATTTAAAGCTTCACTATATCTTTTCGCCTCTAGGCGAGTTACTTTCTTTTGCTTGCTCAAAAGTAAGTAACCAAAGAAAAGAGCACCCCCTCCCGCTTGTTTCCTGCGCTGCTCGGCGCGGTAGGAGGGGATTTGAGGTCAAAAGCGTTGAGGTTTCAGCATTGAATGTTTGTTGCTAAGTCTTTTATTTCTTTAGCCACCACTTAATGACTGGAAAATATAAACGGTTCCGTCATCGGGTGTGCGATCAGAGAGTTTGATTTTATCAATCACTATGTTGTCATTAATGCTGATATTCACATGCCGACGTAGCGCACCGTGTTCGTCAAGCACGTAGTCGGTAAAGCCTGGGGCAATCTCGTTGATTGCTAGCAAAATTTCTGCAACTGAGCCAGCTGGCACGGTGATTATTTGGTCTTTTAACTGTGGAAAGAACCGGTAAAGATGCCCCGTCATTTTTACGCTAGGCATGGCGTTCAGCCAAATCGAACTGAGTAAATCGGCGGAAAATTGTTACCTAGGCATTGCCATGTTTCACCACGATCTTCAGATAGGTAAGCATTTCCACTCGTGCTGCCAAAACATAAACAATCACCAGACGCATCAAGCGCGTGCCTTAAGACGATGTCATAGGCGTTCTCTTGGGGTAGACCGTCTCGAAAAGTTTGCCATGTTTGCCCGCCATCGCTCGTACGTGCGACAAACAAACCACCATCAATCGCCATGCGTTCTGCATCTGCACGTGCTGGTACTACCCATGCGGTGCGTCCGTCATTCGCATCCGCCGCAATTGGGAAACCAAAATTCACTCCGACATCGGGAATGCTCACCTTTTTCCAGCTTTTTGCGCCGTCATCACTGTAAAAAACACCGAAGTGGTTTTGCTGCCAGAGATAATCCGGCTGACTGGGGCAACTCGTCACGAAGTGCGGGTCGTGACACCACTCTGATTCTGGATTCGGCATGTAATCATTCAACATGCCTTGGTTACGGCTGTGCCAGCTTTGACCGCCATCGGTAGTCTCAATAACCCCTGCGGTTGATACCGCAATATGCATATGATTCGGATCGCGGGGATCAACAATAATGGAATGAATGCCGGGTTCAAAAATGCCATAATCGATACTTGCAGGCGTACCGTTCCAAAGGTTTACGGATGTCGCATCACCTGCAAACAAATCACCGCCGCGGCTTTCATGGTTCCACAGTGGTCGGTTGAGTTCCCAGCTATCGCCACCATCATCGCTGACAAATAAACCACCGGGGATAGTGCCAGCATATAACCTGTAAGGATGATCGGCATTTCCAAACGTAATATTCCAGATTTTAAGCACGGTTGCATCGGCGTATTCTGGATTGGCGGAGGGCGATTCTGGGTTGAAATCTGGCGTAGGTAGGTATTTAACGATATAGCGTGCGCCTTTGGGGTATTTGAGGGATGTAATATCGTCCCAAGTTTTACCGCCATCGCGAGAACGTGACAACTTAGGCCCCCAATGCCCATGATCTAGGGATGCCCACAAGGTGCCGTCACGAGGGTCACGTGCCGCGTAACACACCGGAATACCCGCATGCGCGATTGGGCGAGGCAGCCACTTAGCGTTTATACGATCGAATATGATGGTGCCCTTGCGAGTGCCTAGTAAAATCATCTTAGGTAAAATCGTATCAGACATAAATTACTCCCTAAAACATAGCAAAATCATGTACTAACGGTGAAATATAGCACTATGTTAAAGCGTGCGCCACTAGTGAATATTTACCCAATACAGCAAGGCATTTCACTGATGTCTACCTAAGTATCCACCCATGACTTTGGGACTGCTTCAATCAGGTAGTCCACAAAAGCTCTTACTTTCTTAGTGATAGCATGCTTATCTTGGAAGCAAGCATAAAATTCCAACGGCACACTATCAGACTGTATCGATTCTGGGTTGAGTGGGTTTGCTTGAAAGAGCGCAACTAAGCTACCTTTTTTGATCTCTTCATTTGCAATAAAAGCCGCTAGGCGCGCAATTCCTGCTCCTGCAATGGCAAGGCTGCCAAGTGAATCTATATCGTTACAAATAATGCTTGGTTTAATTTCAGGCTCATATCGCAGACCGTCTCGAAGAAATCCCCAACTCAATATACGACCATCCACAGGCATGCGAAATACTAGGCAATCATGCTCCAACAACTCAGCAGGTTCTTTCGGGAAACCTTTTCGTTCCAAATATGAAGGAGAGGCGCAGAAAAGAACAGGGACTGTGGCAATCTTTCTCGCAATCAGCCCGGGTTCTAGTTGTTGTTTAAATCGTATGCTTACGTCGATGTCTTCAGATATATGATCTGCATTACCATCAGTCAGAATCATTTCTACGGAAATATTTGGATATTTGAGAGTAAATGCTGGGATCAGTGGCATAAGAACGTGCCGACCAAATGCCACTGAACATCCAATCTTTATTCGTCCTTGTGGCAGCCCCTGCAATTCAGTGATTGCGTATTGGGCTTTGGCAAGGCCTTCAACGATGTCTCGCACTTCAGCGTAATACAACTCACCACTTTCTGTCATGGCTAGCTGCCGAGTGGTTCTAATTAATAATCTGGTTCCTAGTGACTTTTCTAAACGCTGAATGTTCTGGCTGGCAGCTGCAGGCGTGATGCCTTGCAACCTTGCGCCCGCCGCAATGCTTCCGCCTTGGACAGCTTTCACGAAACTTTTAATACTTCTTAGTGTATCCATTTTGCTATCGACTGATTATCTCAGTCGATAGTTTATCTATAGAGTGATTCAAGAGTCAATCATCTACTAAACTCTTTCGGATATGAATATAGTGACATCATTGATTTGGAGATCACTATGAAAAAACTTAATAAAATACCTAAAAGATTTACGCACTACGTCTTTGCATTTTTCATGGCGGGGATTATGGCTTTTTTAATGTCTATGGTCATCGTAGCAGCAAGCAGCGGAATTGAAGACGGATATTCAATACGCGTTATTCACTCATACGCACTCGCCATGCCGGTGGCATTTTTCTGTGTACTAATCGTTAGACCAGTTGTGGTGCATTTGGTCGCATTATTTGTAAGGCCCAACTAATTTATAATCAGTGATTTATCCTGATAGCAAATGGATTACGCAAAGCTGGCTGGGCATCACACAGCCTCTACTAAAGCAGTGCTGTATTTGCAGAATTATGACTTTAATGGCGAGGTAACTAAATCACCGACCACTGATTAAGCTTACTTGTATTAATGTCATCAACAAAATCCAAAATTGATGAGAGGATGCTGTGTGCCTAAAGCACTGCTTCGCAAGAATCTGCAAATTTAAATTGCTGACCATTTTTTTGCTAATTGCTGAGTTCTAAATTTATCCACAATAAAATCAACAAATACTCTAGTTTTAGCAGGCATGAGTTTTTTTGCCGAAAAATATAACGACATGACACCATGCTCTGTATACCAATCTGGAAGCACTCTCACTAATTTTCCACTTTCTAAGTGTTGAAGTGTATGTGGCATAGGTACATGTGCGATACCTAAACCAGCCATTGCTGCATGACATAACGCCTCTGGATCATTCAATGTGACCCGTGGAGGTAGTTCAATAGTGGCTTGATCACCAGCAACAGTTTTCAAATTCCAAGGTGTGATTTGATTGCTTGTTTGTGAGTATCTAAGAAGCGCATCTAACTTGTATAGCTCGGCAGGTGTTTGCGGAATAAATTTGCTTTTAAGATAAGCTGGCGATGCTACTAACACTAAATGTACTGGTGCTAGCTCCCGTACCACTACACCCGGAGCTAGTACTATGCCACCACCAATTGCCACATCAAAGCCTTCCCCTATCAAATCTACCTGACGGTTATCAAAACGCCAGTCTGGTTTGATAGCGGGGTAAAGCGTAAGAAACTCTGCAAGTAATGGCAGAATATGATCACGGCCAAAAGCCAGGCCCAAAGCAACTTTCAGCGTGCCTGCAGGTTGTCCACCTTCACTGCTTGCATTTGCTATAGCCGTTTGAATAGCGTCCAACCCACCAGTCACTTGTGCTAAAAAATGCTCTCCAGCTTCTGTCAGTTTCAGGCTGCGCGTACTGCGATAAAACAAACGCACACCTAGATCCGCCTCGAGTTTTGCAACATTCTTACTCACGCCCCCAGGAGTCAAGCTTAGTCGGCGGGCTGCTGCAGAAAAGCTGCCTAACTCAGCACTACGAACAAACGATTCGATACTACTTAACGTCTCCAAAGACTCTCTCCGCTTTATCTTGTACTAATAGTATAAAGTAATTGTAGTAATAGCCATCTATTTTATGTGCAATTGTCAGCACATACTGTTCACGTACTCAAGGCTATTATTAATTAAATTAGGAGATTTATCGTGACAAACGCATCTAGAAACATTAACCAAAATTTTCAACGCCTTGCCGGTAAGGTGGCAATCATTACGGGTGCAAGCTCAGGCATTGGTCGAGCGACTGCAAAGCTCTTTGCTAAAGAAGGGGCTAAGGTCGTTGTCGCGGCCCGTCGGGAAGCTGAACTGACAAAGCTGGTTGCAGAAATTGTTGCTGATGGTGGAGAAGCGATTGCGATTGCAGGCGATGTGCAATCAGAAACATTTTCTAAATCACTAGTCGCACTCACAATAAAAAGTTTTGGTCGCCTTGATATTGCTTTTAATAATGCAGGTACTCTTGGTGAGATGGGGCCTACAACTGAAGTCTCTGAAAAGGGTTGGAGCGACACACTTGCAACGAATTTGACGAGTGCTTTTTTAGGTGCAAAATATCAAATCCCAGAAATGGTCAAACAAGTTGGCGGTTCAGTCATTTTCACTTCGACCTTTGTCGGTTATAGCGCAGCATTTCCAGAAGTGGCGGCTTATGCTGCTAGCAAATCAGGTTTAATTGGTTTAACACAAGCCCTTGCGAGTGAGTATGGCCCTGCTGGTGTGCGAGTAAATGCTGTGTTGCCTGGCGCAATAGATACGGATATGTACCGAGAAATGAATAACACAGCGGAATCACAAGCATTTATCAGCAATCTACATGCACTAAAGCGTGTAGGTAAGCCAGACGAAATTGCAAAAGCGGTGCTTTACTTAGCCTCCGATGATGCCTCATTCGTGACAGGTACGGCTTCCTTAGTGGATGGTGGGGTATCTATTACGAGAGCCTAAAAGATAGCCTCTTTCTTAAAAATACTCAGATAATTTATGTTAAAAAATAACAAATAATTATCTGAGTTCAGTCTCACAAAACTAAGTGTTAATCGGCTAGTCTGCTACAGGGCTTTTATATCGAGATAGCCAATGAGCATAAGGCGGTGGTAGTACCCAGGCTGGATCTTTTTTACCTAAGACTTTTGCCGCATGATATGGCCAATTTGGATTCTCTAGGTGAGCCCGTCCTATCATCGCTAAATCTAACTGTTCATTGCGTATTGCCTGATCGGCAAGTTTTGGTGTACCAAATCCCCATGCAGAAGAAACGGGTATTTGAGCCTCATTACGAACTCTCTGTGCTATAGGCGCCATAAATGCAGGACCCCATGGAATATTCGTATCTGGGATAGTGAATCCAACGCTGACACTTAGCATGTCCAGCCCCAGTTGGCGCCACTCTTTAACCAATTGAATGGATTCGCTCATAGTTTCTTCGTCTTTACCATCGAATTCCAGCACGCCGAACCGAGCTGTTAATGGCAGGTTCTCTGGCCAGACAGTCCTGACGGCTGCAATTGTTTCTCTTGTGAATCGAGATCTATGCTGGAAGCTACCGCCATATTCATCCGTGCGATGATTGGAGTGAGTCGAAGTAAAGCTTTGAGCCAAATAGCCATGAGCCAAGTGCATCTCTAACCATTCAAATCCAGCCTCTTTGGCACGAAGTGCAGCAGCAACAAAATCACCTTGCACTCTTTTGATGTCATCAACAGTCATTTCACTCGGCACACGAGGTAGGTCGCCACCAAATGCGATCGCAGATGGCGCTATGGGCTGCCATGCACGAGAGTCGCCAGCAGCAATATGGTCATCGCCTTCCCACGGTACATTAGCACTTGCCTTACGTCCGGCATGGGCAATTTGTATACCTGGTATAGCACCCGCAGCTTTTATTGCCGCTGCGATTTCACGCAGTTGTTCAGTTTGAGTATCGTTCCATATTCCCAAGCAGTTTGGTGTGATGCGCCCCTCTGGTGATACAGCGGTTGCCTCCACGATGACTAGGCCGCTTCCGCCGCGGGCCAGACTTGCATAATGCGCTTTGTGCCAATCATTCACTAGGCCATCTTCAGCCATGTATTGACACATAGGTGGAATCGCAATTCGATTTTTTAACGTAACATCTTTTAATTGAAAGGAAGAAAATAAATCTGCCATGGTGATCCTTTGATTGTTATTGAGGTTATGGTTAGTAAATTAAGTTATTATTCTAATGTTCCAATATAATCGAACATTGGAATAATATCAAGGGATGTGGTAAATTTTGCCTATGAGACAGATTAAACACCCCGCCATGGAGCAAGTAGAGTTGATTGAAATTCTCTATGCGCTAGCAGACCCTACACGCATGGAAATTGTTGTTCGCCTCGCCAATGCAGGCAGAAAGTTAACATGCGGGGAGCTTGACCTGAATCGACCAAAATCAAGTATGTCGCATCACTTCAAAATATTACGTAGCGCGGGTCTTGTTGAAACGGTGGTTGATGGCACGGAGCATATGAACTCTTTGAGACTAGCAGAGATTGAGCAGAAATATCCAGGTGTTCTTGAGTCTGTACTCAAAGCCACACAAGATTCTGCTGCCCCTGATTCCCTTTGAAAAATACTACCTGGACTTAAATGTGTTAGCTAACTTTCGGTGACTCAATTGGGTCTTCTATCGGCAGAAGCAATCTGAAGCGTGGTCATTTACAATGCCTACGGCCTGCATCCAAGCATAAACAATGGTTGGACCGACGAATTTAAATCCGCGACGTTTCAGCTCTTTCGATATTTCTTCAGAAAGAGGCGTCATGACGGGAACACTTGATCCGTTGCCATTGAGTACTTTTCCTTGAGTGAAAGACCAACAAAAGTCACTAAAGCTTTCGCCACGCGCCATCATTTCACAATAAATTTTTGCACCTGCAATAGTTGCTTGAATTTTGGCGCGTGCGCGAATGATTCCCTCGTTATTCATAAGCCGATTAATGTCATCTTCATTGAAATTTGCAACTCGCGCGGGATCAAAATCTGCAAAAGCTTGACGGAATGCCTCACGTTTACGCAGCACAGTAATCCAAGACAAACCAGCCTGAAATCCTTCCAGCATCAGCATTTCCCACAGCATGCGAGAGTCTCCTTGCGGAACTCCCCACTCACTATCGTGATACGCTTGCATAAGCTCATTACTTTCAGCCCACGTACAACGTTTTTGGTGTTTAATTTCAGTTGAATTTAAGTGTTGGCTCATTTTTTACCTGAAGCTTTAGTGTGTATATATTAATTGTAATAGAACCAGTGAATAAAAAGGTGAATAGATGCTGATGTGTAAGACTTGCTTTGGAGCGGCTTTCACGATTTTAAAAAGCCATATTAACCAATACAATTTTATGTCTTCTGGGGAGGCCTTTAATTTAGCTATAAATCATAGAATTGGTTGCTAAAACTATTACTGATGTCGCTATGGAATTGATATAAGATTGAAGTAAAATTTATCGACGCAAGCAAAAAGTTGTTTGGCAGTGACTACGGGCTTTATTGATGAATCTACAAATAAAAGATGACACAAACATTGCTCTAGGCCTGACCTGGCGTTATGCCTTGGCGTTGACTTTGATCGCTGCATTATCTACATCTGCATGGTTTAGCCTCGAACTTATCATCTCTAGGCAAAAAAGCACAGCAGCAATAGTCAATATAAGCGGACGGCAGCGTATGTTAAGCCAGCGCACTGCTCTGCTCTCGAATTTATTAGTCCACGTACAAGCAGATCAACGTCCAAAAATTCACCGTAAGTTAAGGGAGAGCATTGAACTTATGGCTCAATCTCACTATGCGTTGATACATGGTGACAAACTATTGGGTCTGCCCTCTGATATGTCTGCAACAGTTCATGCCATGTACTTCAAAGGCGAGAATCCACTGAATACTCAAGTTGAAGTTTATGTTAAAAACGTTGATGAGTTGCTTGCAGCAGATGATAAGAATTTGACTGCTGATAATGGTACCTTACTTCTCATCACGAATACGGCATTGACTAGACTAAGCTCATCTCTAGACAAGATGGTGCATCAGTATCAACTGGAAGGAGAAGCGTCCATTGTCCGGTTGGAAAAAATAGAAACTTTGTTATGGACATTGACTTTATTATTACTGGCGCTTGAGGCGGCGCTGATTTTTTATCCATTTACAAAATTTACAAAACTGACCATTGATAAGCTGCATAAAATAACGCGTGAATTAAAATTTCATGAAGAGTATCTTGAAACTATTATTGAGCAGCGAACAGTGGAGCTTAGCATTGCGGCCACTGCCTTCGAATCTCATGAAGGTATATTAGTGACGGATGCTAATAATGTCATTCTTCGTGCAAATCAAGCATTCTTAAAAATCTCTGGCTATAGCGAAGATGAGCTTATCGGACAGTCACCACGATTATTTAGGTCTGGTAAACATGATGCTATTTTTTTCGACGCCTTATGGACCACTATAAACAATACAGGTATGTGGGAAGGTGAAATCTGGAATAAGCGCAAGAATGGTGAAGTGTATCCAGTACATTTAACTATCACGGCAGTAAAAGCTAACAATGGCAAAGTGACTAACTACGTATCGACACTGACCGACATTACTGTGAGTAAAGCAGCCAGTGATGAAATCCAGCGGCTTGCATTTTATGACCCACTTACTCAGCTACCTAACCGTCGGTTATTGGTTGATCGACTTAATCAGGCACTAGCTAGCAGTGCACGTAGCGGTCAGAGAGGCGCATTACTATTTCTTGATCTTGATCATTTCAAAACATTGAATGACACGCTGGGTCATGACATAGGTGATTTACTGTTACAACAAACTGCTACGAGGCTATTGGCTTGCGTACGAGAAGGAGACACGGTTGCTCGCATAGGTGGTGATGAATTTGTCGTATTTATAGAGAATTTAAGTGATCAGCCATTTGACGCTGCCGCTCAGGCTGAGATAGTAGGCGAAAAAATATTGAATGAGTTGAATTTACCGTATCTGCTTTCTTCACACAGATATTTCAACGCCTCAAGCATCGGAATTACGCTATTTAACGGAAGTGAATTAGAGTTAGAAGAGCTACTTAAGCAAGCCGACATTGCGATGTATCAAGCTAAAAAAGCGGGTAGAAATACATTGCGTTTCTTCGATCCCAATATGCAAGAGGTCATCAATGCGCGTGTCGAGCTAGAGCGAGATCTACGCCAAGCCATTGAGAATAAAGAGTTTCAACTCTATTATCAATTACAGGTTGATGGAGATGGGCGTTCATTGGGAGCAGAAGCATTGATTCGTTGGAATCAATCTAAACGAGGCTTGGTATCACCATTCAACTTCATACCACTAGCAGAAGAAACCGGATTGATTCTACCAATTGGGCAATGGGTATTAGATGCTGCCTGTACTCAGCTCAAAGCTTGGGAGCAGAATCCACTTACAAATCATCTTTCTTTATCAATTAATGTCAGTGCTCAGCAGTTTAAACAGGCAGATTTTGTGTCGCAGGTGCAAACCACGGTTCAACATCATGCAATCAATCCAAATCTGTTGAAAATTGAACTGACTGAAAGCATGTTGTTGGATAACGTTGAACACATCATTATCACAATGGTCGCATTACAGGCCATTGGAATACGTTTTGAATTGGATGATTTTGGAACTGGTTATTCATCTCTTCAATATTTAAAGAAATTGCCACTGCAACAGTTAAAGATTGATCAATCATTCATACAAGACATTACTGAGGATAGTAGCGACCAAGCAATTGTTAGAACAATCATTGCTATGGCACGCGGATTAAACATAGATGTCATTGCGGAAGGTGTAGAAACAGATAATCAATTAGCATACCTAAGAAATTATGGATGTAACCATTTCCAAGGCTATCTATTTGGCAGACCTGCGCCAATCAATGAGTTTGAGACTTTACTCGAGAATAGCCGGCCTTATCCAAGGGATGTCCTCTTAAGAGGTTTAGCCAGCAGTAAGTAAAATTAAACGAGCCTATCTAAATACTCCCTACGAATTTAGACAAAAGACCTAGTGGTTGCTGTAAAGAATTCAAAAATAAGGTTACGATTGGGTACTTCTGGTTTCTAGTATTGGCCTAATATGAATACATCTGATTTAGAAAAATATTTATTTGATAGTGTGCCAATAGCAAAATCACTTGGCATTCAAGTAATAGAGGTTGAGTTGGACCGTGTATCAACCTCAACCCCAATTCAGCCGAATAAAAACCATCTGAATACCGTGTTTGGTGGAAGTTCGTCTATGGTGTGTATCCTCACAGCATGGTCATTGTTCCAACATCGCATGATCTCCAATCATCTTGATGGGCAGATCATGATTCGCAAGCAAACCGTGAATTATTTCAAGCCGATTACTTCTGATTTTGTATGTGATGCTTATTTTAATGATGACTTAGATTGGGACGTATTTCTGAGCACATTTGATAGAATGCATAAAGCAAGGCTGGGTATTACCGCTCGCATTTATCAAGGTGAGCAACTTGCCGTAGAGTTTGAAGGTCTGTTTGTTTTGCTTAAAGCCTAATATATTTTAATAATTGCATTCCTAAGCATGACATTTACTAAATTTTCAGTATAATTCGCTCCCAGCAAAATGCCGGATTAGCTCAGTTGGTAGAGCAGCGCACTTGTAATGCGAAGGTCGTCAGTTCGATTCCGACATCCGGCACCAGTTTTGAATCTAGATTTTCTCAATTGTCAGTAATTAAGTCTAAGCAATAATGTCTAATTGCTCACCTCTTGCCCAAGCAAAGCGCTACCACTCAAACTGCTCGAATGCCATGCTAGTAACTACGGCACACCAATGACTTTTAAATATTCTTCAAGAGTGATGGCAATATTTTCAAGTGAGTTTTTGGCTTTAGCTAAATCTGAGTCACTTTCTAAATGTAGTTTTTCTAGCAATGATTTGTGTTCCTCAATCGCTTTGACGTGTTCGTTAAATTTGTGATCTTTAGAGTCATTGGCCATGATGATTACCCTCTTTTTCTTACCGTTAATTTCAACTTTTCACTATTTGATCATACGCTTTTGGTGATTTAGCTCAAGGAGCATCACGAATAGTATGCGTGATAACTTTTGCTGTTGCTATGCAAATAGCACTAAGATGCTTCCTGCTATCATGACTAAGCAGACGAGTAGTTTTCTGATTATATTTTTTTCGTTAAAGATTTTGTAGCCCGCAAATACTTGCAACACCATACCTAGCTGAAAGAGTGCTAGTGCGTAAGCCACCATCATGTTGGCGAGTAGCAGCAAGGTAAAGTACTGCATGATAAACACCATTACACCGATAACAAAAAGCGTGCGCAGGTGCTTTTTGGAGGTTTGCAGGTTGTTTTTTATGCCGCCAGTTATAAATAGTTGATTGCTTAATAGCACGAGTGCAAAGCCGATGAGCGACCAAAACACCATGGTGGATAGTGCGCCGCCGAAAATCACCGATTTTTTAAGAAAAATAGTGCCGATAGCGAATAAAAAGATAGAGAGAAATCTTGCCTGCACGCCTTTGTCTTTTAACAGATTTACGATGCGGTTGGTTTGCAAGTCACTCGTGGAAGGCGTTAAAAAATAGCTGCCAGCAATAATCACGAATACGCCGATTAAACCTTGCAGGCTAGGTATTTCGTTTAGAAACACGATGGCTAGCAGCATGGATGCAACGACTTTGTAGGCGTTAAGCGGGCCAAAGATGGAAAGCTCGGTTTTTGAGAGTGACATCACTAGAAACATCCATCCGCCCACATCAAACAGTGAGGCGAGAAAGGCATTCAGCCAGAAAGCATTGCTCAATTGGCTTATTTTAATCATGCCTAATAGCGGCGCGGCGAATACACTTAAAACAAAATAAGTGGCTGCCACAATAAAGAATGGGTGCAAGCCTTGGTGCGATAATTTTTTTTGATAAATGTTAGAGCCTAATGAAAATATTAAACGACCAAGAATGTAAACGAATTCCACTTTATTGAATGTACCTAGTGCTTTGTAAGAGAGAACAATTTTAACTGTTAATATGGAAATGATTTAATTTTGATTGCTGTTAAATACATTGATTTGGATAGGACGTTCGTTGAACGCTCGTCATAACTTGCATCAATTAAATTCGTGAATTAAATACTCGGCCTTGACGGAAACGGCTGTTCTCAGTATAGTGCCGGCCTTCGGCGTGTAGCGTAGCCTGGTAGCGCGCCTGCTTTGGGAGCAGGATGTCGGGAGTTCGAATCTCTCCACGCCGACCAGATTTAAATAGGTTTTAATAATTGGTGGCAAACCCCAATTAGCAAAAAAGGAGCTTTGGCTCCTTTTTTGTTTTTGTCGCTAGACGCAAATCTACACATTAAAATAAATTGACGGGCTAGTGAATTAGGGCTAAATTTCATTGCATAGTTTGTTAAACATTTCCTTTCTTAGCAAAGCCCTATTCGACATATGATTGCCAACATCACCGATATTCACGCTGTTTCTGAAGCCATCCGCGACGCAGTGGCGCCTGTATTTCTACTGACAGGTATAGGCTCTATTCTCGGTGTGTTAATCGGTCGTTTAGGGCGATCCATAGATCGTGCTAGGCTATTGAATGATATGCCGCGAGAGAAGCGTGAAAAATTTAGTCATGAGTTCAAGATATTAGTTAAACGCACCAAATGGCTCAGGCGAGCGATTGGTTTGGCAACACTGGCGGCTTTATGTGTGTGCGTTTCTATTGCCGCTTTGTTTATTTCAGTCGAGACAGGTTTTAAAATGCCACATGTAGTGTTGCTGTCATTTATTTCGTCGATGTTTTCGGTGATTGTGGCGTTGCTATGCTTCTTGCGCGAGATTGTACTGGCATCGCGTGAAGTGATTGTGCCGTTTAATCATGATTAAATGACGGATAGATATATCCGTCATTTAGTTTATATTCCTGCCTGAACTACCGCCTCTTTTTCCTCTTTAGGTTCTTCATGCAAGGCAAACACACTGGTTGATTTAGCACCAGCGTTTTTGCCTTTGAGCTTAAAGCGCAAACGTAATTCGGTGAGTGAATCTGCATTTCTTAAGGCGTCTTCTTCGGAAATGATGCCGTCCTCACAAAGCTGGAATAAGGCTTGGTCGAATGTTTGCATGCCCTGTTCTGTTGATTTGGCCATGATTTCTTTCACCATGCCTGTTTCACCTCTTAAAATCAGGTCTGAAATTAAGGGGGAATTAAGCAGAATCTCAACCGCTGCGCTGCGTCCACCGCCGACTTTAGAAACTAAGCGTTGTGACACAAATGCGCGTAGATTCAACGATAAATCCATATGCAGTTGCGCATGACGCTCTTCAGGGAAAAAGTTGATGATGCGATCAAGCGCTTGGTTGGCACTATTGGCATGCAAAGTTGCCATGCAAAGATGCCCGGTTTCCGCAAAAGCTAGGGCGAACTCCATGGTTTCTCTATCGCGAATCTCGCCAATCAAAATAACGTCAGGCGCTTGGCGCAATGTATTCTTAAGCGCATTGAACCAGCCGTTGGTGTCACGCCCCACTTCGCGGTGCGTGACCAAACAGTTTTTACTTTGATGCACATATTCCACAGGGTCTTCTACCGTGATGATATGACCGAAGCTGTGCTCATTGCGGTAGTCAATCAACGCAGCCAGTGTGGTGGACTTACCCGAGCCTGTACCGCCCACTAAAATCACCAAACCGCGCTTAGTCATCATCACTTCTTTGAGTACTTTAGGTAAGCCTAAATCTTCAAAGTTAGGTATTTTTGTGGTGATAGTACGTAACACCATGCCTATTTTTTCTTGCTGTAAAAACACATTTACCCGAAAACGCCCGATTTCTTTAGGCCAGATGGCAAAGTTACATTCTTTTTCTACAGCAAACTCGGTCTTTTGTTTGTCATTCATAATGGCATCAGCAAAGGCTTTTGTGAGTTCACCTGTGAGTTTTTGCTGCGTGACGGGTGTCATTTTCCCATCTATTTTCATTGCTGGAGGAAAGTCTGCAGAGATGAATAAATCGGACGCTTTTTTGTCTAACATGGCACGTAAAAGATTGTGCATGTAAGCCTGCGCTTGTTCGTTTGTCATGTTATCTACTGTCAAAAATAGGGTTGATAAGGATTTGTTATTAGCTATTATTGCATGGAATGTGTGACATTGATGTGTTAAGTCTGTTGAAAATATATGCTCTACGACCCGCATAGATGTTGGCTTGCAGAGTCTCTGTTCTAGCCTGTATGATGCGTCAGTAACCTAAACCTGAATAGAGCCCGCCATGTTCACTATACCTTCCATGTGGAATATTATTATTTCTACCATCGTGTTTGTGATTGCGGCTTGGTATCTCCATCGCTTGTTAGATGAGCATGGCATGCCCAAAGGCGTGACGCGTGGATTACTGGTATTAGTGTTAGCTTATGTCGTTTCTTGGGCATCTGGCGAGTTGGTCGATTGGTCGCGCGAGAAGATGTTTGGCCCTGAGCCAGTTTCAGAAACGCAGAAAAATCTTAATGAGGCGCTTGATCTATTAAAAGCCAACGGCATCTCTTCGCCTTAGCTTGCAAGCTAACAGCTAAATTTCACGCCATCTTCCAAGTGGGTTTTCAAACCAAAATAGTGAATTATTGTAGAAATTGTAAATTATTCTAGTTTTATTCAATCATGCTTGGAAAATTTCCTAAATTTCATGTAATATGCGCACCTCGTTAGTCAGGCAGGGTGCTTAGCTCAGTTGGTAGAGCGTCGCCCTTACAAGGCGAATGTCAGCGGTTCGACCCCGTTAGCACCCACCAAAGTTCCTGCAAGTGTGACTATCGTTTCTCGTTTTGTACAAAATGAGTAGGCGAGTTTAAGTATGTTTTTGTTAAGTAAAGAAACGTATCGTTTTTGGAGTGGTAGTTCAGTTGGTTAGAATACCTGCCTGTCACGCAGGGGGTCGCGGGTTCGAGTCCCGTCCGCTCCGCCAATTAAAAAGCCCTATAAGCATTTAGCTTATAGGGCTTTTTTCTTTTCTGCAGAGATTACTTTTTAGCTGGTAGTTTAGCCGCGGTACCTGTACTACCAGTGCCACCTGTTTTAGAAGGCGCAACAGCAGCTTTTTCTGGATGAGCAACTTTAACACCAAGGTCTGAGCGCATATGTGTTGAAGTCACAGCAGCTGTATCTGTTGGGCAGCCGCCCATTACCGTATTGCACTGGTAAGCAAATGCAGTTTGTGAAGAAAGTGCTAACGCTAAAACAATCATGTTAAGTTTCATAATAAACCCCATATTCAAAAAAATTAAAGATGATAAGCAAGAATAGGCGGATTATTTCATACATTTTTAGCTTTATTTGTCATTATTTGTAATAGATTATTTCATTTTGTATCTACTGGTATGGCTTTGCATACATCGCTTTGCTTAGTTTTTTTAGTATTAAGGTTGATTTAGCGCATGGCATGCTAGTTTTAAGCGTACTATTATTCAAGCTGAAATTTTTATGCCGTAACAGTTTAAGGTAAAAATGCGCGCACGCTATAAACACAAAAAACCATTTTTGCATCGTAGCCGCGAATTTCAAGGTGCGCCTATTCATGCGGTAGCACATCATAAACGCGGCATTGCCTTGCAGTTCGCACGTTTTCGAGCTGCGGGTTTGGGAGCCTTCTCGGCGTTTCTTGCGGTGCTTGGTCCTGGCTTACTTGCAGGACTTTCAGATGACGACCCCGCTGGCATTACCACATACTCTGTACTTGGCGCAGACCATGGTTATCGATTGCTTTGGATTATTCCTGCTTCAACCATTTTACTTATCCAGTTTCACATGATGGCGGTGCGTATAGGTGCGGCAACTGGAAAGGGTTTTGTTGGCATTATTCGTGAGCGCTGGGGGCATGGCTGGGGATACTTTGCGGTGATAGGCTTGCTATTCGCAAACTTCGGCACGATCTGTGCGGAGTACGCAGGTATCTCTGCGGCAGGTTCTTTAATCAATATTCCGTCATGGATTAGCGCACCGATTGCCGGTGTGCTGATTTCCTTAATTGTTGTATTGGGTTCTTTTCATAAGGTGGAGCGTATCCTGCTGATTGTGTCTTCAACCTTAGCGCTCTATATTGTTGATGGGATTCTCGCTCAGCCGGATTGGTCGCAAGTTTGGCAAAACTCCATCGTGCCGCATATGCCGACCAGTTCTATCGGATGGATAGCCATTGCCGCTACATTGGGTACTACACTTGCACCGTGGGGATTAGCGTTTATTCAATCTTACGCGGTAGATAAAAAGATCACCGTTGCTAATTTGCGTTGGGAGCGAGTTGATGTGTTGATTGGCTCTGTACTGACGGGCGTGATTGGTCTTGCAATTGCAGTTGCCTGTGCAGCAACGCTTAATCGCGCTGGTGTGCATATCAACGATGCAAAAGATGCCGCGCTTGCGTTAAAGCCGCTTGCTGGTTCTTTTGCAACGGTGTTATTTGGTGCGGGTTTGTTAGGTGCATCGTTATTAGCTGCTGCGATTGTGCCGTTGGCAACCGCTTATTCTATTGCAGAAGGTATAGGCGCGCCTGCTTCATTAGATTTAGATTCGAAACACTTTCAATTATTTTATGCGGCTTTTGTAGGCTTAACGGTGGCTGCTGTCAGTGTGGTTTCCTTGCCCAAGCTGCCGTTGATCCCACTTATTTATACTAGCCAGGTAGTCAATGCGGTGATGTTGCCCTTGCATGTTGTGGCGCTTTACTTGCTGGCGAGTGATGCTAAGGTAATGGGCGAAGCGCGTATTGGCGTAAAAGCGCGCATCGCCAGTTGGGTTAGCATCGTTTTGATTATTGCGTGTATTGCAGCATTAGCAGTAAGTTGGATAAGGTCTTAAGCCAGTTGAAGGTGGGCAGAACTAAGCCCACCTTGATGATATTTTGGATTCTTAATTAACAGAATATTTATGTTCTTGGACCAAGAAAGTCTGGTTTACCAAGCTCTACACCGTTGTGGCGCAAAATATTATAAGCAGTAGTCACATGAAAATACACGTTTGGATTCACCCATTTAAGTAGGTAATCTTGACCAGTGAATTTCATATCGACCTTGCGCACGGTAATCGTCACTTCGCGAGATTCGCTGCCTTCTAATTGCGCAGGTTTTACCGTATCTATAAACGCAATGGTTTTGGCTATGCGTGCTTGCAGGTCAGCAAAAGTTGTTTCGTTGTCTTCGTATTTAGGCACTTCAAGCCCAGCCAATCTTGCCGCCGCACCCTTGCTCATATCCGTGGCGATTTGTACTTGTCGAATGAGTGGATACATATCTGGAAAAAGTCGTGAATTGAGAAAAACAGCGTGCTCAATTTTTTTCGCATCTGCATGATCTTCACCAATTTTTAGAATAGTGGCTAGATTGCTTAATGCGCGCTTCAAAGGTGGAATAGCTATTTCATACATGTTGAGCATATTGATTTCCTAACGATTAGAGGTTGAATTATGTGTAAATCATACGCTTAACGATAGCCAAATTTTTATTATTTTTTGATTTAAATCAAAGAGATTTTTTAGCCTGAAGTCGTATGATGTAATTTCTTATGGTGGTGTTGTTTTGTTGGCGCTAGTGAAGGAGATAACAAGATGAGCTTTATAGGATGGCAAGGCATAGCAGCATTTGTTGGCATCGTTATTTTGATTGGATTGTTGCTACTGCTGTTCGCGAAAATAACTCAGTAGAGCGCTTTATTGATTGGCTTAGGCGCCAATATTATCTTTATTTTTTTGTTGCCTGACTGTTGGACTTGTTCAAAAAATAATCTACCTAATTTTACGCATCAGCCTATGATGAAGCCACGTTTAACGTTAGGAGAATTATCATGGCTAAAGGTCAAATTAAGAGTAACAAAGAAACCAAAAAACCTAAGAAAAGCAAAGAGGTTGTAGTGCCTTCAGGCTCTGTTATTCCAACAAAATCAAGCACTGTCAAAAAATAGAGTCAGCAATCTTACCTGTAGATTAAGTGCAAATAAGAATCTTTAGTCTGCAGGTGTAACGCTAGCTGAAGCAATTTTAGCGACAACTCTTTAGCCGAGACTTTCGTGCGCTTCTTGAAAAGTCACTTCTTCAACATGATAGTAGTGATCTTCATACCACACAGTCCAATCTTCCGCACTGTGCATCGCTATGTCTCGTTGTGAGTGCTCACTCACTAAGTTGTTTTCTTCATCTACTACTTGATAAATAATCATTTTACACCCCGCTTATAAGCTACATTTAGATAATTCCTATTTTGATAATTTGCATGTTGTTACTACTACATCGGCAAGCTTGAACAGAAACTTTAGCGTTCATTGATGCTCGAGCTGGTAAGTGAACAATACCAAATAGTTGTGGTAATCAATTCAAAGAAAACGGGCTGATTATTAGCTCAATTTAAGGGTGTAAAAAAACCTGCTACACATGTGAATGCGTAGCAGGCTTTTAGAGTGAAACTAAAGCCGAGTGGTTTTTATTCTTTCACTGATGGAGGGCCTTTAAAGCGTTTGCTTTCGCCAAACACGTACCAGAACAGGCCCATTACCACTAGCATGGCAACCGTCACATACAATACTTTTTCGTTAGGTGGTTGCACGCCTACGAATACTAAGAAGCCACCACCAAGTACCGCTAAAACAGCGATTGGTTTAGATAAGCCACCTAGATTAAACGGACCTTTGTGCGTCCAGGTTTTACCTTCCGCTAAGATGCCAGCCGCAGTTGGCATAATGTATGAAATGTAAAGAAACACAGCGCAACCAACAGCAAGCACACTAAACGCCGCTGCATATAACGTTGCTAACACCGATAGTATGGCTGAAACCCAAATCGCTGCCACTGGTGTTTTTAGGGTCGAGTGAACTTTCTTTAATGCGTCAGACGCTGGTAAACCGCCATCGCGCGCAAAGGCAAACATCATGCGTGAGGTTGAGGTTAAGCATGCCAAACCGCATAAAAAGTTAACTATGAAAATACCTAAACCTAAAACAGTTTTAAGCGCAGGTGGCAAGGTGCCTAACAATGAATCAAAGAACCCAAAACCTTGTTTTACACCGCCTGCAACATCTGGCATGACTAATACAAAGGTACAAATCATCACGTAGCCAAAAATAGCAGAATAAACCACAGAACTCACAATGCCTTTGGGCACGGCTCTTGCGGCATCGCGTGTTTCTTCTGACGTGTGAGCAGAGGCATCAAAACCCGTAATGGTATAAACCGCTAACAACAAACCTAGTAAGAATGGCATCACCATGCCTTCAGATTTTGGCCATACACTGCCTTCAGCGCCAGTAAAGTTGGTGAAAGTGTATAAGCGTGAAAAATCTAATGGTGTTGTGTTGTATGCCAATAATGAAACGGTCAGCACAGTAGCAATCAGCATGATGAGGTAGCCAGATAAATCGGTTACTTTAGTGGTCAGTTTCGGAAAGCGATAGATGAGCACGGCTTGCAGAATGGTGAACCCTGCAATATAGAGCGTTTGGTGCATATAACCGTAGCCTGAAACATCAATGCCTAATATTGGCGCTGCTAAACCTTTAAAGAAGAAGTCATAAACGGCAAAGTTAACAGATGCGACTACAAAAATCAGGCCGAGTAAGTTAAACCAAGCCGTACACCAACCATAACCTTTACCACCTAAAATTGAGCCCCAATGATATAAGCCGCCCGCCGTTGGATAACTTGATGAGATTTGTGCCATAGCTAATGCCACAATTGTGGCAAACCCAGCACCTACCAGCCAGCCTATGCCCACAGATGCGCCACCAGCACCTCCTAGCGCCAATGGGAAAGCAGAAATGCCACCCGCCAGAATACAGATAATTGAAAAGGAAATCGCAAAGTTAGAAAAGCCACCCATGTGACGGTGCAGCTCTTGCTCATACCCCATTTTTTTTAGTTCTGCGGCATCCTGCTCTGCTGCCGAGCTTGCGTGTATTGTCTCACTCATTTTCTTACCCCCTAGATTTTAGTAAAAAAGCTTAAATTTGATGCGTTTAAGATTAAGTCTAATCGATGCTGCTAAATACTAATTTTGGTTATTAATAAAACAGTAGAGCTGGTGTAGATGTGCAAATGTAAAACAGTGTAGCTTTTCTAGTATAGATTTAAAATGGCGTAATGCAAGTACCAGTTTTTAATAAGTATTAAGTACCATTTCATGTTGTTAAAATTATTTGATTAAGTATTGTCACGCAGTTCGTATTCTCCAAAATCCAGCTTGCGACTTTGTAAAAAATAGTCGCATAATGTATGTCATCAAATGACACATCACGCAGTAGTCAAATAGTGGCAAAGGTGAAATGCATCATGACATATAGCTATATTGCAGGCGCGCATACTTATCAGTTTGCTGATTTAAAAACTGTCATGGCGAAAGCCACCCCTGCCCGTTCGGGCGATTATCTCGCTGGCGTAGCCGCTGAAACCTATGCAGAACGTATGGCTGCTCGAATGTGCTTGGCGCAAGTTCCACTGAAGCGGTTTTTAGAGGAGTTGATGATTCCTTATGAAACTGATGAAGTCACTCGCTTAATTATCGATACACACGACAAGCAAGCATTTGCTGAGATTAGTCACTTAACCGTTGGTGATTTTCGTGATTGGTTACTCTCTGATATTGCCGATACGGCCACTTTAAAGCGCGTGGCAAAAGGGATTACGCCAGAAATGGCAGCTGCAGTGAGCAAGCTTATGCGCAACCAAGATTTGATTTTGGTGGCTAAAAAATGCACTGTCATTACCACTTTTAGAAACACCATAGGCTTACCAGGTCACATTTCTGTGCGCTTGCAGCCAAATCACCCGACTGACGATACGCGCGGCATTGCAGCTTCAATGTTAGATGGTCTGCTTTATGGCGCAGGCGATGCTGTGATTGGTATCAACCCTGCAACGGATAGCTTACCGGCACTTATGGAGCTGTATTATTTGATCGATGACGTCATCAATCAATACAACATTCCTACGCAGTCATGCATTCTTACCCATGTGACTAACCAGATTCAACTGATTGAACGTGGCGCGCCTGTGGACTTGGTGTTTCAGTCGATTGCAGGTAGTGAAAAAGCCAATAAAAGCTTTGGTATTGATATTGCCTTGCTGAAGGAAGCGCAATCTGCCGCGCTATCACTCAATCGTGGCACGGTGAAAAATGAGTTTGGCGAAAGCAACGTCATGTACTTTGAAACAGGTCAAGGCTCAGCATTATCAGCCAATGCCAACTTTGGCGTAGACCAACAGACCTGCGAAGCTCGAGCTTACGCGGTTGCAAGACATCTATCACCTTTGCTTACTAATACCGTGGTGGGTTTTATCGGTCCAGAGTATTTATACGATGGAAAACAAATCATACGTGCAGGTTTAGAGGATCATTTCTGCGGAAAACTGCTAGGTGTACCTTTGGGTTGCGATGTCTGCTACACCAACCATGCAGAAGCTGACCAAGATGATATGGATACCTTGATGACGTTGCTCGCCACGGCGGGTTTAACTTTCATCATGGGCATTCCAGGGGCTGATGACATTATGCTCAACTATCAGACCACTTCATTCCACGACGCGCTGTATCTGCGTAAAGTGCTTGGTTTACGCGCCGCGCCAGAGTTTGAGCGGTGGTTAAAAGCCATGAATATTATGGATGCGCATGGTCAGGTGCAGCCAATTGCACATGTCCATCATATGTTGCAAAACATGCCTAAAAATTTACTGAATGCTGCCTAAATCATGACGATTAAACAAGATAACATTACCAATATAGATCCGTGGCAGCAGCTTAAAAGTTTTACGCGTGCGCGTATTGCAATTGGTCGAGTGGGTAGTAGCTTGCCTACCAGCGAAGTGTTGGATTTTGGCTTGGCACATGCCATGGCGCGCGATGCCGTGCATTTAGCCTTGGATGTCAATGCCTTAGAGGCGGACATCAAAACGCAGCAGTTCACGACTATTCAAGCGAAAAGTATGGCGCCAGACCGCGCTAGTTATTTGTTGCGACCTGATTGGGGTCGTAGGTTGCATGAGCAAAGTTTAATGCGCCTTCAAAATGTCAGTCAAACTAAACAGATTGATTTTTTAATCGTGATAGGTGATGGCTTATCTTCGCTCGCCGTATCGCGTCATGTTGTGCCACTACTTGCAGAAATGCGTAATCATTTGCCGAGTGATTGGCACACAGGCCCTGTCGTGATTGCTAGTCAGGCTCGTGTTGCAATAGGTGATGAAATTGGGCAGGCACTGAATGCCAAAATGGTCGCTATGCTGATTGGTGAGCGTCCAGGGTTGAGCTCACCTGATAGTTTGGGCATTTATCTGACCTATCAGCCCAAACTGGGCTTAAGTGATGCAGATAGAAACTGCATTTCTAACGTACGCCCAGAAGGTTTGCAATATGAGGCTGCCGCTAAAAAACTCATATGGCTAGCTAAAGAATCCATGCGGCTTAAAGTGTCTGGTGTGGCTTTAAAAGATGAAAGTGATATGCAGGAAATTGCGCAACAAACTTCACCAGAGTTGCCGCTTACATAGTTTTCAACAGGTAAAACACATAACTGGGCTTGTTATGTTTTACCAGTAGCGCTTGCAATCATTGTCTTGATTCCTAATTGCCTAGCCTTATCGCTTTCATCAATTTGTGCAGGGTCTTCTGTATAAAGCGTCAGTATTTTTTCTGCAGCTTTATATTTTTTTAGCTGTGCAAGTTTTTCAGCAAGGTTGAGTACAGTGCTTTGATCATTCAATCGCTTGATTTGACTGTTTAAAGTGATTGCCTGATTAGCCCAAAGATTAAAAAATTCGTTTGAAACCGTAGGTTCAGTCGCAAGTATATTCAGCATGTCTAAAATCGCTAGTATGTGATATTCAGTAGCGCTTTTATGCTGTTTTGGACGTGAAGTTTCAGCAAGCTTACTTAGCAGTTCGGCTTTTGTATCGACAACAAAAGGAATAGTGACGTCAATCAACGCTTGTCCGCCTTCAACTGAGGCTTTGAGTAGTTGGGCAATCAATTCATCTGCGTATTGTTCATAGAAGCTAGTGCAGGCGGGCGCATTTTCATTTTTTAAAGACTCCCATTCAATGACTTGCTTGATGAGGTCGATCTTCTGAGAGGGTGTGCTCTCCGTTGTCTGGTTGAGTATCGTTGCGACGGATTGCCAATCGCAAATTTCAGGCGTTTTTCCAGGTCTTGCCCACTGAATCTTTGTGATGACTGATAATGGATTGTTTGATCCAATTTCCGCTGCGCTACCTTGCTTTCCAAGTTTGCCAGTAAATATCGAGCCATCCTGGAAAAAGTGTATGTAAATTGCTCGAGATAAACTAGCTTCGCTATTGGGCTGTATTAATCGCGTTTTTGTCGTGTAAGGAAAGTGACCAGCTTGCATTTTGGGAACAGCTGAATAATGTGAAATTTTTTGAGAACTATATACAGTGGCTCCATAGCCATCTGCATCTGTCTTGCCATTGACGATAGTGGCTGCATTGCCGTCTGCTCTATAGGCGATGAAAAGGTAAGGTTTATTCGCCCAAGGTTTCTGGCTTACAGGATCGAGCACCTTAATGCGCAAGCTATATTTACCAAGTCCAATCGAGCTTTCAGGCGTTACATCAGATAACTCCTCGGCGGCTAGCACAGGTAATATCAGGATTAAATTTAAAATAACGCTGTATAAAATACACCTAAAAGCAGCCATGTTTGCGATACCGTTTGTTTAATGATTATTTCTAAATTTAAACAAGTATAACGCGTGAATTTTGGATTGTCTTTTTACAGTATTGGCGATATTCGCTACAAATAATTGCAATTTACCTTTCAGTAGCCTCAACAAAAACATTGAGTAGCTTATTGACCATAGGTGCAATCAGTAAAATAGCAATAAAAACGATAGGCCATGCTGTTATAAAAGCACCTAGCCATTGCCTAATATAATGTTCATGTGAAGTTGAATGTAAATAAATAATAATGCCAGATACTATGAGTGCCGTATTGCACGACATGATGAGTGCAAACAACATAGTGCGAAAGCGAAGCGGTATTTTTTGATTGAACACGTTAAAGACCCTATTTAATGTGGAGTCAATGCAGGCTAAAGATTCTATTTAGCCTGCATCCATTAACTTACCAAGGTAAGTTTTCACCTAGGTGTGAAAAGCTACCATTTGCGCCATCACTAGCGAGTGTGGCTAAAAGCACACTGGTTTTTCCGCCATCGGCTAATTCCATAGGTGCACTGCTGCCGCCAAGTTCAGTTTTTACCCAGCCTGGATGCGCAGAGTTGACTTTAATATTCGTATCACGCAACTCATGCGCCAGATGCACGGTGTAGGCGTTTAGTGCGGTTTTTGAGGCGTTGTAAGCAAACGCTTTTGCAGGGTCTATTGGTGAGTTTGGTGTGCTATGCAAAGTGAGTGATGCCAAGATGCTAGAGAGATTAACAATGCGTCCTGCAGGTGCTTTTTTAATAAGTGGCAAAAGCTTTTGCGTAAGGTCAATCACGGCAAAAAGATTGGTTTGAAATGTTTCTTGTAATACCTGAATGCTGACTGTGCTGCTGTTGCTGCCCAACAATGGTTCTTGCAGTATGCCTGCGTTATTCACCAAAATATCTAGTTTTCCGTAGTGTTTATTCAAATACTCAAAAGCGTCGTCAGCAGATTTAGCTTGTTTTGCATCGTAATGAATGGCTTCAGCTTGGTAACCCAGCGCTTGCAACTCTTTAGCGGCTACCGCGCCTTTTGCCAAGTCACGTACGCCAAGTACTAGTTTGATACCGAGTTCGCCTAAACCTTTGGCTGTTTCAAAACCTATGCCGCGATTAGCGCCAGTGATAAATGCTACTTTGGTTGTTTCCATTTTTTAATCCTTTTAGTTGACATTATTTAATTGCATAAATATATTTTGTACCGATTGGTAATAAATAATAGAGCAGTTAAAATTATTTGTCAAATATATTTATACCTAATGGTACAATATTATTTTTTCATGACCGTATGAGTAATGTGATGAATACAGAAGACACAACAAAAGAGTTAAAGCAAGTAACTAAGCAGCGTGGTCGTCCGCCATCATTTAATCAAGATGAAGCGTTAGAGAAAGCGCTTCATGTATTTTGGTTGCATGGATATGAAGGCACTTCTATGGCCGAACTGACAGAAGCGCTGGGTATGAATAAGCCTAGTATTTATGCGGCATTTGGTAACAAAGAAGAGTTGTTTAGAAAGGCGCTGGCTAAGTATCTAGTTGGGACTGTGGCCTTTGTCTCAGAAGCGTTAAATCAGCCAACTGCCCAAAAAGTCATAGAAAATTTTTTGTTTGGAGCCGTTGAGCTTTTAACTAAGCCTAACAATCCACGCGGCTGCATGGTGGTACAAGGCGCGCTGACTTGTGGAGCAGGTTCTGCACAGATACAGCAGGAATTAATTAGCCGTAGGCAAAGTTATGAAAATGCTTTAAAGCAGCGATTTGACTTGGCTATCACTCAAGGCGATCTGCCACCACAAAGCAATAGTGCCGCATTGGCCAAATATTTAGCGACCATGCATCAAGGCTTGTCGGTACAAGCAACTAGTGGCGCCTCTAAGGAAGAGTTGACCGAGGTGGTTCATTTAGCCCTACAAAACTGGTCTGCAAAAAACTAGCTTGCAAAAGCAGGCTAGTGCAGTTGATGCAGTTCTAACTTTCTAAGCCGTGGAGCAGCTTTAGCGGTGACTGCAACGATGCCCAAGGTCATCATGCCACCAAAGATTACTGATGGCACTAAGCCCAATAAGCGAGCTGCTAGGCCAGATTCAAAAGCGCCTAGCTCATTAGACGAGCCAATAAAAATTCCGTTGATGGCAGACACTCGACCACGCATAGCGTCAGGCGTAGCCAGTTGCAAAATCGTTGTACGCATGACTACTGAAACTCCATCAAAAACACCAGAAAGTACTAGCATTGCGCCCGCCATCCAGATGTAGGTACTTAAGCCAAAGCCAATGATGCATAAGCCAAACCCTGCTACTGAAGCCAATAACCAACGTCCCGCGTGGAGATTGATTGGATTGCGCGATAACCAGATGCCCGTCATGATAGAGCCGATGGCAGGCGCCGCGCGCAATATGCCCAGCCCTTCAGGGCCGTAGTGATAAATATCGTGAATAAAAGCCGGCAACATAGCAACTGCGCCGCCAAAAAGCACGGCGAACATATCGAGTGAAAGCGCTCCCCAAACAATTTGATTATTAAATACAAAGCGCAAGCCTTCACCGATGCTTGTGAATACAGATGGGCTGTCAGTTGGCGCAGTTGGCTCATCAATTTTAATTGACCACATGGCAATCGCAGCAGCTACACATAAGCCAGTTGCCATTGAATAAGCAAACGTTTTGCTGGCAAAACCAACTAGCAAGCCACCAATTGCAGGACCAGCAATCAAGCCCGCTTGAAAAACTGAGCTGCCAATGGCCGAGGCTCTGGCATACTCTTCACGCGGTAAGATGATGGCAAACAAAGTGCTGTAGCTTGGTGCAATAAAGGCACGCTCTATACCAGTCAGCATGATAGAGCCGTAAATCCAGTAGCTAGCAGTTGCGCTATCGCCAATTAATCCCATCGTCAGCGCGGTGAGTGTGAGGGCGTTAATACCTAAAGTGACAGCCGCTAAAGTGCCAAAGAATCGACGTGAACAGTAGTGATCAACCGCATGCCCGGCAAATAAAGCGCAAGTAAAGTAGGGAACCACTTCAGCTAAACCAATCAACCCAAGCGCTAGCGTGTCGTGGGTAATTTCATAAATATGCCAGCCAACTGCCACCGCCATGACTTGATATGCCAATACCATGAGAATGCGGAAAGAGAGTAATTTAAGAAAAGCGTGATGGTGACGAGTGAAAATATGCATGAATAAACTTATAACATTAAAACAACTAAGATTAAAACCAAAGTGAGATTAAAAAATGTGCAAAATAACTCTAAATGCTAAAATAGCCAGCAGTGCTGTGAATAAGGCAGTAAGGCTATGCAAATAGTCCGATGAGTCGTCATTGACCTAGTGTGACTCTGCCGATATAGATTAGGCGCACTATTTTAGCGAATTTAAAAAGTGCTATTTTGGCACACGCCACAAATACCAGCTAGCAATCGTGCGATATGGGCTCCACGCTTTACCGATTTCTGTGATTTCTTTGCGTGTAGGCGCGACCTCAAGTTTTTTCAGTCGTTTATAACCTTGCACGATACCAAAGTCATCAGCAGGCAGTACGTCCATACGCACCATAGTGAACATGAGTAACATTTCAACCGTCCAGCGACCGATACCTTTAAGTGTCACTAGGCGCTGAATCAAATCTTCATCAGCAATAGCATCAGCGACAGTTCGAGTTGGCACAAGACCAGAAATAGCGCCTTCTGCAATGCCTTGTATTGTTACAATTTTACGTGCAGAAAAACCGCAAGCCCTTAAACTATCAAATTCTGTTGCTAGTAATTGTGATGGTGCGGGGAAAGCGTCACCATAAATATTCAATAATCTTTTAATAATGGCATCGCCAGCCTTAGCATGTAACTGCTGATAGGCCAATGCGCGGATCAATGCCTCGTAGGGCTCACGCGTTGGTTTAGGTTCAAATTGACATTCGCCAACAGTTTGAATTAGCTGTGTCCAGTCAGCATCTATGCTCGCTAGAAAGCAGGTGGCTTGCCGAAAGTGGAGAGTATTTATCAGCATTTATTTATTCTTGCTTTGGGTCAAGAGTACAGATGAATAATCAAGTTACTATTATCCATGTGATAGTAATTTGATTAAGTGAATCACACAAAACTTTAGGTCGGAGTGACATAAAACATCATGATAATTCAAATAAATAAACCCAATTCAGAGAATGCAAAGAAACTCGCACTATTTAATCTTGGCTTTCGTCCATTCTTTTTAGGGGCGAGCATTTTTGCCATTGTTTCAATGGCTGCATGGATGCTTGTTTATTTCTCTTATATATCCGTGAGTGTTGAGAATATCTCTATCAGTCAGTGGCATGCACATGAAATGTTGTACGGCTATGGTATGGCTGTAGTTGCAGGGTTTTTACTTACCGCAGTTAAAAATTGGACAGGAATACCAACTGTGTTTGGTAAGCCGTTAATGGCACTGTTTGCGCTATGGTGCGCAGCTAGACTGCTGTTTCTGTTTGGTGCTGCACTTATACCGTGGGCTGCAAGCGCAGACTTATTATTTGGTTTAATGTTAATCGTTGCGATTGCTATGCCTATTGTTAAAGCCAAGCAATGGAAGCAGCTCGCAGTCGTTAGCAAAGTGATTTTATTGTGGGTAGGCAACATCGTTTTTTATCTAGGCTGCTTTGGCGTGCTCACAAGCGGCATGCAATATGCCATTAATGGTGCGGTATTATTGTTTATCAGCCTGATTCTCATGATAGGTCAACGTGTGATTCCGTTCTTTATAGAGCGTGGCACTGAAACCAGAGTCCAGCTAAAGCAATATAAGTGGTTAGACATCAGCATATTGGTATTTTTTGTGGCGCTATTCATCAACGCAATTTTTATACAAATACCTTATTTAACCGCCCTGTTTGCGTGGACGTTGTTTGCATTAAATGGCTACCGTTTATTCAATTGGCATGCAGCAGGAATATGGCGCGTGCCTTTGTTATGGAGCTTGTACTTATCAGCTTGGTTTATTAACGTTGGATTTTTCTTTTACGGATTACAAGCGCTATACAGTAGCTTATCTATTCTGACGTTACATATTTTCACTATTGGCGGCATTGGCTTAATGGCGCTCAGTATGATGTCGCGCGTAGCTTTAGGTCATACAGGGCGAGATGTTAGAAAGCCTTCTCGCTGGATAGGAATAGCTTTTGCTGGCCTTGTCGTCAGCGTACTATTCCGTGCCATCGTACCGATGTTCGCATCACAGTTTTATATGAGTTGGATGCTAGTAGCAGCCATACTATGGATATTGAGTTTTGCAGTATTTGTGGTGATTTATACGCCAATTTTGCTAAAACCAAGAACTGATGGTGTATTCGGTTAGGCATTGATAATGCAGGTAATTTAGTGCTTTTAAGGTACTATCTGCCTTCGCTTAATCAATCAACATTATTTCCTCATGCAAAAAGAAGTTAAAGAGAAACCTAATTACGCCATTGTGGCTGCAGTTCAAATTCCAAGTGTGACAGATATTGAGTTTGAAGCCTCGTTAAACGAGTTGCGCGAACTCGCAAAAACATTGGGATTCACTGTAGTTAAAACCTTTGTGCAAAAGCGCGCAGGCTTTGATGTAACGGCTTACTTAGGCGCGGGAAAGCGTCAGGAAATCCGTGATTATGTGAATAACGAATATGAAATAACCGCGGTTGATGAGGTTGTTGCGGATTTAGGTGACGTCGAAATCAACACACTTTTGGTTGATCACGAAATATCACCGTCACAGGCGCGTAATCTGGAGCTTGAAGTGGGTTGCGTTGTGATGGATCGCACCATGGTGATTTTAGAGATTTTTCACCGCAATGCCCGCTCGCGTGCGGCACGTGCGCAAGTTGAGATTGCTCGCCTAGGTTATATGGCACCACGTATGCGTGAAGCTGCGAAGTTAGCTGGTTCACAAGGTCGGCAACGTAGCGGTGAGGGCGGTCGTGGCGCGGGTGAATCGCAAACCGAATTGGATAGACGTAAAATTCGTGATCGCATTGCCGAGCTGCAACTTGAAATTGTTGCGATGGATGCTGAGCGCAAAACTCAGCGTGCCAGACGCCAAGAGCGCCAAGGTATTGCAGGTATCGCCTTGGTTGGCTACACCAATGCAGGCAAATCAACCTTGATGCGTGCACTGACTGGCAGCGAGGTATTGGTCGCCAATAAACTGTTTGCTACCCTAGATACCACAGTGCGCTCTCTTTACCCTGAAAGCGTGCCGCGCATCCTTGTAAGTGATACGGTGGGCTTTATTAAAAACCTGCCGCATGGTCTAGTTGCTTCGTTTAAGTCAACGCTTGATGAGGCGTTAGATGCCTCATTATTACTGCACGTAATTGATGCAAGCGATCCTGGTTTTGTACGTCAGCTTGAAGTGACCAATGAAGTGTTGGAAGAAATTGGTGCCGATGTTGTACCGCGACTACGTATTTTTAACAAAATTGACTATGTGGGTGACGCGGCTGCGCAAGCAGAATGCGAAGCTGCGCTGCGTGCAAAGTACCCAGATTGCATCGTGATGAGCGCAAAGCGACCTGATGATGTGGCTAAGTTGTACCAGACTATTGTTGCATTTTTTCAGCAGGATTTGGTTGAGGCCGAACTTTTTCTCTCTTGGTCAGCCCAGCAATGGCGTGGAAAAATCTACGCAAGCTGCCAAGTATTGGAGGAGCGCTCAGACGATGACGGCGCATTTTTGAAGGTTCGCGGGGAAGCAGAGGCAATCAACAAGCTGCGTGAGCAGGTTCAGGCTAGTACCTTAGATTAACTTTTTAGACGATGAATCATTTGAATGATTCATCGTCTAAAAATAATAAAAAACTGCACTACGCACCAAAATGGTGTGATGAAGTTGCACCTTCAGCGTGCGTAAGTCCAAAACTCATCCCTTAGTAAAACTGCCGCTACCTATAAATATGATAATAAAATCAATAATATACGTGCTAAATAAAATATTGGCACGCTAATTGCTTTTATGTAATCAAGCATTAAAGATAAGTTGCCATGTTAAAAGTAATGATTGTTGATAACGATTTGGAGCGTACCAGACCACTCAAGCAATCATTGCTAGATACGGGGTACGAAGTAATCGCACATCTTAAAGATACGGTTAACTTAGATGATGCATGTTGCGAGTTGCAGCCAGATATTGTGATTATTGATACTGACTCACCAAGCCGCGACACTTTAGAGAATATTTGTGTGATGACCATGAACGACCCTCGGCCGATTATGATGTTTACACATGATGGTGATAAAGAGCAAATTAAATTGGCAACGCAAGCAGGTGTGTGTGCTTATGTAGTGGGTAGCATACCAAATGAACGCTTGCAGCCAGTAATTGACGCGGCAATTGCGCGTTTTGAAGAGTTTAAGAATTTACGTGTGGCTTTAAATGAAGCGAACACCAAGTTAAGTGAAAGAAAATTAGTTGAGCGTGCAAAAGGCTTGATTATGAAACAACGCAAGATTGATGAAGATGAAGCGTACAACTTATTGCGCTCCATGGCGATGCAGAAACATATGCGCATCGGTGCATTATCAAAACAGATTATAGATGCAGCAGAGTTGCTGCTTTAGTTGGACGGTAAAAGAATAGATTGACGGCTATATTCAATGGCGAATGTAATCGTTAATAAAAGTAACAAATTTAGAGCCAAAGCTGGCTCAAATTAAATGTAATTCAAGACAAAGGCGTCTTGGTAATCGATTGATTCTCTGTAGGAGAGTTGATTGCTTATCAGACGCCTTTTTTGTTGCACGGAAATAGCGCTAAAAGTTTTAAGTAACAATTTTTAAAAAAATGTAAGTTTGGATAGTTTTAAGTTTAGACAGTTTGATTAATTCAGGAGATTAAAAAGATGAATACTAACGATACAGCACTTAATCTAGATGTTAAGCCAACGGTAGATAGTAGCCGTCGTGACTTTTTTCGCACGACGATGGCAGGTGCTTTTGGCGCTGCTGCAGTGATGGGTATTGTGCCAAAAGGTATCAGCACCAATGCTTACGCGGCAGGCTCAGATGCCCCAGAAATTACCGAAGTGAAAATTGGTTTTATTCCTCTGACTGACTGCGCACCAATTGTTGTGGCTGCAGAAATGGGCTTTGATAAAAAATACGGCATCAAAATCACTCCTTCAAAAGAAGCTTCTTGGGCGGCGATTCGCGATAAAACAGTGAATGGCGAACTGCACGCAGCTCATGTGTTGTATGGTTTGGTGTATGGCGTGCAACTGGGTATTGGCGGCCAACAAAAAGACATGGCAGTATTGATGACTTTGAACCACAACGGTCAAGGTATTACGTTAGCTAACCAATTAAAAGATAAAGGCGTTAAAGATGGCCACAGCCTAAAACGCTTGCTCGATAATGAAAACCGCGATTACACATTTGCGCAAACTTTCCCAACTGGCACACATGCAATGTGGCTTAACTACTGGCTTGCAGCAAATGGTATCAACCCACTTAAAGATGTTAAAACCATTGTAGTTCCACCGCCACAAATGGTTGCCAATATGCGTATCGGCAATATGGATGGCTACTGTGTTGGTGAACCATGGAATGCTCGTGCGATTTATGACAAAGTGGGCTACACCGTTGCGACATCTCAAGACATTTGGGTAGATCACCCTGAAAAAGTATTAGGTACTACAGCAGAGTTTGTTGCTAAAAACCCTAATACTTCACGCGCCATGATTATGGCAATTCTAGATGCTTGCCGCTATATCGAAGCAACAGAAAACCGTGCGAAAGTCGCAAAATTAATTTCAGGTAAAGCCTATGTAAATGCGCCCGAAGAAGTGATTGCTGGCCGCTTTGTGGGTGACTACGACAATGGTATTGGCAAAAAATGGAAAGATCCTAACTTCATGAAGTTCTTTGAAGATGGCAAAGTGAACTTCCCATATCTGTCAGACGGTATGTGGTTCTTAACACAGCACAAACGTTGGGGCTTGTTGAAATCTGATCCAGATTACTTAGCAGTTGCTAAGAAAATTAATCAAGTACAACTTTATACCGAAGCAGCGACGCAATTAGGCATTAGCGTACCAAAAGATGCGATGCGTTCTAGCAAGTTGATGGATGGCGTGGTGTGGGATGGTAAAAATCCAGCGGCCTATGCTGCTTCATTCAAGATAAAAGCATAGAGCTTTTTAAAAGACACTCAGGTTTAAAGAAACTCAGGAGCCAATTATGAGCGCGACTAGTATAAGTAAAGAAAGCTTAAAAGCCATCATGCAAAGTAAAGAAACTGTTGTAAGCAAAGGAGCTGCTATGGCCGATACAGAGAAGGTAGTGATTGCAGAGGTTGCAAAAACTGAAGTTGCGAAAGACGTGACTAAAAAGAGTAGTGCGTTATTGAGCAATAAACCAAGTAAGCGCAAAGCACAAATCTACAGTGTTTTGAATGTGGTTTTACCACCAGTGTTTGGTATTTTGCTGCTACTCGCAGTTTGGACATTGATTTCTCATCAATCGCCTAATCTGCCAGGTCCACTTAAAACTTGGTATTCAGCCATTGAGTTATTTAGCGATCCGTTTTATGTCAATGGGCCAAATGACCAAGGTGTGGGCTGGAATATTTTAGCTTCGTTACAACGTGTGGCTTTGGGTTTTGGCTTAGCCGCGCTAGTGGGCATTCCGCTTGGCTTCATTATTGGTCGCTTTGAGTTTATGTCTCGCATGACCTCGCCAATTATTAGCTTGTTGCGCCCAGTTTCACCGTTAGCTTGGTTACCAATTGGCTTGCTAGTTTTTAAAGCAGCCAATCCAGCGGCGATTTGGGTGATTTTTATCTCAGCGATTTGGCCGATGATTATCAACACCTCAGTAGGTGTAAGTAAGGTGCCGCAAGACTATATGAACGTAGCTAAGGTGCTTAATTTAAGTGAGTGGAAAATCGTGACTAAAATCCTTTTCCCATTCGTTTTACCTTACATGATGACAGGTGTACGTCTTTCTATCGGCGTAGCATGGTTGGTGATTGTGGCTGCAGAAATGTTAACAGGTGGCGTTGGTATTGGCTTCTGGGTATGGGATGAATGGAACAACCTGAATGTAGAACACATCATCATCGCGATTTTTGTAGTGGGTATCGTTGGCTTGCTTTTAGAGTTCGCACTGACACAAATCGCTAAAAAATTCAGTTATGAGTAATTTGTTTGCTAACTAATTAAATTTTAGACATTACTTTAGGAATGATCATGGAAAAAATACTGAGCCCAGAAATAGACAATATCGAAAAAACTAATATAGACAAAGCAAATGCTGATCGATATGTGCAGTTAGAGAATGTTGATATGACGTTCTCGACCAAAAAAGGTGACTTTAACGCACTTAAAAACATCAACCTAAGCATTAAAGAAGGTGAATTTATCTCAATTATTGGTCACTCTGGTTGCGGTAAATCAACGGTGTTAAACCTCATTGCAGGATTAACGCAGCCAACAGAAGGCTTGTTGTTCTGTGCAGGTCGCAACATTGCAGGTCCAGGCCCTGAGCGTGCGGTAGTTTTCCAAAACCACTCATTACTGCCATGGCTAAGCTGTTATGAAAACGTTTATTTGGCTGTAGAGCGTGTATTTGGCTCAAGTGCAGATGAAAGTGAAAGCAAAGCACAACTGAAAGCACGCACTGAGGCAGCGTTAGAGCTAGTCGGATTAACTCATGCAACAGATAAACGCCCGAACGAGATTTCAGGCGGTATGAAACAGCGTGTAGGCATTGCCCGCGCCTTGGCAATGGAACCAAAAGTGTTGTTATTGGATGAGCCATTCGGTGCATTAGACGCTTTAACGCGCGCAAATCTGCAAGATGAACTCATGAAGATTATGGCTAAAACTGGCTGTACAGCGGTGATGGTGACGCACGATGTGGATGAGGCTATTTTATTGTCTGACCGCGTAGTAATGATGACCAATGGCCCGTCAGCAGGTATAGGCGAGATTTTAGATGTAAATCTACCTCGCCCAAGAGCGCGTTTAGCACTAGCCGAAGACAAAGACTACAACCATTTACGTAGTGAAGTATTGCGCTTTTTATACGAGCGCCATGCTAAAAAAGCAGCATAAGCACATAAAAAATATAATGAATATACAAACTCAACATCTTACTAAAGGGAACAATATGAAAATTAACTCAACATTTAAGCTAAATTTAGTAATGGCATGCACAACTTTAGCCCTTGCAAGCATGGCAGCGCAAAACTCTTATGCGGAAGAAGCTGCAGCGGAACCGGAATACACCTTGCTCGACTCTATTATGCAAGGTAAGCCGATGACTAGTTTTCGGTTGCGTTATGAAACTATCGATCAAGATGGTTTTCAAGTTGCGCCAGCAAACACGAATAAGAAGTTTGAAGATGCGAAAGCCTTTACATTACGTAGCTTAATTGGCTGGCAAACAGCCCCATTCCATAACTTCAGTTTTGCGGCACAAATTACTGACGTGCATGCATTCACTGATGATTACAACGACAGACGTAATAACCTGACAGATCCAGGAAATAGCCAATACCCTAACGTGGTTGACCCAACTTATACTGACATTAATCAGTTGTATGTTGACTGGACAGGTATTAAGAACACTAAATTGCGTTTGGGTCGTCAGCAAGTCAATTTAGACAATGTGCGTTTTATCGGAGATATTGGTTTCCGTCAAAATATGCAAGTGTTTGATGGTATTTCAGTGCTCAATAAAAGCATTCCTGATACCGAAGTTTACGTAGCGCATTTTGATAAAGTGCGTCAAATCAACACGCAACTTCGCGACGGCAACATTGATATTGTTAACGCAAAATATCGAATTTCACCAAGCGAATCATTGGTAGGTTATGGCTATTTTATTGACGTAGCCAATTTAAGCCAAAACAATGGTAACCCAGCAGCTATCGGTACGGCTGCACAAGGTGGTAACGGTTTGGGTGCAAGCCAAGATTTAACAAAAACAGCAACGACGGATGCCAGTTCCAAAACGTTCGGTGTGCGCTTAGATGGCGTTCATAAAATCGACGATAACTGGAAAGCGTTATACACGGCTGAATATGCAAAACAAGATGATTACAAAGGCGGTAACCCATTAATTGATGCGCATTATTACAAAGTTGGCGGTGGTGCAATGTATGGTGTATGGTCTTTACGTATCGATCAAGAAGTGCTTTCTAGCAATAACGGTAAATATGCCTTCCAAACACCGTTAGGCACTAACCACCTGTTCCAAGGTTGGGCAGATCAATTCTTAGCTACACCACGCCAAGGTATAGAAGATACATTCATTACTTTTGCTGGCAGCATTGAGAAAGCCAAACTTTATGCTGAATATCATGTGTTCAGATCAGATGAGAAATTCCAAACTTTAGGTCACACAACACTAAACCCTAAGTTATCTGATAAGTACGGTACAGAGTTTGACGCCAGTGTTGCATATCCATTTACTGACAAAGTTTTGGGGAAATTGGAGTATGCAAAATTTAGTGAAGATGATGTTTATGGTACAACTTCAAAAGCAGCGGCGCGCAAAGGTGATAAAGAAATCATCTGGGCTACTGCAATGTATACGTTCTAAGCTAACGACACACAAGCCTGCGCCATTAAAGTAAATATTTTAATGGCGCAGCAAATTGAGTCATCAATGCCGATACTCAATATCATTAGTGACTTATTTAGCAGCTAAATTAAACGTTAATTTTACTTTAATCGCTTTATTTTCAAGATTAAAGTCTGCTATAGGACATTTCAGACAGTTTTAAAATTGAGCACCAACGACGGTGACTTTTTAAGTTTTTTTATAAGGCGCATTCATGGCTACCGTCAACGCTAAAATTACATTTAACAAATATAGCGGCTTACTCATCGCAGTGACGCTATTCCTGTTATTCAACTTGAGTGTGTTGGGTCTTAATTTCTACACCTCATCTACACTCGATAATGATGCTGTTTCTATCAATCTGGCTGGTAGACAAAGAATGTTGTCGCAGCGCACTGCTAAGGTTTTGTTGGCCATTCAGGTGGATGCAGCGCAAGGTAAGTTTAATGATAAAAATGCGACAGAACTCAAAAAAGTAGTGTCATTGTTCGATGCTACATTGAATGCTTTTAAATCAGGTGGGCTAGTGCTTGGTGGTGATGAAAAGCCTGTTGTTCTCAAAAAAGTAAGCGACTTAGCAGCCACTAAGGCAGTGGATGAGGCATTAACGATTTGGCAGCCTTATAAACAATTATTAGCGCCAGTCATCAATAGCAAAGTTGTCGATGAGTTTAGTCTGGATGCAGCTACAACTTATGCAAGAGATCATAATCTTAAGCTGTTGACGCTAATGAATGATCTCACTACGCAGCTAGAGAAAAATACTAAGGCTAAAGCCAGCAACCTAAAGCTGACACAAACCATTGCTTTAGTGTTGTCGTTACTACTGTTTGGCAACATTGTGTTTAACGCCTTACGCAAGCTGCGCGCTGCAGATGGTGAAATTGAAAAGGCACAACGCGAAACGACGGAAATTTTAAATACAGTCAAAGAGGGTTTGTTTTTATTAGATCCTGAACTATTGGTAGGTACGCAATTTTCTAGCTCAATTAATAAAATTTTGCAGCATGAAATTAGCGCAAAAATGCCCTTTATGCCAATTTTAGAGGCTTTGGTTTCAGCGGAAGTTTATACGCAAGCCACAAATTACATTAGCCTGCTATTTGGCAATAAAGTTAAAGAAAATTTAATATTGAGCTTAAATCCGCTCATGCAAGTGCAGGTGTATTCATCGACCTCAAATAAAATAGCGCCAGCACCTAGATACTTGAGTTTCCAATTCAATCGCGTGATTGAAGATAAGCACGTATTGCATCTGTTAGTGACGGTGCAAGATGTCACTGAGCAAGTGACGCAAGCTGAGGAGCTACTGAAGCTTAAAGGTCAATCTAATATTAATTTAGATTTACTCCGCAAGTTGTTAGAAGCCGATGTTTTTCAATTACAGCAGTTTTTGAAAAACACGAATACTGGCCTCGGTGCTTTAAATACAATATTAGCCAATGCTGATAAACGCACCTCAAATCAAGATGACTTGGCAAATCAATGTTTTCGTATCGTACATGCAATTAAAGGTGAGTCTGCGGCAATGGGTTTAGATGCGATTGAAGCCTATGCACATCAGTTTGAAGAGCATTTAGTGTTACTCCGTAAGAAAACAAGCTGGGATGCGCAGGAAATTTTAAGTTTGCCTGTCATGTTAAGCGCCCTATTTGATCAAATCAGCCAGATTGAAGTGATTGTAAATGCCATTCAATTACATCATCAATCGACCAATACCACTCAAAAACAAACATCGGTGTCTAGCAGCATTAGTCATAATTTAACGCGCTTAGCGGCGCAAGTGAGCCACAATCAAAACAAAAGCGTTCGGCTCAATTTAAATTTAGCCTTGCTTGATGAAGTGGAAACTAAAACCGCGATTCAGTTGCAGCAAATTGGTATTCAACTTATACGTAATAGTATTTGCCATGGCATTGAAACAGCGGCAGCTAGAGTTGCAAAAGGTAAGCCTGCGCAAGGTGAAATATCCATCAGCACGCAAATGACACCTCAAGGCGCGATTCACTTTAGTGTGCGTGACGATGGTCAAGGCATTGTACCCATGCGCATACGTGCGGCTATGGTGGCGTCGGGTCGCTATTCAACGCAAATGGTGAGTCAGCTATCTGATAAAGAAATTGTTAAAAAGCTGTTTGAGCCTGGGTTCTCTACGGCAAGCACGGCAGATAAAGATGCTGGGAGTGGCGTTGGTATGGATCTTATACAGTCCTTGGTGAATGAAATTGGTGGCGAGTTAAAGATTGATACTAAGCCAGATGTATTTACCCAATTTACATTCCGTATCGCACAACATAAAGCCCCTGCCATTAATTTGGAAAGCAATCTGTTTGATAGGACTTTAAATGTGATGGAGTACGCAGTATGAAGCTCATGATTGTGGATGATTCAAATATCATCAGAAATCGTATTACACGCATTGCGTCGAATGCATCTTTAAAGCAAAAGCTACCAAGCATTGAAATTGTAGGCACAGCCGCCTCTGGCATAGAAGCGCATGCTTTATTCTTAAAAACACGCCCAGAAATTGTCACGATGGATTTAACCATGCCGGAAATGGATGGTGTGGAATGTACGACGCTACTCACTGGTATCGACCCTCAGGTGAAAATTTTAATCATCTCGGCGCTCAGCGATAAGGCCACGGCGATTCAGGCATTAATGAATGGCGCGGAGGGCTTTTTGTACAAGCCGTTTACTGATGATGAACTCATTAATGCATTATTGGAGTTGTTAGAAGAATGAGTGACTTAAGTGAGAAAGATATTGAAGTTTTTATTGAGGCGGTTGGTGGTTACTTTAAGAAAACAACTCAAGAAGCCGCTTCTGTTGGCGTAGCTTACCTTGCGCGCAATGCATTTCCCATGAACGACTTTACTGGCATGATTAAAGTTAGTGCCGATTATGAAGGCGCGCTCTACTTTTCTGCGCCAAGCGCCATGTTGCGACATTTACTAACGGTGATGAAAGAGACTAACCAGTCTGATGAAAATCTGTTGGATGCTGTGGGAGAAATAGCCAATACCATTTCTGGCAATGCACGTAAGTATTTTGGTGAGAATATGGTGATTTCCATTCCTGAAAAAGTCGCAGGATTACCGAGTGGTTTTGGCCAGCAAGCACGTCACTATGCATACGTCATCATCATTAAATGGAAACATTACAGTGCATCTTTAATTGTAGATATTTCTAGAAAACGATGAGATTTAAATAATTGAATCAAACAACGTGAGTAAATTGAAATTATTTTGAATCAATAGGGTGAATTCGCACTTTTTTAGTGCGATAAATTATCGATTGATTACTTTGGTGCATGCATACTTTAATGAAAAATATAAGTCATTGAATTTGGTATGTTTTTATTTGGGCATGGATTTTGCTTTATATGCCTTATATTTAATTAACTTAAGTCTTAAATAAAATGCAAAAAATGAAATTAGTAGTGGTTGGTAACGGCATGGCAGGCATGCGTACTGTAGAGGAATTACTTAAAATTGCGCCTGACCTATACGATATTACTGTGTTTGGCGATGAGCCTTACCCTAACTACAATCGCATCATGCTATCGCCGGTATTAGCGAATGAGCAGACGATTGACGACATCATTCTAAACACCCGTGAATGGTACGCCGAGCATAACATCACCTTGCATACCAATGCGCGCATCAACAAAATTGATCGTAAAAACCGCGTGGTTTATGCTGAAGATGGCACTAGCGCAGAATATGATCGATTGCTTTTGGCTACTGGTTCAAAACCATTTATGCCACCGATTCCAGGCAATGATCTGGAGGGCGTTTTAGGCTATCGTGATATTAAAGATACTAACGATATGATCGCAGCTGCAAAAAAATACAAGCATGCAGTCGTGGTGGGCGGTGGTTTGCTTGGTTTAGAGGCGGCTAATGGCTTAAGTATTCAAGGTATGGATGTGACTGTCATCCATAGAAATGAATGGCTGTTAGAAAAGCAATTAGATAAAACTGCAGGCATCATGCTGCAAAAATCTTTAGAAGCTAAGGGTCTTAAATTCCGTCTTTCTACCAATACAGAAACTATCGTTGGTGATGAAAGCGGTCGTGTTAAATCAGTTCGCTTCAAAGAAGGTTTTGAATTGCCTGCTGATTTATTAGTATTAGCAGTAGGTATTCGTCCGAATTTTGCACTGGCTGAATCTGCTGGTATCCACTGTGACAAGGGCGTTGTGGTGAATGACACCATGCAAACTTTCGACCCGCGTGTGTATGCTGTGGGCGAGTGTGTAGCCCATCGTGGTATTTCATACGGTTTAGTTGCACCATTATTTGAAATGGCAAAAGTCTGCGCAACACATTTAGCCAATTTTGGTATTGGTTTATACAAAGGCTCTGTGACCTCTACAAAGTTAAAAGTGACAGGTATTGATTTATTCAGTGCTGGTGATTTCACAGGTGATGATGAAACAGAAGAGATTGTTTTGCACGATGCAGTTGGTGGGGTATACAAAAAACTCATCATCAAAAACGACAAAATCGTTGGTGGCGTGCTTTATGGGGATACCACGGACGGTTCGTGGTATTTTCAAATGCTTAGGGATGCTAAGCCTATCCATGAGATTCGTGATCATTTAATGTTTGGTCCATCTGCTATTGGTGATACAGGTCATCAAGGTCAAAACCAAGCATCTACTATGACCAATGAAATGGAAGTGTGTGGTTGTAATGGCGTGTGCAAAGGCACTATCGTTAAAGCGATTCAAGACCAAGGTTTATTCACTATTGATGATGTAAAAAAACAAACTAAAGCGGGCTCAAGCTGCGGTTCATGCGTGGGCTTGGTTGAGCAGATTTTAGCTTCGACTTTAGGTGGCGGTTATGCACCACCATCAACCAGCAAAGCGGTTTGCGGTTGTACCGATAGAAACCACGAAGAAGTTCGTGCGGAAATTCGCACACATAAATATTTAAACATTCCAGATGCGATGAAGGGCATGGGATGGCGCACGCCAAACGGTTGCGCAACTTGCCGACCAGCGCTTAATTATTACCTGCTTTCTACTTGGCCACATGAAGCGCAAGATGATCCGCAATCACGCTTTATTAACGAACGTGTACACGCCAATATTCAAAAAGATGGTACCTATTCAGTGATCCCACGTATGTATGGTGGCGTGACCACGCCAGACCAACTGCGCAAAATTGCCGATGTGGCGGATAAATATGCCGTGCCTATGGTGAAGGTAACAGGTGGTCAGCGTATTGACTTGCTAGGCGTGAAAAAAGAAGACTTAGTCGATATGTGGGCAGATTTAGATATGCCTTCTGGCTACGCTTACGGCAAAAGTATTCGTACGGTTAAAACCTGTGTGGGTAGTGAGTTCTGCCGCTTTGGTACACAAAACTCAACGCAAATGGGTATTGATATTGAAAAAGCATTTGACCACATGTGGGCGCCACATAAAGTTAAATTTGCCGTTTCAGGTTGCCCACGTAACTGTGCGGAATCTGGCATTAAAGATGTAGGTATTATTGCGGTAGATTCAGGTTGGGAAATCTATGTAGGTGGTAACGGTGGTATTAAAACTGAAGCTGCGCAATTCTTATGTAAAGTTAAAACCTCTGATGAAGTACTAGAGTATTCAGGTGCTTTCATTCAAGTTTACCGCGAAGAAGCCCGCTATTTAGACCGCACTGTGCATTGGTTAGAGCGCGTAGGTTTAGAGTACGTAAAACAACGCATACTTGAAGATGTAGAGGGCCGTAAAGCCGCTTATGAGCGCTTGATTTATACCTTGCAAGGTTCTGTAGATCCTTGGGCGGAGCGGGTAAAAAATCGTGATAAACATAAAGAGTTTGAGATTATTGCGGTTTAAGTTAACTCAAGTAACTAAAATTAAGAAGTAAAAGGAAGTTTTATGCAAAAAAGTTTTTGGCAAGTAGGACATAAACCAACGCTGTTCTCAGCGTTTCTATACTTTGATTTAAGCTTTATGGTGTGGGTGTTGCTCGGGCCATTAGCAGTGCAGATCGCTGCTGATTTACATTTATCACCTGCACAAAAAGGCTTGATGGTGGCAACGCCAGTGTTGGCTGGTGCACTATTGCGTATCGTAATGGGCGTGTTGGTTGATCAAATCAAACCGAAAATGGCTGGTTTAATCGGTCAAATTATTGTGGTACTGAGTTTGCTAGTAGCTTGGTTACACGGCATACAAAATTTCCAACAAGCGTTGATGTTGGGCATAGGCCTAGGTTTTGCTGGCGCCGCGTTTGCAGTTGCTTTGCCGCTTGCAAGCCGCTGGTATCCGCCAGAGCATCAAGGTACAGCGTTAGGTATTGCTGGTGCAGGTAACTCAGGCACCGTGTTTGCTGCATTGTTTGCGCCAAGTTTAGCTGTAGCTTATGGTTGGAATAATGTGTTTGGTTTGGCGTTAATTCCGTTAGGCATTGCGATGTTTGTTTACATCATTTTTGCAAAAGATAGCCCAGATGCACCGCCAGCTAAGTCACTTAGCCAATACGTTGCTATTCTTAAAGACAAAGACGCTTGGTGGTTTATGTTCTTTTACAGCGTGACTTTTGGTGGCTTTGTTGGTTTAGCTTCATCACTCACTATTTATTTTAATGACCTTTATAGCTTAGGTGCGGTTAAAGCGGGTTACTGTACGGCGGCATGTGTATTTGCTGGTTCGCTAGTTCGTCCAATTGGCGGCTTGGTAGCTGATCGTATTGGTGGCGTTCGTACACTGTTGACTATGTACAGCATTGCAGCTGTTTTACTAGTGATTATGAGTTTTGGACAACCGACATATCAATTAGCCCTTGCGATTATTATTCCTGTAATGGCAATTTTAGGTATGGGTAATGGTGCAGTATTCCAATTGGTACCACAACGTTTCCGTAAGGAAATCGGCGTGATGACTGGTTTGGTTGGTATGGCTGGTGGTGTAGGTGGCTTCTACCTTGCGGCAAGTTTAGGTTACTTTAAACAAACTCACGGTAATTACCAAGTTGGTTTGTTGATATTTGCAGGCTTGGCTGTTTTAGCAATGATAGGCCTAGCTGGTGTGAAAACTAGATGGAGAACTACTTGGGGCAGTGTAACTACAGCTAAAGTTTAAGCTTAGAGGTAATAGCGCTGTAAAATAACCCCATGTCATTAAAATTTGAAATAGGCCAATCCAGCCTGACGGGTCCGCGCGCACGTAATGAAGATTACGTGGGTGTGGTCACTCCAGCGAATGCACAATTAAGCATTAAAGGTGCACTGTTGGCGGTGGCGGATGGCGTTAGTGGCAATGCAGGTGGTGGTGAAGCATCTGAAATGACCATGCGCACGGTGACCTCGGATTACTACGCCACGCCAGATACTTGGGAGCCCCTGACTTCATTGGATAAAGTGCTTACAGCTGCCAATCGCTGGTTAATCGCTCAGGCGAATGCAAACCGCGATATGGTCGGTATGGCAACTACACTTTCACTATTGGTGTTGCGCGGGCAGCGTTATTATTCGGCACATGTGGGCGATACGCGTATTTATTTGCTGCGAGATAACAAGTTAAAGCAACTCACCACTGATCACGTATGGGATAGGCCGGAAATGCGCCACGTCTTAAAGCGCGCCGTTGGTTTAGATCGACATTTAGAAGTGGATTATGCAGAGGGTACGCTTCAAGTCGGTGATGTATTTGCCTTGATGAGCGATGGTGTTTGGGATGTGCTAGGCGAGCAAAATATTCATAAGGCGATGGCGCTTTATGACAGCCCGCAAATGATTTGCGATCACCTCACTAAGTTGGCTATTGAAAAAGGTAGCGCCGATAACAGTACGGCGGTTGCTGCCAGAATTACGCAACTTGGCGAAGAAAGTCTTTCAGAGCTGCTTGCTGACGGTAAGCACTTAGTTGTGCCAAATAAATTACAGGTAGGCGAAACCATAGATGACTTTGAGGTGACCGAAGTTTTATATGAGTCTCGCGCAAGTTTGCTATACAAAGTACGTCACCTTAACAGTCGGCAGCTTTTTGTATTAAAAACATTGCAGCCACTATTAGCGAATGATGTAGATAGTTGCAATGGCTTGCTGAATGAGGAGTGGCTAGCAAAGCGGGTAGTTTCTCAATACGTGCCGCAAGTATTCCCAGTAGCCGCGGAAAAACGTAGCAAGCTTTATTATGTAATGAGCTGGCATGAAGGCTCGACACTGCAGCAGCGCTTAGATAGTGGACACCATTTCACTGTAGCGGGCGTAGCTAAAGTTGGTATAGATTTGTTACGCGGTATCGCGGCATTACACCGACTCAATATCGTGCATCGGGATATTAAGCCGGATAACATTCACCAAGCTACAGATCAACGATTGCGTATTTTGGATTTAGGTGTAGCCTTAAGCAGTATGATTGTTGCCACGGAGATGACGCAAAACCCTGGTACACCAAGCTTTATGGCACCAGAGTTATTTGATGGAACGCCAGCCACAGTGCAGAGTGATATTTATGCAGCAGGCGTCACGCTTTATTATTTGCTTACACGTAAGTATCCGCACGGTGAGATTGAGCCGTTTCAACGTCCAAAATTTGGCGAGCCGATTCCACCGACAAGATATAGGCCAGATATACCGTATTGGCTAGAAAATATTATTCTTAAAGCCCTCGCGCGTGATCTAAAATTGCGCTTTGAAACGGCTGAAGAAATGCTGTTGGCACTAGAACATGGCGAGTTAAAGCCAATTTTAGCGCCAGCACGCACGCCGCTTATTGCGCGTGCTAGATTGGTTAAATGGCAATGGATCGCAATTTTTTCATTTGTAATCAATCTGTTGTTAATTTATTTGCTAATTGTTTCATAAGTTGTTTCGTAAATTTTTAATAAGTTTAAATATTCGTAAGTTTGAGTTAAGGTAAAAATCATGAGTAACTGGGTAAAAGTAGCGCCATTTGAAGATATTCCAAAATTAGGCGCGCGCGTTGTTCGCACAACAAACAAAGACAATGTGAGCATTGATATTGGCGTATTCCGTTTAGAAGATGACCGCATATTGGCCGTCAATAACAGCTGCCCACATAAAGGCGGACCTCTGTCAGAAGGCATCGTTTATGGCGATAAAATTGCTTGCCCGCTTCATAGCTGGAAAATCAGTTTAGTCGATGGCAAAGCAGAAGAACCAGATGTTGGTGAAACAGCCTGCTTTAACACCAAAGTTGAAGATGGCGTTGTGTACCTAGAGTTAAAGAACTAGTCAAATTAGAACTAGCCTAACTAAGACTCACATTCCTAAAAGAACCAAATTTAAAGTTCAGCTAAAGTGATTAAAGAAACCAAATCGACTTGTTGTTATTGCGGCGTTGGCTGCGGTGTCATCATATCTAGCCAAAACGACAAGATTATTGACATCAAGGGTGACCCTAATCACCCCGCCAACTTTGGACGCCTATGCACCAAAGGGTCTACGCTGCATCTGACTGCCAAGCTTGATAATCGCCTGCTTTACCCTGAAATGCGTTTAACACGTGAAGCTACGCGCAAGCGTGTTTCTTGGGATGATACACTTAATTATTTAACTGAACAGTTCGCGCAAACTATAGAAAAACACGGGCCTGACTCCGTTGCTTTCTATATTTCAGGCCAGTTATTAACTGAAGATTATTATGTATTCAACAAGCTCGCCAAGGGTTTGATAGGTACTAATAACGTTGATACGAATTCACGTCTTTGCATGAGTTCTGCGGTCACGGGCTACAAGGCTACGCTGGGTTCAGATGCGCCACCAGCTTGTTATGAAGATATAGACTCTACCGAATGTTTGTTTATCACAGGTTCAAACACTGCGTTTGCACACCCTATTATTTTCCGTCGCATTGAAGATGCAAAGAAAAATAATCCTAATCTGAAAGTTGTTGTGGTCGACCCGCGTCGTACCGATACTGCGCAAGCGGCAGATTTGCATCTGGCTATTTTGCCGGGTACAGACGTCGCTTTGTATAACGGCATGCTGCACGTATTGCTTTGGGAAGGTCTGCTGGACATGGCTTTCATTAATGCTCACACGAATGGTTTTGACGCGCTAAAAGACACTGTGCGCGAATACACGCCAAAAATGGTGGCAGATATTTGTGGCATTAAAGAAGCAGATATCATTACGGCGGCCAAATGGTTTGGCAAAGGCCCTAGCCTTTCTATGTATTGCATGGGCTTGAATCAAAGCATACACGGCACAGAAAAAAACGCAGCCTTAATTAACTTGCATTTAGCCACTGGGCAAATTGGTAAATTAGGCGCAGGGCCATTCTCACTGACAGGTCAGCCTAACGCAATGGGCGGCCGTGAAGTTGGCGGTATGGCGAACTTACTATCTGCTCACCGCGATTTAGCTAACCCAGAGCACCGTGCAGAAGTTGCTGAGTTTTGGGGTGTAGAAAGCGTACCTGCCACACCAGGTAAAACGGCGATTGAAATGTTTGATGCTGTGAAAGAAGGCAGTATCAAAGCCATTTGGATTGCGTGCACCAACCCCGCGCACTCTATGCCAGATGTCAATAACGTGATTACTGCCTTACAAAATGCCGAATTGGTGGTGGTGCAAGATGCTTATAACAATATCGACACCAATCAATACGCGGATGTATTGCTACCTGCCAGTACTTGGGGCGAAAAAGAAGGCTCTGTCACCAACACCGAGCGTCGCATTACACGCGTGAATCCTGCCATTCCAACACCAGCAGAAGCACGCCATGACTGGGCGATTATGGTAGATTTTGCACAGCGTTTAGAAAAACGTTTAGCTAAAAACTCCAACTTGTTCCCATATACAACGACTGAAGAAATATTCAATGAACATCGCGAAAGTACGCGTGGTCGAGATTTGGATATTACTGGCTTAAGCTACAGCTTGCTTAACGAACAAGGCCCACAACAATGGCCGTTCAAGACTGGCGATACCACTGGCGCAGCGCGTTTATACACTGATGGCGTGTTTCAAAAGCCAGACGGTAGAGCGCAGTTCGTCAATACTATCTACAAAGGGACTGCAGATAAAACCGATGCACGTCATCCGCTGCATTTACTCACTGGCCGTTTACGCGACCAATGGCACGGTATGAGCCGTACAGGTACGGTAGCACAATTGTTTAACCATGCCGAAGAGCCTGTGATACAAATGAATGCAGATGATATGTCGCGTCGTTCTATCAAAAATGGAGACATCGTTAAAGTCAGCAATAAACGCGGCAGTTTAGTGTTAGTTGCGCAACTCTCTGATGAAGTACAAGCGTCACAAACCTTTATAGCGATGCATTGGGGCAGCCAGTTCATGCACGGCTTGGGCGTGAATGCATTAATGCCGCCGACTTTTGATAAAACCTCAAAACAGCCAGAGCTTAAACACACTGCCATTAAAATAGAAAAGCTAGAATTACCTTGGCGCATGACCGTGATGCGCACCATTCAGAACCTAGAGATGTTGGAAAAAGTTCGTGGGCTATTAGCGAATTTCGACTATGCGACTTGTGGTTTATTTGGTCGAAAAACTGAACACCATGTCGGCATGCTGATTTTACGCGCAGCCCACACACAAGCGCCAGAAAGCGGATTGATAGCGCAGATTGACCAAATACTGGCGATGACTGATGACATGCCGTTGCTTAACTATCAAGATGCAAAACGCGGCATCAGCAAACGCATTTTAGTCACTCATGATAGCGGAAAACCAGAAGTCACAGGTGTGCGCCTGGTAGGTGAAACGCTCGCTACCGATTGGCTGAAAGAAGTCATGACTTCAGGTGAGTTTACCGCAGAACTTCGCCGCTGGGCACTCGCACCACTCAGCACGCCGCCAGCAGGACAACGCAGCCGAGGCAAGATTATCTGCAATTGTTTAGATGTCGCGGAAAACGATATTATCGAAACTATACAGCTAGGCGCAGATTTGATTACCCTGCAAAATAAACTGAAATGCGGCACAGAATGCGGCTCTTGCGTGCCTGAACTTAAACGCTTAGTCGCGGCAAATAGCAAACATTAGCTATTTATTAGCTGTATTGATATTGTGCAGATGCCAGTACAGTGATTTTTAAAGGATGATTGAGCCATCATAAAGTCGAATTAAATTTCGACCTTCATCTTTGGCTTTATACATCGCAGCATCAGCCCATTTCATTAGGTCAATTTGACTTGCGTGGTCTTTAACAAAGACAACAGCGCCAATACTTGCCGTGCACTCAAGCTCTACCACTTTATCTTTCTGCCCAGTATGAGTGACTGTGAGTAAGTATGGCTTAGATAATACGTCTAGTATTTTTTCAGCGACCAACTTAGTTTCTGAAATTGACTCCGCTTCATCTAGGCTTAACTCACTTAGTATCACAACAAACTCATCGCCACCAAGGCGAGCAACCGTATCAACTTCTCTAATGCAGCCTTTTAGTCGGTTGGCAGCTTCGATCAATAGTAAATCACCTGCTTGATGTCCATATGCATCATTGATAGGCTTAAAATTATCTAAGTCTAGAAACATGAGTGCGCCGTAGTATCCACTTCGTTTGCTGGTTGAAATGGCTTTGGTCAGTCGGTCACCTAACAGGCGTCGGTTGGGCAACTGCGTCAATGTGTCATAAAAAGCAAAATTGCGCACTTGCTCTTCCATATTCTTGCGTTCAGTAATGTCTGTATGCGTTCCGCACATGCGAGTGGCTTTATGATCGGCATCCCATGAGACTACCTGCGCTTGATCAAGCACCCACTTGTATTCTCCGCTTTTTGTGCGCATGCGGTACTCAAGTGCATGCATTTGAGTGCGACCTTCAATATTGTCTCGAACTGATTGCCACGCCATTTCACGATCATCCGGGTGAACAAAATCTGCCCACTGTCTAACTGTAATTTCAATATTACTTAATTCATAGCCCAGAATTTCTGCCCAACGCTCATTTCGAGTCACGATATTACTCTTGATATCCCAATCCCAAAATCCAAGTTGACTGGCTTTTAATACCAGTTGCAGTCTCTGCTCACTAGCATGTAGTGCAGCTTCAGATTTTTTATATTCATCAAGTTCAATCAGTGAAGCTTGAGCAGCTTTTAATGCTTCATACGCACTTAAATGCTCATAGACTTCTTTATCGTATTGAGAAGGAGAGGGTAACTTTAGGGCTTGGGGGGTGATATAGACTAATACGATTGCGGTAACCACTGAAATCGAGGCGGTTACGGCTTTCATGCTGGCATCTACCCAATAAATTGGATTCCAAAAAGTCACAATTTCTAGCAAATGCGTGGTGCCGCATGAAAGAATAAAAGCGCTAAATAGCAAGAAAATCCCACGAAATTGTAAGTCTTTTCTTCGCCAGACAAAGTAAGTTAAAGTTACAGGAATTGAATAGTAAGCAAGCACAATGGCGGCATCGGATAATACATACAGCCATAGGAGAGTCGGCGACCAGTTAATACAGTATCCATGTGGCAGCAAATTGCTTGTATTAAGTAATATTGACATGATTAAATTCCAAAAACAAAGTCATCACTAGTATGGTTTAAGTCTGTAGTTTGAATCATTACTAACTTCAGTAATTAGTGCTTATCTCTTTTATCGTTTTTATTGCTACTAATAACATCTATTCCATTCTAAATAGCAGATGGAAAGGCTTGGCATATAAGGGGTTATAGTGATGATTTAATTTAAACAATTTGTAACAATGATTTAAATTTTATGTATATATAGCACTATTTCGGCAGTTTTGCGAATAAATTTAGGGTATTTCAGTGAAGCGTCCGCCAACTGTCTCGTAATTGAATCGCTAATGTCTTAATAAACTCAATAAGTTGGTTTGGATAAAGCGGCTTTGTAAGCGCGTCCAGTGTTTTAATTGAAGGAAGCCTGATGGATTTATTTGAGAATATACAGCCAAATAAACTGGAAATCGTTAAAGATGCCTATCTGCTAAAAAGATATGCATTGGCAAATGAAAAGGTGCTATTGAGTGATTTAGAGCAGGTTGTCAGCCAAGCGCCTTTGCGACATATGATGACAAAAATGGGTTTCGCAATGTCTGCGGCCATGACCAATTGTGGGGAGTTAGGTTGGGTAAGTGATAGACAAGGTTATCGCTATGATATGAAAGATCCAGCCACAAATGCAGCTTGGCCGTTGATGCCTGTCAGTTTTCAGCAACTGGCTACTTTGGCGGCAGCAGAGGTCGGATTTGATGATTTTGTAGCAGATGCTTGTTTAATCAACCAATATCAAGTGGGGGCAAGCATGGGTTTGCATCAGGATAAAAATGAGCTGGATTATAATCAGCCTATCGTCAGTGTTTCATTGGGAATACCCGCTATATTTCAATTTGGCGGTTCAGCTCGCACCGATAAAACCCTCAAAATCCCGTTAGTGCATGGTGATGTTGTCGTGTGGGGTGGTCAGTCTCGTCTTAATTTTCATGGAATTGCACCGCTGAAAATGAGTACGCACCCTATTTTGGGTGCGTATCGGTATAACCTGACTTTTCGAAAAGCGGGTTAAATTATAGGTTTAACGCCGCTTTGATGCGTTTAAATGTTTGGGTAACGATGTTGCCATCTAATTGATAATGTTTATGCAATGCTTGTTTCACTTCCCAAGTGATTTTTACACCAGCTGGAAAAGTCACTAAATCACCTTTGCCAAACTTAACAATGTTACCGCAACACGTTGTAACTACACATTCACCTTCTAGAATGTAAGCAATTTCTTGCTCTGGAAATGACCATGGGAAAGTTGACACTTCTTTTTGCCATGTTGGCCATTTACTCACGTTAAGCGCGTCAAGTTTTGCTTGCGCAGGATTATGTTCTACGGTGATTTCTTTAACTGGCGTTTGTTTCATAATGGTTTCTTAATGAATAGAGATGCGCTATTTTAACGTATCGCAGGCAAATGATGATTGTTAAGTGACATAAGTAGTAAAATAGTCGTTTTGTATTAGCAATTATTTTATATGCGCATTAGTTTAGAAGAGGCTGCAACTAGGCTTCAAAATGGCGAAGTTGTGGCGATTCCTACCGAAACCGTTTACGGCTTAGCGGCGGATGCGACGAATGATATTGCGTTGCAGAAAATATTCACAACAAAGCAGCGCCCTGCTGACCATCCGCTTATCGTGCACATTGCCGATATTAGTCAAGTTGCTGAGTGGGTCTCAGACTTTCCACAAGTGGCAGTTAAATTGGCTACAACTTTTTGGCCAGGTGCGCTGACTTTGATATTACCTGCAAAGAATCATGTTTCACGTGTGGTGCGTGGTGGCGAGCCAACCATCGCTTTGCGTGTGCCGAATCACCCAGTAGCACTGGAATTGCTAAAACTAAGCAAATTAAGCGTTGCCGCCCCCTCTGCCAATTTATTTACTCAACTTAGCCCAACTACGGCGGCTCACGTTGAGGCCGGATTAGGTGAGAATATCCCGGTGCTAGATGGCGGTGCATGCCAAGTGGGTATTGAATCCACTATTGTGAGCGTTGCCTCTGATGGGCAATGGCAACTGCTACGCCCTGGTATGATTAGCGAAGCGGATATAGCTAAAGTAGCTGGTAGAACACAGAAGAAAGTGGCTGAATCTAATAAAGTCGCCGCTGCGGTTACAACCCCAAAAGCGCCAGGTCAGCATGCTTTGCATTACTCTCCTCGCACGCCATTATTATTATTTAAAGATAGAGCAACATTACTTGAGAGCGCTGAACAATTAATAAAAGCTGGCAAAACTTCTGCGGCCTTGTTAATCGGTGATGGCGAAAAGCCTCGTTGTCATGTCACAAAGTTGCCTAATCAACCTGCAGAAGTCGCAGAGCAGTTATATGGGGCTTTGCATCATCTAGATTCATTAAAAGTGGATAGATTGTTGGTTGAATTGCCGCCTGATACCCCAGATTGGGCAGCGGTATTGGATAGATTAAGTCGCGCAGGTTTTAATAAAGATACTTAAGTTTAGTGAAAATACTTAAAGTAAGTTATTTCGATAGGGATAGCCCTTTATATTTATGCATCAAGGTCTAACCCATGTGTATGATTTGGGTTTGTAAGTAAGTACGGTAAATTTTAAGGGTTCAAAAATATGACAAAAAAAATAAATCAATTGATTATCGTGGCAAGTTTAATTGCGATGCAGCCATCATGTAGTTCTTTCGGTTATAACCCGTTTAGCACTGGTGTAAAAGAGCAATCACGCACGCCACAAAACGCAATTGCTTACGAGTGCGATGAAGGCAAACAGTTTTATGTGCGCATGCAAAATAAGGGTAACGATGCTTGGTTGATTTACCCTGATCACGAAGTGAATTTAACTAAATCTACTGACAATAGTAATCGTTTTACCAGTGGCGTTATTACGCTCTTGATTAATGGTGACTCAACGACATTAAACGATGGTGAGAAAGTCGCTTATACAGGCTGCAAGCCACAAGTTAAAAAGTAGAAGTAGCGATAATTTAGCTCTTGCTTACAGAGCTAAAAGGGCGTAATTTAGTCATCAATCTTTGATTTTTGTTTTAACTACAGGTATTAACTATGGAGGTTTCACCATGGATAATAAATACGGTCTGGGTAGCACTAAAGTGGCTACCGAGCACCATGAAACACATCATAAAGCGCCAGTAGAAACTGCTAAACACTGTAAGTTCTGCGGCAGTGCAGATTTGGTGTTAAGTCCAACCATGCATGACCATCGTTGCGCGCAATGCGGAGAGTTACAAAACGATGTGCCGCCAGGCTATTCTTCAGGAAGAAGTAGTGATTTTTAGATGCTAAATTGGCATTGTTTGCCTAGCGTCAAAGACAAGACGAATATTTTTCCCATAAACATGTAAAAAAACCAAAATAAAGCACTAATTATGCGAATTTATAACGATTTAATTCGCTAAAAGTTTTATAATCTTGCGTACAAAAATACCCTTTCCATTAAACAACTCCAAAAGAGAAGATAAATGTCTACACAAAATGCTGATATTGGCCTAGTTGGCCTAGCTGTTATGGGCCAAAACTTGGCTCTAAATATTGCCGATCATGGCTATACCATTGCGGTTTACAACCGTGATTCTAAAAAAATGGTGAACTTCATTGAAGAATGTAAAAAGAATGAGCCATCACACGAACGTGTTGTAGGTCATGCTGATTTAGCTTCATTTGTTTTAAGCATCAAACGTCCACGTAAAATTATTTTATTAGTTAAAGCTGGTAGCGCAACAGACGTTACGATTAACGCTTTATTGCCATTCTTAGAGCAAGGCGACATCATTATTGATGGTGGTAACTCATTATGGACAGATACTATCCGTCGTGAAAAAGAATTAGCTGTTAAAGGCATCGATTTCATCGGTTCTGGCGTTTCAGGTGGTGAAACTGGCGCACGTTTCGGTCCTTCATTAATGCCATCAGGTACACGTAAAGCATGGGCGAGTTTAGAGCCAATTTGGCGCGACATCGCGGCTAAAGTTGACGCTGTAACAGGCGAGCCTATGGAAGGCGGCACACCAGGTAAACCAGTTGTTGGCGGTTTCTCATGTGCTGAGTACATTGGTCCAGACGGTGCTGGTCATTACGTAAAAATGGTGCACAACGGTATTGAATATATCGACATGCAATTGATTTGTGAGGCTTACTGGTTGATGAAAAACTTGCTTGGCATGCCAGCAAATGAAATCGGTAAAGTATTTGAAGAGTGGAACAAAGGCGAACTATCAAGCTTCTTGATTGAAATTACTGCTGATATTCTGCAGCAAAAAGATCCAATGGGTCCTGGCTTCTTGGTAGACAAGATTTTAGATACTGCTGGTCAAAAAGGTACAGGTCAATGGACTGCAGCGAATGCGCTTGAATTGGGCGCACCAGCTAACGCGATTGCTGCTGCTGTTTATGCACGTGCACTTTCAAGCTTGAAAGAAGAACGTGTTGAAGCTAGCAAAATCTTAAAAGGCCCAGCAATTAAAGTAGAAAGCGACAAAAAAGCGATTATCGACGCAATTAAAAACGCTTTATATTGCTCAAAAATCTGTGCTTACGCGCAAGGTTTCCAATTGATTGATAAAGCACAAGTGGCTTACAACTGGAAATTGAACTTCGGTGAAATTGCTCAAATCTGGCGTGGTGGTTGTATCATCCGCGCACGTTTCTTGCAAAAAATCACTGATGCTTATGCATTGAACTCACGTTTGAAAAACTTGATGTTAGATCCATACTTCACACAAGCCATGAACGATGGTCAAGAAGGTTGGCGTAAAGTGATTGCCTTGGCAGTCACAAACGGTATTCCAGCACAAGGTTTCGCAGCTGCGATGGCTTATTACGATGGTTACCGCAGTGCGGTATTGCCAGCTAACTTGCTACAAGGTCAACGTGACTACTTCGGTGCGCACACTTATGAGCGTACTGACAAACCGCGTGGTGAGTTCTTCCACTTGGATTGGCCAGAAGCAGGTCGTCCACAGTTAGAAATCTAAGTTAAAAGCTGAGATTTAAAACTAAAAAGCCCGCGAAAGCGGGCTTTTTTGCATGTGTAAGTAAGCCGAAAGTAAAAAAGCACTGCCCTGTACCAGTTCTTGGCATCACCATTCTCGCTAAGTGCTGAAGCACTAAGTCGAATGCGAGAGCCGCATGGATATTGGCTCGTAGGGCAGTGCTTTTTTGAAGTTTTTACTTGTGCAAAGCCTTGTAGCTTGTGCTTTTTAGGCTGAGTAATATGCTAATTCCAAGCACCGCAATCACCACGGCGAGTGAAACCGCAACAGGTATCTTAAACCACTCCACAATCAACATTTTTGTACCAACAAACATCAATACCACAGCTAAACCATACTTAAGTAAGTGAAATCGATCTGCCATATCTGCCAATAAAAAATACAGCGCGCGCAAACCGAGAATGGCAAAAATGTTGGAAGTGAATACGATGAATGGGTCGCTAGTAATGGCAAAAATAGCGGGAATGCTGTCCATCGCAAAGATCACGTCAGAAAATTCGACTAGGACTAGGACTAAAAACATCGGCGTGAACCAGCGTACACCTTTTTCCACAATCCAGAATTTGTCACCATGATAGCTATCAGTAATACGCACATGGCGACGCAGCCAACTCAGTAATGGATTTTTCGCCAAATTTGGTTCTTGGTCTGCAAAAATAAACATCTTGATGCCAGTGATCAGCAAAAATGCGCCGAACACATAAAGCACCCAATGAAATTCAGCAATCAGCCACGCGCCAAGCAGTATCATCAGTGCTCGCAGCACAATTGCCCCAAGCACGCCGTAAACCAGCACGCGCTTTTGATATTCAATTGGTACGGCGAAGTAAGAAAAAAGCATAACGAAAACAAAAATATTATCCATCGCCAAGGTTTTTTCTAGCAAATAACCGGTGAGATATTCCATTGTTTTGGCATCGGCGACTGCACGCCCTGAAGTGTGGTCTAACCAAGCCCACAATGCGCCACCAAACAATAGCGCTAGAGAGAACCAAATGAATGACCAAACGAGCGCCTCTTTAGCACTGACTTTGTGTGCACCTTTGCGACCTAACGCGAACATGTCTATAGATAACATAGCAACGACAAATAGGCCAAAACCTGACCACATCCACCATGTTCCAATTGTTTGCATTTCACCCATTTGATTATCTTTCTAAGTTTTTTATATGTATGATTTTTTAATTCACTACTGTTACTTCATCCAGATGCGCTGTCCATTCACGCCAAACCGCCCATACAACCGATAGTACAATTGGCCCAATAAATAACCCAACTAAGCCAAATGCAAGTAGCCCCCCTAGCACGCCAAACAGCACTAATAGAAATGGTATTGGGCTGATGCTACTAATGAATAAAGGTCTTAGCACATTATCAAGTTGACTAACGATAGCTGCACCCCAAATCCATACACCAATGGCCGCACCGGTTTCACCTTGCAACAATAGCAACAGTCCTGCTGCACCCCAAGCTAAAGGTGTGCCAAATGGAATAAGTGCTAATATCATCGTCAATACGCCAAACATTACAGGTGAGCTTAAGCCAGCGACCCAGTACCCAAGCCCAGCCACCACACCTTGCACTAAAGCTGTGAGTAAAATGCCATACACTACGGCGCGAGTAGTCGAGCCTGCGGCATGCAAATAGTCGTGAACATGGGCGCCTATAAATCGTTCTAATACGTGACGTAATTCGCGAACAATCCGTGTGCCATCACGAAAGAAGAAAAATAAAATGACCACAACGAATATCATTTTTGCCAAGTTTTTACCTAATCCACCTACGAGCATGCTCAAGTCTGCGGTGTGCGCAGCAAGCCAAGTTTTAAAGACTAATGAAGCGCCATTGGGATTGGCGGTAAAGTGAGCCTGCTGTTGCATCAACCATTCACCTAGCCAAGGTAAGCTGCGTAATGTTTCTGGCACTGGTGGAGGGTTTGCTAAAAACGCTTGAAGCGCAGGAAACAAGTGACCGAGCTCAAGTTGTGCCAGCCAGATGAGCCAAATTAATGGTAAAAACAGTGTCAGTGCTAACAACGCTGTAGCTAAAAAGGCTGCCAGCGTGTCTTTATTGTTGCACCAGCGGCGGATTCGCTCAGCCACTGGCCATGATGCATACGCTAAAACACCTGCCCATGCGATAGGCGCAAGAAACGGTGCAACGACCATAGACGCGAGTGCTATTAAGCCGCCCAGTGCTAGCCATGGCACGATGCGGCGACTAAATTTAGTTTTAGCATTTAGCACTGTGAAACCTTATTTACTTTTAGCACCATGGTTGCCACCAGCAATCCTGTCCATCAGTGCAAACATCACGCCAGAAAATACTAGAGTTAAGTGAATACCCACTAACCAAGCGAGCTGATAATTACCATTAGGCTCAGCTAATACTTCTTTTACGTTGATAAAGTATTTAAGCAACTCAATCCCAGAAATCGCCACGATAGAGCCAATGAGTTTTAGCTTTAAGTCAGAAAACCCAACATGCCCCATCCACTCTGGGCGGTCTTCATTGTCGCCAGTGTCAATTTTAGAGACGAAGTTTTCATAGCCAGCAAAGATGATAATCAGCAGTAAATTCGCGACCAAGGTAATATCAACCAAGGTCAAAATCCCTAATAGTGCTGCGCCACCATCCCCACCAAATACGGTGGGGATGAGAGCGAAGAATGCCTTGCCGAACTTAACCAATAACAAGGCAATACCAGCGATTAAGCCTATGTAAAAAGGCACTAATAGCCAGCGACTATTAAACATAAAATGCTCTAGTGCGTGTTCAATACGTTTCATTTTAGTGCTTTCAGTTTTCATCTATTTCACGCGGCATTTCGCAAAGCCGCAATGCGCTCAGATAAGTCTGGATGGCTTGAGAACAAGCGTTTAAAGCCGCTAGCGCCGCCGCCAGAAATGCCTGAAGCCGCCATTTGTTTAGGTAAGGCAGATGGTTCGTGTTCAGCTTGCAAACGTTCTAAAGCCGCAATCATTTTCTTCGCGCTTGAAAGCTTTGCCGCACCAGCATCTGCACGGAATTCACGCTGACGTGAGAACCACATGACGATAATGGAAGCCAATACGCCCAATAGTAGTTCTGCGATAATCATCGTGACAAAGAACGCCGGACCTGTACCTTTTTCAGTTTTGAAAATAATTTTATCTACCGCATAGCCAATGACGCGTGATAGGAACATCACAAAAGTATTCACCACACCTTGAATTAAGGTAAGCGTTACCATGTCGCCATTAGCAATATGCGAAACTTCGTGAGCCAGTACAGCCTCTGCTTCATCCTTACTCATTTTATTGAGTAAGCCTGTTGATACTGCTACTAATGAGCTGTTTTTAGTCATGCCCGTTGCAAAAGCGTTGACCTCAGGCGAATCAAATACTGCGACTTCTGGCATCTTGATGCCGACCATATCGGCCTGAGCGCGCACCGTTTTAATCAACCAGGTTTCAGTAGGCGTACGTGCCTCTTCAATGACTACCGCACCAGACATGCGTTTAGCAGACCACTTAGACATTGCCAGTGATATAAATGCACCACCAAAACCCATGATGGCGGCAAAGGCCAGTAGATTACCTAAATCAAGCCCATTGGCATTGAGGTAAGGCTCTACCCCAAGTATGCGCATGGTTAGTGAAAGCACCAACATAATGGCAAGGTTGGTGGCTAAAAAATAAATAATACGTTTCATTGCGAACTCCAAAACATCAAAATTAAGCGGTTAATATAATCTTCAGTTTGCTCAAGCTAAAGTATTGGTAAAGTAAGTTTTCTTAGTCCTCAGCAACTAACGGACTAGGTGCGGGATCATAAGAATGCTCACGTAGTTTTTCCAGTCTTCTAGTCAGTGTGCGTGCGCAACGGTCACTCGCGCGATCAATGGCCACATACAGGTCGGCTTCAGTGTCTTCTATGACAATGTTACTGTGCCCAGCCAATACTAAATTAATCTGGCATCTTTTATCTACTCCACCACGAGGTCCATTAATATCAGCTAGGCTGATACGTGCATGCATGATGTGCTTATCATTTCTATCTAGGGCAAACTGCATGCGACGTGTGGCGTAATCACGGATTCCGTCTGTCAATGAAAAACCATTGGTTTGAATATCAAGTTGCATCTTAATCTCCTAAGTAAGCATTAACGTTTAGCTATACTAGGTGAATTAACACATCGTAAAAATAAAGATTATACTGATAGATAATTCGTAAAAAACTGATGGTTAACCGATTATGTTGAACTACAAACAATTAAATTATTTTTGGCAAGTAGCGCGTGCGGGCAGTATTGCACGCGCTAGTGAACAGCTTGACCTCACACCACAAACGCTTAGCGGGCAAATAGGGTTGTTAGAAACTTCACTTGAATCAACATTGTTTAAACGCGTGGGGCGTGGCTTGGAGCTCACAGAAACCGGACGTTTGGCTTTATCTTATGCAGATGAGATATTTGAAATAGGCGCAGAGATGGAGCAAGCGCTGAGTGGCGGTACGGTGAAACAAGTGACAACTTTTAGAGTGGGTATTGCGGATGTCATGCCTAAATCCATCGTTTATCGCTTACTTGCACCCGCTATGTCGCTTGATGAGCCAATCAAAATCATCTGTAGAGAAGATAAGTTAGATAAGTTGCTAGGTGATTTAGCGATACATCGTCTAGATTTAGTGCTGTCAGATAGACCGATGCCTGAGCAATTAGACATCAAGGGGGAGAACCATAAACTAGGTGAATGCGGCATCAGTTTTTTTGCCACACCTACACTGGCGGCCAAGTATCAGCAAGGCTTCCCAGCGAGCTTGAATCAGGCACCTTTATTAGTACCGAGTTTAGATACGGCAATGCGTCGTAGGCTGATGCGCTGGTTTGATGCGGAGCGTATACGCCCACAAATTGTCGGGGAATTCGATGATAGCGCATTGATGAAAGCTTTTGGTCAAGCAGGTATCGGTATTTTTATGGCACCCTCAGTCATTGCGTCGGAAATTGTGCGGCAATTTGGGGTGATTGAACTTGGCAAAACTGAAGAAGTGCAAGATTATTACTACGCCATTTCAGTAGAACGGCGGTTTGATCATCCAGCCGTCGCGGCAATCCGCGATACGGCTAAACAAGGGCTTTTTACCAATTAAAGTACTTTTTAAAACTATTATTGTGATTACATTGTTCGGCTGAACAAGTTCAATGCTAATTGGTAGCATAGCATTGCTGTTTGTGCATCGTAACGTTCGTCGCCATCACGCATAAAGGCGTGTTGCGCATTGAATTCATGCCAAGTGAATGTGAGATTAGCTTCAGTTAACTTGTTATACACTTGAGCACGCCCAGCAGTTGGGATGTGGTTGTCTTGCTTGCCCCAAATCATCAACAATTCGCCTGTAATGTCGCTTAGGCGCTCCATACTGTGTTGGCCAGGTTTATTCGGGATGGTCATGGAATGTAAATCGGTTGCATAGAAACAAGCGGTACTTTTGATTTCTGGTTGCAGTGCGGCACGAAAAGCTAAGTGACCGCCGATACAAAAGCCCATCGCGCCGATGTTACCGTCATACCAATCTTGCTGTTTAATAAATTCAATCATGGCTTGATTGTCTGTATCGTAGCCTTGCACATCTTTAGCGGCCTTGTCTGCATTGCCTTTGTCACGACCAGCATCGTCATACGCCAATACCGTGCCAATTGGGTTTAACTCATGAAACACTTCAGGTACCAACACCACATAACCATGGCTGGCGATGATTTTAGCTGCACTTTCAATCGGACCAGTTTGCTGAAAAATTTCAGAATAAAACAATACAGTAGGAAACTTGCCATCAGCACTTGGCTTGCCGCCTACAGGGCGATGAATATAGGTGCGCATCACACCAGTTGCGGTGTTGATGTCTGCGATTTGGCTTTGAACTTTCATTGCTTACCTTTTAAATGAGCGCGTAAATGTGCGTCTAAATGAGTGTGTAGTAAAATAATTTCGACATTGTACAACGATGAAATTCATTACGGTAAGGATGATGTTGAATAACTTGAATCAAGTATTCATGATTTTAAGACAAATGCACTAGATACTGGCGACTGTTTAGGTTTGGTTATTAGTTAAAGCATCCGCAAAATAATGGTTCACATCGCGGTGATTTGCTTCGTCATTGCGCACGGCAATAATCACTTCTCTTAGCCTAGCGCTTGCATCAAGTTGCCAATAATCAATGGCAATCTGTGGCGCTGGTACATTCTCATAGGTGCCGTTGTCGACGCCCGCTAGATATTCTGTATAGCTATAAACCGCTTCTTCTTCAAAGTAACCCACCAAGCGATGCGCGGTTTTTGCTGAAATTAAATAAAGTAGAAAAAATAGATTATAGAAAATACCTTGAGCCAACATAATTAAGCCGCGTTCAAATCTATTGGGCTGTGCGATGTGAATAAACGTCATTAAATGCATGCGCTCATTTTCGGCTTCATCTAAAAGTTTGCGTATCCAGCCATTATCAGGCTGCATAAGACGAATCGCTTTTAAATGCTGTAAAGCCCCAGCCACCATACCAGGCACGCCTGCTACGGTTTCTAGCACAACGGCACGATGCCCATAGCGATTAGCAAAAAAAGTATCTGCAAAAAAACGCAAAATTTTGGTAATTCTTAAAGCCACGCGGTCAGAAAGATTTTCTGGTGTATGGTGTGGTATGGCAATAAATTGCATTTCAGTGACGTTGCTCACGGTGACCACCTCTAAATAATTAAGGACTAATTTTATACTGATTGTGCAACAATCTATTCATGATATCTTACCGAGAAAAATAGTGTCATTCGATTTTTATCATTACCTATAGTCAGGACTGGCGGCGTGTCATTTTGTTCAGTCTTTAAGGGGTAAGTTTTTAGGTTCCAGTATAATTTCACCATGCTTCAGAATAACAGTCCGAGAAAATAGTAGAGATAAGGTTTGCTTTACGAGCTACTAATTTCGTAAAATGATGTTTTATATTGTAATTATTTTATGCAGTGCATAAATTTTTACTTCTTGCTAAAGTTCACTCTATGCCTGTCACGATACAACTCATTATTAATGGTAAACCGCGCAGTTTTGAGGCGGAAAACTTCACAGTAGCGCAATTGGTGGTTAATCTTAATTTAGAAGGCAAACGCCTTGCCATTGAATGTAATGGTGAAATTGTTCCACGCAGCCAGTTTGCAGATACACCGTTGGCTGATGGCGATAAGTTGGAAATAGTCGGCGCGGTAGGTGGCGGTTAGCGTAAGACCGTGGGTAGGTCGGACTTGGGTCCGAGAAGTCAGGTAAACCCTGAACTACAATCTTAAAAGGATAAAAATTGTTAGATTTATTAAAAATTGCAGGTAAAAACTATCAATCCCGTTTGTTAGTTGGTACGGGTAAATACGCAGATTTTGCGCAAACACGAGCGGCAATTGATGCCAGCGGTGCGGAAATTATCACAGTGGCGATACGCCGTACCAATATTGGCCAAAATGCTGGCGAGCCTTCTTTGTTGGATTTTTTACCACCAGAAGAATTTACCTATCTGCCGAATACTGCAGGTTGCTATTCGGCTGATGATGCTGTGCGCACCTTGCGTTTAGCACGTGAGTTGTTAGATGGCCACAAATTGGTGAAGCTAGAAGTTTTAGGCGACCCTAATACCTTGTATCCAAACATGATAGAAACGCTCGCTGCGGCAAAAACATTGGTAAAAGATGGTTTTGACGTGATGGTGTACTGTTCTGATGACCCTATCATTGCCAAACAGTTAGAAGAAATTGGCTGTTGTGCTGTGATGCCATTAGCGTCTTTAATCGGCTCTGGTATGGGGATATTAAACCCGTGGAATCTGCAAATTATCATCGCTAATGCTCAAATTCCAGTGCTTGTGGATGCTGGTGTGGGCACCGCTTCTGACGCGGCGATTGCCATGGAGCTTGGTTGCCAAGGTGTGCTGATGAATACCGCTATTGCCGCAGCGCGAGATCCTGTGTTGATGGCATCAGCCATGAAAAAAGCGGTTGAAGCTGGGCGTGAAGCTTATTTAGCTGGCCGTATGCCTAAAAAACTATATTCAGCCAGCCCAAGCTCGCCATCTGAAGGTTTGATTACAAAATGACCACGGATAAGCATTACGAATGCACCGTCACGGTTGAAACGGAGTTTCTTGCAGATCAATCAGATGTTGCACGCAACCGTTACGCGTTTGCTTACCACGTTAAAATCGCGAACACCGGCAATGTTGCGGCGCAATTAATTAGCCGTCATTGGATAATTAAAGAGGCGAATGGTGAGCAGCAGGAAGTCAAAGGTTTAGGTGTGGTTGGCGCTCAACCTTTATTAAATCCGAATGAGCATTTTGAATATACCAGCGGTACCGTGTTAAGTACGCCTATGGGCGAAATGCATGGCACTTACCAAATGGTGGCAGATGACGGTACACAGTTTGATGTTGTGATTCACCCGTTTACCCTTAATATGCCTAGAGTTTTGCATTAATGCTTAATTTCTCGTTTAGCCTCTAAAGTGATGACAATCAATTGATAAAAAGAATTTCAGCACTAATTTTAGTGACGTTGATTAGCGGTGGTCTTACCGCGTGCGCAAGTAAAAGTCTAAAAGCAAGCCCACCCACTAAGCCAATTGCTAAGTGCGACTGCAGCCCGAATAAAAATGCTGTAAAGGCGGTACCTGATACTAGCCCTGTGCAAATTGTGGAGCCTGATAGACCGATAATAGAAGCTAAGTCCCTTGATGTAAAACCCGCTGATTCTAAAATCGCTGACTACGGTTTGTTAAAACCCGCACTATGGGAAGACGTTGATGGCTTAGGTCAAAGTAAACAGAGTTTATCTGATTTGAGCCTATCTTGGCCAGCTTGGATGCAAAGCTGCAGCACTCTCATCAATAAACCGATGTGGCAAAGAGTCTGTAATGCCGCTATGCAACTTAATAGCCAAACAGCCAATAAGCCTAATTCAGAAGCTATTCTTGCCTATTTTAAACAAAATTTCTCGGTTTATAAAACGACCAATATTGATGGTACAGATAGCGGCCTAATCACAGGCTACTACGAGCCAATACTAAGAGGCAGCCGCTTTAAATCTGCCAAATATCCTAATCCTTTATATCAAGTGCCAACTGATTTGGTGACGGTCGAGCTGGATAGCTTGTTTCCTGAATTGAAATACAAGCGTGTACGTGGTCGATTGGTGGGAAATAAATTAGTACCTTATTACAATCGCGCTGATATTGAGTCAGATGCTGCACCGTTAAAAGGCCGTGAGTTTATGTACATAGATGACATCATTGATGTTTTCTATTTACAAGTGCAAGGCTCAGGGCTAGTGCAGTTAGAAAGTGGTGAGCAAGTGCATGTGGGCTATGCAGACCAAAATGGAATGACTTATAACTCTATCGGGCGCTTACTAGTAGAACGTGGTGAGTTGACCATGGCTAATGCCTCTATGAATGGCATTAAAAATTGGGCGCGCAATAACCCAACCAAGCTGCGCGAATTATTGAATAGCAATCCCAGCTACGTATTCTTTAGAGAGCTGCCCGCGGGCTTGCCAGGTCCATTGGGAGCGCTGGGCGTGCCTATTCTAGCCGAGCGCGTTGTGGCTATAGATCCTAAATATGTGCCGTTGGGCGCACCGGTATTTTTATCTACCACGGAGCCGAACAGTTCTAAGCCGCTTAAACGTTTGATGATGGCGCAAGATACTGGCGGTGCGATTAAAGGTGGCGTGCGCGCTGACTTCTATTGGGGTGATGGCAATGAAGCAGGTGCCAAGGCAGGTGCCATGAAACAAGCAGGCAAGATTTGGGTATTTTTACCGAAAGAATTTGTGATTAATAAGTAAAAATTTAAATCATGCAATGCATGCGGTAGATAACAAAAAAGGGTGCATAAAGCACCCTTTTGCATAAGCCTGAGCTTATTAGTTAAACTATTTATTCATTACGTACATTGTAACTTCGAAACCAAAACGCATTTCTGTAGCTGCTGGTGTTGTCCACATAATAATTCTCCTTTTTAGTTTAATTTCGCATCGCATTTCTGCTTAACGTGTTACTACTATAAGCCTGTGTTGAATTAATAGTATGACTAGAGTCATGAATGACAGCTAATGAAATTCATTAGATTTATATTAGCTGACGACTAGTTTCCAGCGCTGCGCTTCAGCAATTTGCGTGTTATCCAAGCCAATCCACCCATAATAAACATTAATACAGCAGCTACTGGTAACGGCAGTAATGATGGTGACGCTAACTTTAAAGCAGCACCATCTTTAAGTGCCTCAGGAAGAGGATTTGGTGTGGTTGGTATGATCTTCCATTGGCTGTGGTCAGCAGGTGCTTGATGCATGTATTGATCAAAGCTATACACGGGTGCCAAACCAAAAGCGCGGCTAGAGGGGATTTGCGGAATCCGTACAAAGTAAATCGCTTCAATATCTTCGCCAATTTGACGCGTAAAAGGTGTAGTTGGGTTATGGTCAGTATAAAGCTTGCTTGACCATTGATTGGCGCCTAGTAATAAATCTTCACCAATTGCATCAAACGTCACCGCTGGAAAAAGACGCGTAGTTTCGGTGTTGAGATAATCATAAATAGCACGGCCTTTGCTTAGGCTCATTTCTGTGGCGCTTACGTAAAAGTAAGCGGCAGTGGCTTTAAGTAGACTTTCTACACCACGAGTTGGGATGTTCCAACCTAGGGTGCGTAAAGCATAAATGCTGATACCCGCACAGTTATTACGTGAGTGCTCATAAACCAAATCATTGCGATAAAAATGCGTAAAGGTTTTATTGATAGTCGCTTGGAATTGTGCAGGAACTTTGTCCGTTTTTAACACCGCGACCAACATATAAGATGGACGATAATAACTTTGCCCACTATTTAAGTCTGCTAGGTATTTATCCATGGGTGTCACGGCGGCAATAATGCCTTTTTCACTATTGGATGCGAGATTGTAAAAATTGTTCACCAACCAGCGCGAGTAATCGCCACTGTGTTCCATGCGACCAGTTACCACCGCAAAGTGGCCGCCGTGCGCTTCGTCATCATCACCTTGCGCACCGTTAAGCAAGAACCCAATGACGGCTTTGCCAGCCAGTTGCCTTGGTTCATTTTCAGTAGGAAGCGCGTTTTTGGCCCATAACAAACGACTTTCATACGCACTTTTAGCGCCACCATTTTCAAATTGCACTAAAGACTTTAAGCTCTCCTCTTTTTGTAATGGCTTAAGCTGCCCTAATAAATCTATTTTATAATCCTCAGGCCAAATGGTGTGTGCTGTAATCCATAAAGGCTGGGAGTATTTAGAGGTTTTGCCTGCAAAATCCAATGCTTCATTAGACCAATCGCCGCGAATTCTTACACTACGCTGACTAAAAAATTGCAATGTGCTGTCATTCCAGTAAGATAAATTAGTGGCAATTTTAGGCGCAATGCGCAGGCTCATGTCTTGGCTACCACTGGCTTGAACTTGTTTGCCATTTTCAGTCAATACGGCATCGGTCACCACACCTTCCGCCCCAACCCAAATCAATGGAGGTAAATCCTTAACCGCCATATTTTCATCTGTAGAGTCAGCATCCCAGAACCATTTTTTGACGACAATTTTTTCTTTATTAAAATACCAAAACATTTGTTCGGGGCTATCTGCCACACAGCTTTCTGTGCATGATTGCCCTGTAGTTAATGCCATGCTGTTTTCAGGGTAAAGCCCTAGTTTTTCATCTTCGGCATCAAAATTTAGTGCAAAAGCATGTGTACTGGCCAATAACAAACTGGATGAAAGTAACGTCTGATTGATTTTATGCATGTTATTTAGCTAATTTAATCCATGCCATAAATGTTTTGAAGTATTCAGGTTGACGAATGCACAGGTAGATAGTTACCAATACATTAAGCAAAGCGGTGGCTAAAAATAACTGTGGAATATTAAGACCTTTACCGAGCAAGAGAATAGAGAAGCCCGCTGAAACCACCATAAACAAGGCATTCAAAATATTATTAGCGGCAATCACACGTGATTGATGGCTTTTTTCAGCACGCGTTTGAATTAAGGCGTAAAGCGGTACGATGTAAAGGCCGCCAAAGAAGCCTGTTAAGGCAATATCAGCCAATAAGCGCCAGCGCGCTACGGATTCATGGTTAAAGCTGTAAACGTCAGGGTTGTAAGCATGGCTGTATGTGATAAAGGATTTGTAATCGAACATTGATTTAAGGTTTACCGTTTCATGCAGGTAGGTGCTAGAAAAGTATAAATCTACGCCAAACACCGTGAGGCCTATGGCACCGAAAACAACCAAACCCACTTCTAACTTTCCCTTAGATAGTTTTTCGCACATGAGCGAACCAGTTCCGATGCCGATTGAGAAAATAGACAGCAGTAAAATAAAAACACTTTCATTGCCTAGCAAAATGTCTTTGGCAAAATTTGGAAATTGCGCCAATAAAGTCGCGCCGAAGAACCAGAACCAAGAGATACCAACGATAGCCAGCCATACAGTTTGGTCTGCCCAAATGAATTTTATGTTTTTTACCGTTTCGGTAATCGGATTCCAATTGATTTTAAGGCTGGCATCCGCTGCAGGGGAGTTTGGTATGCCTCGACTGCTAAAGTAACCTAAAAAGCCTATGGTAATAATGGCAATGCTGGTGAACAGCTCGTGATGCGCCACTGTGGCAAGTGATGCGCCCAATACTTGACCTAGTAGAATTGCCACGAAGCTACCCATTTCCACCATGCCATTGCCGCCTATCAGTTCCGTTTCATTTAGATGCTGCGGCAGGTAAGAGTATTTAACCGGGCCGAATATGGTTGAATGCATGCCCATCATGAATAACGCGGCGGCAAGCAGCCAGATGTTATGCATAAAGAATCCAGCACTGGCAAAGACCATAATCCCTATTTCAAATATTTTTACATAGCGAATGATTTGCGACTTCTCGAATTTATCGGCGATTTGCCCCGCGGTGGCGGAGAGTAGAAAGAACGGCAAAATAAATAACCCTGGCAGCAAAGTGGCGAGTGTTGCACCATCTATGCTACTCAGGCTTGAAGCATGAAAAGCCACCAGTGTAATGAGCGCGGTTTTAAATACGTTATCGTTAAATGCCCCTAAAAACTGTGTAAAAAAGAATGGTCGAAAACGCTGTTCATTCATTAAGGTGAATTGATTGCTCATGGATTGATTCCTATTTTCTAGTTTTTATTTGAACGCGTTAATTTGAACGTACTTATTCTTTAGTATCAGTTTTAAGTAATGAAAATGCCATGCCAGCTAATAACAGCACGCCTAAAAACAAACCACCCCATAGCAGCCAGCGTTTGTAATCAATCGGCGTAGCCCAAGTGTTAGCCGCTTGCTCAGTTGTGCTGTTGTTAGTACTCACTTCTAATGTAAGGCCTGCATTTGCTAGTGTTTGTATTTTCTCAATTTTGTATTCTGGAATTAAGCTAGCGATTGAAACGTTGTTCACAATGCTAGGTTTTTCACCAACATGCAGTGTGAAGGGTGCTTGTCCGCGTGCGTTCCATACCACAGTGGATGGCAGCCAGCCTAAAGATAAACTTGGGTTTTCTGCACCGATGCCACCGCTTGCTTGGTTAAATTGCAGACGCCAATAACGAGCAGCAGTTGGTGATAAAACTACGTCAGGGCTAGTGAAAGTTTTGCCTTGTTGCATCAGGCGATATACCGATGCGGTAGTGAGGTATTCCCATGGCTCGTTAGTATTGTTACGCACCTGAATGGTTGTATTGGTAATCGTGTTATTTTGCGGTAGTTTTATTTGCAAATAACTCGCAGGAAAGTGGCCCGCAGATTCAAAATCAATATTCACTAAGCCATTTTTCGCGTCTTCGCTACGCTCTATCAGTTGAATAGTTTGCAGCACCAATTTAGGGGTGATGCTTTGCACTTTGCTATATTCCGCATTGGCTTTTGTGAGGTTAAAGCTTGTGCCACTTGGTTCAGTGGCACGGATTTGTAAATAGCGTGCTTCGGTCGGGCTATCGAGCGAAATGGTATTTTGTAGAATGCTGTTGTTAGCATTGGATGTTTTCAGTAGTACGGCATTACCTGCATGCGACCAGCTTTGTAAATCGTTACTAGTCAGCACTTCCAAAGTGAGTAGCTTGCCGTCAACGCCTTGCCAATCAACTGAAATAGTTTCTAATGGCGCATGTTTTTTGCCTGCATCTAGCAGGTAAATGGGGTTCGTCCTTTTGCTAGCACCTGTTTCGCCATCGCTTGAAACAATATCAAGTGAAGTATTGCCCGCATTTTTTTGCAGATGAATACGCAACTCGTTGGGATTGCCCAGCGCACTTTCTTTAATCGGGAAAATGATGAGAGGTTTGCTGTCTTGGTGCGTTGTGGTTTGTGGATGTAAATCCTCATAAGGTATCAGCGCATAAGGCACTTGTTCGCCTGACGCGTTTTGTATGGTCAGGTCTTGCAGCGTGCTGCTGTGCGTGTATTGATACACCTCTTTGCTGATGTTGGTTTGGTAAAATGGCTCGTTACCATTGGCATCTAACTTAAAGCTGGCAGCCATTGCAGGCGGCGTCAGTACAGCGAGTAAGTACGCAATCATGAGTTTAGAATTTTTCATGGCTATATCCTTTTTGAGTCTTTTCTTATTTTTAGATTTCAATTTTTAAGCGGCAAGTAGTTCTTTTTTGACTGGCGGTAAGGGCGCAAAATAGCCCATCACCAGCAGCATCAAACCCGCACCTATGAATGATGCGATGCGTTCAACCGAGCCGTGTTGTGATAAATCGAGCAAGAATAATTTAGCCACCACTAAGCCCATTAATGCTGCACCGACAATCCAAATTTGGCGTTGACCACGCTTGTGTGCAAGCAGCATGAGAGCAAAGGCTGTGACGCCCCACAAGAAGGTGAACGACATTTGCACGGTAGAGTTGGTGAAGATTGATGCCCATTCGAATGGCGTACCTACCCAATGATGCAATGTGCGCAACAATATGCCATTGAGCAAAGTAAAGCCCATCACACTTGGCACTACCGGCATCATGCTTTGTAGTTTGCCTAAGTGTTTATGCACACCGCGATGCCAGATGAATAACAATAGTAGTACTGCCGCTAAGGTAATATCTAGCGGATTAATAAGCGGCACATAAGGCAATGGGGCTGCGTTGCCGCTTGAGTTAAGCGACATGAACATAAACCAAGCGATGAGTGACGCAACTAGTGGCACACAGCCAATCCAAGCCCAAGTGCGGGCGCTGCTTAGTTGCTCACTAGTAAGCACACTCTTTTTAGCGAACTGCCAGCGTGTGATGCCCAATACAATGGCAATTGGAATGATTGCCCAGCCAATGTCTTTCCAAACGTTGGATTCTTGCACATATAGCCCAAGCTGATATTGCCATTCCATCACGCCAATAATTGCACCTATCCATAACAATGGAGCGCGTAAAAAAGAGCCATTTGGAATATGGTCACGTTTAATCAGCCAGATGTATGCTGCAAAAGCACCTAGCCAGCTATAAGCGCCATAATAGGCAAATGGGTGTTTACTATCAAACGCAGCTAAGAATAATTCCCAAAGCAGGGTGATTGCCATGGCTGGCATTAATAGCAGGCTTAATTTCGCAAGTTTCTCCCATTTAAAGAAGCGCGAAACAAATGGCAACAACACGCTAGTGATGGCGATAAATGCGAGGCTTGCATGCATGAATAAGTCTTTATCTAACAACTCATCAACGGCAGTTAAGCCCGATGACACCCACCATAACCAGCCCCACAAAGCTAACAGTGTGGTCAGTAGTGAGAACTTTTCAGGACGTAACTTATTCCACAAAGCACCACATGCCCAGCCAGAAAGCGCGATAAACCCAACGCCTAAATACATATTTTGGTTAGTCACTCCTGTGTAACCAGTGAGTCCCCAGCCCTTAATAAAGGCAAAGGCTGCGAGTATTTGTAAGGCAAGACCTGACAAAGTTGGGAATGTGCGATTTTGACGTAAACCCACCCATAACAAGCCTACACCTTCAACAGCCCAAGCGGCAGACGTCCAGCGACCATCTAAAGCCAGCGGTAAGGTCAAGGTGATAAAACCTATGCCTAGTGCTAAAAAGCATTCGCCCAAGAATTTCAGCGTTTCGAGTTTACGCTTTAGCACCCACCAAGCTAAACCTGTATAGAACACACCAAGTGCTAACGCGCTGTAAGCAAGGCCGAAATGTGAATCTCTCAGCAAAGCATATTGCAGACTAAACGCGACTAATGGTGTGCCAAAGACTAAAGTAGCGTCTACATAATCACTCGCTTTTGCAGCTTGACGGTGGGCGAATAACACTGCAATGCCTGTGAACAACAGGAAGAAAATAATCAGGAATGGTTCGGTGGTGGCAAAGTTGTCTGGCACGTAACTTTTCGCACCCCACAAAGTGCCAATGACAAACGTGAAAGCCCAACCAAGTACGTTTAGCGGGCGCCAACTTTTGTTGAATGCAACATAAGCAATCGCCAAATTTAGCACTAGGTAATAGCTAAACAATCCCACATGGCTACCATGCCCAGTTGAGGTGAGTACTGGTGCTAAGAAGCCGCCTGCAAAGCCTAGCACGGCGAGTGGCATGGCGGATTGTTTGACTGCGATGAATGCTGAAAGGAATGCGATTGCGACCAGTAATGGAAAAGCAGCGCCTGCTGGGATTAATTGATACAACTTCAATGCGGCAAAAATCGTGAGGTATAAAATACCGATACCGCCGCCTTGCAAAGCCCATGAATACTCTGTGCGTTTGTCGCGTAAACGCCAGCCGACTACCAGTAAAGCGATGCCGCCTAAAGCGACAGCAGCCAAACGTAATTCGATGGGGATAAAGCCATTATCAACCGCAAGTTTGAGTAAAAAACTAATGCCAATAAACAAAATCACGATACCAGAACGCACTAGCGTATTGCCACCAAATAGCCAATCTTTTGCAGCGGTAATACCTTTTTCAAGAAAGTTTGGCTCGGCTAATTTAATTGGAGGCCGTGTGATTGTTTTTGGCGTTGCAGCATTTGTGGTCGAAGCGCTGGCTGACTTAACAGAGGTTTCTTGCATGCTAGCTGTTTGAATACTTGGTTTTACGGAAGCCAGCGACGGCTCAGTTAAATCGCTATCAGTGGTTGTGTTAAGGGTTGTTGGGATACTCGTTTCAACCACAGTTTCAGTCACAGGGTTAATGATTATATTAGGCGCTTCCGTCTTAAGCGCCGCTATTGGCAGTGACGTCCCTTGCTGCTGGCCGTCCACAATCTTTTTCAGTGCATCTAGTCGCGTGCTTAGTCGAGTGATTTCAAGGCTTAACTTTTCGGTTTCTCGCTCAACCTCCCTAATCTTAGTGTCTTTATTATTTGAGGTGAATAGTGAGAAAAAGCCTGCTATACCGCCGATTGTGATGACTATCCCCAATAAGCCCAACATTAAAAATAATGATTCCATGATTCCCCCTTAGCTTTTTTTGTTATGTTTGTGTCTGAGTTTTTGTTTTAACGATTTTTCTATCAAAAACTCTTCTTGTTTCAAAAACCTGCTTAGAAAATCCTACGCCCTGCCACTGCATTAAACGTTTTAAAGCAAAATCAAACATTAGCGGATTGTAATTGCGTAATGCCTTTAAAAATAATAAATGTGATTCTTCCAGCAATCCCTCTCGGTATAGCTGCTTGGTGGAAACAAGTGGCAAGATGGCGGGCAACGGATAATCAGTGCCATTGAGCAAGCGTTCGTGCCAATCTGTGCGCGATAGAAGAGGCTTTATGACCCATGCATGATTGAATAAAGTGATTGCGGAAATTTCGCCAAATACTAAGTTTTGATAAGCGGTTGTGTCCATCATGCGTGTAAACAAATCAAAACTTTTTACTGTTTTATTCTGATTGTCTAAGTCATCATCATAACCATCACTTGCGCAGTGAGCGAGTATCACACGCACGCCAGAGTCTAGCGCTGTGCGCATTTTCAACGGATTACCAAAAGCCTGGTTACCGACTTTTACTGCACTTTCGCGGCCTGTGTGACTAATTATGGGCATATCTAAATCATGCAGCTTTTGGTAAAACTTAGCGCATTTAGGCGATGCTGGGTCTATATTCATACCTGTAGGCAGCCACTTAATGGCGCAAGCACCTTCGCTGTGGGCTTTTTTTAGTGCATCTATAGCATCTGGGCGATATGGGTGAATCGAGGCTACCCATTCAAAATACTGTGGATATTGATTAGCGATTTTTGCCGCATATTCATTAGGCACATGAAATATAGAGCTTTTACTATCAGCCATACCTTGCTCATCGCGAAACCAATCAAAGGCAAATAGCATGGTTTTGTAGCCGTGTGGCATCTCGCTCGCTAATTGCGTCATACGCGTTACAAAACTGGCATCTTCATTATGCTCAACGATACATCCACCATTCATGTAAAAGTTTTTTTGCACTTTTAAAATGGGGTGCATCAAGCTTTCCATATTGGGGTTAAACCATGCGCCACTGCCACTATCGCCCGCCCCGATGATATGTGCATGACAATCCCACACTTGGCTTGCATCAATGCCTGCCCAAACTTTCGCCATCAGTGGGTGATTTTTTAATTCGTCTGGCAGGCCAGATAAACATGGATTGGTGAATCCAGATTCAGGCCAAAGTCTAATACCCGCAACGGCGCTGGTTGATAGGCCGAGTGCCGCTGTGCTGAGTAAAAACTGTCTGCGATTCATGTGTTTTTGAGATTTAGCTAAGCGCTTTTATAGAAAACCTGTAAAAGAAGCACGCACGCTGGGGCGATTATCTTCGCCAGGAATCGGCTTACCTTTCACTAATTTTTCATACAAGGCTAAACCGTTCTCATCCAGTTTGCTGTCGCTGCCATTGTCAAACACCAGCTTGCCATCATGACCGAATAACACTAGTTGCAAAGGGTCAGCCTCAGTAGTGCCTGCTCGTAAAGCAATGTCGTCTGGCGTTATGGCAAAGCTGCCGAGTACATTCTTAGTGACAAAATCTACCTGCGGATAGGCGATATAAACTAGCTCGGAACAGACGATAGTATCGGTAGTGTTGACGTCAAAATTGAAGTCATATTTCTTACCTAAGTTACCTAACGCAAGTTCTACTGCTTCTAGTCGATCTGCCAGAGTGAGATTTTTAGGGCGCAAAATTGCTACGTCATCCACATTCATAAAGTCTTGCAGTTTATTAAGCTGCACGCCGTTTCTTAAAGCTTCAACTACGCCGCGACCTTCAGTGATTTTAGCTAGATTTTTTTGCACAATAGGTAAATCCAGTGCGTTCATTTCACGCAGTTGATCGGCTGTCCCTATGTAAATAGCTGCATGACCAAAATGACCCGGGATACTTTTGTCTGTGAGCGTGAACGGTGTTTTCTCTAGCAAAATATCACCAGGCTGTAATTGAGCCAGCATGTTTTTCAACATTACAGCATCATCTTTAAGCTTGCCAGCGCGCCAGCGCACTATGCCCATAGTGTTGCCGACTACTTTTGAACTTGTGAATTTTATTTTATTTAAACCGCGCCCAGATAAATCAACCGCGCCACCAGCAGCTTTCACTGGCAAAGTAAAAATCTCTTTAAATACATTGCCTCCCTTTAAGCCCTTAATCATCGGGCTTTGCGCAACTTCACGATATAGCGATTGAATAGAAGGCGAGCTCTGGCTTATTTGCAGCTCAATTTCAGCTTTATTATCTGCGAAAAACCTTACGGCATCGTTAAACGTTTTACGGTACTCAGGGTTGTTAGAGCGCACGGTAGAGGAATCATAAAAACCTTCTGGGATGCCAAATTCTGGGTAGCCCTCGTTGAGTTTGTTGCGCAATAAATGATTGTTATCCAAGGCTTGATGCATTTCTTTGCTATTTTCAAACAAGGTCACCGCGGCTGACATGGCAATCACGATTTCAGTCACGCGCGCTTTATCGTCAATTTCGTCATCCACACGATATAGCGCACTTCTATGTGATAAGGCTTGTTTGAATAGGTTGTTGCGTAATTCATGCGCCTCAGAAAGCGCTTTTGCCATCCGTAAGGCATAAGCAGAAGGTAGTGCGCCATGATGCTTTTTAATCGCCTGATTAGATTCATCCACAAAATGAGGCAATTGTTCACGCAGCTTTTTTGATTTATCTATGAGCGTTAATATTTGTAGTGCATCTTGCTCAAAATAATTAGTGTTACTTAAGCTTCGGATTGGAGTGTTAGGGCTGATAAGACTGCTGGCTTCCGGTTTAGCAGTGCTTGCAGTGGAGTTGGTCGCATAAGCTGGAGCAACTAATATTACCGATAGGCCTAGAACATGAAGAAATACTTTGTGAGATGCAGTTATTTTTTTGAGCGTCGTTTTATTGTATTTCAATTGAAAGTCCCCGATTGAGTGCTTATTTAAGCGGCTTCTGCCATTTTTTTAAGAGTGACGTAATCTGTTTTACCTGTACCAAGTAATGGTAACTCTTCTACATAAATAATTTTTCTGGCTATGGCAATTTCTGGACTACCTAAATTTTTAGCCACTATTTGTAAGTCTTCACGCTTTAATCCTGGATCAGACGTAAATAGAACAATGTTCTCACCGCGCTGAACATCGGTTTGCGTACTTGCTGCATGCTGGTGTTCTGGCGCAGCTGTGCATGCGATTTTCTCAACCACTTCAAGCGAAACCATTTCCCCCGCCACTTTTGCAAAGCGTTTCACGCGGCCTTTAATATGAATGAATCCTTGGGCATCGACTTCTACAATGTCCCCAGTGTTGTACCAGCCATCTTCAGGTGGAATGAGTACGCCGGGGTTATCGAATAAGTAATAGCCCTTCATGACGTTTTCGCCTTTCACATGCAGTAAACCGCCCGAGTCAATACCTTGTATCGACTCAAGTTTGTGCTCCATGCCTGGCACGAACTGACCAACACTGCCGTTTAAGTTGGCCATTGGCGTATTAGCCGAAAGTACTGGCGCACATTCGGTCGCGCCATAACCTTCCAAAATGCGAATGCCGAACTTCTCAGTGTAAGTTTTGCGGACTTCTTCATTAAGTTTTTCAGCGCCAGCCACAACGATCCTCAGTTTATAAAAATCGTATGGATGCGCGAATTTAGCATAGTTACCTAAGAAAGTACTGGTAGCAAAAAATACGGTGCAACCACGGTCATAGATCACTTCTGGGATGATTTTGTATTGTAACGGTGATGGGAAAAGATGAATTTTGATGCCGTTTAGCACAGGTAATAATGAGCCAGTAAAGCCAAAGGCATGGAATATCGGCAGCACCATCATGAATTTGTCGGTGGGGCTAAAATCCAAGATGGCCATGATTTGTGACATGTTAGACAGAAGGCTTTTATGTGAATGCACCACGCCTTTTGGTTTACCCTCTGAGCCTGAGGTAAATAGCACCACTGAAGGTTCATCAGGTTTATTCACTTCCATGGCAGCACGTGGGTAATGCAGTGCGTAGCCTACTAGCCAAGCGCGGTCGACGACAGTAAAATCCGCTCGTAAATCTTCTAAATATAGTACTTTTAGATTTTTAAGCTCAGCAATGACGCTTTCTAATTTAGCCGTTTCAATAAATTTATGCGAGGTAATGATGGTTTTTATATTGGCCGCGATACATGCGTTTTGCATGCCAGAAGTACCTGACGTGTAGTTAATCATGGCAGGTACGCGGTTAAATGCACTCATGCCTAAGATGAGTGCGATCGTGTTGGTGATGTTCGGCATCAGCACGCCCACTGTTTCGTTGGCGCTGCTCACTTTAGTCACGATACGACCTAAAGCAAGGCTCTTTTTTAGTAAATCTTGATAAGTTTCTTCCGTCTCATTCATATCTTCAATGAGCTTGTAGTTGCTGCCAAATTTATCAACGGCATCTAAAAAAGATTCAAATAGAGTGCGGCTTTTTTGCGCTTGGAATAACATTTTTTGCATGACGCTACGCATACCCTCGCCCGCGATGCGTCGGCGTTGCTTGCCTGTTGGGAAGCCATAGTGTGTGGCTTTAGGCATGGCGATACTTGTAGTCGGCATTACCGTGAGCGTGACTTTTGGTAACAACCTTCTTGGATGGTGATTCGTCAGGCGTCCAAAGTAAGACTCAGCAGCACCATCGATTCGCACTGGCAAAATAGACGCGCCAGTTTTTGCTGCCACAAAACCTGGGCCGTCATACACTTTCATTAAATTGCCGGTTAAGGTGATGCGGCCTTCTGGGAAAATCACTACGTTTTCGCCAGTTTCCAGCAATTTAATCACTTTTTTCATGGCGAGTGGACTAGTTGGGTCTACCGCTAAATGTGGTGTTAAGCGCAAAGCCTGTCTAAAAGTCCATTTCTTCAGCACTGAGGTGTGCACAACAAAGGTTGCTCTTTTAGGTAAAAATAAGCCGAGTAATAAGCCGTCTAAAAAGGATTCGTGATTGGCGACGATGAGTAGTCTGTTTTCGGTTGGCACATTCTCCAACCCGCGCACTTCAACACGAAACAGAATTTTGCAAATAGATCGTAATAGCTTGACCAACATTTCAGCTCTCCCAGCTTTGATTGTTATAACTAGTAGTTATAATTTATTTTTCTTATATTTCGGTTTCAATATAATGCAATACGCCTTTTATAGCACCAGTGATTAGGCTCTTATTGACCCAGAAATACACTTCTTTACCAATTTTCTCACTTTGTAGCGCACCGCTTTGATGCAGAATTTTTAGATGATGCGTCACTGCCGTTCGGCTTAATGTAGAAGCTGCGGCGATTTGCAAAATATTGAGTCGCTCTTCTTTTTCAAATGCCAATAGAATGCGCTGCCTGTGCGCGTCACCTAGCGCAATAAACAGATGGGCAATATTTTGCCATTCATCAGGAATCGTTGTGATTTTCTTCATAACTACATAATTAGTTATTTAGTTTTATATGTCAAGTTTTTTTTATTTTTTAATGAATCAGTATAAATAAAAACGGGCACCTAGGTGCCCGTTTTTAAATTACTAGCTTACTAATTAAACATATTGCTTATGCGTGGTATGCACGTTCGCCATGTTCTGTAGTATCTAAGCCTTCACGCTCTGACTCTTCAGAAACACGTAGACCGATTAATACATCTACAATTTTGAAAGCAATGAATGATACAACTGCAGAAACTACGATTGCTGTTACTACTGCGTAAATCTGTGCAGTCATTTGAGCAGCGAAGTCATAAGTACCTACTGCATTTGCTACGTAGTCATATACACCCATACCACCTAGTGCTGGGTTAACAAGCACACCAGTAGCTAACGCACCGAATACACCACCAATAGCATGCACACCAAATACGTCTAATGCATCATCGTAACCAAACATGTATTTCACTTTAGCTACCATGAAGTAGCAGATTGGTGAAACAAGCAAGCCGATAACAATTGCGCCCATAGGACCTACAAAGCCGCAAGCAGGCGTAATTGCAACCAAACCAGCAACTGCACCAGAAGCAGCACCTAACATTGATGGTTTGCCTTTGATGAACCACTCAGAAAATGCCCATGACAATGTAGCTGCACCTGTTGCAATCATTGTGTTAACTAAAGCTAATGCTGCGTAGCCGTTAGCTTCTAAGTTAGAGCCAGCGTTGAAACCGAACCAACCAACCCATAGTAAAGCCGCACCCACCATCGTTAAAGTCAAGCTGTGAGGAGCCATAGACTCTTTGCCGTAACCGATACGTTTACCAACCATGATTGCACCAACTAAACCAGCCACACCAGCATTGATATGTACAACAGTACCACCTGCAAAGTCTAATGCGCCTTTAGCCCATAACCAACCAGCATTAGCAACAACAGTTTCAAGTGACTTAGTATCAGTAATAGCGTCAGGACCGTCCCAGTACCAAACCATGTGAGCCATTGGTAAGTATGAGAATGTGAACCACAACACCATAAATGCCAAGATGGCAGAGAACTTCATACGTTCAGCAAAAGCACCGATAATCAATGCAGGAGTAATAGCAGCAAACGTCAATTGGAAAGCGACAAACACTAATTCAGGGATGACAACACCTTTACTGAATGTAGCGCCCACTGAATCAGGTGTAATGCCAAACAAGAAGGCTTTACCTAAACCGCCAAAGAATGGATTGCCGCCCGTGAACGCAACGCTGTAGCCGTAAATAGCCCAGAGTACACCCATGAAAGAGAAGATCATGAAAGTTTGCATTAAGACTGACAACATATTTTTCTGGCGAACTAAGCCACCATAAAACAAACCTAAGCCAGGGATTGCCATTAACGTTACCAGAATAGTTGCTAGTAACATCCAAGCGGTGTCGCCTTTATTTGGAACAGGTGCAGGTGCTGCTGCAACGGCAGGTGCCGCTTCTGGTGTGGCTGCAGTAGCAGTTGGCTCAGCAGCAGGCGTAGCCGCTTCCGGCATAGCAGCTACAGGTGCAGCATCAGCCGCTGGTGCAGCATCTTCAGCAAATGTATTTGTTGTAAAACCTAATCCAAGTGCCGTGACTAACGCAAATATCGAGAGTAATTTTTTCATTATGATCCCCTTATAGAGCCTCAACGCCGGTTTCACCGGTGCGAATGCGAATTGCTTGTTCTAAATTGGTAACGAAAATCTTACCGTCACCAATTTTGCCTGTAGCAGCTGATTTTTCTATCGCTTCAATTACCTGATCTAGCAAAGTATCATCAATAGCAACTTCTAATTTTACTTTCGGTAAAAAATCTACCACGTATTCTGCGCCACGATATAACTCTGTATGGCCTTTTTGACGACCGAAACCTTTTACTTCAGTAACGGTGATGCCCTGCACGCCAATGTTGGACAGAGCCTCCCGAACTTCGTCAAGCTTAAATGGCTTGATAATAGCTGATACAAATTTCATATATGCCTCCTAGTTGAGTGAAGTCATGCAACAGAAAGTGTTGATACTTCTTGTTACATTGTGAGCTAGAAATGGCAAAAATGCAGCCATATCAAACTCTAAGTAAAAAATACTTAAGCAGAACATAAGCAAAGCACGTGCCAACATTAAATTTCATTGTAATCAATTAGATAAGTATATTTTGATTTAGCATACGCTTTTGTATTTGCACAATAAAACCTGATAAACTGGACGTAATATTAAGAAATGAGAAGAGTATGCAATGTTTAACACAGATAAATTAAATGAAATATCAAGTAAAATCAAAGGGATAGTGAGCGACTCGCCCTTAGGTGATGCGGAAAAAAATATTCATGCACTATTAAAGGGCGTGCTCACCAAAATGGAGCTAGTTTCTCGCGAGGAGTTTGATGTGCAAGCTGAGGTGCTGCGTAATACGCGTGAAAAGCTCAATCAATTAGAGGCAAAGTTAGCTGAATTAGAGTCGTTGCAAAAGCATCAGCAATGAGTTTGGCGGTTTTATATAGCCGTGCACTAAATGGCATGGATGCGCCAGAGGTGGTGGTTGAGGTGCATTTGGCAAACGGTTTGCCGAGTTTCACAATTGTAGGTTTGCCCGAGGCTGAGGTGAAAGAGAGTAAAGACCGTGTGCGAGCTGCTTTGCAGACTGCTCAGTTTGAGTTTCCAGCACGTCGTATTACCGTAAATTTAGCACCTGCAGATTTGCCAAAAGAGAGCGGACGTTATGATTTGCCGATTGCTTTGGGCATATTAGCCGCAAGTGGACAAATACCAACCGAGCCTTTATCACGCTACGAATTTGCTGGCGAACTTGCATTAACTGGAGAGTTAAGACCAATTCGCGGTGCGTTAGCGATGACATCAAGCATGATGCGCGATGTTAATGCCTCTCAAAATAACAGCCATGTTCAAAATAGAGGCATGCAACAAAAGCGTGCATTTATTCTGCCTCAAAATAGTGCGGCCGAAGCTGCACTGGTTAAAGAGGCCATCATTTATCCAGCGAATTCACTATTAGAAGTCTGTGCGCATTTGAGTGGGCACACCGCGTTAACGCAATTGGAGTCAGCTGACGTTGTGCATGATGTGAATTATCCAGACTTTAGCGATGTAAAAGCGCAAAGTATGTCTAAGCGCGCATTAGAAATTGCCGCCGCTGGTGGACACAGCGTGATTATGAGTGGTCCGCCTGGCACAGGTAAAAGCATGTTGGCATCACGCTTTGTCGGCATTTTGCCTGAAATGACAGAGTCAGAAGCTTTGGATTCCGCTGCTATACAATCGCTTAACGGCAATTACAAGCTAGAAAACTGGAAGCGCCGACCCTATCGAGCACCGCATCATACGGCTTCAGCGGTGGCTTTAGTTGGCGGTGGCGGTATTCCGCGCCCAGGTGAAATTAGCTTGGCGCATCATGGTGTATTGTTTTTAGATGAGCTACCAGAGTTTGATCGCAAAGTACTTGAAGTGCTGCGGGAGCCATTGGAAAGTGGTCGTATTACGATTTCGCGTGCTGCTAGGCAGGCAGATTTTCCAGCAAACTTTCAATTAATCGCGGCTATGAACCCATGCCCCTGTGGGTATTTAGGGCATCACAATAATAAATGTCGTTGTACGCCTGACCAAGTTTCGCGCTATAAAGCTAAAATTTCAGGGCCGTTGCTAGACAGAATTGACATCCATATTGAAGTGCCGGCGCTTAGTGAAGATGAACTGACAAAAGCGAGTGTAAGTGAATACTCACAATCGATAAGGTCAAGGGTAAAAGGCGCTAGAGAAAAGCAGCTAAGCCGACAAGCTAAGCCAAATAATTTACTAGGTACCAAAGAAATCGAGCAATATTGCGTAACCGATGAAGCTGGAATGCAGTTGCTTAAACAAGCCATTAGTCGATTAAGCTTATCCGCACGTGCTTATCATCGCATATTAAAAGTCGCTCGTACTATTGCCGATTTGGCAGGGGATGACGCGATTAAATCTGTTCATATTGCAGAAGCTGTGCAATATCGCAAATACGACAAAGCAGTTTGAAGATGCAGTTTATGAATTTACAAGCCACAATAAAAAAAATGGCAAAGTACCCTTCCGCATGGCTTCTGTTCGTGCAAGTACTCAGCTTGATTATTCACCCTATGTTGGATGTCACAAAGTCTCATCAGGCAATATTTAGTTGTTTTAATGTGGCGGCGCTGGCCTTGGCTGTTTGGGTGGTAAATCGTAGCCCCTTGTTTAATTGGGCGGCATGGATACTTGCTTTTCCTGCGGTAGTGTTAACGATCACCTACGTTACAACAGAAAATCCGCACTATTTGCTATGGGCACAAGTTTTTGAAAGTGCGATGTATTTTTATACGGCGGTTGGTTTGGTGATGTATATGTTTAACGACAACGTGCTTACGCGAGATGAGTTGTTTGCCGCAGCTAATACTTTCACCGTTCTAGCTTGGGGTTTCGCGCTCGCCTATTCAGTATGCCAACAGCTCTACCCGGGCAGTATTACTGGCACATTGAACCCAGAGCAACCACGTTCATGGGTGGAGCTTATATTTCTAAGCTTTTCAATATTATCTAGTACTGGTTATGGTGATATTTCACTGGTACATCCCATTGCAAAAGTCATCGGCACATTTCAAATGTTTGTTGGCTTAATGTATATGGCATTGATTGTTTCGCGCTTAGTTACGCTTACTGCGGCAGTACGTAAAGATTGATGCCATCTCTTTGCCTGCATCGTCAGCGGCAAGGATTAGCGTGGTAAAATGTCCACCTAAGATAACACTTACTGCTGAAAACATTAATCAACATGCCTGCTACCTCTCTTAAAGAACAAAGTCTGACAGAACAAACACTGCGTAGCTTACTTCAACAGCGCATCTTAATTTTAGATGGTGCGATGGGTACTATGATTCAGCAATATAAGCTAACCGAAGCAGATTATCGGGGAATGCAATTTGCTGACTTTAAAGCCCCAGCAGGCGAGCGTGAGTTATTTGTTAAAGGCAATAATGAGCTGCTAACGCTCACCCAGCCGCATATTATTCAAGAAATTCATGAAAAATATCTAGCTGCAGGCGCCGATATTATTGAAACAAATACCTTTGGCGCCACCAGTGTGGCGCAAGACGATTATCACATGGCACATCTTGTATATGAAATGAATGTGCAAGCCGCCAAGCTTGCTAAAGCTTCGTGTGAAAAATACAGCACGCCAGATAAACCGCGCTTTGTGGCGGGTACGCTTGGTCCTACACCTAAAACCGCTAGCATTTCTCCCGATGTGAATGATCCGGCTGCGCGTAATGTCAATTTTGATCAGCTAGTAAACGCTTACTTGGAGCAAGCGCGAGCATTGGTCGAAGGTGGTTCAGATATATTAATGGTCGAAACCATATTCGATACGCTTAATTGCAAAGCAGCTTTATTTGCTATTGATGCGTTTTTTGAAGAAGTTGGCTACACCATGCCGATTATGATTTCAGGCACGGTGACAGACGCTTCTGGTCGAATTTTGTCGGGCCAAACCGTTACCGCTTTTTGGAATTCAGTACGCCACGCAAAACCAATCACCATTGGCTTAAATTGCGCCTTGGGTGCCACTTTAATGCGTCCATATGTAGAAGAGCTTTCAAAAATAGCCGAAACTTATGTGTGCATTTATCCAAATGCGGGTTTGCCAAATCCAATGTCTGATACTGGCTTTGATGAAACGCCCGATGTGACTTCAAGCTTGGTGAAAGAGTTTGCAACCAGTGGCTTTTTAAATATTGCAGGCGGCTGTTGCGGCACAACACCCGCGCATATCAACGCAATCTATAACGAAATTAAAGACATCGCACCACGCTATGTGCCCGTCATTCCCGAATACACACGTCTAGCTGGTTTGGAGCCGTTCGTTATTGACGAGGATTCTTTGTTCGTTAACGTGGGTGAGCGTACCAACGTCACGGGCAGTAAAGCCTTTGCGCGCATGATTATTAATGAGCAATACGATGAAGCGCTTTCTGTCGCGCGCCAGCAGGTAGAAAACGGCGCGCAAGTCATCGACATTAACATGGACGAAGGCATGCTGGATGCCGTTAAAGCCATGACGCATTTCTTGAATCTGATTGCCAGCGAGCCTGATATTGCGCGTGTGCCGATTATGATTGACTCAAGTAAGTGGTCAGTGATTGAGGCTGGCTTAAAGTGCGTACAAGGTAAGTCGATTGTTAACTCAATCTCCATGAAAGAAGGCGAAGCAGAATTTTTACGCCAAGCTAAGTTATGTCGTCGTTATGGCGCAGCAGTCATCGTGATGGCGTTTGATGAAAAAGGCCAAGCCGATACTTACGCACGTAAAGTTGAAATCTGCAAACGCGCTTATGATTTATTGGTGGGCATGGATTTCCCACCAGAAGACATTATTTTTGACCCGAATATTTTCGCCATCGCCACGGGTATTGAAGAGCATAACAACTACGCGGTTGATTTTATCGAAGCCACGCGTTGGATTAAGCAAAACCTGCCGCATGCCAAAATTTCAGGCGGCGTTTCAAATGTGAGCTTCAGTTTCCGCGGCAACGACCCTGCGCGCGAAGCGATTCACACCGTATTTTTATACCACGCGATTAAAGCGGGTATGACCATGGGTATTGTCAATGCTGGCATGATGGGCGTCTATGATGACCTTGCGCCAGAGTTGAAAGAACGCGTAGAAGATGTGGTACTTAACCGCATTACCGACCCTGATAATCTACTTGCGCCAACAGAGCGCCTGATTGAAATTGCAGGCACATTGGTTGCAGGCGGCAAAAAAGAAGCGGCAACGCTTGAGTGGCGTGGTACGCCAGATGCGCCTGTGTCTGTTGAAAAGCGCCTCAGCCACGCTATGGTGCACGGCATCACTGAATTTATTGTAGAAGATACAGAAGAAGCACGTGCGGCTGTTGAAGCGAGTGGCGGTCGACCAATTCACGTCATCGAAGGCCCGCTGATGTCGGGCATGAACGTGGTGGGTGACTTGTTTGGTCAAGGCAAGATGTTTCTACCGCAAGTAGTAAAATCTGCACGCGTGATGAAGCAGGCCGTAGCTCACCTCATCCCATTTATTGAAGCTGAAAAAGCTGCTGATGAAAAACGTACGGGTATCGTCGCTAAGCCTAAAGGCAAAATGGTCATCGCCACCGTCAAAGGTGACGTGCATGATATTGGCAAAAACATTGTTTCCGTTGTGCTGCAATGCAATAACTTTGAAGTGGTCAACATGGGCGTGATGGTGCCAGCGGCCGAGATTTTAGCCATGGCAAAAGCCGAGAATGCCGACATTATCGGCCTGAGCGGCTTAATTACCCCAAGCTTAGAAGAAATGACGCACATCGCAAAAGAAATGCAACGCGACCCGTATTTTAAAGACATGAAAATGCCGCTATTAATCGGTGGCGCTACTACTTCACGCGCTCACACCGCGGTAAAAATCGCGCCACATTACGATGGTCCGATTGTGTATGTGCCAGATGCTTCACGCTCAGTTTCGGTGATGCAGAATCTACTCACACCAGAAACGCGCGGTGCTTATTTAGCCGAGATTCAAGCAGATTACGAAAAAGCACGCACTCAACATGCTAACAAAAAAGGCGTACCGTTACTCACGCTAGCAGATGCACGTAAAAACAAAATGGCTTTGAGTTTTGCAGGTGAGTTTGCTCCAGTAAAACCAAAGTTTATCGGTCGCCGCGTATTTAAAAACATTGATTTAAGCTTAATTGCCAAATACATCGATTGGGCTCCTTTTTTCCAAACTTGGGATTTAGCAGGCGCTTACCCAGCGATTTTGAGCGATCATGTAGTTGGTGAAGCTGCTACTAAGGTATTTGCCGAAGCACAAGTGATGCTGAAAAAAATCATCGATGGCCGTTGGTTAAGCGCAAACGGCGTGATTGCCCTTATGCCTGCTAATACCGTGAATGACGATGATATTGAAATCTACACGGATGAAACACGCAGCCAAGTGGCGTTTACCTATTACGGCATGCGTCAGCAAAGCGTAAAACCAGTGATTGATGGCGTGCCGCGTCCTAACCAATGTTTAAGTGATTTTGTTGCGCCTAAAGGCATTGCAGACTATGTCGGTTTATTTGCCGTCACCGCAGGCTTAGGTATAGAGAAAATCGAAAAACGCTTCATTGATGCGCAAGATGACTATAGCGGCATTATGTTCAAATCACTTGCGGATAGGTTAGCCGAAGCCTTTGCAGAATATATGCACGAGCGTATTCGTACAGATTTTTGGGGTTATGCCGCCGATGAAAAATTAGGCGTCGATGCGTTAATTAAAGAGCAATACCAAGGCATCAGACCTGCTCCTGGTTACCCCGCTTGCCCAGACCACACGGTAAAACCTGATATGTTCAACCTGTTGCAATGCGATGAAATCAGTATGACGCTGACTGAATCATTCGCCATGCAGCCCGCTGCCGCCGTTTCAGGCTTTTACTTTGCGCACAAAGAAGCTAAATATTTTAGCGTAGATAAAATTGGTACAGACCAATTGGAAGATATGGCAAAACGTAGAAACCTGCCTAAAGAGTATTTAGAGCGCTGGTTGGCACCAAATTTGAGTTAAGAAAATAAATAATATGCACATTCACATTTTAGGTATTTGCGGTACATTCATGGGCGGCATTGCGGTGCTGGCAAAGCAGGAGGGGCATCGCGTCACGGGTTGTGATGCTAATGTTTATCCTCCTATGAGTACGCAGCTTGAGGCGCAAGGCATTGAACTGATTGAAGGGTTCTCGCCTGAGCAAACCAAACTTAACCCTGATATTTATGTGATTGGTAATGTGGTTTCACGTGGCAATCCATTAATGGAGGAGATTTTAAACCAAGGCTTACCTTATATTTCTGGTCCACAATGGTTGGCTGAGAATGTGCTACAAGGCAAGTGGGTGCTGGCGGTTGCAGGTACGCATGGAAAAACGACTACAAGTTCTATGCTGGCTTGGGTATTAGAGTATGCGGGTTTAGCACCAGGCTTTTTGATAGGTGGCGTGCCAGAGAATTTTGGCGTTTCTGCGCGTTTGCCGCAAACTCCGAAACTGGATAGCAAAAGCATTTCTCCTTTTTTTGTCATTGAAGCCGATGAATACGACACAGCTTTCTTCGATAAGCGCTCTAAATTTGTCCACTATCGTCCACGTACGGCGGTGCTGAATAACCTTGAATTTGACCACGCTGATATTTTTGATGATCTAGCTGCAATTGAAAAACAATTCCATCATTTGGTGCGCACCGTTCCGCAACAAGGTTTGGTGGTAAGCAATAAGCAAGAGAGTTTGCAGCGAGTGATTGATAAAGGTTGCTGGAGTAGCTTGGAATACTTTGGTTCAGCTGACGGTTGGGAGGTGCAAAATGTCGATGCACAAGGTCGTTTTGATGTGGTCTTTAAAGGTGAGCGTCAGGGTAACTTAAGCTGGGATATACTCGGCGAGCATAACCGTATGAATGCACTTGCCGTGATTGCCGCAGCGCGCCATGTAGGCGTTGCCCCTTGCATTGCTATTGAGGCACTTAGCGAGTTTAAAAATGTAAAACGCCGTATGGAAATCAAAGGCGTAGTGAACGACATTACCGTTTATGATGATTTTGCACATCATCCTACAGCTATTGAAACCACTGTCGCAGGCTTACGCAGCAAAGTGGGTAAAGCTCGCATATTGGCAGTGTTAGAGCCGCGCTCTAACACAATGAAGTTGGGTGTGATGAAAAATGCATTACCCGCCAGTTTGAAAGAGGCCGACTTAGTATTTTGTTATGGCGCAAATCTTGGTTGGGATGCCGCCGAGGCTCTATCGACCATTAAAGATAAAGCTTCAGTATATGAAGATTTGAATGCCATGGTGACAGCCATTGCTAAGGCTGCTAAACAGGGTGATTATATACTGGTCATGAGCAATGGCGGCTTTGGTGGCGTGCATCAGAAAATACTAGATGCCATCAAGTAAGCTATTCACATTATAGATTTCGCAAATTGTAGATTTTGGTAGATTAGAACTTGGCTCAACCCATTAAGAAAAAACAAGCGGGCATGGTTGATTCACTTATCGTTAAGGCGCAAACGATGAGCGTGATGGCTATGGCTATTTGGATTTCCATACTGGTGCACGCAGTCATATTAAGCATTCACTTCGAACCTGAACTTAAAAAATTCAAAGACAAGTTACCTACATTAGAAGTCATGCTAGTGAACGCTAAAACGCTCACTAAGCCAGATAAAGCAGATGTGTTGGCACAAGCCGATTTGGATCGTGGCGGCAATACTGACCAGAATCGTAAAATGAAATCTGCATTACCCGCTATCAAGCAGCAAAAATCCGAGTTCACATTGAAGCCGATGGCTGAAGTGAAGGCTGGTAAAAAAGCTGCAAAAATGACGGCAGAAGAAACTAAAGAGCAAAAACATGTGGCGGAGTTAGAAAAGCAAGCGCAAGAATTAATGACGCAGTTGAAATCGGCGAATAAAATAGAGTCCGCCCCTGTGCAAAAAGCAGCCGCCAAAGAAGCTGATATGGGTAATCAAGAAGATCCAAACAAAAAGCTCAATATGAGCGATTTAACTGCTATGGCACTTGAGATGGATAGGTTAGAAGCGCTAATTTCCAAGCAACAAGATGACTACCAAAAGAGACCAAAACGTACATTTGTAGGTGCAAGAGCACAAAAATACCGAGATGCACTATACGTGGAATCTTGGCGGCAAAAAGTTGAGAAAATTGGTAATCTTAATTACCCAGAGGCAGCAAAAGATTTAAAAATGTACGGTCAATTAAGAATGACTGTCTCGATTAAAGCTGATGGCAGTATTGAAAAGATTGTAATTAATAAAAGCTCAGGCCACAAAGTCTTGGATGAAGCGGCTAAACATATAGTAGAACTTGCTGCACCTTATTCAAGATTCCCAGATGATATGCATAAAGAAGTCGATATTCTGGACATTACGCGTACTTGGACGTTTACTAAAGAAGATAGTCTAGCCACCGAATAATTCTGCTTCAAAATTGTAATAATCAAGGAAGAGAGCTGCAGACAGTACGATTAGTACGGCAAGGTGAATCTGACGCCGAGTATTGCAATTTTCAAGCAGAATTAATAAGTTAATCGCTATATTTTTAGAATGAAGAAATTTGAAAATGACCAACTATTTTGAACACCACATATTTTTCTGCCTCAATCAGCGCGCTGACGGTGCAGCCTGTTGCATGGATAAAGGCGCAGAAGCGGCATTTGACCATATGAAGTCACGCGTTAAAAAGTTGGGTTTGAGTGGTGAGGGCAAAGTGCGCATCAATCGTGCGGGTTGTTTAGATCGTTGTGGCGAAGGGCCTTTATTGGTGATTTACCCACAAGCGATTTGGTACACTTTTGTCGATAACGAAGATATTGACGAGATTATTGAAAGCCATTTAATCAATGGCAAAGTCGTTGAGCGTCTTGCTATTTAGTCTTTAAGCTGTAGCTGAATCCAAGGCACATTCGACTAATGAGCTTACTTTCTCGGTCAGCTTCTTAATTGTAATCTCATCAAGCGCAACAGTGTTGCTATCGCGCACAGCGTCTCCCCAGTGCGAATTTGGAAAGTGTTTGTCATTTTCAAAGCGCGGAATCACATGCCAATGTACATGTGGTGTTTTATTGCCCAAGCTGGCTAAATTGATTTTATCAGGATTAAAAATCTCTCTAAGCGCTGTTTCTACCGCAAACACTGTCTTCATCATGCGCGCACGCTGCAATGGCGCTAAATCAGTCATTTCTTTGATGTGTTCGATTAACTCTACGCGACAATAAGCAGGGTAATCCGCGTCATTTAGCAACACCACACGGCAGAAATCATCTTGCCAAAGGATGGTATCGGACGTAGGTGCGCATAGCGCGCATGTGGTCGTTTCAGCCATTAAGACGCCGCTAACATTCTATCCAAAGTCAATTTTGCTAATTTAGCTTCATGCACTGGCACTTTGATTTGATTCACAACATTACCATCTACTAAGTTTTCTAGCACCCAAGCCAAGTGTTGCGGGTCTATTCGTGCCATAGTAGAGCACTCACACACGACGTGGCTCATAAACTGCACTAACTTACCTTGTGGTTTCATTTGCTCTGCTAAGCGATTAACTAAGTTTAGCTCAGTACCTACTAGCCATTTAGTATTGGCTGGCGCCTCAGAAACCGTTTTGAGAATATATTCAGTCGAGCCAACGTAGTCAGAGTTCTGGCACACTTCAAATGGCGCTTCAGGGTGAGAAATCACAATACCATCTGGGTGTTCTGCACGGAATTTAGTAATATTTTGCAGGCGGAACATTTGATGCACCGCGCAATGACCCTTCCACAGCAAGATTTTTGCTTTTTTGATTTGCTCTTCGGTTAAGCCACCCATCGGTTGGTCTGGGTCCCAGATCGGCATTTCATCAAGTGGTATGCCCATTTTGTAGCCTGACCATCTGCCTAGATTTTGGTCTGGGAAAAATAATACTTTTTCGCGTTGTTTGAAGCTCCACTCTAAGATTTTTGGTGCATTGGTGCTAGTGCAAACGATACCACCATGTTCGCCACAGAAAGCTTTTAAGTCTGCGGCTGAGTTAATGTAGGTGACTGGTGTAATCGTTTCGTCAAAATCTAGTACTTTGCTGAGTTCGCGGTAGCTGCGTTCTACTTTGGCAAGGTTAGCCATATCTGCCATAGAGCAACCCGCTGCAAGGTCTGGCAGGATGGCTATTTGATCTGGGCGGCTTAGAATGTCAGCCACTTCCGCCATAAAATGTACGCCTAGAAATACGATATATTCTGCATCTAAAGTTTCGCAGTAACGAGATAATTTAAGTGAATCACCTGTGAAGTCGGCATGACGATAGACAGTTTCATTTTGGTAATGGTGACCAAGAATCACCAAGCGCTTACCCAATTTCTCTTTAGCTGCAATAATGCGGCGCTGACAATCGGCGTCTTCACTGGCTTGAAAGCGCTCAAATTTAATGGGGATGCTTTTACTCTCGGTGCTAATAGTTTCTGTTTGCATGGTTTTTACTTAATTAAGTCATTCACTTCAAAGTAATAGTTTACAACTTTAAGCCGTGTCGTTCACCTAATTTACTTAATGCGTCTACATTTGTCCACGAAAAAACCCGCTTGGCAGCCTCACGCCAGTCGACCCATTCATGGCGCAAATGTTCGTCTGGTGCTAATTTGATAGGTAATTGAGAAGGAAGTTCTAAGCCGAATAAATGTTCTGTGTTGTGAGTCACATCTGGCGCATAACGATGGCGCCAATGCGGATAAATTTCGTATATATTAGAAACTTGCCAATCTTGCAAATCATATTGTGTCGCATTTAAGCCAGTCTCTTCTTGCACCTCACGAATCGCCGCTTGTATTGGCGTTTCACCTTGTTCTAAGCTGCCAGTGACAGATTGCCAATACCCAGCTTTATCCGCACGCTCCATAATCAGTACTTGCAGGTCTTTGGTGTGAATCAACACCAAAGCAGAGACGGGAGTTTTAAACATGGTGAATAAAAAAGATGCTTACTGTGTATGTTTGGCTTGCGTTAAATTTTTAGGTAATTGAAATACGACACTTTCAATGACACCTTGTAACTCTTGCACATTACTTGCGCCTAGTTGCTGCAATTTAGCAATCACTTCGTTGACTAACACTTCTGGTGCGGACGCGCCCGCTGAAACACCAATTTTCCTCTTTCCTGCAAGCCATTCTGCCTTTAAGTAGCTGGCGTTATCTACCATATAGGCTTCTACTCCTTGGTTTTCAGCCACTTCACGTAAACGGTTTGAATTTGAGCTATTGGGCGAACCTACAATAATGACCAAGTCACAATCTTTTGCCATGATTTTTACTGCATCTTGACGGTTTTGTGTGGCATAACAAATATCATCACTTTTTGGCGCGTTAATTTCTGGAAATTTAGTTTTAAGTGCATTAATTACCAGCGATGCATCGTCAATAGAAAGCGTAGTTTGTGTCACATAAGCTAATTTTGATGGGTTCTTTACAGTTAATGTTGTTACGTCTTCGGGCGTTTCAACTAAGTAAATACCCGCGCTTCCCTCGACCTGTCCCATTGTTCCTTCTACTTCAGGATGGCCTTTATGACCAATCATGACAATTTCCATATTCGCAGCGCGCATTTTAGCGACTTCGATATGCACTTTAGTCACAAGTGGGCAGGTGGCATCAAAGGCGCTTAAGCCACGTGACTCAGCTTCAGCGCGAACGGCTTTTGAAACTCCGTGTGCACTAAAAATCACCGTGCTGCCAGCTGGTATTTCATCCAACTCTTCAACAAATACAGCGCCTTTGCTACGAAGTTCGTCCACCACAAATTTGTTGTGAACGACTTCATGGCGTACATAAATAGGCGCACCAAATTTTTCGAGCGCTTGCTCCACAATAATAATCGCGCGATCAACCCCCGCGCAAAAGCCGCGAGGGTTTGCTAATACAATTTCTGTCGGGATTTGCTTGTTTGAATTGATATCTGTCATACACACTTTTTAATCATTAAATTCACTTAAGGTATAATGCACATATTAACCTAAATAAGGGTGCGCTTAAAATTCAAGCATGCTTAAAATATGAATAATCTTGCTGTAAAAACTACTGCCGCTAAAAATACGGCAACACTATTAATTAATTGTCCAGATAGCAAAGGTATTGTCGCAGCCATTGCTGATTTTTTATATCAGCATAATGCCAATATTTTGCATGCTGATCAGCATCAAGATGCAGAAAACAATCTCTTTTTAATGCGCGTTGAGTGGGATTTGGCAGGTTTTAACCTTTTGCCAGCTGACTTCGAGCAGCATTTCGCCGAGATTGCAAAACGTTTCAGCATGGAGTGGCAGTTAAAGCTCTCACAAAAACCCTTACGTGTTGCCATTATGGTGTCGCAGTATGACCACTGTTTAGCTGATTTGTTGCATCGCCATAAAAACGGTGAGTTGGTGTGTGATATTCCGTTGATTATTAGTAATCATAGAGACACCGAAGCCTTAGCTAAATTTTACGGTGTTGACTTCCACTATATTGAAGTTAAAAAAGACAATAAGCCAGAAGCGGAAGCGCAACAATTTGCGTTGTTTGCAAAGTACGATATTGATTTAATCGTGCTAGCTCGCTATATGCAAATATTGTCGCCAGATTTTGTGGCGCGTTATCCTAAGCAAATTATTAATATTCATCATTCATTCTTGCCTGCGTTTATCGGTGCGCGACCTTACCACCGTGCGTTTGAGCGCGGCGTTAAGTTGATAGGTGCAACGGGCCATTATGTGACTGAAGTGTTAGATGAAGGCCCGATTATTGAGCAGGATATTGACCGTATTTCGCACCGCGACCAAGTAGAAGACTTGATTCAAAAAGGCCGAGATTTAGAGCGCATAGTCTTATCCAAAGCTGTGCGCTGGCACATTGAAAATCGTATTCTGTTGTATGCGAATAAGACTGTCATTTTTGATTAATAACTCAATCGGCAATAAAAAAGCGAAGCACTTTATGCTTCGCTTTTTTTGACTTTAAAACAGCTTACTTAATTATTTACCATCGTCTGCAGCTGGCGCATCAAGAGGTGGTACTGCCACTTCATCGACTGGTGCAATCTCAGGTAATGCTTCATCTGCGTATGCAGAAATGGCGCCAAATGCAAATAGTGCTGATAAAACTAAAAGAACTTTTTTCATACTTTTCCCCTATTCTAAGCAACTGTTTTTAAAATTTATGATTTAAGAGTTAAACACCCTTAAACCATAAATTTACACCCAGAGAATAGCTTGTGCAACAAAAATAGTCGCTTCAGTTTATGGTAGGCACTGTTCTAGTGCAAACAAGTCAGCAATCTGTTCACGCTTTCTAATTAAGTGACATTGGTCGCCATCTACCATGACTTCAGCCGCGCGAGGTCTAGTGTTGTAATTGCTAGACATGCTCATGCCGTAAGCGCCTGCTGACATGATGGCGAGAACATCGCCTTCAACTAATGCAAGCGTTCTATCATGGCCTAAAAAGTCACCACTTTCGCATACTGGACCAACGATTTCATAAGTTAACGCCTCGGTATCATCTTGTCTTGGCTGCACAGCTTTAATGTCATGGTAGGCATCATATAAAGCTGGGCGCATTAAGTCGTTCATGGCAGCATCTACAATCGCGAAGTTTTTTGACTCGGTATGTTTTAGATATTCAACTTTAGTCAGTAACACTCCTGCGTTACCCACCAGCGCACGACCAGGTTCAAAGACTAATTTGACATTACGGTTACCAAGTTTGGCACGCATGGCCGTGGCAAACACAGTAAATTCAGGTGGCGTTTCATCGCTATAACAAATACCAATGCCACCACCAGCATCAATGTGCTGAATGACAATGCCATTTTCTGCTAAGGCATCAACCAGCGCTAATACTCGGTCAAAAGCGTCTAAAAATGGTGATAATTCGGTAATTTGCGAGCCGATATGGCAATCCACACCGTGAATAGCGATGTTGCTCATTTTGGCGGCTTGCAAATAAATGTCTAATGCATCCTCATAAGCCACGCCAAATTTATTATTTTTTAAACCAGTAGAAATATAAGGGTGTGTCTTAGCATCCACGTTAGGATTTACGCGTAGCGATATTGGTGCAACTTTACCCATAAAGCTAGCGACATCGTTTAAACGCTGTAACTCGCTGGCAGACTCTACATTAAAGCAAAAAATGTCAGCATTAAGCGCTGCTTGCATTTCGGTCTCAGTTTTCCCGACACCTGAAAATACGATTTTTCTAGGGTCACCACCAGCGGCTAAAACACGCGCTAGCTCCCCACCAGAAACAATATCAAAACCAGCGCCAAGCTTAGCAAATAGATTCAAAATCGCTAGGCTCGGGTTAGCCTTAACCGCAAAACATACCAAGTGATCGCAGCCTTTAAATCCTGCACTAAAGCTTTTAAATGCTTGAGTCAGTGCAGACTTCGAATAGACATAGCAAGGCGTATTAAATTCATCTGCAATGCTAGTGAGCGCGACGTTTTCAACGTGTAATATATTGTTTTTAAGTGTAAATGAGTTCACAGGATGGCTTGTCAATTTATATTGGATTAATGGAAGGCAAAGCGCTTATTTATTAGCAGGCGTTGACTGAGGATACTCTTTCTCAGGAATATACAAAGGACCTTTAGTACCGCAACCGTATAGTGCGAAGCACACGGATAAAAGCAATAGTATATGGATGGTATTTTTTTTCATATATTGATAGCTATCAAAAAAATGAGATGAACATTTAAAAAGGCTAATAAAAGAACTGAACCTAGTTAATCAATTTTAACATAAAGGTTTAAAGGGTTTTGTTAGTTTTATTTTAATCTATTTGTAAAATAGAATCGTGTGGAAGGTTGCCAACAACGCTTATCTGCTAAATTAAGCCGATTGTCGGCTGTTGTTAGACATTTGCAATCAGTATGTGCATGATGCACTTAAAGTAAAAGGGGAAATTAAATGAACTTCTTGGTAAATGCTCAATATGCCTTAAACCATAAACGCTTATCTTTTAACAAAGGATTTACGCTAATTGAGTTGATGATCGTAGTAGCGATAATTGGAATACTAGCTTCAATTGCAATGCCAGCTTATAAGGGTTATGTTGAACGCGCGAAGGCTAGTGAAGCAGTGAATGTATTATCAGCAGCCAGTATAAAGATGGAGCAAAAGTTTCAAGATACAGGTGTTTACGCGTGCGTTACAGCAGCATGGAGTCAAAACTATTTTAATTTTACATGCAATGCAACAGCCGCGGATTTTACTTTAAATGCTACAGGGGTTGGCTCTATGGCAGCTTATGGGTACAGCATTAATGCTGCTGAGACGCATGCCACTACAGCGCATCCCAAGGGTGCTACCAATGTTTGTTGGCGTATTGGTGGATCTGAGTGTTAGTTATGAATAAGCATAGAGGATTTGGTCTTATTGAGTTGATGATTGTCGTTGCCGTGATAGCGGTATTGGCGGCATTATCAGAGGATATGATGACAACATATTTGCTAAATATGAAAGTGAGAAATACTGCTGAGGTGCTCAAAGAGGCTGTTGTCTTGTGTCGTGCGGAAGCCATTAAGCGCAATGACACCGCGAGGTTGACGGTTTTGGGGGGCGGTGGCTGGCTCTTGGAAAGCTATGTAAATGATGTTATTACTACACTCCAGTCTAAAGCGGATGCATCAGGATCCAAATCCACCGTCACACCTGCAAACACTGTGATTAAATTTGACGGCACAGGTCGGGCAGATGCGGCCGCCACGTTAGATATTAAGCCTACAACCAGTTCGTGTGCTGATGTTACGTGTTTACGAATAGAGGTCGCTCGTAGCGGCAAGATTAAAATATGTAGTCCATCTGCTACAAATGAGGTGCTGAAATGCGGATAAATAATCAAAAAGGCTCCGTCCTTATAGAAGGCTTGGTTTCCATCTTGATATTTTCATTTGGTTTGCTTGGCATTGCTGGGTATCAAGCTGCTATGATTAAACAAACCTCAAATATTCAGTACAGGCTACAGGCTAGCTTGTTAGTCAGCTCCGCTATGGGTGAGATGGAGGCTGATCCTACCCTTGTTAGTTGTTTCAAAGCAAAATGCCCGGATGCTCAGCCTTGGTTTGATAAAGTAGCTAAATTACCTGGTACCGTTGATAATCCTCCATTGATTGAGGCTGTGGGCAATGGTACGGCCATTACCGTTTCTTGGGCGTTGCCTAAAGAGAATGATCTCGGCGGCAACCCGGTTGTGCATAGTGTGCGCGCTCAATTTGCTTCATTAGAATTGCCTTGATATGAAAATACAAAATGGATTTACTTTAGTAGAGTTAATGGTTGGGATAGTGATATCTCTACTGGTTAGTGTTTCTGTCATGGGTACTGCTAAGTATCTTGAAAGTCAGAAGCGTGTCAATGTAGGTGTTAATGGAGCGCTTGAAACGCTGACGATTGAATCTGGCAATTTATCGAATGAGATACGCATGGCCGGCTTCGGTATGGTGTATGGTGGTAATTTTCAGTGTGCTAAATCATTAATAAATAAAAATGGTCTTAATGCCGCGACTGATGCCAGCGGATTTTTGCCACCAATAGAAATAGTGGACGGAGGTGATGGTGAGTCTGATACGATCAGAGTGGTATATGCAGATTCGCCAGTGGGTATTTCTAGAACAACGTTAAAAGTCGCGCTAGGTGCCTTTACACAACCCACTTATGTTGCAAGTACAGGGGTTAGTACAATCGTTGACTATGCACAACCATTTAGTATTGCGGAGTCTGTATCTGGCCTTAATCTCACCAGCATTATGACTATTAATGCAAATGCAGGCAATACATGCGAAGTGGTTTCTTCTACAAGCTCTACGGGCTTTCCCAAAACCCCCGCTAAACCTACACCTATAGGATCGGTTGCTGTACCCATTACAGGGTTCCAAGATGTGACCTACCGAGTGGAGGATAGTAAGCTAATTCGGCATGATAACTTTATAGCAGGAGTGGCTGGTGATGCTGAAATTGCAGAAAATGTTGTTTTTATGAAAGCCTACGGTTTGGTTAAAGACACATGGTTTAAAGCTGGCGATTTGACAGCATTTACAGCTACGCCAAGTTTAGGTACTCAATTAACCACTACAGCACCAACAGCGATTAAATTATTTTTGGTAGTGCGTGAGCAGAACTTTGCTAAGAAAAAAGGCGGAGCTTGCACAGAAACAACGCAAACGTCGTTGAATGAATCGTTGCCATGGTATGTCGGAGCAGGTGATCCTAATCCAGCAGTTGATTTAACAGGCATTGCTGACTGGGAATGTTATAAATACAAAGCTGTTGAGCTTGTGGTTCCACTCAAGAATCTAATTCTAGGAAAATCATAATGAAAAATCAGAGAGGAGCCTCACTAATTCTTACGTTACTTGTGCTGGTAGCGATGCTGATTTCTGTAGTTGCGCTTATGAAGTCAACCAGTACTGCCTCAAAGGTGTCGGGTAATTTAGCTTTTAGAGATGGTGCTATGCACGCAGCTGATTTCGGTCTGGCATCAGCTATTCGTGCTGTTAATCCATGCGGCAGTCCAGCCGTTGCCCCTTGTGGAAAGGCCTCAGATACGACTTACGTGTTGGATAGCATGCAGCCAGTAAGCTACTTTCTTACAAAAAGTAATTGGAGTCTGGCGACGGCTAAAACAGTCAATACCGCCCCTACTGGGTCAGACCCCGCATACGAAGTGAAGTATATTATCGATCGACTTAGTAGCGGTGTGTTCAACATGCAAAACTCAGCAGAGGTCCAGCAGCATGGCTTAGGTATACTTGCTTCTGACACCAGTCCAACAAATGACTATTGTGAACCTGATTGCAAGAATACTTTGCTATCTGTTCCTGCAGTGTTTTATCGGATTACTGTGCGTGTTACTGGGCCTAGTAATACAGAGTATATGTCTCAAACCTCGCTTACTGTGAAAAATTGATTTTGTTATTGAACACATTTGCCTATTGCTAATGTGTAAAGATTATTTAAAGAGGGCTTTACCATGAAAAGATTATTAATTGCAATATTGGCTCTAATGCCTATATTTGCAGGCGCAACTGATATTTCTCGGTTACCAATTAACTCATTGAGTACAGTGAAGCCCAACATTATCATTGGGTATGATGATTCTGGCTCTATGGCACTCACTTATTTGCCGGACAGCGCAAGCGCGCTTTCCAATCAACAAGAAGCAAGCTGGAATTACAATCCACTAGCATATGACCCTGCCAAAACATATTCACCTTGGATTAAAACAGTAAAAACTACTTCTGCTGCTGCTGTTAGTTATCCTAATGCACCCGTAACACCTTACCTAGGAACCGTATTTACGTCTGATGGAACTACCGCTGTAACTTCTGGTACATTAATTAGTGGTGGTACTTATCAGGTTACTTATACTTGCCCAACATCTGGAACACAGCCGATATCGTATACAAGTGGTGTAGCATTTACTACTAAAGCTTTGTGTACTGCTGCGTCTGGCAGCTTTTATACACTTAGCTCCAATTACACGGTGAAAACTGGTCAATCTTGGCAAAAAGGCGATGTGCTTGCAACATATTATCAGCTAGAAGTCAGTGCATCTGCAGTTGATAATGTGACTTATTTTAGTGCAATTACATGCCCTGCTGGAGATTTGTGTGCAGGTATTCCAGCCTCTGTAACAGGCTATCGCTTAGTAAGAAAGACTATTTCTGCAAGTGACACTGCTAAGGTGCAGAATTACGCAAACTGGAAGAGTTATGCGAGTAATCGGAAGTATATGGTTTCATCTGCAATGAGCGATATTTTGCCAGGTCTCGCTGGTATTACGATGGGTTTTCAGCCATTTAACTCTTCTAGCACGATCAATAACTCCACCAAGGCGCGTGATGCTACAGTGGTAAGTAAGACCTATTCGAATAGCAATTATGCTAATGCTGGTCAAATGTTTAATTTGGATTACCCTGGCGATGTAAATACACTGCTTGATTTGATCTATAACACAGAGTCAGGGAGCGCTACCCCAACGCATGGAAATCTAAATACTATAGGCCTGACATTCAAGAATGCTAGTGTGGCACTCAAGCTTAATGATGACACAGGTTATAACGCACCTGGTCGTAAAGGCGTCATTCAGTATGCTTGTCAAAAGAACGCGGCTTTTATAGTAACTGATGGGTACGCCAACCAATCGGCATACCCCGCCCCGCCAGCATATAGCGCATCCACATGGGGGACTAATAAACCATTCAAGACTACTACAGCAAAAAGTTTGGCTGATTTAGGTTTGGGATATTATACGATTAACCCACGTACTGATTTGGCAACAGGTAAAGTAGCCGCTGACACCCTCACTACGGACTGCACCGTAGATAGCAATACAAATCTACATATGAATACCTACGCACTTACTCTTGGTGTTCATGGAGATCTGTTTGGTTCGACAACCTATCCGACGGTTAATGCAACAGCCAAAGCCTGCACCGCTGCTCCTACATGGGTAGATCCAACAACTGCAACGAATAATACCAAGCAAATTGATGACTTGTGGCATGCCACTATTAATGGTCGTGGTCAGATGTTTAGTGCAGACAATCCAGATGACTTGATCACATATGTGAAAGCCGCCTTTATGGATATTGTCTTCCGTGCTGGTAGTCAATCTGCAATTGCAGTTGCCAACGTTAATATGACACAAACTAATGATTCTGCTTATGCGGCCTCTTTTAATCCGCAAACATGGTTTGGGGATGTGCAGAAATATTCAGTAAATCTCGACACGGGTGTGGTGAATAATACTAGTCCAGTTTGGAGTGCGCGTGACAAGTTAGATGCAAAAGCGTGGGCTACACGTAATATTTTTACCTTAGGAGAAAACTTCGGTACTACGATTAAGCCAACTTTACCTATAGGATCGGAATCTGGTGCGACGGTTGCTACGTTGATTGACTACTTGAAAGGCGATCGTTCTAAAGAAATCAATGGAACAAATGTGAATCAGTATTATCGCCTCCGAACTCATGTGTTAGGCGATGCTATTAATTCCGAGCCGTTGATTGTAAATGGCATAGTGTACCAAGCGACCAATGACGGTATGCTTCACGCGTTGAATGAAACCAGTGGTGAAGAGTTGTGGGCTTACGTACCAAGCCAAAATATACCTAGCTTGGGTAATTTGTCACTCAATACGTATAATCACGAGTATTTTGTGGACGGTACACCGACAGCGGGGGTATATGATAAAACATCAGGTGATAAAACAATGTTGGTTGGAGGTCTTGGGGCTGGTAGGTTCGGCTACTATGCTATTGATGTGACTTCGACTGCAACACCAGTTGCTAAATGGGAGTTCCCAAAGAACGCCACCGATGCAAAGAATGGTGGGGGAGCATCCATTAGTAAACCACGAATCATTGCGACTAAAGATTCTAGTCACCCATATGTGGTTGTAATCACTAGTGGTTACAATAATGGTAGCGGGACTATAGGGGGCGTTGCTCAATCTGGAGGAGATGGAAAGGGGCACATTTGGATTCTAGATCCAGTCTCAGGCTCTACAATTAAAGAGTTGACAACCTCTTCTGGAAGTTCTTCTGATCCAGTTGGCTTGAGTTCATTTGCGGCCTTTGTGGCAGACGCCACAGCTGATAATAGAGTGTCTTACTTGTATGGTGGCGATGAGAAGGGAAATGTATGGAAGATTAATGCTACTGGTAGTGTTGGTAGCTGGAGTGTGAGCAAGTTTGCTGCCATTGGTAGACCTATCACAGTGAAACCTGAACTTAGTTCAAGTAGTACAGGAAATCCTATAATCTTGTTCGGTACGGGTAGATTGCTCGGAACTACTGACCTTATAAATACTGATGTACAAGGGTTTTATGCGATCCAAGATTGGCGCTTAACAAGCGCAACGACCATTATCCCAGCTAATCTTACTAAGCTGGATGCTAGCGGATCAGAGGCTCAAAATCGACTGATTACATATTCAGGCACATGCCTTAGTTGGAATGATACTGGCAATAATGGTTGGTATTTTGACTTCCCTGAGGGAGGTGAGCGTGTTGTTGGTGATCCTAAAATAGGTTTGGGACATGTTGCGTTCAATACTAACCTAATGTCAGCAAATGCATGCTCTTCTGCAAGCTATGCATATTGGCTAAGTTTAAATAACAGTAGTACCAGCACCTGTAGTATCCCTGGTAGCGGAAGTAATATTGGTAAGTACCTCGGGGGTGTCACTGCTAGTAGACCAGTATTAATTAGTTTGCCAAATGGTAAGATTGAAATATTAACTCACCTTGGTAATGGTACGATATTAACTACAGATACTGGAGAGTTCAGCTTAGTGAATACGAAGATTAGATCTTGGAGAACTTTACAGAGGCCTATGCGTTAGCTTAATCGATATTATAGAGGGGCTGAATGCTTCACTAACCATCGTCTAGTGCCATCAGCAGAAGCCACTAGACGACTTGTGAGTAAGCGTATTGTTCAATAGTTACCCCTTTGAACTAATCTATTTCAACTATGAAGAAGCTTCTTCGTAATTAAACCATTAATTATGCCAAAGAATAAAGCCGCAGCAGCAAATATTGGAATTAAATAACTAATACCAGCGTTCGGAATTAACCATATGCGCACAATGATTAATTGCCCCACAATGTGCGCGAAGGCTGCGAATATACTTAGGGAAATTGGGCTGAACCATTTTTTTGGTAGGTGCATCGCTAGCCATAGAGCACATAAGCTTAGCAACGCGCCACTTAAGCTTAATACGAATGTAGGTGATAAAAACTGCCCTAATAGCAAGCTGCTAGCAAACACTCGCAATATGCTTACCCATGCGGCGGTTGCAAAGCCGTATTGGTGTAGTACATATAAAGTCACAATATTGGCCATGCCGGGTTTTACGCCTGGTAATGGTGATGGGATAACAGCTTCAACCATGTGTAATGCGATTGCAATCGCTGCAAGTTTAGCAATTCGGTGGTCGTCTTCAGTGGTTTGAATCTGCGTGATTTTCAAGGTATTTGCTCGGCGTCGAAGCTAATAATTAAGCGTGTCGTAGGGTTTAGTTTCACCAAGTAATTCCAAACTGATTTGGTTCGGTAGGCAAATCGCGGCTTGCCCTGCGTGTGTTAACCAACCTTGATGCACGCAGTATTGCGTATGACAGGGTGATTTTGCAAACCTAGCCTTGCCTTGTGCGATACTTATAGTTGCATCACCTAACTTTCCATGTACATGAATTTCGCGTTTTTGGTTTAGGCTGTAAGTGGCGTAAATTTTATCGCTTAATCTAATCTGTACTTTGGCGGCGTGTTCATTAGTCCACAATGTTTGAAATAGATAAATGACACATAAGGTGCTGGCTATAAGTACTAACCAATCGCCAGGCAGGAATGCTTGGGTGAGGTCTTTAAGCTTAGCTAGTAAGTTATTGTAGCGTGGTGAATTTAACATTGGGACTTAGCCAATTAAGTTTTTTCACCATATTTGTAGAAACAAAGATATTGGCTTGATCATCAATGACCATAAAGCTTTCTATACCTAACTCACGAGCAGCTTTACTTCTGTTTTGAGGCGATTCTATAAAAATAGGTTTTGATGCTACATCTGACAATACACCTGCTTGTGACTGATTAGCAGCTTGTGGAGGTACTAGGACGGTGACTGATTGCGTGTGCTGGGCTGGGTAGCCTGTGCGTGGATCTATGATATGGCAGTAACGTTTACCATTTAACATGAAGTAGCGTTGGTAATCGCCAGAGGTACCTATCGCCCAGCCATCCGGTAAATCAATGGTGGCAATTGCTGTAGGCGCGCGAGGATGCTGTATACCTACACGCCAGGGCTTGTCGCCATGCTTGCCTATCGCAATAATATTACCGCCTATGTTAATTAATGCATTATTCACATGCTGTTTGCGTAAATAATTAGCTGCAAGGTCTAGGGCATAGCCTTTTGCATAGCCACCTAGATCAAGTTTTACCGCAGAGTTTTTACTATATGCCGTATTATTTTCAAGCACGATGTCGTTCATACTTGGGCTAGATTTGACGAGTTTTTTGATTTTTCTGTCATTAATATCAACAGCACTAAACTCATCGCGCTGAAAGCCCCAAGTGCCGATTAAATGACCTATAGCGGGATTAAATAGACCATGTGACTTAACTGATAGCTCTTTGGCATTTACTAACATGCCGACTAAATCTGGGCTAATATTTTTTAACATGCGACCGCTCTCAAATGTCGAATTGAGTTGGCCTAACTCGCTCGGTTTATTTTCAGAGATTGGTTTCCATGCATGCAAGCGATTATGCAGGCTTTGAAAGTCTTGCAGTATATGATTGGAGAGTGAACGTGCGCGCTCTTCATCTTCATCGTAAATACTAATGTCGACCAAAGTACCAAAAACATAACTTTGAGTGTGGTAAAGCGGCTCATCACGCGATAGTAGGTAAGCGCCAAATGCAAGGGCAGCAATTAGCGCAATGATGATGTATGGTTTGCGCATTTAAAATGCGGCATGCCGCTCCAGGGCGTCCAGCATGATGCTAGCAGGGTTGCACGGCTGAGTTAAATGACTGGTTTGCTTGGCGATTTCAACCATGCCTGTGGGGCTAGTGACGTTGATCTCGGTTAAATGCTCACCAATCACATCTAAACCGACTAAGAACAAACCTTCAGCTTTAAGCACTTTGCCTACCGTTGTAGCGATTTCTAGATCACGTTCACTAAGTAATTGCGCAACACCAGTGCCACCAGCGGCCAAATTGCCACGTGTTTCGCCAGCTTTAGGAATGCGTGCCAAAGAATATGGCAATGGCACGCCATCAATCACAATGATGCGTTTATCGCCTTGCAAAATTGCTGGTAAGTAACGCTGTGCCATAATCGTGCGTTTGCCGAAGTCGGTAATGGTTTCTAGTATCACACTGATATTGGGGTCAGTCAAACTTAGTCTAAATATGCTACTGCCGCCCATGCCATCAAGTGGTTTAACGACTATATCTTGGTGAGTCTCTAAAAAACCTCTGATTAAGTCGTTATTCGCCGTGACTAAAAACTCAGGTGCAAATTGCGGGAAGCGGGTAACTGACAGTTTTTCATTCCAACTTCGGATTGCGCTAGGGTTGTTATATACCTTTGCGCCCTGATTAGCTGCAATTTCAAGTAAATAAGTGCTGTATAAATACTCATTATCAAATGGTGGATCTTTGCGCATGATAATGCCATCAAAGTCTGCTGGCGCATATTCAACTGCTTCTTCTAATGTGTAACTTTGCTCAGTAAAAATGAATTTCTTCGCGATAATTCTCGCTGTTGCGCCACGTAAAAAAAGCTCATGCTGCATGCTCACAAACAACTCATGTCCACGCAGGCTCGCCTCGCGCATAATGGCTAAGCTGGTGTCTTTATAACTTTTGAGGTTTTCTAGCGGATCCAGAATAAAGGCGAGTTTCATATAGCTAGTTTCATAGTGGCATGTTTTATTGGTTAAGCGGATCTTGTTCTTGAAGCTCAATCGCCGCGGCTAGTAAGGCTAAACGCGCGACTACGCCGTAAGCATAAAAGCGGTTAGGGGCTGCATCTGGTGCGCCAGCGCAGTCAGGGGTAGTACATGGCTTTTCAAACGCCAAAGGTACAAATTGCGAACCTGGCGCATTGAGGTTTTCATCCACACCACGACCCGTATGTACGCGGTAGAACCCACCAATCACAAAATGGTCCATCATGTAGACGACAGGTTCTGCAACCGCATCATTGATGCTCTCGAAGGTGTAAACGCCCTCTTGAATAATCACTTCTGAAACTTGTAAACCTTCTTTTACGACAGACATTTTATTGCGTGCTTTGCGATTCAAATCGCGCACATCATCCGGTGATTTAACCGTCATAATGCCCATGCCGTAAGTACCAGCATCAGCTTTTACAATCACAAACGGTTCTTGCGTCACGCCATATTGTGCATATTTAATTTTGATTTTTGCCAATAACTCTTCTACTTTAAGCGCAAGGCACTCTTCGCCAGTACGCGCGTGAAAATCAACTTCACCACAGGTATCAAAATATGGGTTTAACAGCCACTCATCAATGCCAAGTAAGGCTGAGAATTCAGTGACCACGCGATTGTAAGCGGCAAAATGTTGCGATTTACGGCGCGTACTCCAGCCTGCATGTAGCGGCGGGATTAAATTCTGTTCAAGATTTTCAAGAATTGCTGGAATACCAGCAGACAAGTCATTATTAAGCAAAATCGCACAGCTATCAAAGTCGCCAAGCTCTTTGTTGACGAGTTTAATACGATTGCCTACACGTACAACAGGCTCTAATAATAGTGTATGGCCATCATGAGTTTCTAGCGTAGTAGGTTCAGTAATTTCTTGAGAAATAGAGCCAACTCTCACATCAAGACCCGCTTGTTTCATGATGTTTACAAGCTCAACCACATTGCGTAAGTAGTAAGTGTTACGCGTATGATTTTCAGGAATAATCAGCAATCGATGTGCTTCTGGGCAGACCTTCTCAACCGCAATCATCGCGGCTTGAACACTTAAAGGTAAGAAATCAGGATTGAGGTTATTAAAGCCACCAGGGAATAAGTTGGTATCAACCGGTGCTAATTTGAAGCCAGAATTGCGTAAATCTACGCTGGCATAAAACGGTGAGGAGTACTCTAGCCATTGTGAGCGAAACCAATGTTCGATTTTTGGCATGGCATCAAGCATGCTTTTTTCTAAGCTAAGTAAAGGACCATTAAGCGCGGTTGTTAAGTGTGGAACCATAGAATCTCTTTTCGGGTATCTAGTTTGGGCTACTTTATCATCGCGACGTTTGCGTTATCTTTTGTATAGCTTTTTATGTGTGTAGCTATTTAAATTACTTCATGTGCTTGAACGTCAGCGTGATAGCTGCTTCTTACCATGGGGCCACTAGCTGTATTATTAAAGCCCATCGCATCAGCTTTTTCTTTTAATTTTTCAAATGATGCTGGTTCTACATAGCGCATGACAGGTAAGTGATGCACGCTGGGCTGTAAATACTGACCTAAGGTTAACATACTGACGTTGTGCGCACGTAAATCTGCCATGACTTCTAGAATTTCTTCATCGGTTTCACCTAAGCCTAGCATTAAGCCTGACTTAGTTGGTACTTCTGGATACATTTCGCCAAAGGTTTTTAAGAGCAGCAATGAGTTTTGATAGTCTGAACCTGGTCGGGCTTGTTTGTATAGGCGAGGGATTGTCTCAAGATTGTGATTCATCACATCAGGCGGCGCATTGCGCAGAATTTCCATAGCAACATCTAAGCGACCACGAAAATCTGGCACGAGGATCTCAATTTTGATATTGGGTGACTGCGCACGCACGGCTCGTATGCAATCTACAAAGTGTTGTGCGCCGCCATCTTTTAAATCATCACGGTCTACGCTGGTAATCACAACATACTTGAGCTTCATTTGTGCAATCGTACGCGCTAAGTTTTCAGGCTCGTTAAGATCTGGTGGCAGTGGTTTGCCATGTGCAACATCGCAAAATGGGCAACGGCGAGTGCAAATATCACCCAAAATCATAAAGGTGGCGGTGCCGCCACTAAAGCATTCACCAATGTTAGGGCAACTAGCTTCTTCACACACCGTATGGAGATTATTATCACGTAAAATCTTTTTAATCTCTTGATAGCGCGCAGAGTCAGGTGCTTTCATGCGTATCCACTCAGGCTTACGCAGCATGGGCATAGGAATGATTTTGATAGGAATGCGTGAGGTTTTAGCGCTATCAATTTCTTTCACACCAGCGATTTTTGATGTTCTTACATCAGTCATTTGTATTTCCATTTGCTAAGTTTTTTGTGAGCCAAAATTTTTCATTAGAATCTTGAGCAGCAACTCGCTTATTGTTTCTAAATTGGCATTGATGCCTAAATCTTTAGTTTGTGTGACTTTTAAGCCTATATAGCCACATGGGTCGATGGCATCGAATGGGCTTAAGTCCATGTTTATATTTAAACTTAAGCCATGATAACAGCAATTATTTTTGATGCGTAATCCTAATGAAGCGATTTTAGCTTCTTCCACATACACGCCGGGAGCATCGGCTTTTGCGACGGCTTTCTTGCCGAAAGTATCCAGTAATTCTATGACTGCATTTTCAAGCAAACTTACTAGTTTTCGAATGTTGAGACTGTCTCGTTTTAAGTCAAATAAAACGTAAATAATCAACTGACCTGGTCCGTGGTAGGTGATCTTTCCACCACGGTCAGTATGCACTAATGGAATATCATCTCGAATCGGTAAGCGCACATTTTTACGATTAAGCCCCAGCGTATATACAGCTGAGTGTTCAGTTAACCATAGCTCATCAGGCGTATTTTCAGTGCGCTCTGCCGTAAACTTTTGCATAGCATGCCATGTATTTTCAAAATCAGTAAGACCTAGCTGCCTGATTAAGAAAGGTTGCTTCGCAGTCATTAGTTTTCGTCGGGTGAGTTTACTTTTAAAAGTATGTAATAGTTTTTAAAGTGCAAATTTAACCAGCGGATGCGCGCTAATTAAACGGTAAATATCATCTAATTGCACTTGTGACTCGACACGCACCGTGCAGGTAAGGCTGGTATATTTACCTGAAGAGCTTATTCTAGATTCAATATTTTCAGGATTGAATGTCGGGATGATTGTTTGGATAAGCAAAATCACGGTATCGGGGAATTGACTCTCTGTCTTCCCCATCACTTTAATAGGGAAGTCAGTTGGAAAGTCGATTAATGGAGGTGCGGTGTGTGGTTCTATATCAGCCATAATGTTTAGCCCAGTAAATTTGCTGTGATATTTATTGTATTAACAGTTTAATTGAGTCCCAAGCGCGCCCTAAAATACCAGCACCATCAATAGATTTTGCAGCCACTAAACTGCGCTCTTCTATAGTTTTGCCATTGAGGGTGAATTTCACATTGCCAATCACTTGACCTTTTTTAATAGGAGCAATGAGTGGTTGAGTGCTAGACATGACTGCCTTAACATTGGCGTATTCACCTTTTGGAATGGTGACAAACAAATCATTAGCTACGGTTGAAGCTACTTGATTTTCAGTGCCTTTCCATACTTTAAGCTGGTTGATACTTTGACCTTGTTTGTAGACTAACTTTGAATCAAAGTATTGGAAACCGTAATTAAGTAGTTTTTGGCTTTCGCTCGCACGTGCAGAGTCTGTTGGCGCGCCTAATACCACAGAAATGCGACGAACACCGTCTCGTTTTGCTGAAGCAATTAAACAATAACCTGCGGTTTCTGTATGACCAGTTTTCATGCCATCTACATTTGGGTCTGACCACAGCAAGCGATTACGGTTTGGCTGGGTGATTTTGTTATAGGTATATTCTTTTGTTGAGTACAGGCGTAGATATTGGTCAGGGAAGTCACGTATCAGCGCTGCAGCAAGCGTCGCCAAATCGTCAGCTGTAGTGAAATGCTGAGCATCTGGTAAGCCAGTCGCATTCATATAATGCGTATTTTTCATGCCTAATCTTGCGGCTTCTTTGTTCATCATATCTGCGAACTGAGGTTCAGTACCTGCAATACCTTCAGCTAGTGCGATAGAAGAATCATTGCCAGATTGAATAATCGTACCGTGTAAAAGTTCATCCACTGTCACTGGCTTATTTGGCTCAATAAACATTTTTGAGCCTTCTACTTTCCAAGCCAACTCGCTGACGGGTAGCGTTTGTGTCAGGGATAGGTGACCATTTTTAAGCGCTTTAAAAGCCAAATATGCAGTCATGATTTTAGTCAGTGACGCAGGCTCAATGCGCATAGTGCTATTTTGTGACGCGATCACATAATTGCTATTAAAATCTTTAAGTAAATAGGCCTTAACCGCCAAGTTTGGTGGCGGTGCAATTTGCGCACTTTCAGCCTGAGCTACAGAAGAAATAGCAAGCGCCGTTGTGCTGAGCACAAAAGCACATAAAATATTTTTGAATGGAGTAGTAGTTAGTTTTTGCATGTAATGTATGTTTGAGATGTTGATTAATTAGTGACGTGCGCAGAAATGTTTAACTGCCTACGGATGTTTGCAGCCGAAATGTCAGCTTCAGATCTACTTGCATAGGGCCCAAGTTTTACGCGATACAGGCCACTATTATACACGTTAGCTACACCTACATTTTCGCCCAGATCTAAACTTTGGATTTTTTTCTGTAATAAATCGCCATTGGCTTCACTCTTAAAAGCACCCGCTTGAACATAATATTGCGTGTTTAGAGCACTGATAGCCGTGGTCGATAATACAGGTGTTGCAGTTGGTGTTGTTTCTATCGCGGAAGTTTGTGCAACAGGTGTGATATTGCTTGGAGGCGTGTTTTCAGGCAATGTATTTAACGATGGATTCTGAGAAACGTCCTTAGATACGGCGGCTGTTTGCATTGATGGGTCAGTCGAAATTTTACTCATCGCCTCTGGACTGGTGTCTATCGACTCCACTTCTACCAAGCCACTGCCTTGCTTAATTAAGCGCAATTGGTAAGCTGCGGCATAAGATAAATCAATAAGTCGATCACGTTTAAAAGGGCCTCTGTCATTAATGCGCACTATGACAAAGCGACCATTGGCGGGATTTGTGACTTTAGCATAGCTTGGAATTGGCAAAATGGTATGTGCGGCAGTCATAGCGTACATGTCATACACTTCACCCGTTGAGGTTTTTTTGCCATGAAAACGTTTGCCATACCATGAAGCAACGCCCTGTTTTTTATAAGGCACATAACCCGTCATCGGCGTGTATTGCTGACCTAATGCTGAGTATGGCTTGTTTGCACGTTTGTAAGGTTGTTCCGTTTTTAATGTGGCACTTGGGATGCTGTCTATATTCGCTGGTGCATTTTCACCTGGGCCATCATCTAAGTAATAGCCGCCTGAGCCGGGTTTGGGTTCAGTTGTTGTTGATTCGTTGCTAGGCGCTGTTGCTGGTTTTGCTGGAACAGACGCCGTTGGCGTTTTAGGGGCAGATTTGAGGGCAGGATTCTGCCCGCACGCTGCTAACAGTGCAGTCATTACCAGTATGAATAAGTGAGAGCGCATCAATTGATGGTTTGAAATTTTGAAATTCATTAGTTGGCTACCAATTTTTTATGTGTATGTATGCTCATTAGAATACCTAGACTAAGGCAAAGCGTCACCATGGAAGTTCCGCCATAACTAATTAACGGCAATGGTACACCTACCACAGGTAAAATACCGCTTACCATGCCCATATTCACAAATGCATAGGTGAAAAAAGTCAGCGTGATGCTGCCCGCTAGTAGCCTCGCGAAAGTGCTTTGCGCCTGCGACGCGATGACTAAACCTCGCATAATAATCAAGGTGAATAATAGAAGTAGTAATAAATTACCTAATAAACCGAACTCCTCACCAAAGACGGCAAAAATAAAGTCTGTAGTGCGTTCTGGTAGAAAGTCTAACTGAGCTTGCGTGCCGTTTAGCCAGCCTTTACCCGCGGTGCCGCCCGAGCCAATAGCAATAATCGCTTGTATGGTATGGTAGCCAGCGCCTAGTGGGTCTTGTGTAGGGTCTAGTAAAATTTCGATACGCTTACGTTGATAGTCATGCAACATAGACCAAAGTATCGGCGTAGATGCGGCAAACAACACTGCGCTACCCAGCAGTAACTTCCAACTTAATCCCGCTAAAAATAATACGTAAAAACCTGATGCGGTAATGAGCAAGGCCGTGCCTAGATCGGGCTGTTTCATAATCAGGGCAACAGGTATCAATAGTAATAGCCCCCCTATCGCAAAATCAGCCATTTTAGGTTTGCCTTCTTGCTTGGAAAAATACCAAGCAAGCATCATCGGCATGGCGATGCGCATGATTTCAGAAGGTTGAATTTTAGTAAAGCCTAGGTTAAGCCAACGCTGTGCACCGTGACTAATTGAGCCAAATAATGCGACGGCAATTAAAAGTAAAACGCCAAAGATATAAAGCGGAAGAGCAATACGCTCAAGTTGATTTGGCGCAATATTGGCGGCCACCCACATAAAGCTCAGGGCAACCACAATGTTAACACCTTGCCCGTATATGCGAGCGACACTTTGCCCTGATGCGCTGTAAAGCACGAACAAACCAACCATTAAGGTAAAAAATAGACACACCATGAGGAGCGAATCGATGTGTTTAAAAAATTGCTTTAACAGTTTACTAATCATGCAATTCTTCTTCTGGTGCTGGTTGAGTTGCATCTGTACCTAATGCATTGTTAGGTAGCTTTGTCGGTGCTTTTTGATCATCCTTGACAGGGTCAGGCACAGGCATTTTGCCTAGCAGATAATAATCCATGACTTTTCTGGCAATTGGTCCCGCTGTTGTACCGCCGTGATTACCATTTTCTACAATAACCGCTATCGCGATTGTCGGGTCCTCCGCTGGAGCGTAGGCAATAAATAAGGCGTGGTCACGATGGCGCTCATCAATACTGCTAGCATTATATTTTGCATTTTGCTTGATGCCAATCACTTGAGCGGTACCTGTTTTTGCAGCAATAGAATACGGTGCATTTGCACCAACAGAAGCTGCGGTACCGCCAGGTTGCGTTACCGCAATCATGCCGCGTTTTACAATATCAATATTTTCAGGTTTGAGTGGAATGGTATCTTGCACAACCAATGGTACGGTTTGTGTTTCATTGGTAATGGTCTTTTGAATCTTAGCGACTAAATGTGGCTTCATTGCCACACCGTTATTCGCTAATGTCGCCGTGGCTTGTGCTAATTGCAAGGGCGTCACCAAAGTATAGCCTTGGCCAATGCCAACAATGACAGTTTCACCCTGATACCAAGGTTGCTTAAAGCGTCGCATTTTCCATTCTGGTGTAGGTAGTAGACCCTCATTTTCGCCCTGAATGTCTATGCCAGTTTTCCTACCAAAATTAAAATGACCGACAAAACTTGTCAGTTTGTCGATACCTAACTCCAGCGCTAAGCCATAGAAAAAAGTGTCACAAGAGATTGTGATGGCGCGTTGCATATCAACCATGCCGTGACCAGAAGGCTTCCAGTCTCTATATTTATGCACGCTATTGGCTAAAGTAAAGTAACCAGGGTCGCTGATGCTAAAGGGTGGAACGCGTTTATCATTTTCCAGCCCAGCCATTGCCACAAATGGTTTGAAAGTAGAACCTGGTGGATAAATGCCGCGTATAGGTCGATTGATTAATGGCTTATCTAAAGAATCATTGAGTAGTCTCCAGTTTTCTACATCAATGCCATCTACAAACATATTCGGGTCAAAAGTCGGTTGACTGACATAGCTGAGTACTTCGCCAGTTTTTGGATTGATTGCGACTAACGCACCACGATGTTCGCCAAAAGCGGTTTCAGCAATTTCTTGAATTTTGCTATCAATCGTTAAAACAAGGTTGCTGCCGGGCACAGGCGCCGTGCTTGATAATACGCGTACAGCTCGCCCATCGGCATCAATTTCAACTTGCTGAAATCCCGTCGTGCCATGTAACTGACGCTCATAAAACTGCTCTATGCCGCTCTTGCCTACATGGTCAGAACCTTTGTAATTAGAAAGGTCACCATTTTTTTCAAGATTTTCTAAATCTTTATCGTTGATACGACCGATATATCCCACCATATGCGCGCCTAGCTTGCCTAATGGATAGTGTCTAAATAATCGCGATTTGATTTCTACCCCAGGGAATCGGTAGTGGTTAACTGCAAAACTTGCGGCTTCTACCTCATTTAAGTGCGTGCGAATAGGCACACTTTCAAAGTTGCGGCTTTCTTCGCGAAGTTTGTTAAAGCGCTTACGGTCTAATGAGCTGACTTCTACTAATTTGCTGACTTCGGAGATGGTTTTTTCGAGGTTATCTACCTTGGACGGCGTAATCTCTAAGGTGTAAACGAAAAAGTTATGGGCAAGTACCACACCATTTTTATCGAGGATCAAACCACGGTTAGGCACAATCGGTACGAGTGAAATACGGTTATTTTCAGCCAGCGTTTGATAGTGTTTGTATTGCTTGATTTGCAAATATGAGAAACGTAGCGCTAGCACGCTGAATAGCGCTATCACTACAAAAGCTGTGAAGCCCAACCTCAGCTTAAAGTAATACTGCTCATGCTGAAAGTTCTTAAGTTCAGCGCGCATAATTAAATGCCAGCCATCAAAATATTAAGTCCCACGCGAGCGACCGCCCGTGTTCAAGCCAAAAATGACAGCGACTCTCCAAAGTAAAACGCCAACAATACTTGGTAAGAAATAACTCCAGCCTAACGCATCCGCACCTGAGAAGGTTTTAATGATAAGCAAAACGATTTGCGAAATCATCAGTAACAAGAACACATAAAATAGTTGCTGCGTATGGTTAAACAGTACTAGCCTGCGCTGATAGGTCACCGCAAAGAATGCGGTAATGGTATAAGCCAAGGCAAATTGACCAAATATTCCGCCCGTAGCTAAGTCTACAAAAAGACCTAAAAACCAAGCTGTACCAACATTACATAAATTAGGTGCACGTATTAGCCAAAAAATAATGACCAGTAATATAAAATCTGGACGTATTTTTAGTGCAAACCCAGACCACGGCAGCAGTAAAAATACAAACGCTAAAATCAGCGATAGGTAAAGGGATTTGAGCTTACTCGGCGGCATGTGGCTTGCTCGGGTTGTTGGTGGGTGTGATTACAGGCGGCTTAGTTTCTGGTATTAATTGCGGCTTTTCAGGCTCAGCTTTAATTGCAGCAGGTTTTGTAACTTCAGGTTTAGTTTCTACTGGTTTAACCGCGCTGTTTTTACTTTCAGTTTTTTTGGTTTTTGCATCTGGTTTAATTGCGCTGATAATTTCGGCTTCAAGCGGCTCTGCCATACGCGGGATGCTGACTAAAAGCACTTGTTTATGGTTTTCCACGCCGCCAGTCGGTACGCAAATAATGCGTGCGAAAGGTGAATCAGGCGTAATTTCAATTTGCGAAACTGTTGCAACAGCAAGTCCCGCAGGATAAACGCCATCTATACCCGATGTCACCAATTTGTCGCCGCGTTGAATATCTACGTTGGTCGGCAAATACGGTAAATCCAAGGTGTTGTCGCGACCATGCCCAAATGCAATGGCACGTAAGCCATTCCGTTCGACCTGTATTGGAATAGCTAATGATTTATCGGTAATGAGTGTGACTTCGCTGCTCAGCGGGTAAATGCGGGTGACTTGACCAATCACGCCAGTTGCATCCACCACCGCTTCGCCGGCCACGATGTTGTGCGTAGCGCCACGATTTACGATAATTTTCTTTGTGAATAAATCGCGACCCACGTGCATAATTTCAGCTGCCACACTAGTTTCAACAATCGACTGATTAGTTTTTAATAATTGGCGAAGGTTATTGTTTTCCAGCTCAAGAGTGTTGAGTTTTTGTAACTCAACAGCTTGTTTCAGCGCATTTTTCTTTAAGTTTTGATTTTCATTAAGTAAATATTCATGCGTTGAAAAGTACTCAGTGGTGTCACGATAAAGCCGTGATGGCGCATTAGCCAGTAATTGCAATGGGTGCAATAGCGCTTGTAGATTCTGGCGCACGGTGGTGAGGTATTCTAGGCGAGAATCCGCCGCCATTAATGCCAGTGAAAGTGCAGAGAAAAAAGCCAAACGCGCAAGCGGACTCGGACCGCGCACAAAAAATGCAGGGGCGGATTGTTGTTCGAGTTTGTGATTAAAGCGGCGTGACATTGGTTAAGCGATATTCAATTTCTCTTTTAAGGTAGAAGTTTAACTTCTTATGTGATTTAGGCCGTATAGCACGGCCTAAATTTTACTTCATCACGAAGGCTATTCAGCCTTTATTACTCGTAGGCGAAGATGCTGCCTAGTTTATCCATTTCTTCTAAAGCTTGGCCACAACCGCGCGCAACGCAAGTCAGAGGATCTTCTGCAACGATGACAGGTAAGCCAGTTTCTTCCACCAATAGTCTGTCTAAATCACGCAATAAAGCGCCGCCGCCAGTTAATACCATGCCCTTTTCGGCAATGTCAGCACCTAGCTCTGGTGGAGTTTGTTCTAGCGCTGATTTTACCGCGCCAACAATTGAATTTAATGGTTCAGTCAGTGCTTCTAAAATTTCATTACTTGAAATCGTAAATTTACGAGGTAAACCTTCTGCAAGGTTGCGGCCTGTCACTTCCATTTCTAATACAGCTGAACCTGGGAATGCAGAACCAATCGTTTTCTTGATGTTTTCAGCGGTTGGCTCAGAAATTTGCATGCCGTAATTGCGGCGAATGTAGTCGATAATCGCTTGGTCAAATTTATCACCACCCACGCGTTCAGACTTCGCGTAAACAATACCGCCAAGTGAAATAACACCCACTTCAGTTGTACCGCCGCCAATATCCACCACCATAGAGCCAGTCGCTTCTGAAACTGGCATGCCAGCACCAATCGCTGCTGCCATTGGCTCTTCAATTAAGAATACCTGTTTAGCACCAGCGCGTTCAGCAGATTCTTTAATTGCACGGCGCTCAACTTGAGTAGAGCCAACCGGTACGCAAATAATAATGCGCGGGCTAGGAGAAAACCAACGTGCATCATGCACACGGCGGATAAAGTATTTAAGCATTTGCTCGGTGATAGTGAAGTCGGCAATCACGCCGTCTTTCATCGGGCGAATCGCCTGAATGTTTGCAGGCGCACGACCCAACATGCCTTTGGCTTCAGCACCTACAGCGAGTAGGATTTTTTTGCCGCCTGGGCCACCTTCTAAACGTATGGCAACCACTGATGGTTCATCTAAAACGATGCCTTTGCCGCGAGAGTAAATCAGCGTGTTCGCTGTACCCAAGTCAATAGCAAGATCGTTTGAAAAATAGCTAGTTATAAAACCGAACATTGTGTTTTTCCTGTGATTTGATGCAAGATGACGATTTGGGGCGCTAAGTAAATATTTAAGCGCAATTAAGACGTCAGTAAATTGCAGGTATAATACCGCATATTGGGTTGAAAATTAAGATGTGTTTGCAACTTAATTGTAAAGAGAAGTCATAATAAGTGACTCATTTTGAACATCAAAATGTACTAACTAAATTTCGGATTAATGAAACATGGCATTGAGCATTGAAGACATCAAAAAAGTAGCACATTTAGCACGTATTGAAGTGAGCGAAAGTGATGCTGCGGCAACACTCACTAAGCTGACAGGAATTCTTGGTTTGATTGAGCAAATGCAGGCTGTCGATACCACTGGCATTGAGCCGATGTCGCATTCTCAAGAGTTAAGCCAGCGTTTGCGTGATGATATTGTCACTAAAACTAATCTGCGCGACGAATTTCAGAAAAACGCACCTGCACTTGGAAATGGCTTAACTGAGCCCGCGGTTGCAAGTGGTTTGTATCTTGTACCTAAAGTAATTGAGTAAGAACTTAAAATAAGACTTAAATATGATTAACAGCAGCCTAAAACAGCTGGGCGAAATGCTCCAAGCGAAGAAGATTTCTAGTGTTGAATTAACACAAACCTTTCTAGATAGAATTCAGCAATACAACCCTAGTATTAATGCCTATATTGCTTTAGATGAAGGTAAAACATTGGCGCAGGCCAAAGCAGCTGATGCACTCATCGCTGCTGGTAATGCTGCACCATTAACGGGTATCCCAATTGCGCAAAAAGACATTTTTTGTGCAAAAGGCTGGCAAACTACTTGCGGTTCTAAAATGCTTGCCAACTTCATAGCGCCTTATGATGCGCATATCATTACTCAGTTTGACGCGGCGGGTGCGGTGAATTTGGGTAAAACCAATATGGATGAGTTTGCGATGGGTTCATCCAACGAAACTTCATATTTCGGTGGCGTTAAAAACCCTTGGAGCTTTGATCGTGTGCCGGGCGGAAGCAGCGGCGGTAGTGCGGCGGCTGTCGCTGCTAGGCTTTGTGCCGCGGCAACGGGCACTGATACTGGTGGGTCAATTCGCCAACCAGCTTCGCTATGCGGTTTTACAGGTTTGAAGCCAACTTATGGTGCTGTGTCACGTTATGGCATGATTGCTTTTGCATCATCGCTAGATCAAGCAGGACCGATGGCAAAAAGTGCAGAAGACTGTGCGTTGATGATGAACGTGATGGCAGGTTTTGACGAACGTGATTCAACCAGCTTGAATCGTGAAAAAGAAGATTACACCCGCGACTTAAGTAAACCTCTGCAAGGCTTGAAAGTTGGTCTGCCAAAAGAATATTTCTCAGAAGGTTTAGATGCAAGCGTAGGTAAAGTGATTGAAGCTGCCATTGCAGAATATAAAAAGCTAGGCGCTGAAATTGTAGATATTTCATTACCAAATACTGGCTTATCAATCCCTGTTTACTATGTACTAGCGCCTGCTGAAGCCTCAAGTAACTTATCGCGCTACGATGGGGTGCGTTACGGACACCGTGCCGCTGAATATACGGACTTGATGGACATGTATAACAAAAGCCGTGCTGAAGGTTTTGGTGCGGAAGTGAAACGCCGTATTTTGATTGGCACTTATGTATTAAGCGCTGGTTATTACGATGCGTATTATCTAAAAGCCCAGCAGATTCGCCGTTTAATCGCGCAAGACTTTGTCGAAGCTTTCAAAAAATGTGATGTGATTATGGGGCCAGCGGCACCTTCAACTGCCTTTAAAGCAGGTGAGAAAGTGGATGACCCAGTCGCCATGTATCTGCAAGATATTTACACTATCTCTACCAATTTGGCTGGCTTGCCGGGCATGAGTATACCTGCTGGCTTTGCGCAAAGTGACGATGGCGTGTCGCTACCAGTCGGTTTGCAAATTATCGGTAATTATTTTGATGAGGCGCGCATGTTGAATGTGGCGCATCAATATCAACAAGTGACAGATTGGCACGAGAGAATGCCAGAGCTGGTATTGCCTAAGGAAGTTAAATAATGGAATGGGAAGTCGTCATTGGGTTAGAAACTCACACCCAATTAAAAACAAATACTAAGATTTTTTCGGGTGCTTCTATCAAATACGGTGCAGAGCCAAACACTCAGGCCTGTGAAGTGAGCATTGCCTTGCCAGGTGTGTTGCCAGTATTGAATAAAGAGGCGGTGCAGTGCGCCATTAAATTTGGTTTGGCGATTAATGCACATATTGCGCCACGCTCAGTGTTTGCACGTAAAAACTATTTTTACCCTGACTTACCAAAAGGCTATCAAATCAGTCAGTTTGAGTTGCCAGTAGTTGGTAAAGGTGCCGTCACAATACAAGTGCCTGCGGTAGGTAAAAATGCCGCTTATGAAAAAGTGGTGAATATCACGCGCGCGCATTTGGAAGAAGATGCAGGTAAGTCAGTGCATGGCGCAGTAGAAGGCATGAGCGGTATTGATTTAAATCGTGCGGGTACGCCATTGTTAGAAATCGTGACTGAGCCAGATATGCGCTCAGCGGCTGAAGCTGTGGCGTATGCCAAAAAACTGCATGAATTAGTGCAATGGATAGGCATTTGCGATGGCAATATGCAAGAAGGTAGCTTTCGTTGTGATGTTAACGTATCCGTGCGCCCTAAAGGCACAGAAAAGCTTGGCACGCGTCGTGAGATTAAAAACCTGAACTCGTTCAAATTCATGACTCAAGCCATTGAATACGAAACACGCTGGCAAATCGAAACGCTAGAAGATGGTGGAACGATACAACAAGCAACCGTTTTGTTTAACCCAGATACTGGCGAAACACGCTCCATGCGTAGCAAAGAAGAGGCAAACGATTACCGCTACTTTCCAGACCCTGATTTGTTGCCATTAGTGATTTCTGAAGCAGATAAAGCCGCTGTAAAAGCCACTATGCCAGAGTTGCCAGAAGCCATGAAAGCTCGCTTTGAAGCACAATATGCATTGTCTAGCTATGATGCAAACGCGCTAACAACTTCACGAGATTTAGCTAATTATTTTGTTGCAACCGTTGATGCTGGTGCAGATGCTAAGCAATCGGCGAACTGGGTAATGGGTACACTGGCAGCTAAATTAAACGCAGCTGATACCAGCATTACTGACTCACCTATCAATGCGCAGCAACTTGCACAGCTCTTAAAGCGAATTGGTGACAATACGATTTCAAACAACGCAGCCAAACAAGTGTTTGAGGCGCTGTGGAATGCTGAAGGAAGTGTTGACGATATCATAGCAGCCAAAGGCTTAAAACAAGAGTCAGACAGCGGAGCAATTGAAGCAATTATTGACGAAGTGTTAGCCGCAAATGCAGCCATGGTTGAAGAATTTAAAGCAGGTAAAGAGAAGGCATTTAATGCCTTGGTTGGTCAAGCCATGAAAGCCTCAAAAGGTAAAGCCAATCCAGCGCAAGTGAACGATATTTTGAAGAAAAAGCTAAGCTAGACTGCTGCTAAATTAAAAATCTCAGTGGCTACAAAGTAAATTGCCGCCAATGCCGAGAAAGTTTCGGGCACTGGCAGCATTTTTTATCAACTGCTTATATTATGAATATTTACACGTGAGCTTTATTTAGGCTTTAATTCAAGATACCTAGACCGATATTGGGTAAAACGAGTTTTTGTTTGAGCAATGCTATTTTGTACGTCAATAATTTGGGATTTCGATTTTATAATTTGTGTTTTATAGTTTTGAGCCTCTTCTGCGGCTTGACTGGGCATTTTTCTGCCAGAAAATTTAGCATAAATATTGGCCAACATTTTTTTGTTATCTTCTTGATTCTGGCTTAATGTGAGCAAAGCAGTCTCGTCACTCTTTAAGTTACGTTTTTCTGCCATATCAATTTCTTCTACAGACGAATAAGACGCTAACAAGGCTTTGTCTTGCCGCTGTTGCTCGGCTGAAAGCTTCTCAGTTTCTTGGGAGTTATCTTTGGGATTAAAAGACTCATTCGTTTTAATAACAGTGCCCTGATTATTTAGCACACTATTGCTGCGACCAGATTCTTGCGCTGGCATTTTGTCGCCGTAATGGGTGACGCCATTTGCGTCTTTCCATTTCACGATTTTGCTGCCATCAGCGTAGGCTAGGTGCGCATAGCAGGTGAATATCATTAGACTTGAAGAAAGCAAAATAAACAAGGCTGAACTTGAATGAGCAAGTTTCGCCTTGTTAGTAAAATGTGAATTAATTTCAGCTAAAGGTTTCATTTTAAAAACTAATACTTTTTCTTCACCATTTTTATGAATATTTTAAGACGCTATATTCAACCTTAAAACTAATTAAATAACGCCATACATTTGGCGATACGATTTGACTTTATCCACTAGCAAATTTTGTGCCATACCATTTTGATTTTCCAGATAGGTCAATAAGTCATCCAAATTAGCGATTGCGCACACTGGTATTTCATTATTTTTAATCACTTCTTGCACTGCAGATAACTCGCCCAAACCCTTCTCTTGCCTATCTATGGCAATAGCTACACCACAAGCAGTGGCGCCATTGTGGCGGATAAGGTCAACAGACTCTCTCACTGATGTGCCTGCCGAAATCACATCATCAATGATGAGCACCCGACCTTTTAGTGGGCTACCAACAATCACACCGCCTTCGCCATGATCTTTAGCCTCTTTGCGATTGTACGCGTAGGGCACATTGTGACCATTTTTGGCAAATGCGATTGCAATACTTGCCGCCAGCGTAATACCTTTGTAAGCTGGGCCAAATAACATATCAAATTCTATGCCTGAGTTTTCAATAGCGGCTGCATAAAACTCGCCGAGTTTCATCAAGCTTTCGCCATCATCAAACAAGCCTGCGTTAAAGAAATACGGGCTTAACCGACCTGCTTTAGTTTTAAACTCGCCAAAACGCAAAACCTCTTTTTTAATGGCAAATGCGATAAACTCTTGTCTAAATTGCTCAGACTGCTCAATTGTGTGTTTCGTGCTCATGTTCTAGATCATTATATTAAGGAATTAAGTTTTGAAGATTATATCGCTAAACCTGAATGGCATACGCTCCGCAACAAATAAAGGTGTGCAAACTTGGCTACAATCGCAAAATGCAGACGTAGTGTGCATGCAAGAAATTAAAGCCCAACAAGCGGATATGACACCAGAAATGCTCAACCCAGCTGGCTATTATGGCTATTTTCATTATGCAGAAAAAAAAGGGTATAGCGGTGTAGGTATCTATTGCAAAACGCAACCTGATTTAGTGATTGAAGGTTTAGGCGGCTCAAACGAAGGCGTGCAAGATATCGATAGCGAAGGGCGTTATTTAGAATGTCAGTTTGGTAATTTAAGCGTAATTTCACTCTATTTGCCAAGCGGCTCTAGTGGAGAAGAGCGTCAAGCGTTTAAATTTAGCGTCATGAGGCGCTTTATGTTACATATGCAGGCGCTGATTAAAAGTGGTCGTGAAATCATCATTTGCGGTGATTGGAATATTGCCCACAAAGAAGCTGACCTTAAAAACTATAAAGGCAATAAGAAAAACTCAGGTTTTTTACCAGAAGAACGCGCATGGCTGACGACTTTATTTGACGAAGTTGGCTGGGTAGATGTTTACCGTACCTTGCACCCCGATACTACAGATGAAAGTTATACATGGTGGAGTAACCGCGGACAAGCTTGGGCGAAGAACGTAGGTTGGCGTATTGATTATCAAATTGCGACGCCTGCAACGGCTGCTAAGGCGGTTTCAACGAATATTTATAAGGCGGAGAGGTTTAGTGACCATGCGCCTTTGATTGTTGAGTATGCAGAATAGAAATTTATTTTAATTAATGCAGTACTTATTCAGAAGTGTTGGTTAGATTTGGCTGCGCTGCTAATGTACTTGCTCTGTAGGTTTACTGTGTTCGTATTACATAATACGGCGCAAAGTCTAACGTTATAAGGAAGATGAAATGGATGAAGGTAAATTTGTAGCTGACTTTGTGGCGGCCAACTTAGAGAAAATATATGGCTTTGGTAGAAAAGTTTACGGCAAGATCGATGCAGTAATTCAAGTAAGTCTGAGAACAGCTTACACAGATTATTTAAATGCATCCAGACTAAAGTATTCAAAATCCAAATCGTTTTTTATAAGAAACCAACCAGTTGAGCTTTATAGTTATTACGTCCCAACTGGAATCTCTTGTGGAGATAAACTGATATTGAGACCTGATTTTAAGAAGTGTATAGAGTTCACAAATAGGATTGTAATATCGGGTACAGGTGGTTCAGGTAAGTCGGTACTAATGAAGCACTTATTTCTAAATTGCATTCAAGAGAAGAGCCATACACCAATTTTAATTGAACTTCGTGATTTAAACTCTGATGAGAAGAGCTTAGACGACTTTGTAAATGAAACTTTATTAAACTTTGGATTTAAAACTAATGAGGATTACATTAGAAATGCAAAATTAGCAGGTCACTTCTCATATTTTTTTGATGGATTCGACGAGATTACGCCTAAATTAAAGAGTAAGATAATTAAACAAATATCTTCACTTGCCAAAAAATTCCCCGAATGTCCTATATTCTTATCCTCAAGACCTGAGGATATCCTTACAGGGTTAGATGATTTTTCAACATTCAAGATGCGCTCGCTTGAGTTAGATGAAGCAATAGAACTAGTTACGAAACTACCGTTTGATGAAGTGATAAAAGGTAAATTCTGTGCAAATTTATCTAACGGGCTTTTTGAAAAACACGAATCATTTTTATCAAATCCATTGCTGTTGTCGATAATGTTATTAACTTATGGTGAAAATGCTGAAATTCCGTCAAAGCTGAGTATTTTTTATGATCAAGCATTTGATGCGCTATTTCGCAGGCATGATGCATATAAAGGGGCATACAGTAGAGACAGATTAACAACACTAGATAGCCAAGAGTTTCGTAGAGTATTCGCATTATTTTGTCTACAAACATACGAAAAACGCCTATTTAAAATGCCGAGATCTATATGTGTTGAACTCATACAAAAGAGTTTGAATATATTGAGTATAGAGGTTAATCCAAGCGATTACCTAAGTGACTTACTAAGTGCCGCTTGCTTAATGATTGAGGATGGTCTTGAGATTGCCTTTTCACATCGATCATTCCAAGAATATTTTGTAGCACTTTATATTTCATCTGCAGCACCAGAAACCCAAATCAAACTTATTGACCGCTTTTGGACAAATATGAGTTCTGACAATGTTATGCAGCTGCTCAGAGAAATCAACCCTGACTTATTTGAAAGAGCATTATTAGTTCCTAAGCTAGAGGAATTTTTTCATGAGATTAGAGTCAAAAAATTAGTTGGAATTTCCCACTTGCTTTACTATATTAAGCTGCATTTTTCCAAAATTAGTTATGACCATTTTGAAGATAGGGGCGTAATGCTAACTTATCATAACGCAACAAATGTCGAATTAAGAATATGCCAAAGTAAATTAATGCAAGTCGCGATAAATGATTTCTCCAAATATCAAACTCCTTCAACCAACACTCTTGAAGAAAATTCTATAAAAATGCGCGATAAATATTTTTTAAATGATGAGGAGTATAAAACGGAATCACTTACTATTAGGTCACCGATTGTTCAAGACTTTAATTTGAATGAGTCTTGGTATTCTGCTAAGTATTTATCTGCTGTATATGATGTATATAAGAAACTTAAATCTAAGCATGCGAACACCTCTCAAAGCTTTGATATTTTGCTTGGAATAAAATAGAACTCGTAGGGCGTATTCGCTTGCAGTACGCCGTATGAAATTTTCCTTTTCGCCTCTAGGCGAGTTACTTTCTTTTGCTTGCTCAAAAGTAAGTAACCAAAGAAAAGAGCACCCCCCTACCACTTGTTTCCTGTGCTGCTCGGCGCGTTAGCAGGGGATTTTAAGGTCAAAAGCGTTGAGGCTCCGTGGCTGGTTGAGTCATCCTAAAATCTCTCAATTCCCGTCATTCTGAGTGCAACGAAGAATCCAGTTTTTAGTTGTGTTCAAACTGCTGGATTCTTCGCTATGCTCAGAATGACGGAGGTGCGTAGCTGATACGGCGGACTTGCTTGCAGTAAGGCGTAATTCAAATTACTTTTTTATTTTTTGTAACTCACTTTACTAAACACCAACAACCCGCCCGCCACAATAACTAGCATGCCAATCAAACCCATAAAGTCTGGGGTTTGATTAAAAAAGACATAGCCGATAAAGCCTGCAAATAATAGCTGCATGTATGAAAATGGCGCTAATGTGGAGGGTTTTGCGTGTTGGTAGGCTTTGGTCATCCACAAATGGCTGACGAGGGCTGATATGCCTAGCAGTACCATCAATAAAGCAAAATACAGCGTTGGTGTTTTCCAGAAAAAAGGCAGTAGTAAGCTTGTGACTATTGCGCTGATTAGCCCGCTGATGAAGTTTGTGGTGCTTGATCTGTCGGTGTGGTTAAGTTTGCGTGTAATGATTTGATACACGCTGAACGAGAGCGCTGCGCCTAAGGCCAGCAAAGCGACTGGGTGGAACATGCTGCCACCGGGGCGTACGATGAATAAAACCCCTATAAACCCAATGGCCACTGCAATCCATTGTAAGCGTGCGATGCGTTCGCCTAATAGCGGCCCGGACATTGCTGTGACTAATAGCGGGCTGAGATAAATAATGGCAGTGCCTTCGGCTAGGGGAATAAAGTGTAAGGCGCTGATGAACATTAGGTTAGTATTTACCATACACAGACCACGAATAATTTGTAGTTTGGGGTTTTTAGTGATGATTAATGTTTTGAATGATGGTGGCCTTAACACTACTAGCATTAACATAATATGCACAACATACCTCACCCATAGCACCATAACGACAGGATAAAAATTGGTAAGGTATTTTGATAGCGCATCGCTACTTGCGAAGAGAAACACTGCGGCACAAATAAATAAAATGCCTTTTTGGGGGTGATCGGTGTTCACGTAACGGCGCTATATTTGAGGGTAGAACTATATTCTATCTTAAATCTGCGCTAGTTTTGCTCACGTCAAATTTTGGCTGGCCTATTTATCATTCAAAGCTTAGCCACAAAACGGCAATTGCAAACTCTGCAAAATCTCACCACTTATCGAATCTTGCACAAATATCACCGCGCCCGCTTGTCTGTCTTTCCACTCTGGTTTTAAGGTGAAGCTTTTCGCAAATTCATTTTTGTTGCTGAGCTGATAAGCGCCGAGTAAATCACGCACCACGTAGTCATGCTTTAGTTCGCGGCCGTTGTTTTCGCCTGCATTGACTTGGCTGACTAATTTATTTTCATATATCGCTATAAAAATATCGGCATGGTTAATATCGACAGAGTTAACGGCTTGTGCGGTGGCTTTGAGTGTGATTTCACCATTTGTTTCTATGATGGCGTCTAAGCTTAAATTAGCACGAGAAGCTATTTTCTGGCTGGTAGAAACGGCTTGGTTTAAGCGCGAGCTGTCAGCGCCTTTAAAGTCACGTCCATTTAACACAAATTGCGGGGTATAGACAAAACCTGTGCCTGCGAATGCGGCAGTTTTGCGTTGTCTGTCGCTATATTCAGCCTTAGAGAATTTATCTTTCCAGCCGATGTAGTCCCAATAATCTACGTGAAAAGCGAGGGGGATGATTTTTTTAGTATCTGGCTTTAAATCGCTGAGCCATTTATCCGCGGGTGGGCAACTGCTGCAACCTTCTGAGGTGTATAGCTCGAGTAGGGGTACTGTCGCTGCGCCGCTTTTGGCAGTACATTCTGCGGCGATTGCAGGTTGTATAGCAAGGTTAGTTAAGCTTAAAGCGAATGCTATTTTGGGGATAATGCGCATGATGAACTCCTTGATTTAACAGTAAGAGTTAGTCATGTAGATTGTGGAAACCTTACAAGAGTTTCACAGCGTCGTCATTCTGAGCGTAGCGAAGAATCCAGTTCTTAGTTAATTCAGTTCTGGATTCTTCGCTACGCTCAGAATGACGGGAGTAGAAAACTGGAATTTATGTTTTTATCTATACTCACGCCAAGGCGCAACTTTTAGTAAAAGCACCATGCCCGGAATGGCTAGCAACGTACAGACATAAAAGAAATTCTCCCAACCTAGATTCTCTACCATGCCACCCGTTAGTGCGTTGAACACTGAGCGCGGAACGGCAGATAAGCTGGTAAATAAAGCGAGTTGCGTGGCGGTGTAAATGGGGTTGGTTTCGCGCGCCATGTAGGCAACGTACGCGGCGGTGCCTAGGCCAACACCAAAGGCTTCTGCGCCAATCACAATGGCTAGCATGCTGCGTTCAGCTGTGCCAATGACATCAAAAGGTCCCGCATGTGCCAGCCAAGCAAAGCCTAGAATAGTGACAGCTTGAGCAATGCCAAATATCCACAAGGCGCGATTGATACCTAGTTTGAGCATCCATAAGCCGCCAACAAATGCGCCAGCAATTTGCAAGACTAGGCCGCTGCCTTTTGCAATAGCGCCAATGTCACTTTTGCTAAAGTGCATATCTAAATAAAAAGGCGTGGCGAGTGCGGTTGCCATGCTGTCGCCAAGTTTGTAGAGCAAAATAAACACCAGTACCAATAATGCGCTTTGCCAGCCTTGGCGACTAATAAACTCATGAAACGGCTCAACCACAGAGGCATACAGCGTTTTTGGAGCAACAACCTTGAGTGACTCGCGTATCAATAATGTCATGATGATGCCGGGCAGCATAAACAGCGCAACAATCCAAAATACGGATGACCACGGCAAATGGTCTGCCAGTATCAGTCCAAGCGAGCCTGGTACTAACCCAGCAATGCGGTACGCATTCACATGGATGCTATTGCCTAAACCTAGCTCATGATCGCTTAAAATTTCGCGGCGAAATGCATCAATGACAATATCTTGGCTGGCGGAGAAAAACGCAATCAGCGTTGAAATAACCGCAATGGTCGTGATGTTGAGTTTTGGCTCATAAAAGCCGTAAGCAATCATGCTGGCAAAAAGCGCGACCTGCGTGATGAGCATCCAGCTACGCCTGCGTCCAAGCGGTGCGATGAGGTTGTATCTATCCATCAGTGGCGCCCATACAAATTTCCACGAATATGGCAGCTGTATAAACGCAAATGCGGCGATGGTTTTGAGGTTCATGCCTTCAGAACGCAACCATGCGGGCAACAGTTGCAAGAGTAAATACAATGGTAAACCTGAGGTAAACCCCAAGAAAATGCAGATCAACATCTTTTTACTAAGCAGCGATTGCCAGATGCTAGGCTGAGCGGGGTTTTGATGCACTACTAGTTGGCTTTCAGACGATAAATAGCCAAATTACCTAAGAAGTTCGGCATAAAATCTATTTGATTGCCATCGGTAATCACTTTGCGTTCTAGCACTGAAATTTTGTGATTTTTACAAAATTCGTCAAAGTCATTAATGGTGCAAAGATGTACATTAGGCGTATCAAACCATTGATACGGCAGTATTTTAGACACAGGCATATTGCCTGAGAGAATTTGTATGCGGTTGCGCCAATAGCCAAAGTTAGGAAAAGTGACGATCACTTCACGACCAACGCGCAACATTTCCAACACGATTCCTTCTGTATTGTGCATGGCTTGTAGCGTTTGCGAGAGAATGACAGTATCAAATGATTGGTCTTCAAAGCCTGATAAACCGTCTTCTAAGTCCATTTGAATGACGTTTACGCCGTTGTTCATACACGCCAGCCAATTGGCATCATCCTTTTCTACGCCGTAGCCTTTTACTTCTAAGCCACTGCGTAAGAATTGCAGCAATGCACCATCGCCGCAGCCTAAATCGAGCACTTTTGAGCCAAATTTTACCCAGCCAGAGATAATTGCAAAATCTTGCCTGAATTCTTGCGTTGAATTTGTAATATTTACATTATTTTGCATGGTGAATACCAACTTCAATACTATTTAAATAAGTGCGCAAAATATTGTGGTAATGCGCATCTGGCATTAGAAATGCATCATGACCATGCGCTGCAGTCACTTCTGCGTAGCTTACGGTACGTTCATTGTCGAGTAGCGCTTTTACAATCTCGCGCGAGCGTGCAGGTGAAAAGCGCCAGTCACTAGTGAAAGAAACCACTAAAAATTTCGCGGTGACTTTATTTAAAGCGGCGCTTAAATCGCCATCGAAATTGAGTGCAGGGTCGTAATAGTCCAAAGCCCGCGTCATGCGCAGGTAAGTGTTGGCATCAAACTCGCCCGCAAATTTATCGCCCTGATAACGCAAGTAAGATTCCATTTCAAACTCAGCGTCAAAGCTATATTTAATGTCACCTTTAAGCTTACGGCCAAATTTGGCACCCATTGCATCGTCGCTTAAATAAGTAATGTGGCCTAGCATGCGCGCGATGCGCAAGCCACGGCGTGGCAATACTTGGTGCGCGTAATAATCGCCGCCATGAAACTCGGGGTCGGTAATAATGGCTTGGCGCGCTACTTCGTTGAATGCGATGTTTTGCGCGGTGAGGTTAGGGGCAGAGGCAATCACCAAGGCATGGCGTACGCGCTCTGGGTAAGCGATTGTCCATTGCAAGGCTTGCATACCACCAAGGCTACCGCCAATGACGGCAGCTAGTTGTTGAATGCCTAAATAATCAGCCAATAAAGCCTGAGATTTAACCCAATCTTCAACCGTCACAACGGGAAACTGTGATCCCCATTGTTGATTGGTATCAGGGTTAATACTCACGGGGCCAGTGCTGCCGTGACAACCGCCAAGATTGTTAAGGCCAATGACAAAGAATTTATTAGTGTCTAACGGCTTGTTGGGGCCAACTAAATTGTCCCACCAGCCTGCATATTTATCATTTTCAGTATATTTACCAGCGACGTGATGCGTGCCAGATAGCGCATGGCAAATTAAAACCGCATTGGATTTATCTGCATTCAATGTGCCGTAAGTTTCATATACAAGGTCGAACTGCGGCAGCACCGCACCACTTTTTAGCGTGAGCGGTTTGTCGAAATGAGCGGTTTGTGGGGCAACAATTCCAACAGAGTCAGAGCCAACAGAACTAGTGCCAACGGAGTTATTTTCAGTCATTTTGTGATTATACTATGTGTAAATTAAATACTGCTGCTAGTAATTCTGGTTAGTGTGATTTTAACTTGAAGGTAGCTCACTTGTAAAAAACCAGCTTGTATAAATGAGGCGTGATGATGCAATTAAAAAACATTCAAACATTTCAGAACAAAACGCCACGAATAGCTGGAAGTGCTTACGTTCACGAATCCGCCACTGTCATAGGTGAGGTGAGCATAGACGAGAACAGCTCGGTCTGGCCTAGTGCGGTGATACGCGGCGATGTGAATTTTATCCGCATAGGTAAAAACACTAATATTCAAGATTTAAGTATGCTGCACGTGAATCATAAATCTAGCGATGACCCGCAAGGTTCGCCCTTAATTATTGGCGATAACGTCACGATAGGCCATACGGTGATTTTGCATGGCTGCACTATTGAAGATACATGTTTGATTGGCATGGGCAGCATTGTGATGGACAAGGTTGTGGTGCAAAAGCACGTACTACTCGCCGCTGGGAGCCTTGTGCCAGAAGGCAAAGTGCTGGAAAGCGGTCACTTATATGTCGGCCGCCCTGCTAAGAAAATCCGTGCATTAACGCAAGAAGAAATTGCAGGCTTAATGGCCTCTGCCGATAATTATGTGCAACTGAAAAACTTATATTAAGGGCGAATAAACACGCCCTAAGTATTAAGCTTTACGTTTAAATGGATAGCAAAACTGCTGCCAATATCCGTTTGGCACAGGGTGACCGCCCACGCCATAGCCGCTAGGCCATTGGTTTGGCGGCATATAGTAAGTGCCAAATAATCGATCAAGCAGCGGAAAGTGAATAGAAAAATTCACATCGATCGCTTCTTTTTCTATGCCATGATGCCAGTGGTGAAAGCGCGGCGTGACGATGAAAGGTTTGAGCCACTCCACATTAAAACGTACGTTGGCGTGGATGAATGTTGCATTGAGATACACCAGAAAAATGTAAATATGCAGCGCATTTTCCGCATAACCCAGCGCATACATTGGGATAATCGTCATAGAACGCAAACCAACAATTTCGACGATATGCATACGCGAACCTGCCAGCCAATCCATATATTTAGCCGAGTGGTGTACCGCGTGAAAGCCCCACAGAAATGGAATTTGGTGAAAAGCACGGTGAAACCAATATTGCACAAAGTCAGTCAGAAACATGATTTCAATGACTTGTAGCCATAATGGTTGATTCGCCATTATCTGTCTAAATTCTGCCCAACTACCAGTGTGCTGCAAGATTGCCATGGAAGGCGCAAGCGTAAGAAATGCTAAGCTTTGCACTAGTAAACTACCCAACAGAAAATAGAACAAGTCTTCACGCCATTCGCTTCTGAATAGTGGTTGATTAAGGCGCCCGAACATTTTTTCTAAGGGCACAAAAAGTAAACCTGTAAATAAAATATTCAACACAAACCAATCTAAACCAAGCGAGGCTAAGTGTGTGGCATTTGGATCAACGCTCGATACACTAGAACTCATTTCACCAATGATGGTGGCTAAAAACACCACGGCAATTGCGCTGAACCCTAGCACTCTGTTACGTCTGAGCATCATGTTGACGCAGGCTAAGGCATAGCCAATGCCCAAAAGTATTTGTATGATTAAATTTAAATAAGGCAGCTTGTATAAACCGCCAAGTTCTTTGGTGGAGAAAAATGCAGAGTATTGCGAACTCAGCATTAAAAATAAACCTGCAATACCAATTACCAAAGCCGCAACGCCACTTATCCAGCCCGAGCCAAATGTACGCGCTTCGGCAGGCGCTTCTAAGTCGTTACGAATGGCAAGGCGAATGTGGTTAATCATAAAAACTTTCTGTTTAAATAGGACTTAAAACTCAAGTGTTAAGAATAGGACTCTGTAAGGTAAAGAGGATTAATCCCAATGAGTGCTTACTATCAACGGATTCTTGCCTAGCGTAACGCGGTCATTGTTACCTAAATCTTTAATCGTTTCAATATTGGTTAATCCAGCATCTGCCATTAAATCAGCGACTTGTTCTGCTTGATTATAACCATGTTCCAGCATCAACCAGCCTTGTGGTTTCAGGTAGATTAAACAATCACTGATAATTCGGCGAATGTCATCCAATCCATCCGCACCAGAAGCTAATGCGCTCATAGGCTCAAAACGTAAATCGCCTTGCGTAAGATGTGTGTCATCTATTTCAATATATGGTGGATTACTGACGATGATATCAAACCGCTGATTGTTTAGATTTTCAAACCAGTTGCTTAAAAGAAACTCAACATTATCAATGCTTAAATGGTGAGCATTCTTTTTGGCGACTTCTAATGCGGCTGCTGACGCATCCACCGCTGCAATGCTAGCTTGTGGGCGATTTTTTGCAATAGCCAGTGCAATCGCACCCGTGCCTGTGCCGAGGTCTAATATTGATAGGTTTAAGTTATTTGAAGCTCTCGCTAAAGCTGCATCTACGAGTGTTTCAGTATCAGGTCGCGGAATCAACGTATCAGGCGTTACCAGAAAGTTCAAACCATAAAACTCACGGCTACCTAAAATATAAGCCATAGGTTCGCCAGCTAAACGGCGTTTTAGCAGTGCCTCAAACGCCGCATGGATATTGGGCTGCAGGGCATCATTTGCATGTGCAATTAACCAGGCACGATTGACATTAAGTGCTTGCTGTAAGAGCAGTTGTGCTTCGAACTTGGTTTCTTGGCTACTTAACTCAAGCGTTTGAGAAAGCAATGCTGATGCTTCATGCAAAATCGCATGAATATTCATTTTTAATTGTCTTCACCCAAACTTGCCAACAAGTCAGCCTGATGTTCAGCAGACAGGGCTCCAATCAATTCATCCATATCGCCTTCGGTAATGGCATCAATCTTATAAAGTGTGAGGTTGATGCGATGGTCGGTGATGCGACCTTGCGGGTAGTTATAAGTGCGGATGCGCTCTGAACGGTCGCCAGAACCAATTAAGCTTTTACGCTCACTGGCGATTTTGCTATTTTGCTCATCCACTTGTTTGGCTTTAATTCGCGCGGCGAGTACTGCCATAGCTTGTGCTTTGTTGGCGTGTTGACTACGCCCTTCTTGGCATTCCACTACAATACCTGTTGGCGCATGGGTAATACGCACGGCAGAGTCGGTTTTGTTAATGTGCTGACCACCCGCACCACTGGCACGATAAGTATCAATACGGATATCCGCAGGATTAATTACCACATCACTGACTTCGTCTGCTTCTGGCAATACCGCTACTGTACAGGCTGAAGTGTGAATACGTCCCTGTGTTTCCGTATCTGGCACACGCTGTACGCGGTGACCACCAGATTCAAACTTGAGTTTTGAGTAAGCGCCATAACCTTCAATTTTAGCAATAATCTCTTTGTAGCCGCCTACTTCACTTTCATTGGCGGACATGATTTCGACTTTCCATTTCTGTTTTTCAGCATACCTTGAGTACATTCTAAAAAGGTCGCCGCAGAATAAGCCAGACTCATCACCGCCTGTACCTGCACGAATTTCTAAAAATAGGTTTTTATCGTCGTTAGGGTCTTTTGGTAGCAATAATACTTGCAAGGATTTTTCAACTTGTTCTAATTTTTCTTTACCAGCTTCAATTTCTTCTTGCGCAAATTCTTTCATGTCAGGGTCGCTCAACATGGATTGCGCTTCCTTGATGTCGGCTTCAGCCTGTTCAAACAGGTGATACTGTTCAACGATAGGCGTGATTTCCGCGTGCTCTTGTGTGAGTTTACGGTAGTTATCCATATTATTAGTCACGCCCTCAGAACTCATGAGGCGATTGATTTCTTCTAAACGCTCGCTCAAGGTGGCGAGTTTTCTAATCATGCTAGGTTTCATAGGGTGTTTCTTTGTAATATGTTTTTATTGTGGATTTCAATTTGGGGTATTTTAACCCTAAATGCTCCAAACTCCGTCATTCTGAGTATGGTGAAGCGTTGCTAACCTTTAGTGAGAGCTGGATGTTGAGTTTAATGTTTAAGCTGGCTAATTTTTAGTCAGATAGAGCTGTTTAATCACATCTTCCAGCTTGGTATGCTCCTCACCATGCGCTCGATTCAAGGCGTGGCTTGGTGCGTGCAAGAATTTGTTGGTGAGAGCGTTGCTTAATGCTTCTAATACTTTTTCAGCGCTTTCACCTTTTTGAATGAGCCTCAGCGCTTTTTCTAACTCCATTTGGCGAGTGGCTTCTGCTTGGTCGCGCAATGCTTTGATGGTTGGTATGGCATCGCGCTTTTTCATCCACTGCATAAAATTTTCAACGCGGGCTGATACGATAATTTCAGCATCCACGGCTGCTTCTTGGCGATTTGCCATACCATCTGTTACTACTTGCGCCAAGTCATCGACGGTGTATAAAAATACGTCATCTAACTGAGCTACTTCGGCTTCAATGTCACGTGGTACGGCTAAATCCACCATGAAAATCGGGCGATGACGGCGTGCTTTAATCGCGCTTTCAACCATGCCTAAGCCTACAATCGGCAATTGGCTGGCGGTGCTGGTAATGACAATATCAAATTCGGCAAAGCGTTCAGGCAAGTCGTTTAACAGAATGGCTTGTGCCTTAATACCTTGCGAAGAAATCTTTTCTGCCAAAGCAGTGCCGCGCTCCAGCGTGCGATTGGCTACCATGATACTTTTAGGTTTTTGTGCGGCAAAATGGTCGGCGCACAGCTCTATCATTTCGCCTGCGCCAATAAATAACACTTTTTGTTGGCTGATGTCGCCAAAAATTCTTTGCGCCAGCTTAACGGCAGCTGCCGACATTGAAATAGAGTTTGCGCCAATGTCTGTGTTGGTGCGCACTTCTTTAGCTACTTCAAAAGTGCGTTGGAATAGCTTGTGCAGTAGGGTGCCTAGCGTACCTGCATCTTGGGCAATTTTAACGGACTGCTTGAATTGTCCTAAAATCTGTGCCTCACCCAACACCATACTGTCTAAGCCTGACGCCACTCTAAAAGCATGCTTTACCGCTTCATCATTCGGTAGGGTGTAGATATATGGTTGAATACTACTAGTATCTAATTTGTGATAGTGCGATAGCCATTGCAGCGGCTTATCAGAGTTCTCTGCGCTGCAATAGAGTTCTGTACGATTGCATGTGGATAGAATCGCCGCTTCAGTCGCGTCGTGAGAGGTGAGTTCGCGCAAGGCACTACCCAGATGCTCGCTGTTAAAAGCGACATTTTCTCGAATCTGAACGGGTGCGGTCGTGTGGTTGACGCCGATTACATATAACTGCATAAGGATGCTTGTATCAATACAATTTTCGTCATTATACTGCGTTGCTCACCAAAAATAATTCCTTACATATCAATCTATATGCCGCGTCATTATTTTTAGCTCGCGCCTTGTCTCATTTAGAAACTTGTATTGATACAAGTATCCTTAGAAGCGTAATTTTGATGTATTGGCTTATGTTAAGCAAGGCTGATATCCAAAAAGTGTAAAATCGCGTTAAAATAACGACTTATTACTTAATTTTTTGGACTTTTGGATTTTCGTCATGGATAAAACTTTTAGAATTGCCCCTAGTATTCTTTCTGCAAACTTTGCTAAATTAGGTCAAGAAATCGAAGACGTGATTACATCAGGTACAGATTTAGTCCATTTTGATGTGATGGATAATCACTACGTACCTAACTTGACGATCGGACCTTTGGTTTGTGAAGCGATTCGTGAAATTTCAAAAAATGCAGGCGCGTTGATTGACGTGCATTTAATGGTAAAGCCAGTGGATCGTATTATTCCTGACTTTGCTAAAGCCGGCGCGAACATCATTACATTCCACCCAGAAGCCTCCGAGCATATTGACCGTAGCCTTGCTATGGTGCGTGATTTAGGCTGTAAATCAGGCTTGGTATTTAACCCAGCAACCTCATTAAGCTACTTAGACCACGTGATGGACAAAGTAGATATGATTTTATTGATGTCTGTAAACCCTGGTTTTGGTGGTCAAAAATTCATTCCAGAAACGTTGGAAAAATTGAAGTTGGCGCGCGCTAGAATTGATGCTTACTACGAAAAAACAGGCCGTCAAATTTGGCTTGAAGTGGATGGCGGCGTGAATGCGCAAAATATCGCTGAAATCGCACGTGCAGGCGCTGATACATTTGTAGCTGGTAGCGCGATTTTCACTAAAGGTAACGACGCTGATAAAAACCGCTACAACACCGTTGTTGGCGAAATGCGCGCTGCATTAGCCACTGTTTAAAAACTCAAATATCGATGCATTGCTGTTTGAATTTTTAGCAGTTAAGTTAAATAACCATGTTTAGAGTAAAAGCCGTCATGCTGGATCTTGACGGCACGCTAATCAATAGTGCGCCAGAAATCGCATCGGCAATCAACTTAATGCTGACCGATTTAAATCGACCAGTGTTGCCCGCAAAGCAAGTTGAAAGTTATATCGGCGAAGGCGCGGCGGTGCTTATTAAGCGTTGTTTGAATAGCCAGTTGGGTATTAGTCGCTTGAATGATGAGCCTGATGCGGCATTATTTGCGCAAGCAGAGAAGTTGTTTTTCGCACATTATGCAAATAATGTCACCGATAGTAAGCCGTATGATGGCGTGGTGGAAGGCCTTCAGTCCTTGCGTGATAAAGGCTTAAAGCTAGCTTGTGTGACCAATAAACCTGAAAAATTCACTTTGCCGTTGTTGCAAAAAAGCGGCTTGGCAGAGTTTTTCGAGATTGTGGTTTCTGGTGATAGTTTGCCAAAAAAGAAGCCTGATCCTATGCAATTGCAGCATATTTGTGCAAAGCTAGACGTTCATACTTTTGAGGCGATGTTAGTAGGTGATTCAGAAACTGATATTACAGCGGCGCATTCGGCTGGCTGCTTTATTGTTACCGTACCTTACGGTTATAATCAAGGGCGGCCGATAGACGAATCAACAGTTGATGCAATGATTGAGGATTTAACTGAATTGGTCTCACAAGATTTAATTACAGTTTTACATTAATAATTTTACGAATAAAATTAAGTGAATATGATGACTTTTAATAATACTTTTCTAAGCTGGCGTGGCTCTTGGCGAAGCTGAGCCACCCTTGCCAGCAACCAATAGGCGAAATATAGCCAATACGGCTGCGTAAAACCGCCAATATTAGAAAATTATTAGAAAGATTTTGACATCATGTTTACTACAATCAATAAAACAGAATTCGATGCTTTGGCTGCAAAAGGATTTAACCGCATCCCGCTAGTGCTAGAAACCTTTGCTGACTTAGATACACCATTATCGCTGTATCTAAAATTAGCCAATCAACCTTTTTCATACCTGCTTGAGTCCGTACAAGGTGGCGAACGTTTTGGTCGCTATTCGATTATCGGCTTGCCAGCCAAAACACGTATAGTGGCGCACGATAATCAAGTACAAGTATTTGAAAATAATGTCGTGGTTGAAACGGTTGAAAATACCAATCCATTAGACTTTGTCAAAAGTTATCAAGCCCGCTACAAAACGCCGCCATATGAAGGCTTACCGCGCTTTACTGGCGGTTTGGCGGGTTACTTTGGCTATGAAACCGTGCGCTATATTGAAAAGCGTTTAGCTGGCGTACAAAAACCAGATGCAATCAATGTGCCTGATGTGTTGCTAATGGTGTCTGAAGAGATTGCCGTAGTCGATAATTTAAGCAGCAAGCTGTATTTCATTGTTTATGCTAATACAGACCAAGCGAATGCTTACGATACGGCGCTAAATCGCTTGAATGATTTAGCCAAAATGTTGCGTAAAAACGTCACGATTCCAGAATCAAGCCCATCAGAAACATCAGTCGCGACTTCTGAGTTCGGTGAGGATAATTTCAAAGCCGCGGTTAAAAAAGCGCAACAATACATTTTAGATGGCGACATCATGCAGGTTGTGTTGTCACAACGCATGTCGCAAAAATTCACAGCGCCACCATTGTCCTTATATCGTGCTTTGCGTAGCCTTAACCCATCGCCTTATATGTTCTATTACGATATGGGTGACCATCATGTGGTGGGTGCTTCTCCAGAGATTTTAGTGCGTTTGGAAAATGGTACGGTGACGGCTCGTCCAATTGCAGGTACGCGACCTCGTGGCAAAACTCGCGAGCAAGATTTGGCATTGGCAGTCGAGCTATTAGCTGACCCTAAAGAACGTGCAGAACACGTGCAACTCATGGATTTAGGCCGTAATGATGTAGGTCGTGTAGCGCAAACGGGTAGCGTAAAAGTCACCGACAATATGATGATAGAGCGTTACTCGCACGTCATGCACATCGTCAGCAATGTTGAAGGTAAGCTTAAAGCAGGCATGGACGCGATTGATGTGATTAAAGCAACCTTCCCAGCAGGTACGGTAAGTGGTGCGCCAAAAGTACGCGCAATGGAAATCATTGATGAGTTAGAGCCTAGCAAACGCGGTATCTACGCAGGCGCAGTGGGTTATTTGGGTTTCAATGGCGATATGGACGTAGCGATTGCGATTAGAACAGGTGTGATTAAAAACAATATGCTTTATGTGCAAGCAGGTGCGGGCATCGTGGCAGATTCGGTACCGCAAAGTGAATGGGATGAAACTCAGAACAAAGCCAAAGCAGTGCTGCGTGCGGCTGAATTAGTGCAAGCAGGCTTAGATTTGAATATAGACGTGGCACCGAAAGCAGGGAATTAATATGTTACTCATGATAGATAATTACGATTCTTTCACTTATAACTTGGTGCAGTATTTAGGTGAGCTAGGGCAAGACGTTCAGGTGTATCGCAACGATGAAATCGATTTGGCAAAGGTCGCGTCACTTAAACCAGACCATATTGTTATTTCACCTGGCCCATGTACGCCAAATGAGGCAGGAATTAGTGTGCCGCTCATTAAAGAATTCGCGGGCAAGATTCCATTGTTAGGCGTTTGCTTAGGCCATCAAAGTATCGGTCAGGCTTTTGGCGGACATATCATCAAAGCTAAAACTTTGATGCACGGTAAAACCTCTCTGATACACCATAAAAATATTGGCGTGTTTAAAGACCTGCCTAACCCTTACACAGCAACGCGTTATCACTCGCTGGTGATTGAAAAAGAAACCATACCAGATTGCCTAGAGATCACCGCATGGACTGACGATGGCGAGATTATGGGCGTGCGCCATAAAACCTTGCGTGTAGAAGGTGTGCAATTTCATCCAGAATCTATCCTCACGGAATACGGTCACGAGTTGCTGGATAATTTCTTGAAGGAAAGGTAATGGCTGAAGGACAAGCAATAGATATCACCTTCAAAGAAGCCTTGCAGAAACTGCTGGATCGCGAAAACTTCAGCCATGCGCAAATGTTGGAAATCATGCGCATGATGATGTCTGGCGAGCTGACTTCAGTGCAAATTTCTAGCTTGTTGATGGGTTTACGCATGAAAGGCGAAACGGTTGATGAAATCGCCGCCGCTGCCAAAGTTATGCGCGACCTTTCAACTAAAGTCACTATCAACGACACAAACCACTTGATTGATACATGTGGTACAGGCGGCGATGGTATTCAGACATTTAATGTATCAACCGTATGTGCTTTCGTTGCATCAGCAGCGGGTGCAAAAGTTGCCAAGCATGGTGGTCGCTCGGTTTCATCTACCTGCGGTAGTGCGGATGTATTGGAAGCTTTAGGAGTGAACGTTAATTTATCGCCTGAACAAGTCGCGAAATGTGTCGATAGCATCGGTATTGGCTTTATGTTTGCGCCTAATCACCATAGCGCCATGAAGCATGCTGCGCCTGTACGTCGTGAGATGGGTATACGCACCCTCTTCAATCTACTTGGCCCAATGACCAACCCTGCAGGCGCTAAACGGCAAGTGATGGGCGTGTTTCATAAAGACTTAACGATTTTGTTAGCGCAAGTATTGCAGCGTTTGGGTAGTACGCACGTCATGGTTGTGCATGGCGCAGATGGCATGGATGAGATTTCGTTTACTGGTGATACTTATGTTGCTGAGTTAAAAGATGGCGTAGTCACGCAATATACGCTCAACCCAAGCCAGTTTGGTATGCAAATTCATGATTTAAAAACCATACAAGTGCAAAATGCTGAAGAATCAAAAGCGATGATCTTAGATGTGCTTAGTGGTAAGCACGGCGCAGCACGCGACATTGTTTTACTCAATGCAGGTGCAGCAATTTATGTGTCTGGTGTTGCAGAGAGCTTGCAAAGTGGCATTAACCTTGCCGCGCAGGTGATTGACAATGGTACTGCCATGGCAAAACTGCAAGCACTGAAACACGAAACCGCAGCATGAAAAAAGCCCTATATTTAATTTTATTATTAAGTGTTTTAGCGGCTTGCAAACAACATGAACCTGCGATTCCGACAGTTGCTGAGTCGCAAATTTCCTCGCAGGTTCAGCTCAGTAATGATGCAGTTATACAAGCTTTTCATGATAAAAAGAGCAATATTTTTGTCGAAGGCAGTGGTGTTGTGAAAAAGCTGTTGCCTGAAGATGACAACGGTTTGCGCCATCAAAAGTTTTTAGTAAAAATTTCCGATGAGCAAACTTTATTGTTTGCTCATAATGCCGACTTAACGTCGGCTATACCGCTAGCGGTGGGCGATACCATTCAATTTAGGGGCGAATATGTTTATAACCCCAAAGGTGGAATTGTGCATTGGACGCATCGCGACCCACACGGGAAAATAGAGGGTGGTTGGATTAAACACAAGGGCACCACTTACAATTAGAAATTCAATTTTCTAACTACGAATGAAATATCATCAGGTAAATTAAATAATGTCAGATATCTTAAATAAAATTTTAGCCACTAAGCGTGAAGAAGTTGAAGCCAGTAAAGGCTTAGTGAGTTTGGCTGAGTTGGAAAAGCAAGCAGAAGCGCAAGGCGACCCGCGTGATTTCGTAGGTAGCATCTTTAAAAAAGTCAGTGCTAACAAACCTGCGGTGATTGCAGAAATCAAGAAAGCCAGCCCATCTAAAGGCATCATTCGTGAAGATTTTAACCCAGCTGAAATCGCTAAAAGCTATGAAAAAGGCGGCGCTGCGTGTTTGTCAGTACTCACTGACGTTGAGTATTTTCAAGGTAGTGCAGAGTATCTAAAGCAGGCGCGTAAAGCTTGCAAGCTGCCAGTGTTGCGTAAAGACTTTATGATAGACCCATACCAAGTGTTTGAAGCACGTGCGATGGGAGCAGACTGTATTTTGCTGATTGTGGCTGCGCTGGAAGTTAAACAAATGCGCGCTTTAGAACAACTCGCGCATGACTTAGGCATGGCGGTGTTGGTGGAAGTGCATGATGCGGATGAGCTAGAACTTGCTATGCAATTAGACACACCGTTAATCGGCATCAACAATCGCAATCTGCGCACTTTTGATGTGACATTGCAAACCACTTTAGACTTATTAAAGGTGCTGCCAGAAGACCGCTTTGTGGTCACTGAGTCAGGTATTTTCACACCAGAAGATGTGAAGTTAATGCGTGACAACGATGTGCATGCGTTCTTAGTGGGTGAGGCGTTTATGCGTCAGCCAGACCCAGGTGCAGAGTTGGCAAGAGTATTCGGATAATTTAGCGGTTAAAACTTGTCATTCCGTTGGCATGATGAGAGCGGAGTTCGCACGAAAAATAATGACGTATAGTCAATTATAGAATTGAGGTAATCCATGAGCTATCCCTATGCCCGCCCACGCCGTATGCGTAAAGACGAATTTTCACGCCGCATGATGCGCGAAAACGTGCTGACAACCGATGATTTAATCTACCCAGTATTCGTGCTAGATGGCGAAAATCGTACAGAAGAAGTCGCCTCTATGCCGGGCGTAAAGCGTCAAAGCATTGATGTGCTGCTAAAAACTGCGGCTGAATGCGTAGCGCTAGGTATTCCGCTTATTGCATTATTCCCAGTTGTGGATAGCAAATTCAAAAGCCTAGATGCTGCAGAAGCCTATAACCCAGAAGGTTTAGCACAACGCGCTGTAATGGCATTAAAAGCTGCGTTTCCGCAGCTTGGCGTGATGACTGATGTAGCATTAGACCCGTTCACCACCCACGGTCAAGATGGTTTGATTGATGATACTGGCTATGTGATGAATGATGAAACCATTGAAGTATTGGTTAAACAAGCTATCTCTCACGCCAATGCCGGCGCTGATATTGTTGCGCCGAGCGACATGATGGATGGTCGCATTGGTCAAATCCGCGAAGCGTTAGAAAGTACAAGAAATATTCACACTAAAATTCTGGCTTATTCAGCTAAATACGCTTCAGCATTCTATGGCCCATTTCGCGATGCAGTTGGCTCGGCGGGCAATCTAGGTTCAGGCAATAAATATACATATCAAATGGATCCAGCCAATAGTGACGAGGCCATGCAAGAAGTGGCATTGGATATTTCTGAAGGCGCAGACATGGTGATGGTGAAACCAGGCATGCCGTATTTGGATATTGTGCGCCGAGTCAAAGATGAGTTTGGCGTGCCAACGTTTGCGTATCAGGTGAGTGGTGAATATGCGATGTTGAAAGCGGCAGCGCAAAATGGCTGGTTGGATGAGAAGGCTTGCGTAATGGAGAGTTTGTTGGCGTTTAAACGGGCTGGTGCGGATGGGATTTTGACTTATTTTGCTATGGATGCAGCGCGGTGGTTGAAGTAAATTAAGCGCTGAAAATGGCAAGACGTAAACCTCAAGTTGGCTTAGATTCTCAAAGCCTGTCATATCTTCTTGATGCAGTTGCTGGAATTACGGAGCCAATTGATGACATATTGCAATTAGAGAAAAAAGCGCTAGTAAGGTCTTGGTTTTATAAGCCAGGTAATTTTAGCTTTATATTGACTGAGACCGTAGTTTCAGAAGTCAGTAAAATTTCAAATATAGAGCGTAGACAATTTCACGACAGCTTTATTCGCACATTATTTCTAGATTATCCTGTTGGCGATATTGATGCGGTGTTGGCTCGAGCGAAAGAGTTTCAAAAGCATCACGCAGGGATTAGTGATTGTTTAATTCTTGCAGAGGCTGAAGAGCTGGGGCTGGATATATTAATCACATACGATCACGATTTTTGGAAACGTCTCCAGAACATTTCCCATACGACAAAGTTAATGAAACCCAATGAATATTGGCTTGCCCTAGAGATTCCAAAAGGCGCTAGACCCACAACGGTACCATACAATCCGAATCCTCAAGATGCAAATCCTTTAAGTTTCCAGCAATGGTGGAAATGGTGATTCCATAAACTTTGGAGTTTCACAGATGACTATTCAATTCTTCAATCTCTCAAACTCCGTCATTCTGAGTGAAGCGAAGAATCTAGCAGTTTGAATGTAGCCTAGAGCTGGATTCTTCGCTTCACTCAGAATGACGGGCTATGTTTAATGATGGGTATAGTTGCGTTAATATCGTAAATTATTAATTTTAGATTCTAAATCCATGATTAAACAGCCCTCTGTGTATATTATTGCCAGTAAATACAATGGCACTTTATACATTGGCGTTACCAGTAATTTGTCGCAGCGAATGTACCAACATCGTGAGGCATTAATTGACGGGTTTAGTAAAAAGTATGGCATTAAAATGTTGGTATATTTCGAAATTTTTGAAGATATGCACACAGCTATTGTTAGAGAAAAGTCGCTAAAAGGTATTACTCGAGCCAAGAAAATTGCTTTAATCGAATCTGCAAATCCTAACTGGGAAGATTTGACAGTTAAGCTTGAGTTGCTTATACCTTAAAATTCTATGCGCTAAATGTAAACTTGTTTTAACCCCATATCGATGCATTGACCGTTTAACTCCCTAATGACACACTTACTTAATGAGCATCATTTTAATTAACGATGAAGATTTAATGCACAAGTTTTGTGCGGGCGACAGCAAGTCTTTTCACACTTTGTATACTCGGCATGAGAAGCCGCTTTATCGGTATTTGCGACGTGTGTTGGGTGTTGGCTTGGTGGCGCAGGTGGATGAGGTGTTCCAGGATACTTGGATGCGATTGGTTGATGCGCGTGATAATTGGCAACCGCGTGATGGTGTGACGTTTAAGACTTGGCTTTATACTTTGGCGCATCATCGTGCAGTGGATATTTTGCGCAAAAGTGGGCGTGAAGTATCAGCGGATGAGGGTTGGATGGATGATGATAGCGAAACAGCTTGGCAGTTATGGCCAGCATCCAGTGCGGAGCAGCCTGAGCAGCAGGCGTTTTGGCGAAAGGCGGGACAGCAGCTTTTGCATTGTTTAGAGGGGTTGCCAACTATGCAGCGTGCCGCGTTTTTATTGCATCATGATGATGGTTTGAGTTTAGATGAAATGACGCAGGTGTTAAATGCTGAGTTCGAAACGGTTAAAAGCCGTTTACGTTATGCTTTGTCTAAACTGCGTTTATGTATGGGTGCACACTTGCAGCCAATTTTTGAAGCGGATACGACTTCATGAGTTTACAAGATGAACATTTACAGCAAGCACTCAAACATGCGCCAGATCGTGAGCTAACGCCAAGTGATGCCACGCGTGCGGCAGTGTTAGCTTATGCTGATAGCGTCTTGCAGCAAGACAGTAAAACGTGGCTAACTCGCCTTTCTAACTTTTGGCGTGAATGGTTTGGTGTAAGCTGGCATATCACAGGCATTGGAAGTGCTATGGCAACGGTGTTGGTCGTAGTGATATTTTGGCATGAGTTGCCAGATGATTCGATGCGGAAAGTGGCAGCGCCTAATGAGCAAACGGTAGCTAGTGAAACAGTGGACATAAGTACGGCAGATGGCGTTGCTAGTTATGTAGATAAACGCGCAGCTGCAGAGGCTAGCGCTGAAAATATATTAGAAAAAAAATCAGCTCGAGTTGCCTCGCCTCGTAAAGAAAAATCATCATTGCCTGCAGTTTCGCAGGCGCCAGCATCATTAGCAAACGAAGCTCAAATAGCAACTGCAATGGCGCCCGTTCCAGCATCTGCTCCCGTAATGCAAGATAAAGCTGTGGAAGAAAGTGTACCAGCAGGAATGATCAGCCTCCCTGAAGTTGCTCAGCGTGCGCCGAAAGCTAAATTGGAAAAGAAAGCGATTTCTTCCGCAAAGCTTGATGGAATGTTACCTAAGTCTGTACCGCAACGAAACGAACCTACCAACTTGTTGGTTGAAATCAACACAGAGGGTGGTGTTGTAACTGCAAATAAAGATATTCAAGCATTGCGATTGCGACTGCTAGCATTAGATGCACAAAGTGTTCAGGACAAAGACGTTTGCGCGCCATCTATTGTTCATCCAGCTGTGATAGATGCTAAGACTAGATATAACATTGAAACAATCAGTGTGTGTAATCCCTCAACCTCATTGCTGAGTGAGGTGGAAGCTTATAATCAAACGATGCGGAATTGGCATGCTACGCATGTCAATAAACAGCATGTGGGTGAATAAGGGTGTGGGGCTTGGTTGGGTTAAGCTAATAAGGCTTTAACATCTTCAATATTTGCGCGTTCTGCATTGCTTCCATCGGCAGCACGCTTGGTTGCTACTCTAATTTCATCAACTTCAAATACACTTAATCTAATGACACCAGTCGACATTTCGAGTGAGAAAACTGGCACTTTTTTACGATAGTCACCTTTTTTATCGCGCTTTCCATCGTTAATTACGCGGTAAGTTTTTTCATTGGTTTCAAATGGAATATCTTGGTTAAGTAAAAATATTTCTACTTCTTTTAAGCTGTCTGCAAACAAATGAATATGCGTTTCTGAGCCTAAGCCAGCCGTACCATCCAGCACCGAACCCGTAAGATAGGGATTAAATTTTTCTAATAACTTCATGGTGAACAACGCATTTTTACGCAGTTCACGTAAGTTTTCTGGCTGCTCATCGCTTAAAAAGAGTGCGTTGTAGAGCTTTAGTTCTTCTTCAATTTCTGCATTCGAAGGCAATACGTCGCCATCTAATGCACCAGCTTGTCTACCTGCTTTTTTCTTTGCATAAGCGTAGTCAGATATGCCGTCTTCCGCCATCATTCTGGCGGCTGACTGAGCAATAAGCTGTCGTAATTGCTGAAGATTTTCTTTGGCCATAGAAGTTAGACTAACTATTAATTTAATTGATCAGTGTGTATTTAATAACCTTGCTGCATTACTTTGGGCATCAGAATGGCCACTTGAAGGCGGGGGGTTCGGGGTTGTTGGCGCTGGCTTGGCAGGTAATACTATTTCAGGTTGTAATATTTGCTGTGGCTGATTCGTGAGTGGCGAGTTCCCTCCAGGCTCATCAGGATTTTGGCTTCCATCTAATAACGGCGGTAAATCAGCTTCAACTAATGGAGGTGGGTTTTCATGATAAAAATACTCAGTTACGCCGCTTTCATCTCGCGTGCCGGTAGTTGGGTCTACATTCATAGCAACCACGCCATCAGGCATACGCATTGCCATTTCAGGCGTGCCTTTTAATGCGGTTGCCATATATTTAATCCAAATTGGTAAAGCTGCTGCAGCACCAGTTTCACCTCTACCTAGTGGTTTTGGTGTGTCAAACCCGACCCAAGCAATAGCAACTTGTTTTGGGCTATACCCTGCAAACCAAGCATCAATATGGTCATTGGTTGTCCCTGTTTTACCCGCAATATCGCTACGACCTAGTTTTAGCGCTTTTGCGGCGGTACCATTGCGTATCACGCTTTGCATCATAGAGTTCATGATGAAAGCATTACGACTATCAATCACACGTGGAGCGCCATTGCTAGCATGGTCAAAAACCGTTCTAGAAATCACTTTGCCATGTTGATCTACAATTTTTGAAATCAAATTTGGCTTAACGCGGTAGCCGCCATTTGCAAATACGGCATACGCACTCGCCATCTGCCAAGGTGTTGCTGAGCCTGCGCCTAGCGCCATGGTGAGATAGGCTGGATGTTTTTTGGCTTCAAAACCAAAGCGAGTGATATAGCTTTGCGCATAGTCAGGGCCTATATTCTTTAATACACGAATCGCGACCGTGTTAACGGAGTGGGCTAATGCTTTTCTTAAAGTGATAGGGCCTTCAAATGAATTCTCATAGTTCTGCGGTGACCAGTCTTTATCGCCTGTTTCAGACGCTGAGAAATTTAAAGGCGCATCTTCTACAATAGATGCTGGCGTGTAACCTTTTTCTAATGCGGCAGAATAAATAAAGGGTTTAAAGCTTGAGCCTGGTTGGCGCCATGCTTGCGTAACATGATTAAACTTACTCTGATTAAAATCAAAACCGCCAACAAGGGCACGTATCGCACCATTTTCAGGGTCAAGCGCAATTAATGCAGACTCAACTTGTGGAAGTTGCACGATACGCCAAGCATCATCGTTTTTGATGACACGAATGACAGCACCTTCTTTCAGTAAGCGTTTAGTAGGATCTTTATCGCGCAACATTTTATCTACAAAGCTTAAACCCTTATCTGTAACGATAATATCTTCGCCACTTTTGGTATGTGCCTGAATAGATTTAGGTGAAACGCTGGTAATGATTGCTGGAATAAAACCGTTGAATACTTCAAAGTCATCTAAAGCGATATCTAGCGCATTCTTTTTATTTTTAGCTGAGTACTCAGGTATTGGTAATGATGCAATATCTAATATTTTTTCTGGGCCACGATAGCCATGTCGCAGATCGTAATCTAAAACACCTTCACGCACTGCAGCGTTAGCCGCCTCTTGGTTTGCTTTAAGAATGGTGGTGTAAACATTCAGACCGCTACTATAAATTTCGTCTTGATATTGCGCATATAGCGCGTCTCTAACGCTCTCAGCCACATAGTCAGCTGATAGGTCACGAGATTGTTTTGTTATCTTAAAACGTAAAGGTTGCTTAAGTGCGGCTTGATAATCATCTTCTTTCAAAAATCCAAATCGAAACATGTCGTGTAGAACTTCTTGTTGACGACCCATTGAGCGTTTTGGATTAGTAAACGGATTGTAGTTAGATGGCGCTTTAGGCAAGCCAGCCAGCAGAGCAGTTTCTGCAAGATTAAGCTTAGCAAGGGTTTTACCATAATACACTTGCGAGGCAGCAGCAAAGCCATAAGCACGCTGACCCAAATAAATCTGGTTGATATAAAGCTCGAGTATCTTATCTTTACTTAAACTATGTTCAATCTTAATAGCAAGTAAAGCTTCATTGATTTTGGTAATAAGTGTACGTTTGCCGTTGGGAACCGTAAAAAAGTTTTTGGCCACTTGCATTGTGATGGTGCTGGCACCTTCGTGGGATCTGCCTGACACATTGTTTTTAATGGCTCTTAATATCCCCGTAGTATCAATGCCGTTGTGCTGATAAAAACGGCGATCTTCAATAGCCAACACTGCATCTTTAAGGTTTTGCGGAACTTGGTCGATATTAATAAAAGCGCGACGCTCTTCACCAAACTCGCCAATTAAATAACCATCTTCAGAGTAAACGCGTAAAGGAAGTTTGGGCTGGTAATTGGTGAGTGCATCAAGCGATGGGAGTGAAGGGTAAATAATTGCGGCGGCAATAGCGACAAGTGCTATTACAGATAAACCGCCAACGAATATAGCGAGTAAAACGTAGTGCCACCATTTTGTAGGAGTCATGAAGTTTACGATTTCAATGATTAGAATCGAGACTATTATAAATTGCTATGATGCACCTTGCTAATAAACAATAAAATAAAGCGTTAAAAAGTGTTATTTAAACCCACAGTAAATTTGACCAATAAAAAAATTGCTTTACAGGGCTTAAAGTTGTTGATAGGATTTAATGTAAATTATTAGAAATGAACGTAACTAACGAACCCAGAAAGGGAATTTCAGTTTGAAATTCAACTTTTTTAAAGAAAAGACCCCTCCGCTGATTGGAATCGACATCAGTTCTGCTTCTATTAAGATGGTAGAGCTCTCCGACGACGGTCGTGGCGGCTATAAGCTTGAGGGATATTCGAGTGCGCCTTTGGCAAAAGATGCCATGGTCGATGGGAATGTTGGCGACCTTGAAAAGGTAGCTGATGCGATTAAGCTGGCATGGAAGCTCTTAGGTTCTAGAGAAAAACGCGTTGCGCTGGCATTGCCGGCTTCCGCAGTGATTAGTAAAAAAGTGTTAATGACCGCTGACCTTCGTGAGGAAGACATGGAGGCGCAAGTAGAAGCAGAAGCTAATCAGTACATTCCATTCTCTCTAGATGAAGTGAATATTGATTTTCAGGTGCTTGGTGCAGCGCCAAATAATCCAGATGAAGTAGAAGTGCTGATTGCAGCATCGCGTAAAGAAAAAATTGAAGACCGCGTTGCTGCAGCCGAAGGTGCTGGGCTTAAAGTCACTGTGATGGATGTCGAAAATTACGCAACAGAGGCTGCTTACTCATTAGTATCAAGCCAACTCCCGAATGCAGGTCGCGAACAAACCGTCATCATTATCGATATAGGTGCAACGATGATGCATATCAATGTGTTGCACGATAATAAGTCTGTTTACACTAGAGAGCAAAGTTTTGGTGGTGGTCAGCTGACACAGGAAATTCAGCGTCGTTTTGGCTTGTCGTTAGAGGAAGCCGAAATTGCTAAGCGCAAAGGCGGCTTGCCTGAAAGTTATGATAGTGAAGTGTTACAGCCATTTATGCAAACGTTGGCTATGGAAGTCGCTAGAGCGTTACAGTTTTTCACTAGTTCAACACAATATAATCGCATTGATCATATTGTGCTGGCAGGTGGCTGCGCTGCGATTCCGGCGATTGATGTTGTTGTGCAAGATCGTACACAAGTCCATACGATTGTTGCTAATCCATTCCACAGCATGACAATTAATACTAGGCTTAAGCAACAACAAGCAGCTACAGATGCGCCAGCACTACTTATTGCATGCGGTCTTGCGATGAGAGGGGTAACGGTATGATACGCGTAAACCTGCTACCACATCGCCAAATTAGACGTGAAGCGCGTCAGCGTGAGTTTGGGTTGATGGCATTGTTTGCAGCGATTGCTGCAGCAGTGATTATCTTTTTGGGGTATACCTATATCAACGCAAAAATAGATGCTCAAGCTGAGCGTAATGCGCGTTTAGATGCTGCTATTGTGAAATTAGATAAAGAAATTGCTGATATTAAAGATCTAAAAGATCAAATCAGCACTATGCTAGAACGTAAGCAAGTGGTGGAAAATTTACAAACAAACCGCAGTCAAGCTGTGGTTGTGCTTGATGAACTCAGCCGCCAACTGCCAGAAGGTATGTACCTTAAAAGCATTAAGCAGCAGGGAAATGTGATCTCAATAGAGGGTGTTGCAGATACCAATGCGCGTGTAGCTACATTGGTAAGAAATCTTTCTTCTTCAAATTGGATGGAGTCTCCGAGCTTAGTTGAAATTAAGTCTGTGGTGGTCAATACAGTCAAGCAGAATGCCTTTGCAATGAATGTCAATATTAAAGTTCCAAAAGTCGAAACTGATGAAAAAGCAGTTAAAGGTGGAAATTAATCATGAAGTTAGATGATTTTAATAATATAGATTTTAATAATGCAGGTAGTTTGCCCGCGGCTGTCAAAGCCGTTCTGCTAGCATTTATATTTCTTATTATATTGGTCTTAGGTTACTATTTTTTGTGGACGGATGCTTTTACTACGCTTGATACAGCAAAGGCAAAAGAAGAGGAGTTGCGAAAGACTTTTCTTGATAAGCAAGCCCAAGCAGTTAATTTGGCTGGCTATAAACAGCAAATGGTAGAGATTGAAAAAACATTTGGCGCATTGCTAAAGCAGTTGCCTGACAAATCTCAAATGGATGGATTGCTTACTGATATTAATCAAGCTGGTCTGGGTCGTGGTTTAGAGTTTGAACTCTTTAAACCTGGTCAAGAAACGCAAGCAGAATTTTATGCGGAAATGCCAATTTCTATCAAAGTACTGGGCACCTATCATGATTTAGGGGCTTTTGCTACAGACATCTCTAAGTTATCTCGCATCGTGACACTAAACGACATTTCTGTATCCACAGGTAAAGAAGCTAAATCGAATAATGCAGATGCGATATTAATCATGGAGGCTACAGCCAGAACTTATCGATATTTGGATGCTGATGAGATTGCAACTAAGAAAAAAAATGAAGCAAAGAATAAAAATGACGCTAAAAATAAAGCAGGTGGGAAAAGTTGATGAATCCAGTGAATGTGCGATTAAAGCGAGAATCCGCATGTAAAATGTGGTTAAAAATCTTATCAATTAGTTTGCTTGGTTTAAGCTTGACTGCATGTAGTGATGGTGATGGTGATGATTTGGATAGCTTTATTAAAAGCTCTGCTAAAGACATGCGACCAAAAATCAAACCTCTACCTGAAGTAAAGCCGTATCTTGCTTTGCAATATAATGCAGATGGTAAGTTAAGTGATCCATTTCACCCGCGTAAGGCATCTAATAAAAATGGCGCTTTGCAACCCAATATGAATCGGCCTAAAGAGCCTATGGAGGCTTATCCGTTAGAAAGTATTAAATACGTTGGACAGCTCTCAAAAACTAAGCTTACTTATGCTCTGTTGCTAACACCAGATAACGGAGTGCAGCAGGTGAAAATAGGTAATTACGTAGGTCAAAATTTTGGCATGGTCACAAAAATTACTGATAGCGAAGTTGAGTTAAAAGAGATTGTGCAAGATGAGCTTTCAGGGGATTGGATAGAGCGAGTTTCTAATTTGCCATTGCAAGAGTAATAAGCAATTAAAGAGAAACCCCTATTTAAAGTAATTGGAAATTTAAGGTGAGACAATGAAAAACAACACATGGGTAGGCAAATTTTTACAGTTTTTTTTACTGTTAGGATTAACGTTAGTTTCAGGCTTATCATTAGCTGAAGAGCAGTCCTCGCTTAAAAATAAAATAGAGAGCGTAGATTTTTCTTCTCTTCCAGGGGGACGAGTTGCAATTCATATTAAAACTACAATGCCGCTTACAAATGCACCTGCTGGGTTCACATTGAATAGCCCTTCACGCATCGCATTAGATTTCCCAGGGGTAGCTAATGGTACTGCTAAAACGAATATTCAAGCTGATCAAGGTTCACTTAAGAGTGTCACACTTGCACAGGCTAAAGAGCGTACTCGCATAGTGTTAAATTTGTCTAAGAATGTAGGTTATAACACTACAGTCAATGGCAGTGATGTCACTATTATGCTGCAAGCAAATGAAACAAGTGCAAACTCCGGCATAGAAACAAAGTTTGCTGAACCAACACTTGGTCAGCAACAATTTGCAATTAAAAATGTAGATTTCGCGCGTGGTAAAAATGGCGAGGGTCGTATTATTGTAGATTTGTCATCTGCTTCAGCAGGTATCAACATTAAGCAAAAAGGTAAAACAATTGTTGTAGATTTTCTTAATACCGATATTCCTGCAAACTTGCAACGTCGTCTGAATGTGACTAATTTTAATACACCTGTTATCTATGTTGATACGATGAAACAAGGGAAAAATGGGCAGATGGTGATTGAACCTAAAGGTAATTGGGAGCAATCCGCTTATCAGGCAGATAAAAAATTCATCATTGATGTGCGTCAAGTGATTGAAGATCCAAACAAGCTAGTGCGTGGTACGAAACCTGGCTATGCCGGTGAGAAGCTTTCACTGAATTTTCAAAATATTGAAGTACGTTCAGTATTGCAAGTGATTGCAGACTTTACTGGTTTGAATATTATTACAAGTGATACCGTCACTGGAAACTTAACTTTGCGTCTTAAAGATGTTCCGTGGGATCAGGCTTTGGATATTATTACTCAAAGTAAGGGTCTATCAATGCGCAAAACTGGTAATGTTATTTTAGTAGCGCCTGCTGAAGAAGTAGCTGCTAAGGAAAAACAAACGCTTGAGGCGAACCAGCAAATTGATGATTTAGAACCAGTTAGAACTGAAGTATTTACTTTAAAGTATATGAAGGCAGATTCACTAAAAACTATATTAAGTGATCCAAAACAGAAGATTTTATCTAAACGTGGAAGTGCAGTATTAGATGCACGAACTAACACTGTTTTCGTGCAAGATACCTCAAAATACCTAGAGCAGGTGCAAGCAATTATAAATAAGGTCGATGTTGCCGTTAAGCAAGTAATGATTGAGTCAAGATTAGTGATTGCTGATGATACGTACAGCAAGGCTCTGGGTGCTAGACTTGGTATTACGCAGTCTGGAAAAGTAGGAAGTACGGCAGGTACTGTAAGTGGATCGTTGGGTAATAGGCCAACGGCCACAACAGCTACAACATTAACGCAAGGTACGCATAATGGCGCCGTTCAAACCAATCTAACGAATGGTTCTGTGCTCACAAGCTCAGACGGCCAGCCAGATTTGATGTCAAATTTGGCTGTAGCAAATGCAACAGGCTCATTAGCCTATAGTATTTATAGCGCAGCAGCTGGTTTACTCCTAAACATGGAGTTAACAGCTATGGAGTCTGATGGACGCGGTAAAATTGTTTCTAGTCCCCGTGTAACAACCGCAAATCAACATAAAGCTAAAATTGCGGCAGGTACAGAGATTCCATACCTTGAAGCGAGCAGCAGTGGTGCGGCAACAGTATCATTTAAATCTGCTGTATTGAGCCTAGAGGTAACACCACAAATTACGCCAGATGACAAAATTATCATGGAGCTAGATGTTAAGAAGGATAAGGTGGGGGCAGTATTTAATGGTGTCCCATCAATAGATACTCAAAATATTAATACTCAAGTACTTGTTGGAAATGGTGAAACAGCGGTGCTCGGAGGTATTTTTGAGCAAACTGTCCGCAATGACGTAGAGAAGGTACCATTTTTTGGGGACTTACCTATTATGGGTTATTTATTCAAAAAAAGAAGCACACAGAATGATAAAAAAGAGCTGCTGATATTTATTACCCCTAGAATTATGGATGAGAGCTTAAGCTTGCAGTAACTTGACAATTTTAGAGTTTTTGTTAAATAAATTAACTTAACCTGACAGATTTGTAAGATTACCTTAAAATGCCCATCATACTTGTGATGGGCATTTTTTATGCATGATGGGTGGCTGTAATGGTTGGTAAATTGAATAATATCTATTTTATAGGTCTGATGGGTGCGGGTAAAACCACAATTGGTCGCTTAATAGCAAAGCAATTAGGTTTGGTTTTTTATGATTCTGATCATGAAATTGAGCGTAAGACTGGCGTTAAAATTCCGCTTATATTTGAATTGGAGGGGGTTGACGGATTTCGTAAGCGCGAGACAGCCGCACTTGAGGAGTTATGTCAGCTTGAAAATATAGTAATGGCTACGGGCGGAGGAGCTATATTGCTACCTGAAAATCGTGAGCTTTTAAAAAATAATGGCAAAATAGTCTATTTGCGCGCTAGTGTGCATGATTTATGGTTGAGAACTCGTAACGATAAATCTCGTCCACTACTACAAGGCGGCAATATTAGGCAGAAATTAGAACAGCTTTATATCGATAGAGATCCAATATATTCTGCACTAGCTGATTGTATTGTTGATACGGGCGCTCAGTCTGCCAATGAAATCACTAGTTATATTGAACAATTGATTAAAGAGTCTATTGACAAAGAAGCAGTAAAATAGACATAAAAAAGCTAACTATCCAATTTAAATTTACCTAAATATCAGAAATAAAAATGCAAACACTTAAAGTAGAGCTGGCTAATAGAAGTTACCCAATACATATCGGGCGCAATCTGCTCTCTGATGCAAGCTTAATACTGCCTCATCTCAAGCGCAAACATGTTGCAATAGTTACTAATACAACCGTTGCTCCATTGTATTTAGATCAATTGAGCAGTAGTCTGCAAGCTGCAGGTGTAACAGTCATATCAATTATATTACCTGATGGTGAAGCCTTTAAAAATTCTGAAACGCTAAACGTAATTTATGATGCATTACTAACAAATCGCTGTGAACGTAGTACTACTTTAATAGCACTTGGTGGTGGAGTTATTGGCGATTTAACTGGTTATGCTGCGGCTACTTATCTACGTGGTGTACCTTTTATACAAGTTCCGACTACATTACTATCTCAGGTAGATTCATCGGTTGGCGGCAAAACTGGCATTAATCACCCGTTGGGTAAAAATATGATTGGTGCCTTTTATCAGCCACAATTAGTTTTGGCAGACATTGATACTCTGCAAACATTACCCCCTAGAGAGTTTTCGGCAGGTGTTGCTGAGGTGATTAAGTATGGATTAATCCGCGACGCTGATTTTTTTGATTGGCTAGAAGCTAATATGGCCAGCTTGATGCGGCTTGATGAGCAAGTGCTGAGTTATGCCATTTACCATTCATGCCAAAATAAAGCAGATGTCGTTGCCAAAGATGAGCATGAACTAGGCGAGCGTGCCTTGCTAAATTTAGGTCACACATTTGGACATGCCATTGAAAATGCAATGGGCTATGGCATTTGGTTACATGGTGAGGCTGTTGCAGCAGGCACCGTGATGGCCGCTGATTTATCAAAACGTATGGGCTGGTTAACTGATATTGAAATGACCAGAATTAAAAATAGTTTTGAAGCTGCAAACTTACCAATAGTGCCGCCAAGTTTAGGTGTGGAAAAGTATCTAGATTTAATGTCATTAGATAAAAAAGTGGAAAATGGGAAAATTCGGCTCATCTTGCAGCAGGCGATTGGTAAATCAGTCATCACCAGTGATTATGATGCTGAAAAGCTCAAAGCTACGTTGGATTTTTAATGCATTCAAAATATTAACAGTCACAGACCGCTCTTACATTAAATTGCATTGTTGGTGTGGTCTGTGACTGCGAGACCGCTGGATAATAACGGAAAATGTACGCAAAATGAACCCACTCGCCACATATGCTGCCAACCCAACTCAAACACTAGGGCGTCATTTTGACGAACCTGCATCAGAAACGCGGAATGCTTTTCAGCGTGACCGAGATCGCATCATTCACTCCACAGCCTTTCGTCGCCTAGAATACAAAACGCAAGTTTTCGTGAACCATGAAGGAGATTTATTTCGTACAAGGTTAACGCATAGTCTTGAAGTTGCACAAATGGCACGCGGCATTGCACGCACGCTCAACCTGCATGAAGACTTAACTGAAGCAATCGCGTTGGCGCACGATTTGGGTCATACACCGTTCGGCCATGCAGGCCAAGATGCGCTGAATGCCTGCATGCGTGACTTTGGTGGCTTTGAACATAACTTACAATCATTAAGAGTGGTTGAAAAGCTAGAACAGCGTTATGCGGAGTTCGATGGCCTCAATCTTACATTTGAGGTACGAGAGGGCATACTCAAGCATTGCTCAATCAAAAATGCAAAACTATTGGGCGATGTTGGACAGCGCTTCTTAGATAAAACCAGCCCAAGCTTAGAAGCGCAACTCACCAATTTTGCCGACGAAATAGCTTATAACAACCATGACATTGATGATGGACTGCGGTCAGGCCTAATAACTGTAGACCAACTTACCAAAGTTGATTTGTTTGCCAATAACTTAGCAATAGTCAAAACCAAATACCCAAAGTTAGAGCAAAAACGTCTAATACACGAAACCGTGCGCCGCATGATTAACACCTTGGTGGTTGATTTATGCACACATAGCGCACAAAATATAGCGCAGCCCCAACCTAAAAGTATTAGTGATATTCGCCAGTTACCTCAATTAATTGGCTTTAGCAGCCAAGTGGCAGAGCAAAATCAAAAGCTCAAACAGTTTTTACGCAAAAACTTGTATCATCACTACAAAGTAAATCGTATGAGTGCAAAAGCGGCACGCATAGTACGCGAGCTGTTCGAAGCTTTTTTTGAGAATACTGGGTTGTTACCTAATGAGTTTCAAATATCAGCAGAAACAGACAAAGCGAGGGCTGTAGCAGACTATATTGCAGGCATGACAGATCGCTTCGCTATACGTGAACATCGTAAGTTATTTGCAGTAGACGAGTATTTGTAGTAGTTGCAATAAGGAGCATCACAGCAAATCAATTGTTGCAAATTTACAACAATTGTAAACAAATGTGACAAAAACACCAATAATTAGTTGTTTCGCACAAATGCTTTAGGCATACTCTCATTCACCTTCTTAATGAAATTTTCATTGAGAGAGTTTGCAAACTCTCTCGCTGTTGTCTCAAGTCAAAAGTGACTAGGTAATAGTGAGGTTATTTAGTAATAAAAATAGCATTACATAATTAGGAGATTCATATGAATAACACAATTAAATTAGCAGTTGCTTCAGCTCTATTAGCTGCAGCTTCAAACGCTTCAGCTGGTATCATGATTCCAGCTGGCGATTGGACACTAGACATCGGTGGCGTTGTAAACGCTTACTACACATCAACACGTCAAAGTGGTGATTTCAAAGGTGGTTCAGGTAACGTACTAGGTGGTAGCAACAAAACTAACGAAGGTACTGAGTCAAACATCACTACTGGTTTGTTACCAAACTACCTATCAGTTTCTGGTAAAACACGTCAAAATGATTTAGATGTTGGTTTCACTATCAGCATCAACCCAGGTGCTTCAACAACGCATTCTGGTATTCAATCAGCTAACCAAGAAAACCGTCAAGCATTCTTGACATTCGGTGATGCTTCATGGGGTTCTATCAAATTAGGTAAAGATCTAGGCATTTATGCTTCAGACGCTATTTTGAATGACATGACATTATTAGGTGTTGGTTCAGGTGCTGGTTTACTAGCTGGTAACACAACTACTTTAGGTCGCATTGGTACAGGTTTCATGTACGCTGACTGGAAATCACAAGTAGCTTACACATCACCAAACTGGAATGGCTTCAGCTTCACTGCTGGTGTAACTCAAGCTTGGGATGCTACTGCAGCTGGTTATAAAGCATATAATTACTACAACCCTACAAGTGCATTTAACAGTGCTGTAAGTTCAGGTCGTGGCGGTAACTCACCAGCTTTTGAAGCTAAAGCTTCTTACGCTTGGGCTGGCGATTTCGCTGGTAAAGTTTGGGCTTCAGGCTTCTCACAAAAAGTTAAAGGTTTGACTAATAACGCGGGTGCTGACTTAGGTAGCGATCGTGCTAATGCATGGGATATCGGTGCTACTGTTAATGTTGCTGGTTTTGGTTTAACTGGCTACTACGGCCAAGGCGAAGGTACTGGTACAACAGTTATGCTACGCGACGGTTTTGACTCAAGTGGTAAAACACGTGATTCAGATGACTGGTACGTTCAAGGTACTTACACAATTCCAGGTGTAGGCACTAAATTGGGCGCTTCATACGGCGAGTCAACATTAGAAGGTAATGGCGCTAGTGATGCTGGTCTAGGTAACAACGACTACGAAAACAAAATGTGGACTCTTGGTGCTTACCACCCACTTACAAAACATTTGAACTTGGTTGCTGAGTACTCAGATGTTAAAACTGAAATTGGTTCACTTGAAGGTAAATCAAAAACTGTATCTTTAGGCGCAATCTTATTCTTCTAGGATAAGGCAGGGTTTACCCTGTTGTAGTTTAAAGTTATAAATTAAAGACGGCATCTTAGGATGCCGTCTTTTTTGGTATTATGAATGCATATTTCTTTCAGCTAACTGTTGGGTAGTAACTATAGAATGACTATTAATATATTTCGCCAAGAAGGCTTAGTGCATAAAGCAGATCGGTGGCAACTAGCAGGGAGTCAGCCTGTAATATTGTGGTTCACAGGGTTATCTGGTGCAGGTAAATCTACATTAGCACATGCGGTGGAGAAAGCTATTTTTGATAAGGGCTATCGCACTTTTGTGATTGATGGTGATAACGTTAGGCATGGCTTATGTGCAGACTTAGGTTTTTCGGCACACGATAGACAAGAGAATATTCGTCGCGTGGGGGAAATGAGTAAATTGTTTTTAGAGGCAGGCATTGTAGTGCTTACTGCATTTATTTCACCCTTTCAATCAGATCGTAATAGAGTGCGTGACTTAGTCGATAAGAGTGAGTTTATTGAGATTTATTGTAAAGCGCCGTTAGACGTTTGTGAGCAACGCGATGTAAAGGGCTTATACGCTAAAGCGAGACGAGGCGAAATTTTAGATTTCACAGGCATATCATCTCCCTACGAACCACCATTAAATGCAGAGCTAGAGCTGGACACTGGTGCTGAATCGTTGGATGCTTGTGTAGATAAAGTATTGGCTTATCTTAAAATGCGAGGCGTTATTGCCACTTAGGCAGTGGTATAAGTAGGTCAGGGTGCGGACGACTGCTCCGTTACCATTGCAGCATCGAAACGTAGCGGAGCATCACTAATACGTTAATTTTGTTTTGCCATGTCATAAATGCGGTTTAGCTTGCGCTTAGCTCTAAATAAAACGTTCACCAGTTCGAGCCGCACCTCAGTCAAAGGTGCGTTAGAAATAGCTACCGACTGAGAATGGAACAGGTTAACTTTCTAAGGCTAGCTTTAATGGACCTAGAAACTCTTCGTAATTTTTCCAACGTTGTACAGAGGTTTTATAGATTGGCTGCCTCACTTGCCAATGCGATGGTGTTTGAACCGCACGGTCAGATTTGTGTGGAGTCAAGCAGGCGTCGTCCCATTCTAAACCAATATGAGATATTAATTTCCGTGACCAGAATTCAGGATCAGCTGTTGTATCAGCATACTCAATATCCAAAATACGCCCTGGCAGCACTTTATGCCAGTGCTCCATGATGCGCTCATATTGTTTGTAATAGAAGCCTAAATTACTCAAATCAAAAGTGTATGGATGATGGTCGTTAAAGTTTTGAAAGTAAGTCGATAAGCAGGTGTCAATTGGGTCGCGTTTTGTATGAATAATCTTCGCGTTCGGGAATAGTGTAGCAATTAGCCCAATTGTTAGAAAGTTATGAGGCATCTTGTCAGTAATATGTTGCGGGTTGAGTGATAGGCCTGCAATTTTACGTAGTGTGGCTTCGTACTTTTCTACAATATGCTTAGCATGTATTGGTTGCATCTCTTTCAAGCACCGAGGGTAAGCTGATTTAGATTTGAGTAATGATTGCATTTCCGATACAGTATTTCCCCAAAACTCGACCTCGCCAGCGCCAATAACTTTAGAATGACTAGAGATAATCTGTTCTGTTAAGGTGGTGCCTGAGCGAGGCATACCAACAATCATAATAGGTAAACTTGACTCACAGCCAAGATGTTGATGTTCCTTAAGGAAGTCAGCGTTAAACAGATTGATGATGTCTGAAAATGAACGCTCAGATTCCTCTCTGGTGTAATTCAGATTTTTACTTCTTAGTGCATTACCCTTAGCGTAATAATTAAATGCCTGTTTATAGTTATTTTGGTCGTCATAAACTTTACCTAATGCAAAGTTGATTGCAATTTTATCTGAATCAGGTAGATCTTCTTTTGATGTGAACTTCAGTAAATGCTCTGCTAAACCATCATCTGTTTTAGATTTTCTTATTTTAGTTTTTAATAAATAACCTGTTGGTTGGTTGAGGTCGATAGCGATAATTTTATCGCACAGGTCTATGGCGGCATCGAGTTTCCCAGCATCTTGATAGGCTTGTTCAAGACCAATTAAGGTTGAAACTCGTTTTGGTTCCTTTGCAACAACATTACTAAGTAAATTGATTGCCATCTCAGTATTACCCAACCCTAAGTAGGTAGAGCCTAGATTGTCTGAAATATCTAGGCGCTCTGGTGATAGTTGATGAGCATGACTAAAGCATTCTAACGCTTCATAAAAGAATCGATTTTTAGATAATAGGTTTCCATATAAAACAAAAGCATCTAAATAATTTGGAAAGTGACTGCAGGTATGGTGGTATTGAATATCAGCATCGTGCTCTCGCCCAGCCTTTTCTAGTACGCTACCAAGACCAAGATTAAACTCCTCATTTTTAGGCATTAATTGAACCGCAGTTTCTAAACATCTGACAGCTTGAGAATAATCTTCCATTTCAGCATAAGTCATCCCCATTGCGTGGAAAGCTTTCGCATTGGTATTATCTAGCTTAAGTGCCTGATTAAAATGTTGAATTGCCAATTCGTAGTTTTTCAGCTTGCGGTAGGCAATACCACATAGCGTTTGTGAGTCTACGAAATTAGGATTGAGTTTAATGGCAGTTTGATAATGCTGAATGGCTTCATCATAATTTTGTAGTTCAAATAAGTTATTTGCTAAATTATGGTGTGCGTTCGAATCGTTAGGCTGAGTACCTAATATTACTTTTAATTGCGCAACAGCTTTTTCATGTTGTTGGGTAGAGGTGTAGATGTATGCTAGGGCATTCTTCGCTTCAATAATATCCGGTCCAATTTTTAGAATATCAATGTAACACTTCTCCGCACGGTTAAGTTGCCCTAGCTGAATTGCGCGCTGCCCCTGCTGGAAATTGTCAGATATATATTTAATTTGCTGCTGAGAATACTGTTTCATCTTGTTAAGTATTAAATCAAAACGTAATATTACCTTGAAACATCTAAATAGAGTGTCGCCAAACAACAATAGAGCAGAAATTATGAATTTATATCCAGTAACAATAGTCGAGAATTTTTATGAAAATCCTAATGCGATTAGGAAGTTTGCATTAGCTCAGAAGTATAAATTTCGCCATGAAGAAGGCGATATTGGTTATGTTTATCCAGGTTGTAGAACGAAAGATTTATTTGAGTTAGATAGTGCATTGCAAGCTAAAGTACTTAAAAAACTTGTTTCAGTATTTCATATTCCTGAACATGATCGCATGCAATGGGCAGTTTCTTCAAGTTTCCAAATTGTTTCTGAACAATACAAAAAGGGTGTAATTCATACCGATACTAATACCATATTTGCTGGTGTTCTTTACTTAACACCTAATGCGCCGTTGGACTCTGGCACCTCTCTATTTAGAAAAAACGCTACATTTTCAAAAGAAAAATATCAGCAAGCTAGTGATCAAAATGAAGCTAGATTTAAAGCTGGTGAAATAGCTATGGATACTGGTTTTCACAGCATGTTTGATGAAGTGGTGAGAATCAACAATGTCTACAACACACTCATTCTTTTTGAAGGCGATACATATCATGCTGCCAACAATTTCTTTGGGAGCACTCTGCAAGACTCAAGGTTAGCTCAAGTGTTCTTCGTAAATAGAATAGATGCAAATAAAGCTGATTCATTTCCGATAAACAGAGTGAAGGCGATCAAAATTTAGAGTTGCAAAACTTGCTTAGCTACAATTAAATATTTCAAGTTAACGTCATTCCGTGCTTGACACGGTATCCAGTGACTTAAAGCCACTAGATACCGACTTTCGTCGGTATGACGATTGCGGGAAATGAAATGGAGCCAGAAAGTTTTTTGGAGGATATGTTTTAGAGCAATATATCCTTACGGCCGTTAGCCGCAATCCACGGCGCAATAATTAACTATCGCTTACGGGGCTGCAAGCCCCTCCTACATTATTCCTCTATCCCTAATTCTTGAATTTTACGTGTAAGCGTGTTGCGCCCCATGCCTAATTGATTGGCGGCTTCTATGCGACGACCATGCGTATGTTCTAGCGCTTTTATAATTAATATTTTCTCAAATATATTGGTGCGAGTTTCTAGTATGTTTTGCTCATCTCGGGTTAGGGCATCCATTACTTCGGCGGCCAATGCATCTTGCCATGAAAGTGCAGCGGTTGATTTGCTGCTGTCTTCTTTAAGTTCTGGCGGTAGATCTGCAATGTCAATATTTTGACCTGGTGCCATCACTGTGAGCCAATGGCAGACGTTTTCTAATTGGCGAACATTGCCGCTCCAGTTGACGGCGCTTAAATATTTAAGTGCCGCAACTGAAGGTTGTTTTGTCTCTACACCTAATTCTGTGGCGCTGTGTTGTAAGAAATGTTTGATGAGTAGCGGTATATCTTCACGACGCTCGCGCAGCGCAGGTAATCTTAGGCGGATCACATTTAAGCGATGAAACAAGTCTTCACGAAATAAGCCATTCTTAACACGCTCTTCTAAGTCCTGATGGGTTGCGGCGATGATGCGTACATTTACTTTAATGGGTTGATGTCCGCCAACACGGTAGAACTGCCCATCACTCAATACACGCAAAAGTCTTGTTTGTAGGTCTGGCGGCATGTCGCCAATTTCATCTAAAAACAGTGTTCCAGTATCGGCCTGTTCGAATCTGCCACGTCTAGCGGCTTGTGCACCAGTAAACGCACCACGCTCGTGACCAAATAGCTCAGACTCAAGCAGGTCTTTTGGAATGGCTGCGGTGTTAATGGCAATAAATGGTTTATCACCTCTTGGGCTGTGGCGATGCAAGGCGCGTGCTACAAGCTCTTTACCGCTGCCAGACTCGCCATTGATAAGTACGGTCGCATGTGATCGACTTAATCGCCCTATGGCTCTAAAAACCTCTTGCATTGCAGGTGCTTGACCAATAATCTCAGGCGTTGCTTCAATTGAAATGCTCTCAGGTGCTTGCCTTGTGCTCTCGTCAACTGCGCGTTTAATGACATCAATTGCCTGATCAACGTCAAAGGGCTTAGCTAGGTACTCAAATGCACCGCCTTGAAAGGCTGCTACTGCACTTTCTAAGTCTGAATAGGCAGTCATGATGATGACGGGAATATCAGGGAACTTCTGTTTGATTTCGCTTAAAAAGTCTAAGCCGGAGCCATTGGGCATGCGGATATCACTCACCACGACTTGTGGTTGCTCGCGCTCTAAGGCGTTGAGTGCTTCAGCGACGGAAGAAAAGGTTTTAAATTCTAAATCTGTACGTGCCAGGGCTTTTTCAAACACCCAGCGTATTGATTTGTCGTCGTCGATGATCCAGATTGGTTTCATTATTATCTCAATATTCTAAAATTTAACTTTATTGCGTAATGTTATTGTTTTACTACACTAGATTTAATTGCTGTCGTTTCAATTGGCAACAGAATCGTAAAGCAGGTGTTGCCTGGTACGCTTTCGCATTCAATCATACCGTGGTGTTGAGTGATAAAGGTTTGCGCCAGCGTCAAGCCTAAGCCAGAGCCACCTTCACTGCCGGAAACCAGCGGATAGAAAATACGGTCACGAATGTCGGCAGGAATGCCGGGGCCGTTATCCGTGATTTCCAATTTAATCGCGACGCGATAGCGTTTTCTCGCTAATGTGACCTGACGTTCAGCACGTGTTCTAAAAGTGATTTGGCTGCCAGCTGTATGATGTGATTGCATGGCTTGCACGGCATTGCGTGCAATATTTAATACAGCCTGAATTAGCTTTTCACGGTCGCCTATGAGTTCGGGCAGACTTAAATCATAGTCGCGTTTAATCAGCACGGTTTTTGGTGTTTCTGCTAATAACAAGCTGCGTACGCGTTCAAGCACCTCATGAATATTCGTTGGCTGATATTTTGGTGCACGATGCGGTATCAACAATCTATCCATCAGTGATTGCAAGCGATCGGCTTCTTTAATAATGACTTGCGTGTACTCACGTAAGCTTGGAGATGGCAGTTCGTGTTCTAACAACTGTGCTGCACCACGCAGGCCGCCAAGTGGATTACGAATCTCATGCGCAAGATTGCGCAGTAGCTCAGCATTGGCTTGCTGCTGAATCAACATACGTTCTTCACGCGCGATGCGGAGTTGCGCATCCATTTGCTGGAACTCAAGTATTAAACACGCTTTAGGCGAATCTATAGGCGTTGCTGTGCAAGTCACGGCAAATGAGTTATGTCGATTGGTGGTGATAGTAAATTCATGTTCGCGAAAAGGACTCTGCTGTTGAATAGCGTTTTTAATGGCTGACATTAAAATTTCGCAATCAGGAAACACGTCGCTAATGAGCATTCCCGTTACATGAGTTGCGCTAAACGCAAATATGATTTCTGCGCCGGGGTTGATATAAACCACGCGACGATTTTCGTCTAACAGTATGATGGCTGTTGCTAGATGCTCTAAGCCTGAGAAATGATTGGGTGTGGGTTGAACCATTAAATTTGAACCATTAAATTTGAATCACAGTTATATTGAATGTAGTGTTTATCTAAACAAGTTTCAATGATGATACTATGACTAAGCAAAAGATAGACCAACTTTGCAGATAGGACTATCTTTAATTTTGATGGCTAATAAATGATGCTAGAAAAGCCTAATATAGGCTATTTTAATGTAGATTATCTAGCTCTTTTTGCAGCAGCTTGATGTTGTTTTCATGGCTATCTACATCGTCTTGCAAGCTTTTCATTTTTTCTTGGAATTTTGGCATGTTACGCATAGTGGCGCCATTAGCAGTCTTGTAAACTTCTGGTTTTGCTTCACCTTCAGCATACGCTTTTTTAGCTTCCTCTAAAGCGGCTTTCTCAGAATCAAGCTCACTTTGTAAAATCTCTTGGCGTTTGCCATCTCGTTGATTTTGCGTTTGTTTATCAACTTTAGGGAAACCCTCAGGTGTGGCTGTGCGCTTGTTGCTAGAGGAAGAGCCGCCCGTATTTTTAGGACGGTCATTTACAATCGTATTCGCGTCAGGGTCAAACTCTAAACGCGTTGCGCCTTTTGTTTTGATATTGGAGTAAGTAATGCGTCCATCAGCATCTACACGCTTATATATTTCAGCAATTGCGCTGCTGGAAAACGCGATAACAACGAGTGTGGCTATAGACAGAGTTTTTTTCATAGCAATAGTTTAGTAGAGTTAGCCAAGTTAGGCAATGTGCTTAGCAAACGTATGACTGTGGCTAAAGGTTGACCTAATTTATAAATGAAAAAAGGGGCGAAAATCGCCCCTTTTTAGTGCTGATATCTCAGCGGCTAGTTAAAATTAACTTAGCAAGAGTAGTACAAACCAAACTCAACTGGGTGTGGTGTCATACGTACTTTGTTCACTTCTTCCATTTTCAAGCCAATGTAAGCGTCAATCCAGTCGTTAGTGAATACGCCACCTTTAGTTAAGAACTCGCGGTCTTTGTCTAATTCAGAAAGCGCTTCTTCTAGTGATGCACACACTGTTGGGATTTTTGCATCTTCTTCTGGTGGAAGATGGTACAAATCTTTTGTTGCTGGCTCACCTGGGTGAATCTTATTTTGAACGCCATCTAAACCAGCCATTAGCAATGCAGAGAAAGCCAAGTATGGGTTAGCGATTGGATCTGGGAAGCGCGCTTCAACACGGCGACCTTTGTCAGAATGTACAAAAGGAATGCGGATAGAAGCTGAACGGTTTTTAGCAGAATAAGCCAATTTAACCGGTGCTTCAAAGTGAGGCACTAAGCGTTTGTATGAGTTAGTACCTGGGTTTGTAATCGCGTTCAATGCTTTAGCGTGCTTGATGATACCGCCAATGTAGTAAAGCGCGAACTCGCTCAAACCAGCGTAGCCGTTACCTGCAAACAAGTTTTTGCCATCTTTCCAAACTGATTGGTGCACGTGCATACCTGAACCATTATCACCTGCGAATGGTTTTGGCATAAATGTAGCAGTTTTGCCGTAAGCGTGTGCTGTATTCAAAATCACGTATTTTTGGATTTGAGTCCAGTCAGCACGTTGTGTCAATGTACTGAATTTAGTACCAATTTCACATTGGCCAGCAGTTGCAACTTCATGGTGGTGCACTTCAACAGGCACGCCCATCGCTTCTAAAGTCATACACATTGCTGAACGGATGTCATGCAATGAATCGACTGGAGGCACTGGGAAGTAGCCGCCTTTAACACCTGGACGGTGACCAGTGTTGCCGCCTTCAAATTTCTCGCCAGATGCCCAAGCACCTTCTTCAGAATTGATACGCACTGAACTACCGTTCATTGCAACATCCCATTGAATGCTGTCAAAAATGAAGAATTCTGGTTCTGGACCAAAGTAAGCAGTATCACCTAAACCAGTTGATTTTAGGTAAGCTTCAGCACGTTTAGCTAAGCTACGTGGGTCACGTTCGTAACCTTTACCGTCAGTTGGGTCAACTACATCACAAGTTAATACAAGTGTTGGCTCATCCATGAATGGATCGATATTTGCAGTTGATGCATCTGGCATCAATTGCATATCAGATGCTTGAATACCTTTCCAACCTGCGATTGAAGAACCGTCAAAAGCGTGGCCTTCTGTAAATTTTGATTCGTCAAAATGTGAAACAGGCACGGTCACGTGTTGTTCTTTACCGCGAGTATCAGTAAAACGAAAATCAACAAATTTAATGTCGTTTTCTTTTACCATTTTCATTACATTAGCCACTGACATCAGAATCTCCTATTGGTGGTGTGGGGATTAAACTTACAATACAAAAAAACAAATTAATTCAACTCGGTAGATTAGCAGGAAACGTGCCATTCTGAAAAGACCAATTAACGGCTTTTTTAAAGAAGTGTTAAAATCCAATATAAAACAAAGCACCAAATAAGTGCCATTCGCAGAATTTTCGCACCTTTACGGTGCGTGTTACTTGCTGTGTTGGTGCGTGAATATTATTACTATTTTACAGATATACTTTATGGAAATTCTTACTGGCGGTATCGAATCTAAAATTGTTTAAATTTGGTAACGTGCATAATTTGAAATACAGAAACAGCAAAACTATTTAAAGGTGATACACATGAGTAATTTAGATGCTATTTTACAATTAGCGCACAAGCGCGCTACAGATAATAGCTTTTCGTATGCAGGCGCGTTGACGCCACGTGAGACATTTGAGCTATTACAAGAAAGCCCAGAGGTTGTCTTGGTAGATGTGCGTACACAAGCAGAACTAGAGTTGGTTGGCCGCGTACCCAATGCTATGAGTATAGAGTGGGCGACTTATCCCGGTATGGTGAAAAATCAAGATTTTGCCAAACAACTTGCTGATAAGATTGATAAAAATCTCACAGTGATATTCATGTGCCGCACAGGTGGGCGTTCACATAATGCAGCAGTGGTCGCTGAGCAACTTGGATTTGATAAAGCTTACAACATGCTAGAAGGCTTTGAGGGTGAAGCAAACGAACTGAAACAACGCACTCTGATTAACGGCTGGAAACATGCTGGCTTGCCTTGGACTAACTAAATAATGACTGACAAGTATGCTGTGATTGGAAATCCTATATCACATAGTAAATCACCGCTGATACATGAGGCTTTTGCTAAACAAACCAATCAGGATGTTAGCTATGAGCGCATATTAGCGCCACTTGACGGTTTTGAGGCAACGGTTAAAGATTTAATCGCGAGTGGGTACAAAGGTGCGAATGTCACTGTGCCGTTTAAGTTTGAGGCTTATAAAATTTGCGATAGCTTGAGCGCTCGGGTTGTAAACTCTGGTTCAGGAGCAGTGAATACCTTGAGTATTATTCATGGAAAAATACATGGCGATAATACTGATGGCGTAGGATTGCGTAATGATATTGAGCAAAATCTTAAATTTCCGATTGCTGGTAAAACCATATTGATTTTAGGCGCCGGTGGCGCAGCGCATGGTGTTTTAAACTCTTTAACAGGGGCTAAAAGTATCACGGTTGCTAATCGTACATCAGAGAAGGCGCTTCAGTTGGTGATGAGTATTTCTGATGTTGATGACGTGCGTGCAAAGATGTTTGAGGAGCTAGATGCTCCATATGACTTAATTATCAACGCTACCTCCACAGGTTTAACTGATACAGCACTACCTATCCCCAATACTATTTTCGCTAAAGGTTGTTTAGCTTACGACATGATGTACGGTCGTGAAACGCCTTTTATGAAGCAGGCAACAGCGAATGGCGCGATAGTGGCGGATGGTCTTGGTATGCTGGTTGAGCAAGCTGCAGAAGCTTTTTATATTTGGCGTGGTGTGCGACCAGAAACGCAAAGCGTGATTCAGCAGATTAGAAATTTGGCTTAACTAATTTAGTTTAGTAGAAATGTAAAATAATGAAAAATTGGTTACTGAATAATAAGCCGGGTGCTCAGCCGCTGGGGTTTGGCGGATATTTTACACGAGGCTTGGTGCTGTTTTTTATGCTGCTTTTTTTGTACCAGCTTTGGATTTTTTTACACATTTGTTGGTGGATAAAATTCAACCCGTCTTCTAGCGCTTTTATGGTCGATCGCTTAGAAATCATTCAAGAAAAAAAACCTGATGCAGAGTTGAAGTATCAGTGGGTGGACTATTCAAGAATTTCAAACAATCTGAAACGAGCCGTCGTCGCTAGTGAAGATGCGAAGTTTGTAGATCATGAAGGATTTGATTGGGAAGGCATCGAGAAAGCTTACGCAAAAAATCTAAAGAAGGGCAAAATCGTTGCGGGAGGTTCAACGATAAGTCAGCAACTAGCTAAGAATTTATTTTTATCTACTAAGCGTACACCTTGGCGCAAAGGTGAAGAGGCGCTCATTACTGTGATGCTAGAAAACGTATTGAGCAAACGTCGTATTTTAGAGATTTATTTGAATGTGATTGAGTGGGGTAATGGCGTGTTTGGCGCAGAAGCTGCATCGCGGCATTATTACAAAACCAGTGCTGCTAACCTAAGTAGCGCACAAGCAGCAAAATTGGCCGCCATGATTCCAAATCCGCGCTATTACGATGCACATAAATCAACCTCATACCTCAACCGCAGAACGGCGACCATACAGGCGAGAATGCGTTATTCAGAGGTGCCGTAAACTTTACTCGGTCAGGCTGGCTACGATTTTTCTCACGATAGGTGCAACAAGCAACACGGCAGGAAACGCCACTGGCCAAGCGTGAATAAATGCACTCATCCACTTTGAAAAGAACTGAGCACCGATTCCCGCAAACAAGGCGGTTAATACACCAGACATGATGAAAGCCATCAGCAAGGACATCAAGAAGGCAAACAGGATTCCTGTGTATTTTTTTGGTATTTTCATAAAAACTTCTTAATCAAATTACAACATAGCTTTGAGATATTTAGCCGTATAGCTTTCTGTACTTAAAGCCACTTGTTCTGGCGTGCCTTGTGCAATAATTGTTCCGCCGCCATCGCCGCCTTCAGGGCCCATATCGACGATCCAATCCGCAGTTTTAATCACGTCTAGATTATGCTCAATAATTACGATGGTGTTCCCCGCATCGCGTAGGCGATGAATCACATCGAGTAATAATTGAATGTCAGCAAAATGCAAACCAGTGGTTGGTTCATCTAGAATATACAAGGTACGGCCTGTGTCGCGTTTGCTAAGTTCTAGCGCTAGTTTAACGCGCTGAGCTTCACCACCGCTTAAGGTCGTCGCGCTTTGTCCAAGCGTGATATAGCCTAAACCTACATCTAATAGCGTTTTCAATTTACGTGAAATGACTGGCTGCGCACTAAAGAAGCTGTGTGCTTGCTCAACGGTCATTTCTAATACTTCACGAATGTTTTTGCCTTTGAATTGGATTTCTAAAGTTTCGCGGTTATAGCGATGGCCTTTACACACATCGCAAGGCACGTAAACGTCAGGTAAAAAGTGCATTTCTACACGCAACACACCGTCACCTTGGCAAGCTTCGCAGCGCCCGCCTTTAACGTTGAATGAGTATCGCCCCGGGCCATAACCACGTACGCGGCTTTCTGGCACGCCAGCAAATAAATCGCGAATTGGCGTAAATAGCCCAGTGTAAGTCGCAGGGTTTGAGCGTGGCGTACGGCCAATTGGGCTTTGGTCTACATCTACTACTTTATCGAAAAATGCCAAGCCATCAATTTCGTTATACGGCGCTGGTTCTGTGCTGCTGCCATATAAATGCTGTGAAACCACGCGGTACAAAGTGTCGTTAATCAGCGTAGATTTACCGCTACCAGAAACGCCAGTAATGCAGCTTAGTAAGCCTACAGGTAGTTTTAAGGTGACATCTTTAAGGTTATTGCCAGTCGCATTGCTTAGCTTAAGCCAGCGCGCTGGGTCTGGGGCTGTACGCTTTTTGTTATAAATAATTTGTTTTTTGCCACTTAAATACTGCCCTGTGAGTGAGTTAGGGTTGGCAAGCACCTCAGTAGGCGTGCCTTCAGCCACGATTCTGCCACCATGCTCACCTGCGCCTGGACCAATATCCACCACGTAATCGGCTGTCAAAATCGCATCATGGTCATGTTCCACCACAATTACGCTGTTACCAATATCGCGTAGGCGTTTTAACGTTTCTAATAGCCTGTCATTGTCGCGCTGATGTAAGCCAATTGAGGGCTCATCCAGCACATACATCACGCCAGTTAAGCCACTGCCAATTTGTGAGGCTAAACGAATACGTTGTGCCTCACCACCAGATAGCGTTTCAGCTGAGCGAGAAAGTGATAAGTACTCCAAGCCAACGTTAGTTAAAAACTTCAAGCGGTTGCTAATCTCTTTAACGATCTTATCGGCAATCGCAAGTTTAGCGCCAGTCAATTCGAGCGTATCAAAGAAAGTAAGCGCTAACTTAAGAGGTACTTCACATACTTCATGAATGTTCTTATTGCCCACTTTTACATGGCGCGCTTCTTTGCGTAAACGTGTGCCAGAGCAATCAGGGCAGCTTTGTGAATTTAAGTATTTTGCGAGCTCTTCGCGTACGGTTTGCGAGTCAGTCTCGTGATAACGGCGTTGCAAGTTATTTAAAATACCTTCAAACGCATGGGTCTTTTCAAAGAAAACACCGCGTTCATTCAGGTATTTAAATGGCATCACATCTTTGCCGCTGCCGTTGAGCAATACTTTTTGTATATATTCAGGCAACTTTTCAAATGCGGTATCAAGGTTAAAGTTGTAATGCGTGGCAATACTTGCCAGCATTTGGAAGTAAAACTGATTACGCTTATCCCAGCCTTTAATCGCACCCGCAGCGAGTGATAAATGCGGAAATGCAACCACGCGTTTAGGGTCGAAAAAGTTGATATTGCCTAAGCCATCACACTTTGGGCAGGCACCCATCGGGTTGTTGAAAGAGAATAAGCGCGGCTCTAGCTCAGCAAGTGAGTAGTCACACACTGGGCATGAGAATTTAGCTGAGAATAGATGCTCTTTCTCTGTATCCATCTCAACTGCAATGGCTTTGCCTTCTGCTAGACGCAATGCTGTTTCAAATGATTCAGCAATACGCTGTTTCATATCTTGTTTCACTTTAATGCGGTCTATGACAACTTCAACCGTATGTTTTGTGGTTTTTGTCAGTTGCGGTAAAGCATCGACTTCATAGATTTTGCCATCTACGCGTAAGCGCACAAAACCTTGCGCCTTTAGCTCTTCAAATAAATCGAGTTGCTCGCCTTTGCGATTACTCACTACGGGCGCCAAAATCATCAGCTTGGTATCTTCAGGCAGCGCTAATACGCTATCCACCATTTGGCTAACAGTTTGTGCTTCTAGCTTGATGCCATGTTCAGGACATTCTGGGTCCCCCGCACGGGCGTAAAGCAAACGCAGATAATCGTGAATTTCAGTCACGGTACCAACAGTCGAACGCGGATTATGCGATGTGGATTTTTGCTCAATTGAAATGGCGGGCGATAAACCTTCAATCAAATCAACATCAGGTTTATCCATACGCGCCAAGAATTGGCGTGCATAAGCCGACAGCGATTCGACATAGCGGCGCTGACCTTCTGCATACAGCGTATCAAAAGCAAGTGAGGACTTGCCAGAGCCAGATAAACCCGTAATCACGACCAGCTGATTGCGTGGAATATCCAGCGAAATGTTTTTAAGATTGTGCGTTCGCGCACCACGTATTTTGATGAATTCCATAATGCTTTTACGAAAATTAGGGCAACCTGCTAATATACATACTTTTACGCATTTAGCTACATTTTTAGGCCTTTAGTTTTTTTATGTCTACACCAAAGAATCATTCAAGCAATCAAACGCAAGACCTTTTTGCAGGCATTGCGGTAGATGCGGTTAAGTCAGCTGAGCTTACTTCAGAGGCTTTGCCATCAAATACTGATGCACCAATCACACTAAACTCAATCGATTTGCCAGCAGATAAAATGACGCCCTTAGAAGTGCGTGCAACAGTGAGCTTGGCGGCGATTTACGGTTTGCGTATGTTTGGCATGTTCTCTATTTTGCCAATTTTTGCAATTTACGCTTCAAATAATTTTCTACCAAAACCAAATGGCTTGCAAATTGGTTTAGCACTTGGCGCTTACGGTTTAACGCAAGCTTTGTTTCAATTGCCGTTTGGCATGGCTTCAGATAAGTTTGGTCGCAAACCTATGATTTATTTGGGGCTAGCTATTTTTGCAATTGGTAGCATGGTCGCTGCATTGGCTATGAATATTGAAGGTGTAATTTTAGGTCGTGCCATTCAGGGTGCAGGCGCTGTCTCTGCCGCTGTAACAGCTTTACTGGCAGATTTAACGCGCGATGAAAACCGCACCAAAGCCATGGCAACCATAGGCGGTACGATTGGTATGGCCTTTGCCGTTTCATTGGTGATAGGCCCGTTGCTTAATCAATGGGTAGGCGTGCCAGGTATATTTGCAATGACGGCATTGTTAAGTTTAGCTGCCATTGCAGTAATGAAGTTTGTAGTGCCCGAGCCTTTGCATAGCCATTATCATTCCGATGCCAGCGCAGCGCCAGCCAAGCTAAAAGACGTTTTGAAAAACAAGCAATTGCTACGCTTAAACTACGGTATTTTTGCATTGCATGCAGCGCAAATGGCGATGTTTGTCGTCGTGCCATTCGCCCTTGTTAAATCAAGTGGCATGCATGAAAATCAACATTGGATGATCTATTTGCCTGTGTTAATTGCCTCGTTTGTCTTTATGGTACCAGCGATTATTTATGCTGAGAAAAAAGCTAAAATGAAGCAGGTTTTTCTCGGCGCAATCGCTACAATGTTCATTGCGCAATTGATGTTTTCAGCATCTATTCAGCTATTTTGGGGCATAGTACTTTCGCTTACTATGTACTTTATTGCTTTTAATGTACTTGAAGCTTCACTACCTTCAATCATCAGTAAAATCGCACCGGCCGCAGCAAAGGGCACGGCGATAGGCGTATATAATACTTCGCAGTCATTAGGTGTATTTGTTGGTGGTGCTTTAGGTGGCTATCTATCCCATAAAGTAGGTTTTGCCAGTGTATTTATTTTCTGTAGCGTGATGATGCTTTTGTGGCTGATATTGGCATATTCAATGCAAGCGCCGCCAGCAGTAAAAACTAAAATGTACAGCTTAGATGAAGAGGCGCCTGAATTAACCACAGACGTAGCTGAGAAGTTAAAAGACAAGCTACTAGCGCTTACAGGCGTGATAGAAGCCGTGGTATTGCCGCAAGAACGCACCGTAATATTAAAGATAGATAAATCGCAACATGGGGATGAGACCCAATTGCAAACACAAGTACATCAATTGTTGAGGGGATAAAAATGGCATCAGTAAATAAAGTCATCTTAGTAGGTAATTTGGGTCGTGACCCTGAAGTCAGATTCATGCCGAATGGCGAAGCTGTTTGTAACTTCAGCATTGCCACTACCGATAGCTGGAAAGATAAATCTGGCGCAAAACAAGAACGCACAGAATGGCACAATATTGTGATGTACCGCAAGCTTGCGGAAATCGCAGGTGAATACCTTAAAAAAGGTCGTCCAGTGTACGTTGAAGGTCGCTTGCAAACACGTAAATGGCAGACTAAAGAAGGCCAAGACCGTTACACGACAGAAATAATTGCAGACCAAATGCAAATGCTAGGCGGACGTGATGGTGCCGGTTCCAATGCTAGCTACGACGGCGGTATGGATCAAAGTAGTGGCAGCAGCGATTACGACCAAGCGCCATCAAGTGCTAATCAATCATCAGCAAAGCAAGCGCCAGCGCAGTCAACGGCAAAAGCAGCGACTAGTGGTTCAGGTTTTGATGATTTTGAAGATGATATTCCATTTTAAAAAACACCTATTCTAATAATGTAAATAAAACCCACTATATCTTTGATCTAGTGGGTTTTTTATTGGTTAGATTGTTATTGATATAGTCAAAAATCCGAAGTAGACCTCTAAAGCTATCAAGTGCAATTAATCCACGTGGTGAATAAAAATTCGACAAGAAACATTTTATATTGATTGTAACGGACATCTATCCAGCTGCTTTGGTATTGATGATGCCTCCATAGTTAACATTGCCGAATTTAATGACTTCTCAAGCAACCGTAAGCAGCGTAGGAGCTCCCAGTCAATAGCAGCTAGAGAACTGCTTACTACTTCTTTAAGAGAACACTTTCAACAAAGTGTTGATAATTCTTGGACATTAAGCAAATCAGAAACTGGCAAGCCATTTCTTAGTGGTAAAGATGCACCATCAATAAGTATTTCACATAGTGGTGATTGGTGTGCATCTGCAATCAGTACCGCATCCGTTGTTGGGATCGATGTTGAGGTAATTCAGAGCCGAGATTGGGAATCATATTGTGAATTTGCCTTTCACCCCAAAGAGGCTCAGTGGATATTAGCCGCATCAGATAAAGAGCGTGATATTCGTGGGTTGGTTTGCTGGTGTCGAAAAGAAGCTATTGTTAAAGCCTCAGGTATTAGTCTCTTGGAGTCTTTATCAAAAATAGTATTTTCTGCTGACGGTGAGCTAATTGCACTGCCTAAAGAGTTGGGCGACCCTTTGCATTGGAAGTTTTTCACGAATGTGTACGCTGACAGTTTGGTGATTGTCGTTGCTTGGAAAGTTAGCTTAGATTGATTTAACTTTAAGATTGTATGCAAAAGTAAAATGACGCAAGAATATCAATCTCATGCATCATGCTAATATGACGCCTCAGAGAAACAATAGAAATTAGAAGCTTGGTTTTGTTTGTTTTGTACGGCTATACAAATTTTAGAGATTGCTTAATGATTTTAGTTACTGGTGGTGCTGGATATATTGGCAGTCATACGTGTCTTACATTGTTAGAAGTAGGTTATGAAGTGTTGGTTTTGGATAATCTCTGTAACAGTAAAAAAGAGTCACTTCGCCGCGTTGAAATCATTACGGGTAAGAAAATAGATTTTATTCATGCTGATGTGCGCGATATTGCGACGTTGCGCAAGACTTTTAGCAGCTACTCGATTGAGGGCGTTATTCATTTAGCCGGATTGAAATCAATCAGTGAATCCATAAACTTTCCATTAAAGTATTACGATAATAATGTCTTGGGCAGTACAGCGCTGGTTCAAGTGATGGCAGAGTTTAAAGTGCATGTGCTGGTTTTTAGTTCTACTGCCGCAGTATATGGGGGGGCAACAGCATCTCCAATTCAAGAAAGCTCACCTCTAGTCGCGACTAACCCATATGGGCGCTCTAAGCTTATGATAGAGCAAATTTGTACTGATCTTGCCATATCAAATGGCTCATGGGGTATTGCGATATTACGCTATTTTAACCCTGTAGGGGCGCACGCTAGTGGCCAAATAGGTGAGTATTCAACTGACGAGCCTAGTAATTTAATGCCTAATATTTGCCGGGTAGCCATGCGTGATATTGAGCAACTGGAAATACATGGCGATGACTATTCGACTATTGATGGTACGGGCGTGCGAGATTATATTCATGTGATGGACTTAGCTGAAGGTCACGTAAGTGCTTTAGCGTGGTTAAAAAATAATACAGGTACACATGTATTTAATTTGGGTACAGGTCATGGTTTTAGCGTTCTAGAAATAGTAAAAACATTCGAGCTAGTTTCTGGAGTCAGCATTCCATATAAAATTTCCCCAAGAAGACGAGGCGACTTGCCTGCTATTTATGCCGAAACCTCTAAAGCCGAAAAAGAGTTAGGCTGGAAAGCTAAGTTTGGCATTCAGTCGATGTGTAAAGATGCTTGGAATTGGCAAAAGCAAAATCCTCAAGGCTATTTAAATTAAAAATAGTGAAGTAAATTCAATGACAGATGCTTTGAAAAAAAATACAGAATCCTTCCAAGCTATAGAGCCTACTACTATGCGTTGGATTGCACCAGTTGTGCGCTGGTCGGTGTGCAAGGACGACGCTTCAACTCTCGCTCCACTAGATGTTAGCTTTGTGGAATCCACTTTACGTAGAAAGTTGAGCTCATTAGCAAAAATTTCACTTAAGGCTGCCAATGATTGTGCTGGAGATGCTGCATGCGTTCATCTCGTCTATGCATCACGTCATGGTGATTTGGGTCGAACAACGGCAATGTTAGTTGATTTGGCAGATGAGGAACAGCTGTCTCCAACAGCGTTCAGTATGTCTGTTCTGAATGCTATTGCAGGGGTATATTCGATATCAAAGAACGAGCAATTGCCTTCTACTTCGCTGTCTGCAGGGGAATCTAGTTTTGGCTTTGGACTTTTAGAAGCTTGCCTTCAGCTTGCTAGTAACCCAGAAATACCTGTTCTGTTTGTTTACTCGGACGAGCCAGCACCGCGTATATACGGTGTTTCAAAAGAAGAGTTTGTGCCTCATGCAGTTGCTGTACTGCTTTCCAATCAAGCTTCAATAAAAATTAGTTGTGAATTAATGGATTCTGGAAAGGATAGCACTGAGGTCTCTCCTGAAACCAATGTTCAATCATATTCATTTCTTGATTGTTTGAATGGTACGCATAGCCAATGGCAAGGTGAAGGTAGAGTTTGGAGTTGGAGTCGGCGTGAAAGTTAATTACTACTGTAGGCTAATTGCTACTGGAGGATGTTTTTTTGCTTTTGGTTTTGGTGCGTTGCTTTTATCGGTTGTTGTTTTTCCTTTGATGCAGATCGTTTCTGGACCAAAGAAATCAATACGTGCGCGTTGGGTTGTAAGTAAAGTGTTTGGTATTTTCTTGTGGTTGATGCAAACAACTGGCGTCATGCGGCTAGAGGTTATTGGTGCTGATAAATTAAGAAATTGCCGCAATGTCTTGGTGCTTGCCAACCATCCAACTTTAATTGATGTTATTGCCCTTATCTCTTTGATGCCTAATGCGAGTTGTGTTGTTAAGCAGGCGTTATGGCGAAACCCTTTTATGTGGGGGGTTGTGCGCGCAGCTAATTACATCAGCAATACCGAACCAGATGCGTTGGTTCAAGATTGTGCCGCAGATATTAAAACAGGACAGCCGTTACTAATATTTCCAGAGGGAACGCGCACTGTGCCAGGGCGGGCACTTAAATTTAGACGTGGCGCAGCGTATATAGCGTTAAATAGTGATGTACCCATTCTGCCCGTATTGATTAGTTGTGTACCACCAACTTTAGCTAAAGGAGATAAATGGTATAAAATACCGGATAAGCAAGCCCATCTTTTAATAGAGGTTAAAGATGTTGTTAGGGTAAGTCAGCTGTTAGAATTGGGAGATTCATCAGCTATTGCCGCTCGTAAACTAACATTAGCCTTAGAAAAATACTTCACTCACGAACTTAGCACCATGAATTTAGCGTCCGTGAGTTTAGCAACAAAGGAACTTAGTACTAATGGAAAATCTACGTCTTGAAATCAAGAACCTTATTATCAATGCGCTTGATCTAGAGGACACAACTGCTGAAGACATTAATGATGATGCTCCATTGTTTGAGCCAGAGGGGCTTGGTTTAGACTCGATTGACGCACTTGAAATTGGCGTTGCATTACGTAAAAAATATAAATTGCAGATTGAAGCAAACAGTACGGGGAATCGAGAGAACTTTCGTTCAATCAATACACTTGTGAGTTATGTTCAAAGCCAGCTTAAATAGACTAAATATAAAAATTAACTAAAAAGAAAGTTAGCATAATGAGCGATGATGAAATCTTGGGGAAACTTAAAACAATTTTTGCCGATACATTTGAGATTAATCCTGAATTGGTAAAAATGGAGGCACATCTTTTTGAAGAGCTGGATCTTGATAGTATTGACGCTGTTGACTTGGCGATTAAGCTGCAAGCCATGACAGGTAAGCGTATCAAACCTGAAGATTTTAAAAATGTGCGTACCGTAGGTGACGTTGTTGGTGCCGCACAAACTCTTTTAGCTGCATAACTCATTGCTTTTATGAAGGCGGTTACGTTCACTCAGATTCTGCTTTGGTTGGCGTATCCAGTAGTCATATTTTTTGGTATTCAGTACTTGCAGCCACGTTATGTCGCAATGTTGCTTGCGCTGCTGCTAATTATGCGCTGGAGGAATGAAGCAAAAAGCCTTTTATCTGGGATGTCTCAGATATATTTTGCTATTTTTACTGTTTTACTCTTAGTCATAATGTTGACGACTATTACCAACAATGAAACTTTGTTACGGCTTTATCCTGCATTGGTCAATGGTGGAATGTTATTTATTTTTGGCTATTCGCTAAAATCCCCTCCTTCAATGATAGAACGTTTTGCCAGATTGCATGAGCCTACGCTCACTGCGGCAGGTGTTCGATATACGCGACAAGTCACACAGGTCTGGTGCGGTTTTTTTGTGCTGAATGGGTGTATGGCGGTTTTTACTGCATTGTATGCAAGTCGTGAAACATGGTCTTTATATAATGGTTTTATTGCTTATATTCTAATGGGTGTCATGTTTGCTGGCGAGTGGTTGGTTCGGCGACGTATTATGCTTAACAATACAAAAAGTAGTTGAAATGACAGCGTTCATTCCACTACATCATTTAATGACAACTGGGCGAGAGAATGCGCATTTGGTCTGTCATAACGGTCAAAATCTTGTTGATTGGCAAGCTTATTCAAATCGCGTTGTCTCATTAGCGCATGGTTTGAAGTTGCGGTCGGAAATGCGCTGGCTACTGACTAGTGGCGATGCGCTTGATTTTTCTGTTCAATTATTAGCATTGTTGCATGCAGGAAAACAGGTTGTTATTCCACCGAATACGCAAGCGGGAACGCTTGCACAGCTGGCAGGCGAGTATGACGCAATCGTCAGTAATGACTTTGCTTTACCAGACTTAGCGCTACCCGCATTGTCTTCATTAGCACCGCAAGTTGCAGTGATTGATCTTTACACATCTGGTAGCACAGGGAAACCCAAGCGCGTGAGAAAGACATTAGCGCAATTTGAAGCGGAAATAGAAGTGCTGGAAGCGCTATGGGGCCGGTCGCTGGGAGATCGTGCCGTTGTGGCGACCGTTCCACATCATCACATCTATGGTCTAATTTTTCGAATACTATGGCCGCTAAGCGCTGGTCGTTTATTTGACGTGGTTACTTGCACGCACCCCGACCTATTACAAGAACGTATTGCGGAGTTTCGTCAAAATATCTTGGTATCTAGCCCTGCGCAACTTTCGCGCCTGCCTGAACTTGCTGCATTATCTACATTGTTGAGAAGTACTGGTTTGATTTTTTCATCGGGAGGTCCATTATCAATCGGCACGGCGTCTGAATTTCATCGAGACATTGGTTTTGATCCTATCGAAATATTTGGTAGCACGGAGACTGGCGGTATTGCTTGGCGTAGACAATGTGTTGATGCTGCTTGGAAGCCTTTTCCCGGAGTAGCTGTGAGCCGAGATGATAACGGCGCCATGTTGCTGACCTCACCCTTCTTAGCTGATTCGTCAGCTTTGTCTATGGATGATGGTGTTGAACTGTTGCGCGATGGTAAGTTCAATCTGCTTGGCAGACTTGATCGGGTTGTTAAGATTGAAGAGAAGCGACTATCCTTGCCTGAAATGGAGTCTCTACTGAATACACATATATGGGTAAAGGCCGCTGCGGCAACATCATTGACTGGAAAAAGACAGCGTATCGGCGTAGTCGTGGAGCTGTCAACTGATGGTCTTCGGCAGCTAGAAAATCATGGGCGACGGCATGTCAGCCAGCAGCTTAGGCATCATCTTAGCGAACGCTTTGAATCAGTATTGTTACCTAAACAGTGGAGATTCTTGGAGCAAATGCCAATCAATGCACAAGGCAAATTAACCTACGCGACTATTACAGCACTTTTTACCTCTGAGGAAACCACTAAAGAGAGTCGTCATGTTGCTTCCTAATGTGCTTGCCGTGCACCTTTCCAGTGACAATGTAAATCAAGTACGCCTTGATTTACATATCCCCATCGAACTTGCATATTTCCCGGGTCATTTTCCCAATTTACCAGTATTGCCTGGGGTCGTACAAATTGATTGGGCTGTGCGCTATGCTCGCCAGCATTTGGTTTTGAGTGGTTACTTTTCTGCATTAGAACATATTAAGTTTCAATCATTAGTGTTACCAGACGCAAGGCTTGAACTCTTACTCACTTGGGATGAGCAGAAAAATCAGCTTGAATTTTCATACGCGACTAGTGAACGTAAGTACTCCTCAGGGCGTATAGCATTTGGTGGTGTTGCATGAGTTACCGGCCCTGTATTCTTATACCAATTTACAATCATAAAGACACTATTCGCACGATGGTGGAAAAACTGGCTAATCACCAGTTGAAAATTTTTATCGTAGATGATGGTAGTGATATGGCTACGCAGCAGGTGTTGAGTGCGCTGGCTTCTGATTACCCAATGATTAGCCTCCATCGCTTAGCGCAAAATGGCGGGAAAGGCGCGGCGGTGATGCGTGGTATGCGAGAGGCTTACCACGCTGGCTTTAGTCATGCGCTGCAAATTGATGCAGATGGACAGCATGATACGCAAGATGTTCAGCAGTTTATTGAGAGTGGCAAACATCATCCGCTGGCGATAATTTGTGGACAACCAAGCTATGATGCTTCCGTACCCAAAGGTAGGCTATATGGGCGTTATATTACGCACTTCTGGGTGCGTATAGAAACACTCTCATCCGTAATTGGTGATTCGATGTGCGGTTTTCGCCTGTATCCATTGCAGTCAACTTGCGATCTCATTAATCACGTTAAGCTTCCAGAACGTATGGATTTTGATATTGAAATTCTTGTGAGATTGGCTTGGCGCGGACTAGTGTTCAAGAATATAGCCACCAAGGTTATTTATCCGCCTGATGGTTTGTCGCACTTTAATATGCTGCGCGACAACATCCGTATCACAAAAATGCATACTCGCCTTTGCTTTGGCATGTTGCTGCGCTTGCCCTTATTGTTGTGGCGAAAAGTGTCTAAAAAATGACTGAGCACAATCATTGGTCACATTTGGCGGAGCGCGGTGGTAGCCTTGGTTTACGTATTATTTTTAACTGCTATAAATTACTTGGTGAGCATGCTGCACGATGTTTACTTTACCCCGTCGTTGGTTACTTTTTTTTGACTGGTAAAAAGGCACGACTCGCTTCACAAGATTATTTACAGCGTATAAATTTGAAGCAAGGCGAACCTAAGATTCAAGCCAATTGGCGCGGTAGTTTTCGTCATATGATGGCGTTTGCCCAGTCTGGGTTGGACAAACTCGCGGCCTGGATGGGTGGATTTGATCATAGTCGTGTTGCCTTCCCAAATCGAGATGCATTTGATCAATTACTAAACTCAGGGCAAGGTGCTTTATTGATTGCTTCGCACCTTGGCAGCGTTGAAATGACGCGTGCATTAGCCACAAGTGGTCAGCGCGCGGTTGTTAATGCGGTTGTTTATACCGACCATGCGCAGCAATTTAATCGTACACTGCAGCAGGCCAATGCAGAGTTTGGTGTTAACTTGATACAGGTCTCTCATTTTGGCCCAGACACGGCGATTATGTTTAAAGACAAAATTGATCAAGGTGAGTTTATTGTGATTGTCGGTGATCGTACTCCGCCCGCAGAAAATGGACGTGTATCGCAGGTTGAGTTCTTAGGTAATGCTGCATCATTTGCCCAAGGGCCATGGATATTGGCTAGCTTGTTAGAATGTCCTGTTTATCTTTTCTTTTGCTTGCGTGACAAGAAAGATTATCGCATTCACTTTGAGTCTTTCGCAGAGCGTATTGAGCTGCCTAGACGTGACCGTCAAGCGCGATTACAAAGTTACATTCAAAAATACGCTGCTCGGCTTGAGGCCTATTGTTTAAGCGCGCCGTACCAGTGGTTTAATTTTTATGATTTTTGGCAGCAAGATGCTGCATCTAAATAACAACAAGGTAATAACACAAGGTTTAAACATGCAATCAAGTTCCGTATCAAACAAGCCGCAACAGGTAAACAGCATTGAAATTGGCTCAGGTCGCCTGAGTATTGAAGATGTACTGAGTGTCGCCAACAATAACCAAACCGTATTGCTTTCTAATAACCCAGAATTTGCCCGACGCATTAAAAGCGGTGCTGCATTTTTAGAGCGAATTCTTGCTAACAATGGCGTTGTTTATGGTGTGAATACCGGTTATGGCGACTCCTGCACTGTCACCGTGCCGCCTCATCTTGTCGCAGAGTTGCCGCTTCACCTCACTCGATATCATGGTTGTGGTCTTGGCGCATATTTGAATGATGAGGAGACGCTAGCGGTGCTGGTTTGTCGCATTAATTCTTTGGCGCAAGGTTACTCAGGTGTACGTTGGGAGTTACTAGAGCAGCTAGCTGCACTGATTAATCATCGCATATTGCCTAATATTCCCTCTGAAGGTTCAGTGGGTGCTAGTGGCGATTTAACGCCATTGTCTTATGTGGCAGCAGCACTGATTGGCGAACGTGAAGTGCGCTATCAAGGCGTGCTTAGCCCCGCTGTGGATGTATTGGCTAAGATTGGCTTAACACCACTTAAATTAGCACCTAAAGAAGGCTTAGCTATTATGAATGGCACGGCGGTAATGACGGGCCTAGCTTGCCTAGCATGGCGGCGTGCTGATTATCTCTCAAAGCTGTGTTGCCGTCTGACGGCATTGGCTTCTGTTGCGCTGCGTGGTAATCGTGGCCATTTTGATCCTCGCTTATTTGCGCTCAAGCCACATGCTGGGCAAAACGAGGCTGCAGCATGGATTTACGATGATTTATGTGAAAGTGATGATGAAGTCATTCGATTGCAAGATCGCTACTCAATTCGCTGCGCACCGCATGTGATTGGCGTGACGCGTGACGCGCTCACGTGGATGCGACGAGATATTGAGAATGAGCTGAATAGTGCTAACGATAATCCATTGATTGATGGGGATAACGAGTTAGTTCTGCATGGTGGGCATTTTTACGGCGGTCATATTGCATTCGCTATGGATTCGTTAAAAACGGCTGTGGCCAATCTTGCAGATTTGATGGATAGGCAGCTTGCTCTGCTTGTCGATAGTAAATATAACCACGGTTTACCGCAGAATTTATCAGGTAGCTGTGGTGAACGCGCATCCATCAATCATGGTTTTAAAGCTTTGCAGATTGGTGTGTCCGCTTGGACTGCTGAAGCACTTAAACTCACCATGCCTGCTAGTGTGTTTTCACGGTCAACGGAATGCCACAATCAAGATAAAGTGAGCATGGGGACGATTGCGGCGCGTGATTGCTTACGCGTGTTAGAGCTTACCGAGCAAGTGGCAGCGGCGATGGTGATGGCAACAGTTCAAGGCGTAACGTTACGCCAAAATTTGATTGAGGCTAACCCGGCTTCATTGCCAGAAGCTGTGATTGATTTTATGAAAAATGTCGGTGAGCACACTACTTTTCTTGATGAAGATCGGCCATTGGAAGCTGAGTTGCGCAAAATGACGCATTTGATTCGTGAAGGTCATTGGGAGTTTTACCCACATGGCTAAGTTAACGACATCTATTGAAGTCGAGGTGCCTTTTCATGACGTTGATGCGATGAACGTCGCATGGCATGGGCACTATGTTAAATATTTTGAAATTGCGCGCTGCGCGCTGCTGCGATTATTTGACTACGACTATCCTGAGATGAAAGCGTCTGGCTATTTATGGCCAGTCGTAGAGTGTCATCTAAAATATGTTCGTCCTGCCCTTTACAATCAACAGCTACGTGTTGAAGCGACGCTGCTAGAGTATGAAAATCGCATCAAAATAGGCTATGAAATTTTTGATGTGAAATCTGCTGAGCGCTTAACCAAAGGCCATACCGTGCAGGTGGCTATAGATGCGATTACCCATGAGCTGCAATATGTGTCTCCAGCCATTGTTTTCACTAACTTGGAGCAAATATGCAACGTATCGTTGTAACGCTTGTATTGTTTTTTTTTACAGCAGCTTTGCCTACAACTACACTTAGTGCTGCAGAGTCGAGTGTGTTAGATCAAATCGGTGAGAAAATTTCTCAATATCCCGTCATCAGAGCTGAGTTCATACAAACCAAGCAGATGCAGGCATTAAAGCGGCCACTGATTACTACTGGGCAATTTACATACGCCCAAAGTGATGGTGTCCTCTGGCAAATTGCTCAACCTTATCATATTAGCTATGTGCTGGGCGAAGATAAAATTGTTGAAATCGGCGCGAATGGTTTACGCAAGGAGCGGGGCTTACGTGAAGTAGCCGGGTTGGCGCAAGTTGGGAGAGTCTTCCGCGCAGTGTTAGGGGCTAATGCATCAGCCTTGCATAGCTATTTTGACATTACAGTACCTATTAATTCAGAGCAAAGTGATGCGGGTAAATGGCAACTGATACTTAAGCCAAAGCAGGAGCAAATCTCAAAGTCGCTCTCGATGATCACGCTTTCTGGCAGTCAGTTTGTAGAAACCATTGTGATTACTGAAGCAAGTGGCGACAGCACTACACTACGTTTTAAAAACATACAGGGTTTTAAGAAAACACAAGGTGTGACAACGCTCACTGAGTCTGAATTACAACTATTCGGCAAACCTACAATAATAAGTAAACCAGCTGCACCATGAATGCCATAAGATTGCGCGCCTATTTTTGGCTATTGTTAGCGATTGGCATTGCTGTTGTATGCACTATGCAGTTTACCAACAAGTTTCCACTGCAAACGAATCTACTTTCATTGTTGCCACCCACAGAGCGTAATCCTGTTGCAGAAGATGCGGTCAAAAAACTAGCCAATATGGCAGAAAATCGTGTAGTTTTTTTGATTGGACACACTTCGGCAGAATTTGCAACGCAGGCTGCACGCGAATTTTCTTTAAATTTAGGTGCCTTAAGTGTAACTAAGCATCCTACTTTCAAAAATATCATTGCAGACATTCCAGCGGTTGATCCAAAACAGCTTGTCGAAATTTATCTTCAGCATCGATTTAATCTTCTATCAGTATCTGATCGTATCTTGCTCAATAGTGAAAAAGTCAATCTCGAAAATCGTTTGCAGCAAAAGCTGTACGCGCCATTTCAGTTTGGCTTAACGCTTTCACCAGTAGATGATCCATTTGGTTTCACCGATGCATGGATTGCCAGTCTGCCTCTTAGGAGCTTAAAGCTCGAACCTGAGAATGGCATGCTGGTTACGCGTAGCATCGACGTAAACGCTATTACAAAAGAGCCGGCCGAAATGACATGGGCATTTGTTTCGGCTGAGCTACAAGGCTCTGCTTATGATAATAGTGTCCAGAAACATGTGGTTAATGCTGTGAGCAGAGCTGAAGCAGCATTAAAGAAAAAGTATCCGGATGCAGAGGTCCTGAGAACAGGCACAGTTTTTTATGCAGAAACTGCACGTGCAAATGCTGAGCATGAAGTTGACTTAATTGGGGCTGGATCACTCGTTGGCATGCTGATTTTGCTTTACTTAGTGTTTAGATCCATACGTCCATTAGCCTTGGGGTTACTGTCTGTAGGGTTTGGTATTAGTGCAGCGCTGGCTGTGACTATTTTTGTCTATGGTGAAATACACCTCATCACCCTTGTTTTTGGGGCTAGTTTAATTGGCGAGGCGATTGATTACGCGATTCAGTATTTTGCCGCCCATCTTGGTGCTGGTAAGGATTGGGAGCCTGTTTCAGGATTAAAGCGCATTGCCCCTGGTTTGACAGTTGCCCTTGCAACAAGCTTGCTTGGTTATAGTGCATTGATGCTGGCGCCGTTTCCAGCACTCTCGCAAATTGGGCTATTTGCACTTGTAGGTCTCAGTGCTGCTTGGCTATCGGTGTTCTTGTTGTTACCGGCATTGCTTGTTAAACCTAATAGTCGAGACCCAGAGTTGGCCGTTGCTGGGCCTAAGTTACTGCTGAATTGGTGGCAAGCTCACGTCGGTAAGCGAGAATGTTATGTTATTGCAGCACTTATCTTGGTTGTGTCTATTCCTGGGTGGTTACAATTATATGGCGACGATGACGTGCATTTGCTAGTTGCTAGGCCGGTTGCACTTGCAACGCAGGAGGCAAAAATAAGAACGTTGTCTGGTATTGGCAACAGTAGCCAATTTTTCTTAATCGAGGGTAAAACTGCTGACGAGGTATTGGTGAATGAGGAAAAATTGACCGCGCGACTCTCAAAGTTAATCGCCAATGGTGAAATAGCTAGCTATCAAGGCATATCCAGTTTTGTGCCCTCAGTGGCTACTCAACAAAAAAATCGTCAACTATGGTCAGAAAAAGTATTTGGCGATATTCGTTCTTTGACCGCAATATTTGCAGGTGCAGGTGCAGGTTTGCGTGACGAAGTCATTAATCATCAGCTTGCTGTCTTTAAGGCATCCGAAAGCGACACATTAAGCATTGGAGATTGGCTTAAATCTCCACTTTCTATGAGTGCTCGTAATCTTTGGCTTGGACAAACTAAGCATGGCTTTGCCTCTATTGGTTTGCCGCAAGGTATTAGATATGTTGAGGGCTTAGCTAAGGTTGCTACAGGGCTGGAAGGCGTTACATTTGTCGACAAGACGGGTAGCATTAGTCAGCTACTTAAAAAGTATCGTGAATGGGGTGGATTATGGATGTTAGGCATTATTGCATTGGTTTATAGTGTTTTATTCGCGCGCTATAGAGGTCGTCAGGCAGCTGTGATGCTGACACCTACCTTACTAGCCATTGCACTCACGTTTAGCATTTTTGGATATTTGCATCATCCATTGTCGCTATTTAATATTATGGCACTCATGTTGGTGTTAGGCGTTGGTGTTAATTATGCAATCTTTTTGCGTGAAGGCGGGGTGCATGCGGCGGCGTCTCTGGCAGGTGTATTACTCTCTGCAGGTACAACCTTACTTTCTTTTGGTTTACTGGCATTTAGTTCAATGACAGCGCTTTCCAGCTTTGGCTTAACATTATTGATCGGGGTGGGGTTTGCTGTACTACTTGCGCCTATGGTACTTACTTTTGTGCGCTAATATGCGTCAATATATACATAAGATATTCATATTGCCACTAATACTGGCTGCTATGCTATTGAACACGTCTTGTTTGAGGCAAGACTCACATTGCACAACACTGATGGGTAATGGCCGTTATTGCCTGCAACCTACGACGACAATGTTGCCATTTGAGGTTCAGCAAAAAGTAGAGGCGACTATTAAAAGCCATCATGAAACAATGGTGACAGAAATTGCAGTGAATTCTGAAGGCATGCAGATGATCGTATTGACACCATTTGGACATCCATTAATGCATGTGAGTTATAACAATAATGAGGCAAAAGTGCTTGTTTCACCTGACTCGAGGCTTGATCCGGCAATGATGATCGCCATGACACAATTGGCATTGTGGCCTGTCGCTAGTGTGCGTAAAGGACTGAACTCACCGCTGCATCTGGAGGAAAGTGCAGGTAAAAGGCGTTATTTCGCAAATGATAAACTGGTATTAGAAGTACAGTATTTAGATATGGAAGGTGCTGATGCAATGGCTCCTGCCCATAAATTTCAACTTTCACTTCCATCAGTGGATTTAAAACTTGATATTGAAACTTTACCTGAAGTAGAGCCTGCGCCATGAAGCAACGTTATTATTTGCATGAGCTAGGTATTATTAATGCACTCGGTAGTGGTGTGGCTGAAGTATCACAACGACTTCTCGAAGGTGACACGAGCGGTATGGTGCTTGAAGACAATTTGCTTATTAACGGGCAAGCGCGAGTCGGACGAGCGCGAGGTGAGTTACCAATGGTGCCAGATCATTTGATGCAATTTAACTGCCGTAACAATCAATTGTTGCTTAACGCCTTTGCACAAATTGAGCATACGTTTGAAGCTGCCGTAACACGATATGGACGGTCTCGTATCGGCGTGGTGTTGGGGTCAAGCACTACGGGTATGGCGGAAGGCGAGGCGGCTTTCTCTGCACTTCTACTGACTGGCTCTTTACCAGCGACCTATCACTATACTCAGCAAGAAATAGGCGCACCCGCAGTATTTTTGGCGAAATATCTTAAATTAAATGGTCCTGCCTATACGGTTTGCACTGCATGTACATCCAGTGCAAAAGCATTTCAATCTGCACGTAATTTATTGCGTCATGGTATTTGTGATGTTGTCTTAGTTGGTGGTGTAGATTCCTTATGCCGCACAACCGTTAATGGTTTCGCATCTCTTGAATCCATCACAACAGAACTTACCAACCCAATGAGTCTAAATCGGCGAGGCATTAATATTGGAGAAGGTGCAGCGCTATTCTTGTTAAGCAAAGATGAGGCCGCCATTGAATTGTTGGGCATAGGTGAAAGTAGTGATGCTTATCATATGTCGGCACCACATCCAGAAGGGCGGGGCGCAGAGCAAGCCATGCAGTCAGCATTGAATGACGCGGGCATTGCCGCAAATGCAGTTGGATATTTGAATTTGCATGCCACAGCGACACCCAAAAATGACGAAATGGAAAGTCGCGCTGTCGCACGGGTCTTTCCCAACGGTATTGCTACGAGCGGCACAAAACCGTTAACAGGACACACGCTTGGTGCCGCAGGGGCAACGGAGCTAGCGTTCTGCATGCTGGCATTACAAGCGAATCAATTGCCGCCACACATCTGGGATGGTAACGCTGACCCTAGCCTACCATTGCTTAATCTCGTTAATGATAAATTAGCATTTAAAACTCATGCCACCCGAATATGTATGAGCAACTCTTTTGCTTTTGGCGGAAGCAATGCAAGTTTAATTATTAGTGAAAACAGCTGAATTAATTTATCATTCAAACTTTTTATACAATTGCTAAACTCTAATACTGCATTATTTAACTACCTTGATGATAACCAAGAATCAATTACCAGACATTGAAGAAGTCTTGCAGCACCGTGGCAATATGCTTCTAATTGACCATTTAATTGAGTTCAATAATGAATCAATCGTTGCGGAATATTCACCTCGTAGTGATGCTTGGTATGCGGATGGTCAAGGTAAAATGCCGGCGTGGATTGGTATTGAGCTCATGGCGCAGGCCGTCGCAGCCCATGTTGGTATGCTAAAGCGTGCTGCAGAAATGCCACAGAAAAATGGCGCGTTAGTGGGCACTAGGCGCTATAGCTCTACAGTCCCCAGCTTTGCTGCTGGTTTAGCACTGAAGATAAAAGTGACCGTTATATATCAAGATGTGAGCGGTCTTGGTGCTTATGATTGCATTATCAATTATGACGGTAGCACACTAGCCACTGCGGCCCTCAAAGTATTTGAGCCTGATGATTTTCAAACATTTTTGCAAGAAAGCCTTTCATGAAAGCTCGACGCGTTTTAATTACCGGCTCTAGCCGTGGTATTGGCCGATCTATAGCGTTGCGTCTCGCACGTGATGGTTTTTCAGTGACAGTTCATTGCCGCAGTGGTCGTGCAGAAGCTGATGCTGTAGCCAAAGAGATTGTTGCTTCGAATGGCGTTGCGTCAGTCTTGCAATTTGATGTGTGCGACCGAGACGCTTGCCGTTCTGTGCTTGAAGAGGATGTCGAGACAAATGGCGCTTACTACGGCATCGTTTGTAATGCAGGTATCTCGCGTGATGCGGCTTTCCCAGCACTTTCTGATGAAGATTGGGATCTGGTGTTAGACACCAGTTTGAATGGTTTTTTTAATGTTGTGCATCCGTTAACAATGCCTATGCTACGCATGAAGCAAGGCGGTAGGATTGTCACGCTGGCATCAGTGTCAGGCGTGATGGGCAATCGCGGACAAGTGAATTACAGCGCCGCCAAGGCAGGACTTATCGGCGCAACCAAAGCGCTAGCAGTTGAATTGGCCAGTAGAAAAGTCACGGTTAACTGTGTGGCGCCAGGTCTTATTGCAACCGACATGACAGACGACCTTCCGCTTGATGAAGCATTGAAAATGGTGCCTATGAGTCGAGTTGGTCAGTCCGACGAAGTGGCCGCCGCCGTAGCTTTTTTAATGTCAGATGAGGCTTCCTACATTACCCGCCAAGTGCTTGGCGTGAATGGGGGAATTATTTAATGAAAAGAGTGGTTGTCACTGGTATGGCTGGCGTCACCGCACTTGGTGATACTTGGGATAGTGTAAGTGCTAATTTGCATGCGCAACGCAATGGTGTGCGTTACATGCCAGAATGGGATTATTTTGACGCACTTAACACGAGGATTGGTGCACCTGTCGATGGTTTTGCAATGCCAGAGCACTATCCTCGCAAAATGGTACGCTCCATGGGGCGCGTCGCTTTAATGGCGGTGCGCGCAAGTGAGCTAGCCTTAGCTGATGCTGGGTTATTGGAGAACTCAGAAATACACAATGGCAGTATGGGTGTTGCTTATGGCTCATCTTCCGGTAGTGTTGATCCTGTGCAAGTGTTTGGCAATATGCTAAAAACGGGGTCGATGGAAGGCGTTACCTCCACAAGCTACATACAAATGATGCCTCACACTACGGCAGTGAATGTCGGTGTTTTTTTTGGGTTACAAGGTAGAGTCATTCCAACTTCAAGTGCTTGTACTTCTGGTAGCCAAGGGATTGGCTATGCTTATGAAGCCATCCGCTTTGGACGTCAAGTGATGATGCTTGCTGGAGGTGCCGAGGAGATTTCTGGACCAAGCTCAGCAGTGTTCGATACGATGTTTGCTACCAGTAGTCGTAACGATGCGCCAAAAGAAACCCCCCGTCCTTTTGATAAAGATAGAGATGGGCTAGTGATTGGAGAAGGTGCAGCAACGCTGGTACTGGAAGAGTATGAGCATGCAAAAGCTCGAGGCGCAAAAATTTACGCTGAAATTGTTGGATTCGCATGTAATTCAGATGGAAGACATATCACCCAGCCAGAAACTAACACGATGGCAATTGCCATGCAATTGGCACTCGATGATGCAAAATTACCATCTTCAGCCATTGGTTACGTCAGTGCGCATGGCACCGCAACCGATAAAGGTGATATTGCCGAAAGCCACGCAACAGCGCGAGTTTTTGGAAATCAGATACCAATCAGCTCCATGAAAAGTTATTTGGGACACACGTTAGGTGCTTGCGGCGCGATTGAAGCATGGTGGGCGATAGAAATGATGCGTCTTAAATCATTTGCACCTACACTTAATTTGGCTAATCCCGATCCATCCTGTGCAGAGCTTGATTACATCATGGGTAATAATAGGGATCTCGATTTGGAGTATGTCATCAGTAACAACTTTGCCTTTGGTGGCATTAATACCTCCATCCTGTTTAGAAAATTACAATAACAAAAAATTTCAAAGCAGAAGGAACATGGTTAAAAAAAGAAATTTCTGGTTTAGAAAACTTTTTAGTTCAGAGTTTTTCTGATCAGAAGGCTTGGGATTGGGGGCAATGGACAGTCCTGAGGCAAAGCAGCACCCATTGCGCATTGCAGAGTATTAAGTTCTGCACCTGAAATAACTAATAATATTTAATAACCAAAACAGGAGATATAAATGAAATTATTAAGAACCGCTTTTTTAATTTGTTTGACCATGCTTTCGATGAGTGCCTATGCAGCTCGCTCTGCAGTGCCGCTTGTTAATTATGACAATATAGCGATTGTGACGGGTAGTAAAAATGTGCCTCAGATAGATAAAGTTAAACAAGCGATACGTGTAGGTGGCGCGGTTAAAGGGTGGACGATTGAAGATGCTGCGGACGGCTCATTAACGGCAACCATAGTTGTACGTGATAAACATAAAGTGGTAGTTAAAATTGATTATGATGCGAGTAAGTATTCAATTCACTATAAAGACAGTGCTGTGATGAAGTATGAAGTTAATAATGGTCAAGCAGTCATTCATCCGTTTTACAACGTATGGGTAGAAAACCTTAAAAATGATATCAACATTGAGTTGCTTAAGCTTTAGCGCAACTTTCAATCCATTTTATTTAGGTGTTTTTTAATGCGTAGAGTTGTCGTTACAGGAATGGGTATCATCTCCTGTATTGGTAATGATTTAGACGTAGTGGAGCAATCGTTACGTCTTGGTCGATCTGGTTTAAAGTATGTGCCAGAGTACGCGGAGCTTGGGCTACGAAGTTGCGTTGCTGGCATACCAGATATCGTTGATGAACCTGCTATTGATCGTAAATATCGTCGATTTATGGGAGATGCTTCCATTTATGCGCATCATGCCATGCGCCGCGCTCTAAAAGACAGCCATTTGAGTAATGACGTGCTCATCAGCCCCCGCACGGGCTTGGTTGTGGGTTCTGGCGTTGGTTCGCCGTTTGAACATATCGCGTCCGTAGATGTGCTTAGAAAAGGTGGTTTAAGTAAAGTGTTGCCTTATGCTGTTCCACGTGTGATGGGCAGCACGACATCTGCATGCCTATCGACAGCTTTTGGTATGCACGGCACTAGTTGCTCCATGACATCCGCATGTGCGACATCAGCGCATTGCATTGGTTATGGCACAGAGCTTATTCAGTTTGGAAAGCAGGATGTTGTCATTGTTGGTGGTGCTGAAGAAGTACGCTGGACATCAACAGTACTTTTCGATGCCATGGGCGCCCTTTCAACTGAGCGAAATGATGCCGCATCATCACGCCCATTCGATGTTAATCGCGATGGTTTTGTGATTGCCGGAGGCGCAGGCATACTTGTCCTTGAAGAGTTAGAGCACGCAGTTCAGCGTGATGCGCGGATATACGCTGAAGTTATTGGTTACGGCACATGTTCAGATGGCCTTGATATGGTCACGCCATCAAGCAAAGGTGCCGCACGCGCAATGCGCTTAGCACTTGAAGAGGCTTCGTCTACGTCTAGCGTTGACTACATTAACGCACATGCTACATCCACAAAAATAGGCGACACTTGTGAACTAGAGGCGATACGTGAGGTTTTTGGTAGTGGTGCGCCTCTAATTTCCTCTACAAAAGGTATGACGGGGCATCCTATTGCTGCAGCAGCAGTGCATGAAGCTATTTACTCGTTATTGATGCTTGATCGCGGCTTTCTCGCGGGCTGTACAAATATTGGTCAATTAGATCCCGCAGCGACAGATATGCCGATATTAAGAAGTAGTATCGATAGGCAAGTGAATACAGTGATGTCGAATAGTTTTGGGTTTGGTGGCACCAATGCCAGTCTGATTTTTCGTCGGTTAGCCGTGTGAAAATAGATTCTTCTGTCATTTATAATTTTTAAACAATCAAAATAAGGAATAATAAATTGAATAAATTATTACCACTAAGCGCTTTGTTAGTTACATTGCTTGCAAGCAGTAATGCCTTAGCACGAAACGATAAGGCAATGTTTTCACTAGAGGACGCTTTAAATACGCCAACGGCTAAAGAGAAACTTGACCCTGAAATAAAACTGTATTTTGGTAACCAGAATCATCCTAGAGTTACCAAGGAAGTTGGCGAGTGGAAAACAAATAAAAAGACAAATGGTTTCAATAAAACCGATAAAGAAGCATGCGAATGGGTGTTTCTGACAGCAGCCCTTGAGTTACAGGAGAGAGCGAAAAAAGAGGGCGGAGACGCCGTCATTAATATTAAGAGCAATTATAAAAACGAAGAAACGAGCAGTGATACTCAATACATGTGTGGCAATGGCACATTTACAACTGGCGTAGCGTTTAAAGGCACGGTTGTAAAACTTAAGTAATCACTTTTTTAAAGTCGATTAAATGATTTGCGTTGTAAGTTTAGCTGGTAACTTAGCCCGCTAAACTTACAACGGTTTAATCGCTACAGCATTAACCAAAGTCTCTTCTCTTTTCTCAGGCACAGATAAGCCTATCCACTCAAAGAAGCCGATATCCGGGCGACTCCACCAAAAATAAGGCATAGAAACTCTTTCATTAGGCAGGTTGAATCCCGCTGCTCGAATGATGGCGAGATACTCTTCAGCGGTCTTTTGTACTTCCATAGGGTGGCGAAATAATAGCTTAATTGGCAATGAGTGAATGTAACGTTTTGTTGATTCAGCAAACAGAAGCACCCCTCCCGGTTTAAGAATACGGAAGAACTCAGCCATTGCCGCCTCTTGCTCAACAATATGATGGAAGGTTTGGTGACAGAAAACAACATCAAACTCAGCGTCTGGTAAGTCCATGCGTGCTGCATTGTCTGCATGTAGTTTCACTTCGCAAGTACTTTTTTTTGCTGCGTCACTCGCACGCTCAAACAGACCTGGGTCAGCATCAACGCCTAGAATGAGCTCAGGTGAATATCGTTGAGCCAACTCGCCAAATGAATGGCCAAAGCCACATCCAATATCAACAATGCGAGGGCTGCTTGGAATGCTATTCATGGGTGTGAGGCGTTTTAAATCATTAAGCGCGCGACATAAGACACTTATTCTCCACGTGTGTGTTTTTAAGAACCAGTTGCCGAATCGAGTTTCTTCTATAAATGGAGAGGATATATTCATGTGCTTTATTTTTCTAATTTATACGAGCAAATTCAACGCTAACTGTAATATTGCTAGTTAAATGATCCTAAATTGCTCAGGCTAGGTCTAATTTAGTGAATGGATAAGTCGTCAGAATAATGCAAACATAAAATATTTACTAGAAAAATTACGCATTCTAATCATCTGTATTTTCAGTAGAAGTGATCTGTAATAGTTGCTTTTTAGATAAAGTTTCGCCGTTAGGCAACACACTATGTATCGATGGCTGATAGGGTTTTCAGGTGATACTCATTGGCAAGCCTATTCACAACAGTCATTTAATCAACTCATTAACCAGAGTTTCACTGGTGCTTTGGTTGTAGCGCACTACTGATAGCGTTTTATTTTTGGTGAGTACGATTAGCTAAGTCGTAAAATTAAGTTGTCAAATAAGGTATAATTCGCGGTTATCTAACTGTTTAATGAGGTATTTATGCCTATTTACGATTACCAATGTACAAGTTGCGGCCATAAGGCTGAAGTGATGCGCAAAATCACCGCAGCGAGTACCGAGGCTTGCCCATCATGTGGCGCTGAGACTTTTAGCAAACAATTATCTGCGCCTAGTTTTCAATTAAACGGCAGTGGCTGGTATGCGACTGATTTTAAAAATGGCGGTAAATCTGCACCAGCATCTAAAAGTGAGACTTCAGCTGAAAAAAAGTCTGAAGTAGCAGCTGCACCAGCTGCTTGTGCTACAGGCTGTGCTTGTCACTAAATCTATTTGACCACTTGATTCACTAGGCACATGAAAAAATATTTTATTACTGGTTTGCTAGTGTTAGTGCCGCTGTTTATTACAGTATGGGTGCTGTCCAGCGTTATCGGCATTATGGACCAAAGTTTGTTCCTGTTGCCGATGAGTTGGCGTCCAAAAGCTTTGCTAGGCCATGAGATAGTCGGTATTGGTGCAATACTTACCGTGCTGATTATTCTTTGCACTGGGGTAATTGCAACTAACTTTTTTGGCAAGCAATTGATTAATTTGTGGGAGGCGATGCTCTCTCGCGTTCCTTTTGTAAAATCAATCTATGCCAGTGTTAAACAGGTGTCCGATACCTTGTTTTCAGACACTGGCAACGCCTTTCGCCATGCGGTATTGGTACAGTTTCCAAGACAAGGTACTTGGACAATCGCCTTTATAACAGGTAAACCTGGCGGCGATATTGTGAATCATTTGCAGGGTGACTTTGTCAGTGTTTACGTCCCTACCACGCCTAACCCAACAGGCGGATATTTCTTAATGATGCCACGTGCAGACGTCGTTGAGCTTGATATGAGTGTAGATGAAGCACTGAAGTACATTATTAGTATGGGCGTAGTTGCACCACCTAAAAAATTCAAAACGAAATAAACTTAAGTAATAAAACCATTTAATTAACCGACTATTTAACAAGAACTTAACATTATGCGTACACATTACTGCGGACATCTAAACCGCGAACACATTGGCCAAACAGTTACTTTATGTGGTTGGGCACACCGTCGCCGTGACCACGGAGGCGTGATTTTTATTGACTTGCGCGACCGTGAAGGTTTAGCGCAAATCGTGATCAATCCTGATGCAAAAGCAGCATTTGCTATTGCTGAATCAGTGCGTAGTGAATATGTGCTTAAAGTGACTTGTGTTGTCAATGCGCGTCCAGAAGGCGCAACTAATGCAAATTTGGCTACTGGTGAAGTTGAGATGATTGCCACTGAGATTGAAATTCTCAATGCTTCACTCACACCACCGTTTCAGTTAGATGATGAAAACCTCACTGAAACTGTGCGATTGGAGCACCGTTACATTGACTTGCGTCGCCCAGCGATGCAAAAGAACATGATGTTGCGCTATCGCGTTTCTAAAACTTTGCGTGATTATTTAGATACTAACGGCTTCATTGAAGTTGAAACACCAATGCTTACACGTTCAACACCAGAAGGTGCGCGTGATTACTTGGTGCCAAGCCGCGTTCATGCTGGTCAGTTCTTTGCCTTGCCGCAATCACCGCAGCTGTTTAAACAATTATTGATGGTGTCAGGTTTCGATCGTTACTTCCAAATCACTAAATGCTTCCGCGATGAAGACTTACGTGCTGACCGTCAGCCAGAATTTACACAAGTGGATATCGAAACATCGTTCATGACTGAAAATCAAATCATGGACATCGTTGAAGAGATGATTCGTCAAATGCTGAAGTCTGTTCAAAATGTAGATTTGCCTGCGGCATTCCCACGCATGTCATTCCACGAGGCAATGACCCGTTACGGTTCAGATAAGCCAGATATGCGCGTGACGCTAGAAATCACTGAGCTTTCAGACGTGATGAAAGACGTCGATTTCAAAGTGTTTGCAGGTGCAGCTAACATGGCTGGTGGCCGCGTGGCTGCATTGCGTGTGCCAGGCGGTGCGGCAATCGCTCGTAGCGAAATTGATGCCTACACAGAATTCGTCAAAATCTACGGCGCTAAAGGTTTGGCGTACATCAAGATTAACGACGTGACTAAGTTGAACGAAGAAGGTCTACAAAGCCCAATCGTTAAAAACATTCACGTAACAGCATTACAAGCGATTATTGATCGCACAGGCGCACAAAACGGCGACATCGTGTTCTTTGGTGCAGATAAATCTAAAGTGGTGAATGAAGCGCTAGGCGCGTTACGCCTTAAAGTTGGTCACGACAAAGGTCATGTCGATGGTCGCGCATGGGCGCCATTGTGGGTGGTTGATTTCCCAATGTTTGAACATGACGAAGAAAATGATCGCTGGGCTGCATTGCACCATCCGTTCACTGCGCCAAAAGATGGTCACGAAGACTTGCTCGTTTCTAACCCAGGTGCTGCGCTTTCAAAAGCGTACGACATGGTGTTAAACGGTTGGGAAGTTGGCGGCGGCTCAGTGCGTATCCACAAACAAGATGTGCAATCTAAAGTATTCGATGCACTAAAAATCAGCAAAGACGAAGCGCAAGAAAAATTCGGCTTCTTGCTCGATGCTTTGCAATACGGCGCACCTCCACATGGCGGCCTAGCATTCGGTTTAGATCGTTTGGTGACTTTGATGACAGGTGCAGAATCTATCCGTGACGTAATTGCATTCCCTAAAACGCAACGTGCACAATGCTTGATGACTAATGCGCCGAATGAGGTGGATGAGAAGCAATTGCGTGAGTTGCATATTCGCGTTCGTTCGCAAACTCCAGCCGCTTAAAATGCACTCGCTTCACGATAACGTCGTTACATCCGCTTGCCTTACTATTCGTACTGTCTAAGCGGATGTGCCTAGTTCTCGTATCGCGAATTGCATTTTAGGTTTTAGTTATGTGTTTTAGTTATTTTTGGAGCTGGCTGTCTGAAAATGCAACTAATGTTATAGCCGTATGTGCATTTGCGGCCACATTTTGGCAAGCTTATATTTCTAGGCGACACAATCGGCTTTCAGTTAAGCCTTATCTCACGACTTGGACGACTACATCTCCTGAAGGCTATATTGTTGTTAAGATAATTAATAATGGGATTGGACCCGCTCACATTAAGTCATTTAGTATCTTTGTCGATGGGCAAAGAATGTCTGGCGAAAACCTAGAGCCGCATTTTAAAAGTCTCAATATTATTTTCTCTGATTATGAGTTTAGTTGGTATGGCTCATATTTAGGTATTGATTACATGATGCCATCTCATCAGGAAAAAGATTTAATCGCGATTAAATTTACAGGTCAAAAAACGCCTACTCGGTTAGAAGTAGACCATCGGGCTAAAAGGGTGCAAATAGTGATCGATTATGAATCAATTTACGAGCAAAAGTTTAAATATGATTCAGAGGTCGAAGTTAAGAAGCAATGTAAGTAGTTGTAGTGGGTTCTTGAATTCACTCGTAGCGCATTGCAGAATTCACCGTGTGGGGTTGAAACCCCACACTACAATTTTATTAATTGCAGTTTAAGCAAATAAAACTCTAAAATAATGCCTATCAAATCCCTAATCCGCACTATCCCGCATTACCCCAAGCCAGGCATTCAGTTTCGGGACATTACCACTTTGTTGAAAGACCCCATTGGCTTTCACATGGTGATTGATGCGCTCGCTCACCATTACGCTCATCAAAAAATAGATAAAATCGCGGGTATTGAAGCGCGTGGTTTTATCATTGGCGCGGCGTTGGCTTATAAATTGGGTTTAGGCTTTGTACCTATTCGTAAATCTGGTAAGTTGCCAGCTGAAACTGTCGGGCATGACTATGCTTTAGAGTATGGTGCTGACCGTGTGGAAATTCATACCGATGCGATTTCACACGGCGAGCAAGTGTTGTTGGTCGATGATTTAATCGCTACGGGCGGCACGGCTGAAGCCGCTGCGGCGTTGATTCAGAAGTTAGGCGGTGTAGTGGTGGGTTGTGCATTCGTCATTGATTTACCCGATTTAGGTGGTTCGAAACGTTTAGTTGAAAATGGACTCAAACCTTTTTCATTATGTGAGTTTGAGGGTGATTAATACTCTACGCGTTTAGTCTGCATCTTGCGCTAGTGGCTAATTTCACACAAACTGTTCAAATATACTTAAAACCTAGATTGCTAAAATATTATGCCAGTTACCGAAATCAATCACATTAACCTACGCGCCAATCGCGACATGATGCATGTGTTGCGCGATTTTTATTGTGATATTGTGGGTTTAAAAGTCGGGCCGCGCACTGCGACGACTAGCTACGGATTTTGGTTGTACATTGGTGATAATGACGTGGTGCATATTGCTGAATATAACAAGGGCGTGGGCGCGCCAGATTTACATGTGAATGGCACTTATGACCATGTATCGTTCACTTGCACTGATATGCCGGCTACCGAAGCCCATTTAACTGCGCATCAAGTGCCATATACCACCCGAGTGTTAATGAATGGCGTGCGGCAAGTTAACTTTAAAGATCCTGCGGGCAATGGCATTGAATTGAACTTTGAAGAATTTCGCAATCCCTAGTGGCTGATTGGCAAATGTGTGTTGTGTGACTCGCATCACATACAAACGCTTGAATAAAACTAAAATAGCGTTCAGTAGTCTTAATTAATAATAGTTGTATCGGCAAACCGCTTTTTTAGCACAATAAATTTAGTACAACGAAAGTTGCGAGTGTGGAAAATGATGAACTTAAATAAAACCTTATGGAGTGTTCTAGCTAGCGCTATTTTACTACTAACGAGCGCTTCTGCTTTTGCCGAGCCTGATCCTAAATTATGGCCAGTAATGAAAGAAGCATTTTTTGCAAAACGCGATATGCAAGAAGTGGATTTTATTAAGATAGATGCGCCGCGTCGTGCTGAAAGTGGTGCGCAAGTGCCTGTGACTTACAGCGTGGATAACGCCGCAGCTAAAGGCGTAAAAATTACCAAGCTGTATGCGTTTGTCGATGCTAATCCAATTCCATTAACGGCTACTTATCATCTGACGGATGCGTTAGGTAATTTCCAACTGTCTACACGTATTCGTTTTGAAACAGATGCTTTTGTGCGCTTAGTCGGTGAAGACGCGGGTGGTCGGCTCTATCTAGCTTCACGTGAAATTCGCGCTGCTGGAGGATGCGGGGGCACGGTAGAAGGTGACGAAGCGGCGATTCGTGCGAGCGCAGGTAAAATTAAATTTAAAGTTGATGAGCCAGCAACTATAGGTGGCGCTACTTCTACCACTTTTAACATCAAACATCCTATGCGTACTGGCTTACAGCGCGAATTGGTTTCTCAAGGTTTTGTGCCAGCGTTTTATATTAAAAAAACTGATTTTACTTACAATGGTAAACCAGTGCTAAGCATAGATGTGGGTGTTGGTACGGCAGAAGATCCTTACTTCAAATTCAACTTTGTGCCAGACGCTGTGGGTAAATTAGAAGTGACTGCCACAGACAATGAAGGTAAGGCTTTTGTGCAGCAAGTCGATGTGAAAGGCTAAGTTTAATTTAGCGTTGAAAAGGCTTCCAGTTGGAGGCCTTTTTTATTGGGTTTAGTATTTTTTGTAATGCTAAAATAGTACGCAATTAACACAGGAGGCAACAATGAAAAGCTATCGTAAAGAACTATGGTTTAACCCACCAACCCGTGTGGCATTTATTCGTATTACCGAGCAAGTAAATGAGTGTCTACGTGAGAGTGGCGTAAAAGAAGGATTGGTGCTTATCAATGCCATGCATATTACTGCCAGTGTTTTTATTAATGATGACGAACGTGGTTTGCATCACGATTACACACAATGGTTAGAAAAACTTGCCCCGCATGAGCCGGTAAGCAGCTATCGTCACAATGATACCGGTGAAGATAATGCCGATGCGCACATGAAGCGCCAATTGATGGGACGTGAAGTGGTGGTGGCGATTACTGAAGGTCGTTTGGATTTCGGCCCTTGGGAACAGATTTTTTACGGCGAGTTTGATGGTCGCAGAAAGAAGCGCGTTTTAGTTAAAATTATTGGTGAGTAACTGATTTAAATCAAAACTAAAATTCTTTCATTTTGCTACCCTGCAGGCAATTTTCTGAGCGATTGGCTTGGAATGCTTGACTGAATTGGTAATAAAATGAAACTCCCTGAACTGTTAGCCCCAGCGGGCGATTTAGACCGTATGCGCACAGCATATGATTATGGCGCAGATGCTGTTTACGCTGGGCAGCCACGCTATAGCTTGCGTGCTCGAAACAACGATTTCACGATGGCGAACCTTGAGATTGGCATTAAAGAAGCGCATGCCCGTGGCAAAAAGTTTTTTGTCGCGAGCAATATTTCCCCTCATAACGCCAAAGTTAAAACCTATATGGCTGATATGGCGCCAGTGATTGCCATGCAGCCAGATGCGCTGATTATGTCTGACCCCGGTTTGATTCAAATGGTGCGTGAAAAATGGCCGGAGGTGCCAGTGCATCTTTCTGTGCAAGCCAATACTGTCAATTTTGCCACGGTGAAATTCTGGCAAAGCATGGGTTTGAGCCGTGTGATTTTATCGCGTGAACTGTCTTTAGATGAAATCGAAGAGATACGCCAACTCTGCCCAGATATGGAGTTAGAGGTGTTCGTGCATGGTGCTTTGTGCATTGCCTATTCTGGGCGCTGCTTACTTTCAGGTTATTTTAATCACCGCGACCCAAATCAAGGCACTTGTACCAACAGCTGCCGTTGGGATTACAAAGTGCATGATGCATCTGAAGATGCGGCAGGTGTGATTCGTTTGAGTGATTTTGACTTCAAAGCGGAGATGGAAAAGTCTAGTCTTTCAGGTTGTGGTAGTTTGCCACGCCATCCATTGGCAGATAATGTATATCTCATCGAAGAAAAAGGTCGACCAGGAGAGTTGTTGCCCATTTTAGAAGATGAACACGGCACTTACATTATGAACAGCAAAGACTTGCGCGCAATTGAACACGTAGAGCGTTTGGTTAAAATGGGTATAGATTCGTTGAAAATTGAAGGTCGCACCAAGTCACGTTATTACGTAGCGCGTGCTTGTCAAAACTATCGTAAAGCGGTGGATGATGCGGTGGCTGGTCGCCCGTTTGACTGGAATTTGGTCAGTGATTTAGAAAACTTGGCAAACCGTGGTTATACCGATGGTTTCTATCAGCGCCATCACACCGCTGAACATCAAAATTACAAGCAAGGCTATTCAATCTCTAATCGCAGCTTATACGTGGGCGATGTGGTGGCTTACGATGCTGAAAAAGGTTTGGCTGATATTGAAGCGCGTAATAAGTTTGCTGTAGGTGATCGTTTGCAGATCATTCATCCAACAGGTAATCAGGAGTTGGTGGTTGAGCAAATGTTCAATAAAAAGGGTGAGAATATTCAAGAGGCTTCTGGTAGCGGCTACTATGTGCGTGTGCCGATTACGGCGGGTAATTTAAGTAACGCTATGGTATCAAAGTATATTTAGATGTAAGTAAACGCTACGGGCAATATATTTTTAAAATGGAGCTTATGTTCCCTTTTTTTATTTTCAATCTATGCATTAGTTTGTGTTATTGGACTCAACTGCTTCAGTGAATCCTAAACAATAGACATCGAATTTAAATATATTGTTGACATTTTAAATGAGAATGATTATCATTAACTATCAATTAATGATACGGAAAGTTAATCATGAAAAAGCAGCTAATTATTAGCCAAGCAAGGTTGGCTGGCAATCAGGAATGCAAAGTGCTTTATAACAAAGCAAAAGACATGATTGAGTTAGAGGTTGGCGGCACTTCATTAAGATTTGAAGCGCGAAACTTTTTTATGATGAATGAAATGCTGCGTAAAGCGGCAGCTAAGCTGGTCATGCAAACAGAATTACATCATGCGTGAGTAAGTGCTGTTAGCGAATGATTAATGATTTAGATGATAAGAGACCTAAGAACCATGAGACCTAGAAACCAACATTCAAAAATACTCCTATCAAGAAATGAAGGCGGTGCGATTGCGTTTTGCGAAAGCTGTAATGTTTTGGAGTTGGAAATCGGCGCAGTCAGTTTACGGATAGATTCACTTTCTTTGGAGCTGTTATGTCAATTAATGAATGAGGCTACGGCAAGTATGAAAACTTATAAGCAAGAAAAAGCGAAATTTACAGAAGCAATGCAGCAAAACTTTGGCTTGCATTGAGCTTTAAGTCATATATAAACATAGGATTGCATTTACAAATGATAATTGTTATCATTTGTGTTTGTATCTAAGTAATACTCACGAACAATTTAAATGAAGAATGAAATGCTTAGCCAATTAGAGTTTGATCGCCTAAATAATGAAAAGTCCAAAAATGTTGCCGGCAATCGAGTGGTGACGAGCGAGGTGTTATTTTCTGGCGCCCGTGAATTGGTAATCAAGCATGCAGGTGAGGACTATCGTTTGCGGTTGACTAATCAAGGCAAGCTAATTTTAACTAAGTAGTTAGAGTATTTTGCAATAGGAAGTGAAATCATAATATGCAGACATTAACACTAGTAAATAATCTTCATCAAAGCCAGACGCAAGAAGTTGTGGGTGGCGTTTATGACTTGAAAGTTAAAGGTTTAGCCTCTATTCAAGCTGGGCGTATAAGTCATCCTAAGAAAGTGACAAATTCTTACGGCGTGTTGGCGTTGGTAGTATGTGTTCATATACTAGCAGTGATGGCGCTAATCAATGCTAAGGCGACGCAGCCTATCATTAAAGAGTTACAAGTGCCGATGATGGTTAGTTTAATAGCCAGTCCTGCGCCAGAGCCTGAAGTTGTGCCCTTAATTCCGACACCACCGCAACCTGTGGTTAAACAACAAAAACCGATTATTAAAAAGCAAGAACCAACGCCCAAGCCTGTTGCTGTTGAACAAGAGGTTGCGCAGCCTGTGGTCACTGAAGCACCACCTACGCCAGCCGCGCCAGTAATGGTTGCAAAAGTGCCTGAAGTAATAGAGGCGCCACCACCAAAAGCGGTTGCTGAGCCAGTAGTTGAGCCACCTCGCTTTGGCGCAGCTTATTTGCATAACCCTGCGCCTGATTATCCGCAGATGGCTAGAAGGTTGGGGCAGCAAGGACGCGTATTGCTAAAAGTACTAGTTGCTGAGAATGGCACAGCAGAAACCGTAGCGTTGGCAACAAGCAGCGGCTTTGAAAAGCTAGATCAGGCTGCAATCGAAGCTGTGAAAAAATGGAGCTTTATTCCTGCTAAGCGCAGCAATGAGGCAATAAGCGCCTATGTTTTGGTGCCGGTGAAATTTTCGCTTAATAATTAAGCATATGAAGTAAACGAAATTCGATTCAACAAAATTCAATAGAGAGTTAAAAGGAAACAAAATGCAAAACGGGTATGAATTTAATAGCTTAGCGTTTATCACAGCAGGTGGTCCAGTATCGATCGGGGTGGCGCTAATTTTGCTCGCGATGTCAGTGGCAAGTTGGTACTTAATCGTTTCAAAAAGCTTGCAGGCGTGGCGCGTACGTCAGGCATTTAAAGTTTATGCACAACATTTTTGGAATGCACCAAACTTGGCGGTCGCAATTAAGCAAAATAGCAAAACAGCGCTAGCAAGCTTGGCAAAAAACGCAATTGCAGCGGCTGACCACCATAAAACACATGTATCAAAAAATAGCGAGAAAGTGGCTCAAGATGAGTTTGTAGCGCGTGCCTTGAACCGCAGTATTGCAGAAGAAAATACTAAAATGGAAAGCGGTCTTAGTGTGTTAGCGTCAGTAGGTAGCGTATCACCATTTGTAGGATTGTTTGGAACGGTATGGGGCATTTACCATGCGCTTGCAAGCATTAGTCAAAGCGGTCAAGCCACGCTAGATAAAGTAGCTGGTCCTGTAGGTGAGGCATTGATTATGACGGCTTTGGGATTGGCTGTAGCAATACCAGCAGTGCTCGCTTATAACGCTTTGGTGCGCAGTAATCGATTACTAGCAGCCGAACTTGAGGACTTTGGTTATACGCTACATACATTGCTCACAACGGGTGCAGTGATTAGTGTTAATCATGAAGATTCAAAATCTACAGCAGAAACTAAAGAGCGCATTCATATTGCAGGAGTGCCGGCATGATAGGTTCAGGAAACGGCGTGGGGTCTGCTTCACACACAACGCCAATGTCAGAAATTAATACTACGCCATTGGTAGATGTGATGTTAGTGCTATTGGTCATCTTTATCATTACAGCGCCATTGCTGACGCATGCGGTGAAAATTGATTTGCCACAAGCAAGCAGTCAGCCATTACCTGAGAAGCCGGAAGTGATTTCAGTATCGATTGATGCGGCAGGCAAAATGTATTGGAATGATGCAGCTTTGGTGCAAGGTGAGTTGAAAGTGAAGTTGCAAGAAATTGCAGGTAAAAAACCGCAGCCAGAATTGAATATTCGTGCAGATAAAGAAACGCGTTATCAAGTATTGGCAGAAGTGATGGCAGATGCGCAAAATGCGGGCGTTACAAAACTAGGTTTTGTCAGTGAACCAAAAAACTAATTCATTAGTTTTTATCATTCATCATGAATATCAAATCCATCAAAATTTGGGCGTGGGTGCACAAATGGTCTAGCTTAGTCTGCACAGCGTTTATGTTGTTGCTCTGTCTAACGGGCTTGCCGCTGATATTTAGCCATGAGATTAGCCATTTGCTGGGTAATGAGGTTGAAGCGCCTGAAATGCCCGCGAATACTAAACCTGCGAATATGGATAATGTGCTGGCGAGTGCCAAAGCATTGTATCCAACACGTGTTGTACAGTTTTTGTTTCGCGATGTAGATGAAAACAAAACGTGGACGGTGAGTTTAGGTAAAACTGCAACTTCTGAAGATGACACTAAATTTGTATTGGTTGATTCCCGCACCGCCAAAGTACTAGATGAGCCTAAATTTAATGAAGGCTTCATGCATATTATGTTTAAGCTGCATGTGGATTTATTCGCTGGTTTTCCTGGCATGCTGTTTCTAGGCTTTATGGGTTTATTGCTGGTGGTCGCGCTTATTTCTGGCGTGGTGTTATATGCGCCGTTTATGCGACGTTTAGCGTTTGGGGAGATTCGTAAAGATCGTGCGCCTAAGTTAAAGCGATTAGATACGCATAACTTTTTAGGCGTTGTCACCTTGGTGTGGGCGCTGGTGGTGGGCTTAACTGGTGTGATAAATGCATGGTCAGACTTGGTGATTAAATACTGGCAGTTTGACCAAATGGCAGCCATGACTGCGCCATATAAAGGATTGCCACCGCCCACGCATTACGCATCATTGCAAACATCGATAGATACGGCTCAAGCGCGTGAGCCCAATATGCGATTAGGTTTTATTGCGTTTCCTGGCACTAATTTTTCTAGCCCGCATCATTACGGCATGTTCATGCGTGGCGATAGTTCACTTACCTCGCGCTTGTTTAAACCGGTGTTAATTGATGTGCAGACGGCTAAACTGACAGATAGCAGAGATGTGCCTTGGTATTTAGCCACTTTGCTTATTTCACAACCTTTACACTTTGGTGATTATGGCGGCATGCCTCTGAAAATCATCTGGCTGATTTTGGATGTGATTACGATTGTGGTGCTTTGGACTGGCTTAATGTTGTGGTGGAAAAAACGCAAACAATCGCCAGTAGAAGCACATCACGCCGTTTCGCCAAAAGATAAAACCATTTATACCTTAGCCAAAAATGTGCAAGGGGCTAAATAAAATGGCTGCAAAAACACTAAAAGAGATGTTTTTCTGGCCGACTGTTATTGGATTTTTTACGCTGACTGGTTTAGTCGTAGCGTTAGTGAGAGATGGACTATTAGAAGATCTTTCACTTGCAGCGCTGACTTTTCCGATCGCCGTGATTGTTTATATTTATTTTTATCGGCATTAAATTTTAATCATTAGTTTTCAATAAAATAGCCAGCCAAAGCGGTATCGCCTTTAGCCAGCCAAAATAATTTTTGAGCTAGCTTTAACTAAAGGGATACCCATGCAATATTTACTGGGCGATAAACTCGCTCGTCAAAAAGTTTTAATCGCAGCAGTGATGGCGGCTTTGCCGCAAATCACTTTCGCAGAAGATACATTGTCAGAAGTGATAGTCAGTTCTGACACTATTCAGTCTAATCAGCCATCAGAAAAAACAAAGTCTTACACCGTAAAGTCAACGACATCTGCTACGCGCTTAGACACTTCAATACGAGAGACTCCACAATCAATATCTGTTATCACACGTGAGCAATTAGATGACTTTCGTGTATTGACCATCAATGATGCGCTTTCTTATGCCACCGGCATCAAGGTTGAGCCCTTTGAGACAGATCGTACCGACTACTCGGCACGTGGCTTTGATATTACCAACTTTCAAATAGACGGCATCAGTACACCCATTACCTATGGGACAAACTATGGAAATTTGGATGTAGCCATTTATGACCGCATAGAAGTGTTACGTGGGGCAAATGGTTTATTAACCGCAACAGGTAATCCATCTGCCACCATTAACTTTGTTCGCAAACGCCCGACTAAAGATTTCCAAGCGAGAATCGACCTATCCGCTGGTTCTTGGGACAATCAACGCTTAGATGCAGATATTTCTGGCTCAATCAATGCAGATGGTAGTGTGCGTGGACGCTTAGTGATGGCGCATCAAAATAAAGACTCCTACCTTGATCGCTACAGTAACGAAAGAAACGTGGCCTATGGTGTGATTGAAGCTGACATTACAGATAACACCAATGTAGTGCTGGGACACACATACCATCAAAATGATTCGAGTGGTAATAACTGGGGTAGCTTGCCGCTGCTTTATGCCGATGGCAGCAAGCGTGACTATAAGCGTTCCGATTCTACTGCGCCAGATTGGACTTATTGGAATGTAGGCACCAACATCACATTTGCCGAACTGACCCATTATTTTAATAATGATTGGAAGGTTAAAGGGCAGTTAACTCATAAAGAAACAGAAGCAAACGCGCGTCTTCATTATATTTATGGTAACGAAGACCGCACCACTGGGTTGGGTTTATTTAGCTACCCTGGCATGTACCACACCTTGACTAAAGATAATGTGGTTGATGTTTATGCAAATGGGCCATTTGAACTTGCAGGACGTAAGCATGAGTTAGTAGTGGGTGCGACTTTGAGTAAGGCGGATGTGAAAGATTATGGGCGAAATGGGCTGATTGGCACACCGCTGAGTAGCTTTGAAAGTGCCGGTGATTTTCCATTGCCTGTGTTTGGTGCTGAGAGTAAAAATGCTGACTTTACGACAAAAACCACCAATATTTACGCAGCGGTCAAACTAAACCCAACAGACGCGCTGAAAGTCACGGCTGGGGGTAGTTTGTTAAGTTATGAAATGGAGGGCATCAGCTACGACATTCCGCAAGAGGCAAAAGAGAATAATAAGTTCACGCCTTATATTGGCGCAGTGTATGACTTGAATGATACCTACTCAGTATATGCGAGCTACACAGGCATTTATAAGCCGCAAGTTGAAGTGGGCAGTGACTTTAAACCTTTAGCTCCTCTAGAGGGCAAGAATTTTGAGGTTGGTGTTAAAAGTGAGTGGTTTAATAAAACGTTAAATAGCTCGTTTGCGCTATTTAAAACTGAGCAAGAAAATCTCGCACAACAAATTGGTATGGTAGGTATTACAACCATTTACGATGGTATTAAAGCGACCAGTAAAGGCTATGAGTTTGACCTATCAGGTGAGGTGACCGATCGACTAAATATCAATGCCGGATATACGCGCCTGATGAGCGTAAAAGGCGATCAAGACCAAAATGTAAACCCTTATATCCCTAGACATTTAGTGCATTTAAGTACGGTTTATAAAGTCCCCTTCATTGAAAACCTAAAAGTGGGCGCAAGCGTCAATTGGCAGAACGATATTTACGTTGATATTGGCAGTGTGCGGTATGTGCAGGACAGCTATGCCGTTTTAAATTTGATGGCCAATTATAAAATTGACGACCATTGGAGCACAGCGATTAACTTGTATAACGTGACCAATGAAAAGTACTTAGCCAGCATGAAGTGGGCGAGTTCTGGCACAAGTTATTATGCTGCCCCATTTAACGGCGCTGTGACTTTGACGTGGAAGTACTAGTCTTATAGCACCATTGAATGACGTACAACAATCACTAGAAATAAATCAACTCTAGCCAGCCAGTAAGTATTGCCCTGCAATGTTTAGTTAGCCAGCCAACAAAATAACTAAACAAAGGGAATTTCCATGAATTTGCAACAAAAATCCTTAACCTTGGCAGTGATGCTGGCTTTGTCTTCTATGGCCGCCATGGCACAAGAACAAAAAGTGGCAGAAGCGCAAAAGGTGGCCGAGGCAGTACAAAACGAGAGTGAAGCTTTGCCAGAAGTAAGTGTTAAGCAAAGTCGTATTCGTGCAGGTACACCTCAAGATGCCGCGCATACAGGCAGCAAAACTGATGCGCCGCTACGTGATGTTCCTGCCAGTGTTTCGGTAGTGTCAGCTGAGACTTTGCGTGAGCAAGGTGTGCAAACCATGAACGATGCAATGCGTAACGTAAGTAGTGTGCAGCCACAATACGCCGGCGGTTATGGTCTTGCTAATAATTATAGCTCTCGCGGCTTAGCGGTTAATTTTTTACGTGATGATTTGCCTGATGGCACTACGCAAAATGGCTATTTACGCACTATGTATGATGTTGAGCGTATTGAAGTGTTAAAGGGGCCTGGTTCAGCGTTGTTTGGCTCGGGTGGACCAGGTGGCAGCATTAATGTGGTAACAAAAAAGCCGCAAGCAGAATACAGCCTAGAAGTCGGCACAACATTTGGCAGCTTTAATACGCGTGGTGCTTACGTGGATTTGACTGGCACGGTCACGCAAGGTGTAGCAGGTCGTTTAATTGTTGATACTGAAAAAACCGATGGTATTCGCGGTTTAGGTCGAGAAATCACTGAGTTTTCACCCAGTGTTGCATTTAACTACGCTGATGACAAAACGCTTTTAATAGATGTGGATGTGCGTGATATTAAAGTGAAGCCAGATAACTATGGCATCTTATTTGATAGCAAAGGCAAAGTGGCAGATGTTGGTGATAACGCCCGTTATTACACGCCATTTAATTATTCAGAGCAGCACATTAATCGCATCACCGCTACGCATGATTGGGCAATTAACAATGCGCTTAGTATGCGCACAGCCTTCTCCAATGACACGCGTGACTTAGACTTTATCCGGAATGCGGGTGGTAACGGAGGTAATGTTGCGAATGTTTCTACTGGCCGTAACTTACGTCAGCAATCGGACGATGCGCGCTATACCACATTGCAAAATGAGCTGACTTGGAAAGTGGACACTGGCAGTGTAAAGCACACCGTTTTGGCAGGTTACGAATACAAAGATACTGAAAATGACGCGCTGCGCAAGGGTTACACTTTACCTAATATCACCAATATCTTAAACCCAGTGGTGACGGAAACTAGTCTGAATGGTTTAGCGGGTATTGTTGCGCAAGGGTTTGATAGAAGAATCACCAGTGATACTCACTCAGTGTATTTGCAAGATCAATTAGCGTTCGGTGAGCAATTTAAATTACGTGCTGGTTTACGTAATGACCACGTTGATTATGAAGATAAAGGTTTGCAGGCGGGTGTGTTTCGCAATATTTCAGAAACTAAAAACCTTACCTCAGGTTCATTGGGTGGTGTATATCAACCTACAAAGAATCTAGCTTTTTACACAGGATTTAGCAATGGTAAGTTTATCAATATGGCAACAGAGTCTACTGCATTGGCACGTGTGCCAGAAACGTCTGAGCAGTATGAGATTGGTACTAAATCAAGTGTTCTAGAAGGTAAAGTTGATTTAAATGCCGCCATTTTTAATACCAAGCGTGAAAACTACATTATTACTTTACCAGGGGCATCTTCAGGTACGCCAGACGGTATCGATGAATCAAAAGGTCTTGAGCTAGATATTGGCGTACATCCAATCGCTGGCTTACATGTGAATGCCAACGCGGTGTTTATGAATGCGGAGACAAAATCCCGTAACGTAGCCAGCAATGCGATTTTTGGTGTTACAAATCGCAGTATTTACGGTACACGCCCAACTGGGGTGAGCGAGCAAATTATTAATCTATGGACCAGTTACCAAATTCAAACTGGCGATGCGCGTGGCTTAAAATTTGGCATAGGCGCAACGCATAAGGGCGATTCTTATGCCGATAACCTAAACTTGTACAAAGTGCCTGCTTATACTGTGTTTGACGCTGCCATCTCATACGCCCAACCAAAATGGGAAGCTGCACTTAATCTTAAAAACATTACTGACAAAACTTACTACACAAGCCCTACGTTTACTGGCGCATTGCTAGGTGATCCGCGTAGTGTTTTTGCAACATTGCGTTTTGACTTTAAATAATTTCGACGAAATAGAGGATAAATATCATGAAAAAATTAAACATTATTGCGGCATTAATAAGCTCGCTCACTACATTGCCAGCATCAGCGCATTTTATTTGGTTAGAGCAAGCAGACGGGCAAACTAAGCTTTATTTTGGCGAATACGATAGCGGCCTGCGCGAAAAAACAGGCGGACGATTAGACACAATTGCCGCGCCAGAAGCGCTGGCTAATTTAACTAAGCTTGAAATCCAGCGTAAAGAAAATTACTTGTTGTTAGAAGAGGCTAAGCATAAACCTGTGGTGAATCAGGCTGTAGTCGCAAATGAGCTGACAATGAAGGTAAAGGACTTACGCAAAAATAATATTGGCATAGTCAAACCAATGTATTACGCACGCATTGGTGATTCAAGCCAAGCTGCCGCATTGCCTGTTGGCCTAGATATCCAGTCAATTGGTGACCACAAAGTGCGTGTGAGCTTGGACGGCAAACCATTGCCAAAAGGTAAACTACATATCTATGCGCCAAATCAATGGAGCCAAGAGCTGGATTTAAACGAGAGTGGTGAAGTGAGTTTTGTAAGTCCTTGGAAAGGCTTATACGTGCTAGAAGTGGTACATGTGCAACCAGCTGCTGGTAGTTATCAAGGCGATGCTTATGAAGCTATTAGACATGTCAGTACACTAAGCATTGTGCAGCCGTGAGTATTGTTTTAAATCCTAGTCCTTTGGCTAAGCCAGCACTAATTAAACGCGGCGCATTTTTACGGTGGTTGCGTAAAACGCATGGCATTTTAGGTTTATGGGGTGCTGGTTTAGGTTTGTTGTTTGGCGCTACAGGCATATTGCTAAATCACCGTAGCGTGATGAAGTTGCCATTGGCTCAATATGAAAAATCTAATATTGAGCTGCAATTACCTGCTGTAGGCTTCAGCAATCCAGAGCAGCTAGCTCAATGGTTGCGGGGTGAGTTGCATTTGATCAAACCAGCCAACAAAGTGGAGGCTGAATCTAGCAAAAAAGTCACATGGAATGGTTTGCAAGTGCAACAACCTGCACTATGGAAAGTTGATTTTCATACGGCCCAATATTCTGTCACCACAGAGTATTGGGTGGGCAACCAGTTTGTATCAGTCAAGCGGCAAGAGGCTAATGCATTTGCATTTTTGAGTCGCCTACACAAAGGGGTAGGCATGAATAATGGCTGGATATTGCTAGTGGATAGCTTAGCAGGTGCACTTATCATGCTATGTATGACAGGTGTTTTGCTTTGGACCAAAATGCGAAATTCTAGGCTAATGTTAGTTGGGCTTAGTGGGGGCTCAATGCTACTGGCGATCATATTTGTCATACAGTCTAGTTAATTCTAATTTTATCTAATATTCGTTCGGGTGATTAAGTTAAATCTTTACTCAACTTAACACTTTATTTCCAAGATTAAATTTGCTATCATATTGAGAATAATTCTTATTAACATTCAATAATCTAGCTTTTGCTAGATTATTTTTTAGTAAGAACACTTAATTAAAACATTCATTAGCCAGCCAGCACTCCTGCAAGCCAGCCAAGTTTGATATTTTCAAGTTTAATTTTAGGAAAAACCATGAAATCAAGAAAAATGCCTAGGCTGGCATTGAGTGTTGTTGCTCTGGCTATTGCTTCAGCTTACCCGTTAGTGAGCATGGCAGAAGACACAACTAACAAAGAAAAAACAGTACCCGCCAGCGTAAATAAAGCAGAAGGCGCTCCAGCAGAACTTAGTGAAGTGGCTGTAAATGCCAAGGCAGAGTCAACAGCGGACGGCTATCAAGCGACTAAAACACGTGTAGGCAAAGTGCTGCAAGATCCACATGATATTCCACAAGCAATAACCACAGTTACACATAGCCTTATGCAAGACCAGCAAGTCAGCTCTTTGCGTGAAGCATTACGTAATGTTTCAGGGTTAACCTTTAATGCTGCAGAAGGCGGCAGAGGCGGCGATAACTTTAACTTGCGCGGTTTTTATACTTTCGGTGATATTTATCTAGATGGTCTTCGTGACACCGCTCAATACTATCGTGAGACTTTTAACCTAGAGCAAGTTGATGTGCTTCGAGGGTCTGCCGCTATGTTGTTTGGTCGCGGTCAGGCTGGGGGTGTGATTAATCAAGTTACTAAGATGGCTGAGCTTGAAGACTCAAATAGAGTGACTGGCAGTTTAGGTAATATGGATTATCACCAAATGACAGGAGATTTTAACAAAAAGCTAGGTGAAACTACTGCGATTCGTGTCAACGTGATGAATCGCCATGAAGAGTCATACCGTGAAAACCCAGCAACTGGTGATCACCCCGAAACCGACCGCGAAGGTATAGCGCTCAGTATAGGTACCGGTATTGGTACTAATAACGAATTTTTCCTAAATCATGTTTATACACAAACACGTGATGTACCAGATTATGGTATTGGGTTTGTAAACAGAAAGCCAGTAGATCGTACTGTTGCGACGGGTAAGCAAGACGATGAAACTTTCTATGGTAATGACAGAAACTTTGATGATAGCGATGTGCGTGTAACAACAGGTGTTTTTACACATAAATTTACCGAAGATACACAATTGCGTACGCAGCTGAGAAGTGCAAGTTATGACCGTGCATATTGGGCGAAAACACCGCAAGGAACCGGTGCAAATGCTGTACCTACCAATGACTCTCAATTGATTGGAGGTAATCAAGCGCGTAAGTTAAATTATGAAACGCTGGCATTGCAATCAGATTTCAGCACTAAATTTGATATTGCAGGTAAGAAAAATGAGTTCTTGGCTGGTGTGGAATACTTGAAAGAGAATTCAGAGCGCTTTAATTTGCGTAATATTGGTAGTGCTACCTTTACTAACTATACACAAAGTGCAACTACAGGAGCACCAACCAAGTTTAAAGCTGACAACTACGCACTTTACTTACAAGACACAATTGAGTTTGTGAAGAATTGGGATCTGTTGTTTGGGATACGTCGTGATGAGTTACGTGCAGACTATTCAAGCTTGTCGTCACCTAAGTTAAGTTTTGGTGAAAATAGCTACCGTACAGGTTTATCATGGCATCAAACACCAGAGAGTCATTATTATGTAAGCTATAGTGATTCATTCAGCCCTACAGCGGATTTGTATCAACTGTCTGGTGGTGAGTTGCCACCAGAGCGGAGTAAAACCACAGAAGCTGGCGCTAAATGGCTGTTTATGGATGGTGATTTAAGCTTTAGAACTGCATTGTATAAAACTCAAAAAGAGTGGGAACGTAATACAGACCTTGAAAGTACGGCAGCACTGAACTCACAAGAACGTCACACCAATGGTTTGGAATTTGAGTTGGCGGGTAAAGTTACCGATGACTGGGAAGTGTTTGGTGGCATAGCATTTATGCAGGCAAAAATTGACAAGCAGTACGATGGTGTAGCATCGGGCGTTACTTTTGCAAGTATTACGAATAACGGCACAGCAGTTGGACCTACAGGAGTTGCTGGAACTGGGTATGCCACTGGCGAAGCTGCGGATGCTGGTAAAATAATTTACCGTAATCGCTCGCAACAAGTATCCGAAGGTGAAAGACCGCGAAATACGCCTACTATGACATTTAATATGTGGAGTACATATAAATTTGCACCTGGTTGGAAAGTTGGCGGTGGTTTTGAAGCGAAAGCTGAGCGTGTAGGCTACGGTGTAGGTACTTGTAATACTGCAACACAAAGTACAACAGCAGGAGCCACATTTGGTAAGTGGACATATAACAATTGTTCAACATCTTATGCTCCTAACGGTGTGCCAGGATATGTACGTGTAGATGCCATGCTGGCTTATGAGCAACAAAAGTGGGCAGTACGCCTAAATGTGAAAAACTTATTAGATAAAGTTTATTATGACTCTATCTATGAAAATGGTGGTTTCACTGTCCCAGGTAATCGTAGACAGGCAATCATTACAACTGAGTATAAATTCTAATCACCCTACGTTTTAGGACATAAAAATGTTGTTGCGCGTACCCCAAGTATTAAATGCTGATGAACTTGCAAAGTTGCAAGCGCTCATGGCTAAGGCCGAATGGACAGATGGTAAGGTCACTGCGGGTACGCAATCGGCACAGGTTAAACGTAATATTCAGTTGCCAGAAACGTCACCAGATGCAGAAGCTGCGCGTGAGATTGTGCTTAGAGCTTTAAGCCGTCATGCGCTGTTCTTTTCTGCAGCTTTACCAAAAAAAATCTATCCGCCATTGTTTAACCAGTATCGTGTAGGCATGGATTTTGGTGCGCATATTGATAATGCCGTGCGTACGCATGCCATTACGGGTTTGCATGTTCGCACGGATATTTCTTGCACACTTTTCATTGCTGATCCTGATAGTTATGAAGGCGGTGAGTTGGTGATTGAAGATACCTATGGGCACCAAATGGTTAAATTGCCAGCGGGTGATATGGTGCTTTATCCTGGCACCAGTTTGCATCATGTGCGCCCTGTCACAAGCGGGGCGCGCTTAGCATGCTTTTTCTGGGTGCAAAGTATGATACGAGATGACGCACAAAGAACCTTGCTATTCGATATGGATGCGGCAATTGTGACCTTACGTCAGCAAGTTGGTGATAATGCTGCGGTGATTAGACTCACAGGTAATTATCATAATTTGATTCGTATGTGGGCCGATACTTAGCGCCTTGTTCAATACTCGCTTACTTGCACTAAAACTCTTGAGATCTAACTCGAGATATATACACTAAGGAAAAAATCATGCGCTTTATATTCTCACTATTAAGTTTAATTCCGCTACAAGCAATGGCTTCTGCGGATTGCCCTGTTTACCCAAAATCCGAGTGGGCTGCTGAAGAAACCCTAAAAAAAGCATTAACGGATGAAGGTTACACCATCAAAAAGTTCAAAGTAGACGGCAATTGCTATGAAATGTACGGTAGAAATAAAGAGGGTAAAAAAGTTGAAATTTATTTCGATACAAAAACCCTAGCAATCATTAAAGCCGAATGACTTAAAGAGTAAACGTTACTTAAAGTCTAGACCTTAATTTAGCTTAACCTGATGAGCGCTCCTGAAACAAAAACACAGGCTGTTGTCTGGACGGCTTTTGTGCGCATCACACATTGGCTGGTAGCGCTTTTTGTACTCGTCAATTTTTTTAACGATACAGGTTTTTGGCATCGGTTTATTGGGTACTTTTGTTTGGCTCTAGTGTTTGCAAGAATCTGCTATGGACTATGGCTAACTAAGGCAGTTTCATCCAAATTTTACCTACCTACTATTGCAAATATTAAGCTGCATGTTCATGAGATTCGCACGCAAATATTTGCACCACATATTGGCCATAATCCACTTGGGCAGTTAGCGGTCTATCTTATTTGGGCACTAATTGCAGTACTTGCATTGACTGGTTGGCTAAGTCGCACAGATGCTTATTGGGGTGAAGATTGGCCTGTCGATTTACACATGTTGTTTTCTAATGTGTTGCTAGGCCTAGTGATATTGCACATAGCAGCAGTCGTACTTATGTCCAAACTACAAAAGAAGAACTTACTGAAACAAATGATTTCAGGCAAGCCGTCAGACACCACTCGATAGGCTCAAACGCAATTTCAAGTGGTGCCAATGACCGGCTTGGTCAATGATTAAGTCTGGCAAAACTTATCCCGTAATATAGCTCTCAAGCTGCTTAATGAGTGTTTGCTGATACTCAATCGTTTCTTTCACTAAGTCACCAATTGATAGCATACCAATGACTTTGTCACCTTCCAGCACAGGTAAATGACGGATATGTTTATCAGACATAATATTCATCGCTTGCTCTACCGAATCGCTAGGCTTAACACTGAGCACATTGGACGACATCACTTCACTAATAGGTGTAGTTTTTGAAGATTTGCCTTTAAGAATAATTTCCCGCGCGTAATCACGTTCAGAAAAAATACCGACCAGTTTGTCGCCATCAAGTACCAGTAATGCACCTATTTTATATTCCGCAAGCACCACTAAGGCATCAAATACAGGGCGATGTGGGGCAATTGAAATAACCGATTTATGTTTTTTGTTATCTAGTAATTGTTGTAATGTTTTCATGTTGTTCTCCTCACATTTAGTACTACCATAAAAATATACACCTTATAATGACGTAAGCAAATTCAAAATCATCTAATTCTGCAAAAAAACATTCATGCAAAAAGAAACTGAAAGTAAGAAAGAGAAAAAGCTGATCGTTAAAGCGTTTATTGCACTTTTTATACTCACGATTATTTGGGGGTATAACTGGGTGGTGATGAAGCAAGCGGTGCAGTTTGCTAGCCCTTTTCAGTTCGCGGCGATACGTACCTTCTTTGGTTCTATTGTGTTGTTTATACTTATTTTTCTGACTAAAAGACCTTTGGCACTTAAAGAGTTTCCTACAATGCTACTGCTAGGTCTGCTGCAATCCTGTGGCTTCACGGGGCTGTTGATTTGGGCGTTGGTAGAAGGTGGTGCTGGTAAAACTGCGGTATTGACTTACACTATGCCATTTTGGGTGATGTTGTTCGCTTGGCCCATGTTGGGCGAGAAAATACAAGGTTGGCAGTGGTTGGCGGTATTGTTTGCATTGTTTGGCATGGTGCTTATTTTCGATCCGTTACATATTAAATCTGATGGTTTTAGTATGTTTCTAGCCGTTTGTTCTGGTGTTTCATGGGCTATTTCAGCCATCGTTTCAAAGAAATTACATCAACGTGCACCCCATTTAGATTTGCTGAATCTCACCGCTTGGCCTATGTTTCTAGGGTCAATTCCAGTGGTTGTGATTGCTTTTATTCTGCCAGCTCAACCTATGCAGTGGACGCCGACTTTTGTTTTTGCTGTGCTATTTAATATCTTGTTAAGTGGTTGTTTGGCTTGGGTTTTGTGGTTATATGCGCTGCAACGTTTGCAAGCCGGCGTGGCTAGTATGGCAAGTATGTTGGCACCAGTTATTGGCGTGATAGCTGCTTGGATTCAATTAAATGAAGTGCCGAATACTTATGAATTGATAGGCATGGTATTTATCGCACTGTCTTTAGTCACTATTTCCGGGATCAGTATCAGCAAACATACACAGATTGATCCTGCTCAAGGGCAGGAGTGAGTCATAAGATAAGCTTGTGTTAAAATTCAATTATTTTTCAAGAACTAAGGGTTGGTAACATGGCTGGTCATAGTAAATGGGCAAATATTCAGCATCGCAAAGGTCGTCAAGACGCAAAACGCGGCAAAATTTTCACTAAAATCATTAAAGAGATTACCGTTGCTGCGCGCATGAGCGGTGGTGACGTGAACATGAATCCGCGTTTACGTGCAGCGGTGGCAGAAGCTAAAGAAGAGAATATGCCAGCAGACAATATCATTCGTGCCATTAAAAAAGGTACGGGTGAGTTAGAGGGCGTGAACTACGAAGAAATTCGTTATGAAGGTTACGGCATTAATGGCGCGGCCATTATTATTGATTGTCTAACTGATAACAAACAACGTGCGGTGATGGATGTGCGTCATGCGTTAAGCAAGCACGGTGGTAATCTAGGCACAGATGGCAGCGTGGTGTTTATGTTCAAACACTGTGGTAGCTTAATTTATGAGCCAGGTACCGATGAAGACAAAGTCATGGAAGTTGCGCTAGAAGCCGGTGCAGAAGATGTGGTGACGGATGAAGATGGCAGTATCGAAGTTATCACGCCACCTAACGATTTTATGGCGATCAAAGAAGCTATGGAAGCCGCAGGCTTAAAAGCGGTGATGGCAGAGGTGACCATGAAGCCGAATATGGAAACCGTGTTTACAGGCGATGATGCGGTGAAAATGCAAAAAATCTTAGATGCATTGGATGACTTAGACGATGTGCAGGATGTTTATACTTCAGCTGTCATCGAAGACTAAAAAATGAATCGTTTAATGCTTTTTTTGATTCACCGCCTTGTATGACTTTAAGCGATTAATTTTTTGAGCACTGTGAGTAATGTCAGAATCTTAGGCATCGACCCTGGCCTGCGCTTAACAGGCTTTGGGGTTATTGAAAAAGTCGGCGAGAAAATCACCTATATATCAAGCGGCACAATTAAAACTGCCAGTGGTAAAAAAAATAAGATCGAAGGCGAGGATGATAGAGAAGAATTGCCCGCTCGTTTAAAAATCATCTTAGATGGTTTATTTGAGGTGATTGATACCTATCAGCCTAACCAAGTGGCGATTGAAAAAGTGTTTGTGAATATCAACCCACAATCCACCTTGTTATTAGGTCAAGCCCGTGGCGCCGCCATTAGCGCGGCAGTGATTCGTAATTTATCTGTAGCTGAATACACGGCGCTACAAGTCAAACAAGCCGTTGTTGGCAACGGCCATGCGCAAAAAGAGCAAGTGCAAGAAATGGTAAAACGCCTACTTAACTTACCCGCAACACCTAAACCAGATTCAGCCGATGCCTTGGCTTGTGCCATTTGCCATGCGCATGGCGGACAAGGTTTGGGTAAGCTTGCTACTGCAGGCTACCGAGTCCGTGGCGGGCGGTTAGTTTGATGGCGTTTTCCATTTAAACATACACAATTGTTAACATAAGTAATGATTTGGACGATGCTATGATAGGTAGATTAAACGGAACTTTGCTGGAAAAAACACCGCCGTTGGTGCTCATTGATTGCAATGGCGTGGGCTATGAATGTGAAGTGCCGATGAGTACATTTTATAATCTACCTGCCATTGGTGAAAAAGTGGTGATGCTCACACATTTTGTGGTGCGTGAAGATGCCCAGCTTTTGTATGGCTTTGGTAGCGACCAAGAACGTGCGACCTTCAGGCAATTGCTTAAAGTGAATGGCATAGGTGCAAAATCAGCCCTTTCAATTTTAAGCGGCTTGTCGATAGACGACCTAGTGCAAGCGGTTGCCATGCAAGATACCGCCATGCTCACGCGCGTGCCAGGCGTAGGTAAGAAAACTGCAGAGCGCTTATTGTTAGAGCTTAAAGATAAATTTACGGTAGCGGGATTAAGCCCAAGTAATAGCAGTCAGCCAAAATCAGCCAGTAGCGACGTGCTTAATGCATTGATTTCATTAGGGTACAATGAACGCGAGGCCTTAGCGGCTGTGAAGCTATTGCCAGCAGATGCCACTGTGGCAGAAGGCATTAAATTAGCATTGAAATCGTTATCCAAATAAAGATATTGTGAAGCGTATATAAAACTCAGTAGTGAGCTTAATCATCAAACTAGCATCGGAAAAATAATGAGCATTTCAAGTAAATTGTGTTTGATGGTGACGATATTTTTACTCGTGGCTTGTGGGCAACATAATGATCGGGCACCTGAAGCTATGCCAGCGCAAAGTGTTGCGATGAAGTCGGCACCAGCGTCAGATATGGCAAGAGCTAAAATGGCAGATAGCGTTGGCGGTGGCGAGGAATCTCTCACCGAAGTGACTGAGCCAAATGCTGTCAATTCAGCAGCAAAACGTTATATCGCTTTGCGCCACGCGCTGACGGTTGAAACTGAAGCCGAAGAAATGCAGTCTGCGTTTGATGCCACTGTTGCGAATTGCGAGTTGTTAAAATGCCAAATTCTGAGTGCAAATTACAATCGTGCAACGCCGTATAGCCCGCCTTCTGCGAGTTTATCCGTACGTGTGCCTCCTAGGTCAGTTGAGATATTCCTTTCGGGTTTAGCAAAAAATGCAGAAGTATTACAGCATCATCGAGATAGTGAAGATAAAACCGATGCTGTGATAGATGCAGAAGCGCGCATTAAAAACTTAACAGAATTCCGTGATAGTTTACGTGCAATGCTTAAAGATAAATCAGCTAAATTTAAAGATTTAATCGAAGTGCAGCGAGAGTTGGTGGATACGCAAAGTCAACTAGATACCATTCAAGGTGTACGTAAAGTATTGGCACAAGAAACCGAACTGGTTGCAGTCAATATTGATTTTACTGCCAAACAAGGCATTACCGAGCAAGGCTTCTTTTCACCTGTTGCACATGCACTTAAAGAAGCTGGGCACGTCATGATGGAAAGCTTAGCTGCCGCAATCACATTCTTTGTAACGATATTGCCGTGGTTATTATTTGGTATTCCCATGCTAATTTTAGCGCGCAAATTGTGCACTAAAGTTAGAGCGAAATGGCGAAGCAAGTAGCTTGAGGTAAGTCTGCGAGATTTTGGCAGCCGAGTAATTGAATGTTAAGTTTAAGGCACGACCTGAATGATTAATACCAACCAAGTCTCACGAATCGCATTAATCACCTTACTAGCGATAGGCTGTATTTATGTATTGCAACCTTTTATGGCGGCGGTTTTATTCGCAGCTATATTTTGTTTATTTACCTGGCCACTTTATCACCGCTTGTGGTTGCGCTTAGGTAAGCGAGATACTTGGGCAGCAATCGTCATGACCATCATGCTGCTGATCGCCTTGATTCTACCTATGGCATACCTTGCTATGAATTTGGCCGATTCCTCAGATAAGCTATTCAACCAGCTAGGTGCTAGCTTGCAAAATTTGCAGCCGAAAGTGCCTGATTGGGTACGTAACCTACCGATTATTGGCGAGCAGATTAGCCACTCATGGGAGCAAGCCACAGCCAGCCAAGAAGAGTTGATGAAGCTGTTACGGCAGTATTATGAGCCTATGCGTGCTTTTGCCTTACGTGCAATACAATTGGTGGCTGGCGGTTTTCTGCAATTGCTTTTGGTCGTGTTTGTCGCATTTTTCTTTTATCGTGATGGCGCTAAAATAGCTCAGGGTCTCATGACCATCGTGCGCAGACTAGGTGGCGAACTTGGTGAAGAGATGCTTAATCTTTCATGCAACACTGTGAAAGGCGTGATGTTGGGTATATTTGGCACAGCTTTAGCGCAATCAATCGTGGCTATGGTTGGATTTTTAATTGCCGGCGCGCCTGCTCCATTGTTGTTAGCGTGTGCCACATTCTTCTTGTCTGCTATTCCTATAGGCCCACCTTTAATTTGGGGCGGCGCATCTTTTTGGCTCTACGGCCAAGGTGAACATGGTTGGGCAATATTTTTAGCACTATATGGTCTGCTAGCCATTAGCACGGTGGACAACGTGGTTAAGCCAATCCTTATTAGCCATTCGTCACACTTGCCTTTATTGCTCATCATTTTTGGCGTGCTTGGAGGTGCTTTAACTTTTGGGTTTATTGGTATTTTTCTTGGCCCTACACTGCTAGCGGTAGGTTTTACGCTGCTGCAGCATTGGATTGCCTTGCAAAACAGAAAAATACTAAAAATGCCAGAGCAAAATTAATAGTGCTATCTATGTGGGTGTTTATTAAAAATTAGGGGGAACTAATGATTAATAAAGGTTTTTTTACATTGAGTCTTGTGGTTTTAATTAGCTTTAGTCCAATTTTGGCAGCTGAAGAAAAACCTATCAACGAGGTCTCTGAAGATGACTACATTGGTGAAGTGCCTAGAGTGCTTACGGTTTCTAGGCTGTCACAATCCATCGCCGATGCCCCTTCAGCCGTTACGGTAATAGACCGTGAAACCATACGCGCATCTGGGATTGTTGACCTTCCAGAAATATTTCGTTTAGTACCAGGTTTTTATGTGGGTACCAATGCAGGGTTCGTACATAACACCAATCATGCTGTCAGTTACCACGGCATGACGACTGCTTATGCAGGCTCTATGCAAGTGCTGGTGAATGGTCGGTCGGTCTACAGTCCCCTTTACGGCGGTGTGCAGTGGAGTGAGTTGCCTATTGCGATTGCAGATATTGACCGTATTGAAATCACACGTGGCCCGAATGCTGCAAGTTATGGCGCCAATTCTTTCTTTGGTGTGATTAATATCATCACACAAAGCCCATCAGATCAGCTTGGTGCTAGCGTCAGTGCCACTTATGGTGATGGTCGTCATGAGGCATTTGCGCGATATGGCGCTAAACAAAATGATTTAAGTTATCGGGTGACTGCGGGCTACCGTGACGATGATGGTTTAGACAATCGTTATGACTTTAAGCGTACACGCTTGCTAAATGTGCAGACTGATTACAAATTAGATAGTAAAAATACTCTTGAGTTTGAGCTAGGCATTGTCAATGGTGAGCGCGATGATGACGAAACTATCAATACAACTCGTTACTTTGAGCCTAGAAGCCGAGATATTAATAATCACTACGAGCTGATTCGATGGCGTCATAACGGGAGTGAAAATAGTGACTTTTCTATTCAAGCCTATCATTCAATGGATAAATCGGATGATCGTATTGATACGGTTAACCTAACTCCACCATTTACTCATCTAGTTTCACCTACATTGCAGATTAATAATGATATAGAAATGGAGCGTTATGACCTTGAAGCACAGCATAATTTCTCCTTTTCACAAACGCTACGCGGCATCTGGGGAGGCAGTCTCCGCCGAGACATGATGTATGCACCGCATTATTTAGGTAATGATAAAAATGACCAATTTGACTTACAAAGGATGTTTGGTCACATTGAATGGCGTCCATTGAATAAAGTGGTGCTTAATGCAGGTGCCATGCTAGAGCATAATGATTTTACTGGTAGCAACATCTCACCACGCGCCAGTGTTAACTTCAAGATAAACCCTAATCAAAATATTAGATTTGGCGTTTCAACGGCCTCGAGAACACCTAATTATTTAGAAGAAAAATTTAATACAGTTATCGTTATCCCAAGGGTTGCGCCAAGGCTGCCATATTTAGTGGCTTATGTAATAGATAATGGAAATTTAGACTCAGAGAAAATTGTTTCTAAAGAGATTGGTTATTTAGGCGAGTTTGGTAAGATTAAATTGGATACAAGATTTTTCAGAGATGATATTTATGACTATATTCAGTCTTCTGTTAACCATGGTTTTACTGCCCCAGGATACGCTACAGTTAGAAACCCTAGCGATCATAAAAACGCAGGAGATGTCTCGATTCAAGGTTTTGAGGCACAAGCTAAATGGTTGGTGACAGCAAATACCAATTTATTACTTAATTATGCCTATGTGGACATTGACGCTAACGAAGCCGAAACGGCGAGAAATATCAACATGTCCATGCCAAGCAGCACTTTTAGCGGGTTGTTAACTCACCGTTTCAACCCGCAATGGGATGCTAGTTATGCCTATTATCAAACCAGTGAAGTTACCGCTTTGGGGGATGGCGGCTATGTTGGTTTAGCGAGAAGATCTGATATTCGAGTGGCGCGTAAGTTTAAAGCAGAACATATTAGCGGGGAAGTTTCTGCTGTCGTTGAAAACTTGTTTAACGAACATTATCAAGAATTTGCAGATTACAACACGCTCAAGCGCCGCGCTCGTCTTAATGTTAGGTTAGATTTTTAATGCAATTTAATAATGAATTGAATGGTTGAGAAATAAGTTTTGTTATTGATGCTAAATAGAAAGATCTGGATGAATGGCGTACTGGCAGGTGTAATGCTAGTACTGGGGCTTCTTGTACCATTTGTTGCGAGTGCTTATACCGGTGTGACGATTGTGATGAGCGTACAAACGCCAGCAAACCTTGAGTTTGTTGATCAATTCAATGCTGAGCTTGCAAAGAATAAGCAAATAAATCTTAGAGTAAATGTCATCACGCTACCAGATACCGAAAAGTTGGTGGTAGCCGAAAACAGTGAGTTGGTGATTGCGCTAGGCGTAAAAGCACTAGAGGCTGCCAGCAAATTAAAACGGTCGACACCGGTGTTAGGGGTGTTTACGCCATTACCCGCATTCAATAGTGTGATGGCAAAAAGTCGACGTGATTTAGGTAATTTTAGTGCCATTGTCTTAGATCAACCTTTTTCGCGACAAATATCTCTGATTAAACATGTTCTACCCGAAGCACAAAAAATAGGTATTTTACTGGGCCCAACTTCTTCACAATATATTGAGTATGTGCGAGAAGAGGGTGAAAAACGTGGGCTGAATATTCTGGAGGAAAAAGTTAATCAAGAGGCTGACTTGATTCCTCAATTAAAAAAACTCTTGGATAATGTCGATGCTATTTTAGCGATTCCGGACCCGACTATTTATAGCCGTGAAACGGCACAACCTATTTTGTTAACGAGCTATCGCTATCAAAAACCTATTTTTGGATATTCTCAATCCTATGTACGTGCCGGCGCTTTAGCTGCGGTATTTAGTACCAGCAAACAGCTGGCAAAACAGGCCGCAGAAATTGCGCTTAAATCACGTCCAGCCCCTAGCGAATTGCCACCGCCGCAATTGCCAAAATATTTCTCTATCATGTTGAACTACCAAGTCGCGCGCTCACTTAATATTCCTTTAATGGATGAAGATGAGATTTTAAAGAAAATGCTTGAGTCTGACGTACCAGAGGCTATGTAAAATGAAGAATCTCGGCATCAAATCACGTGTTATATTTTTGGGGACGATCCCTGCTTTGCTATTCGCTATTATTTTAGTTGGATATGCAATCACCAATATTTTTGGAGTGTTAGATCAATCACTTGAAGATCGAGGCAAGGTGATTGCTTCACAGTTGGCTCCCGCAGCAGAATATGGTGTGATTTCTGGCAATAGTCAGGTGCTGCAAAGGTTGGTACAGCAAGCGCTGTCTAATGAGCAGGACTTAAGAACGGTGATGGTAGTCGATAGCCATGGCTTGACGCTGGCATTAAGTGGCCGTGAATTACCCAAAGCGTTAATTGCTGAGATTGCCAAAGAAAATCTGGAGCAAATCCCACAAGATAAAGGCATTATTTTTACGTTTCCTATTTACCGAAGTCTGGTTGAAATAGATGATTTTTCTAATCTAAGCAGCAAAGAGTTAGAACTGAAAAAATCTTACACCCCAGAGAAAATTGGTCAGGTGTATATAGAGCTTAGTAATCAAACTTTACAAAATATTAAGCAAGATTTAATTGTAAAGATTTTCTTGACGGCTATTTTCGGCTTGGTTTTAAGCGGGTTACTGGCATGGAAGCTTGGTAGAAATATCACCAAACCTATTCAAGAGATTGCGCAGGCGGTTAATCGTATTGGTGAAGGTGTGTTTTCACATACGATTATGGAGAACTCCAGTGGCGAGCTAAAAACCTTGCAAAAAGGTTTTAATTCCATGTCTAGTAGCCTGAAGCATGCTTATGACGGCATGCAAGAAAAGATCAATGACGCTACCTCAATGCTGCGCCATCAAGCGCAACATGATGATTTAACTGGTTTAATTAATCGCCGTGAGTTTGAAGTGCGCTTAGAGCGCTGTCTAAAAAGCGTGCATGAGAATAATGCACAACATATTTTTTGCTTTTTAGATTTAGACCAGTTTAAATTAGTGAATGATACTTGTGGTCATTCCGCCGGTGATGAACTGCTTAAGCAGGTGAGTATTTTATTAGCAAATAAAATGCGAGAGAGAGACACCTTGGCGCGCTTGGGTGGTGATGAGTTCGGCTTGTTACTAGAAAACTGTACCTTGACAGATGCGAATCAAATCAATAATGCCTTGTTGAAAACTATCCGGGATTATCGTTTTATTCACGATGATAAGATTTTTAATATTGGCGTCAGTATTGGTTTGGTTGTGATTAATCAAGGCTTTGAAAATGTGAGTGAGATTATTCATGCCGCTGATTTGGCCTGTTACTCAGCAAAATCAGCTGGGCGAAATCAAAGCTTTCTGTTTAATCCAGGTGATGTGGAAGTGGTTCGCCAGCGCAGTGCGGTGGAATCAATATCAGATATTACCGACGAAATTGATGATGAGCAGTTTATGCTCTATTGTCAGCCCATCGTGCCACTCACTTCGGTGACGACACAGCTGCAACATTATGAAATTTTGCTTAGAAAAATTGATCTCGATGGCAAAATAATTCTGCCAACCACATTTATACCGTCTGCCGAGCGCTATCATTTGATGCCAAATATCGATAGATGGGTTATTAAAAATGTTTTCTTAGCCTACCAAAAGTTGTTGGAGATTAATGCCGAAAAATGTAACTATATATTTTCAATCAACTTATCTGGCACCTCATTAGGTGATAAAAGTTTACTAAGTTTTATACAAGATATGTTTATCAAGTATTCAATTCCACCTCAATCTATCTGTTTTGAAATCACTGAAACGGCGGCAATTGTTAATCTTAAAAATACTATTTTGTTATTTAGTGCCTTGCGAAAGCTAGGCTGTAGTTTCGCGCTAGATGATTTTGGCAGTGGCATGTCATCATTTACTTATTTGAAAAATTTTGACGTAGATTATTTGAAGATTGATGGTACTTTTGTTAAAGAAATGCATATTAATAAAATTGACCATGCAATGGTACGCTCGATTCATAGTGTAGCAGAGGCCATGAGTATTAAAACGGTGGCTGAATTTGTCGAAAATGAAGAGATATTAAGTGAATTGAAAAGCATAGGCGTACACTATGGGCAAGGCCTGTATCTAGGAGCGCCAGTCACAGTCAAAGGATTGATTGAACGCTACGCAAAATTGCATGCACAATAAATAGGCTCGTGTTTTAATGGCGCCTTAGCATCAAAACCCAAAGCACCAAAACTCAAAAACAAGATGAACTTATGATAGAAACTGATCGCCTGATTGCCCCAGATGCTGAAAGCCCTCGTGAGGAGGCATTAGAACGTGCTTTGCGCCCCAAGCTTTTAGATGAATATGTCGGGCAAGAAAAAGCACGTAGCCAATTAGAGATTTTTATTAATGCTGCACGTGGTCGTAGTGAGGCGCTGGATCACGTCTTGCTGTTTGGTCCACCAGGTTTAGGTAAAACTACTTTGGCACATATTATTGCCAAAGAAATGGGCGTGAATATGCGCCAAACTTCTGGCCCAGTGCTAGAACGCGCTGGCGACTTGGCGGCCTTACTGACTAATCTTGAGCCGAATGATGTGTTGTTCATCGATGAGATTCACCGACTTTCGCCAGTCGTCGAAGAGATTTTGTATCCAGCGATGGAAGATTATCGACTAGATATTATGATAGGCGAAGGCCCTGCAGCTCGCAGTGTGCGCCTAGATTTACCGCCATTTACCTTGATTGGTGCAACAACGCGTGCAGGCATGTTGACCAACCCATTGCGTGACCGTTTTGGGATTGTTTCAAGGCTAGAGTTTTATACTTCTGAAGAGCTGGCTCGAATTGTTCATCGTTCAGCTGGTTTATTAGAAGTTGAAATGGCTGATACGGGCTCGCTCGAAATTGCACGCCGTTCACGTGGCACCCCCCGTATCGCAAATAGGCTGCTACGCCGTGTACGTGACTACGCTCAAGTAAAAGCCAATGGCATTGTGTCATCAGAAATCGCTGATGCTGCATTGAAAATGCTAGATGTAGACAAACTAGGCTTTGACGTGATGGATAGAAAGCTTTTACTCGCAGTGATAGAAAAATTCGGTGGCGGTCCTGTAGGTCTGGATAATCTAGCCGCAGCGATAGGCGAAGAGCGCGATACGATTGAAGATGTGCTTGAGCCTTATTTGATTCAACAAGGCTATTTAATGCGCACACCACGCGGACGTATCGCCACGCAGCAAGCCTATCAGCATTTTGAATTGCCCATGCCTAAGCATTTAAGTGGTGAAACGTGGCAAGAGTAAAAGCATGAGTCAGAACAGTTTTAGCTGGCCAGTCCGTGTGTATTACGAAGATACCGATGCAGGTGGCGTGGTTTATCACTCAAACTACTTAAACTTTATGGAACGTGCCCGTACAGAATGGCTACGCGCTTTGGGTTATGAGCAAACCACAGTCAAAGATGAACTAGGCGTGATTATTGTAGTACACAGTTTATCGATTAACTTTAAGAAGCCCGCAAGGTTTAATGACATGCTTGAAGTGCATTGTGAGCTGGCAAATATCGGGCGTGGCAGCATAGAAATGGCGCAAACAATTATCTGCAATGGCGCAGAATTGATTCAAGCCCATGTAAAAGCGGCATTTGTCGATGCTGAAACTTTTCGTCCGGTAGCCATTCCTACTGCTATGAAGCAAGACATGATTAGAATACAAGCAATAAATTTAAATGTGGAGAAGTTATGAGTATAAGCGCGGCCAATGATATGTCTATTTTTTCGCTAGTGGCTGGCGCCAGTCTGCCTGTGCAGATGGTGTTAGTGGTGTTAATAGGCACCTCACTATTTTCTTGGTGGTATATTTTCATCAAGCTGGCAACGATTAAAAAAGCTGAGACTAATGCGGAAGACTTTGAAAAAGCATTTTGGTCAGGTGGTGATTTGAATAAACTATTCGAAGGTCTCGCCTCAAGCCGTCGTAAACCACAAGGTATGGCGAGTATATTTGAAGCGGGTTTTAGAGAGTATGTACGTCACAAACAACAAACGACAATGGATGTCTCTGATGTAATGGAAGGGTCTCGTCGCGCGATGCGGGCTGCCTATAACCGTGAGTTAGATGATCTGGATGCACATCTACCGTTTCTAGCCTCAGTTGGCTCTGTGAGCCCATATATCGGCTTATTTGGCACAGTGTGGGGTATTATGAATGCGTTTCGAGGTTTGTCTAATGTGGCACAAGCAACCCTTAGCCAAGTCGCTCCTGGCATTGCAGAAGCTTTGGTGGCGACTGCAATTGGCCTGTTCGCAGCAATTCCAGCAGTGATTGCTTATAACCGCTTTGCCAGCTCAGTCGATAGGCTTTCTGTGCGCTACGAAAGCTTTATGGAAGAGTTCACTAATATTCTGCAAAGAAAGAGCTAAATCATGGCGCGTACTCGCAAACGTCGCGTGATGAATCAAATCAATGTAGTACCCTACATTGACGTGACTTTAGTGCTACTGGTTATCTTTATGGTCACCGCGCCTATGACTAATCCCGGCGTGGTTGATTTGCCTAAAGTAGGTCAGGCTTTAAAGCAGCCGCAAGTGCCGCCATTGGTACTCACGGTTAAACTCAATCACAAAATAGAGTTCGACAATAAACCTATGCCGCGCGATGAGTTGTTGCTGGCTGTGCGCCAAGCGCTTACAAAATCACCAGAGCGTTCGGTCGTGATTGCCGCAGATAAAAATGTTAAGTACGACGATGTGATTGGCGTGATGGATTTACTCAAACAGAACAAAGTGGATAAAGTTGGGCTATTGTTAGGGCCAGCGAAATAAGCTCGCAGAATTATTAAGATGGCCAGTTTATTAAAATGATTAGAACGTACGAAAAAGAAGTTTCTTGGAAAGCCGGCGGGCTGGCAATTGCTGTGCATCTGGCTTTGCTTGGTGCATTGCTGATTTCGTTTAACTGGAAGGCCGCACACACTACTTTAAATGTCACAGAAGTTGAGCTGTGGGATAGCATCCCTAATCAAGCCACACCTGCGCCTGAGCCAGTTGTGCAGCCAGAGTCAAAGCCAAAGCCTATTATCAAAGAAGAGATTAAACCAGAACCAAAACCTGAGCCTAAACCCATCGTAGAAGAAAAGCCAAAAGAAGAGCCGCAAGTCGACATTGCACTAGAAAAAAAGAAAAAAGCACTAGAGTTGAAAAAAGCGGAAGACCAGCTTAAAAAAGAGAAAGCTTTAGAACAAAAGAAACAGCTTGATGCGCTAAAGCTAGAAGCACTTAAAGATGATGCGAAGCCTGCTGTAAAAGTAAATAAACAGAATGACGCCTTGAAGAAGCTACAACAAGAAGCATTAGCGGAAGAGAAAACAGCAGGGGAACAACAAGCTTTATCATCTAAAGCCTCAGCCAATGCGGGTGTAGTAGGGGAGTTCAAGAATAAAATACAGGCCAAAATTAAAGGCAATGTCAATAAAACACTGTGCGGTGAAGGTAACCCAGAGCTTAGATTTGATATAGGCTTGCTACCATCAGGTGAGTTAAGTGGCAGCCCTAAGTTGGTTAAATCAAGCGGTAGCGCAGCCTGTGATGAGGCTGTAGAGCGTGCGATTATGGCATCTGAACCCTTGCCGCTGCCTAGTGATCCATCACTTTTCTCGCAATTTAGAAACTTAAACTTGAAATTCCGCCCTAATGATTAATTCGTCTTTCCATGCGTCATAAACGCATGCTTGAATGTAACAAAGTGTAAATCGTGTGGCGTCAAAATGCTTGAGGCGTCAAAATAAGCTTGGATTAGAATTCAATGAGAACTAAGTTGCGGGTTCTGAGTTCCAATTCTTAAATTTTAATGAATGATTAATTAAAGACATTAAACATAGCCTATGCGTATACCTAAATTTTCAAAATTAAGATTTCCAAGATTAAGATTTTCCAAATTACTTAATTTAGCTATATTTTCTGCAAGTCTGTTTATTCCATCCTTAGCTAATGCAGCATTAGAAATTGAAATTAGCGGTGGCGGCGCACAGCAAGTACCAATCGCCATTGTGCCATTTGAGCAAAGTGGTAACAGCGCAGACAACATTAGCAGCATTATTGCAGCTGACTTGAAGCGCAGCGGTTTGTTTCGCGTGTTAGAAACTGGCGGTGTGGTAAATAAGCCTACTGATATTACACAAATCAAATATCCAGAATGGGCAAACCTGCAAGCGCAGGCTATGGCAGTAGGCGTAGTGGAGACGCTGCCGAACAATCGTTTGAAGGTCACGTTTCAGTTGGCAGACGTGCTGAAGCAAACACAATTAACAGGTATGCAGTACAACATTGCACCCAATCAACTAAGAACAACAGCCCATAAAATTGCCGATGCGATTTACCAGAAACTGACTGGCGAATCAGGTATCTTTGCGAGCCGTATCGCTTACATCACTAAGGCTAATGACCGTTACATGCTAAAAGTGGCGGATGCCGATGGCGCAAACCCATTGACAATGGTGTCATCAAAAGAACCTATTATTTCACCAGCATGGTCACCAGAAGGCAATAAAATTGCCTATGTATCTTTTGAGAAGAAAAAGCCGATTATCTATGTGCAATCTTTAAGTGGCCAGCGCACTGTATTGGCGGGTTTTAAAGGAAATAATAGCGCGCCAGCATGGTCGCCAGATGGCAGTAAATTGGCTATCGTACTCACTTATGGTGCCAATTCACAGGTATACACAATCAATGCTGACGGCTCTGGTTTGAGTCGTATTACTAAGGGCAATGCGATTGACACCGAGCCGACTTGGTCATCGGATGGTAAGTGGATATACTTTACTTCAGACCGTGGCGGTAAGCCGCAAATCTATAAAGTTTCTGCTAACGGCGGAGATCCACAACGTGTGACTTTTGAAGGCGCGTATAACGTTAGCCCACGTTTCTCACCAGATGGTAAATCTTTGGCAATGATACGTAACGATGGCGGTAAATTCCGTGTGGCCTTGCAAGATTTAGCAACGGGCCAAGTGCAGTTGTTAAGTGATGGGTCGCAAGATGAGTCGCCAAGTTTTGCACCAAATGGCCGTGTCATTCTATATGCAACACGCTCAAGCGGACATGGCGCCTTGGCAGCAGTATCCGCAGATGGTCGCGTGAAGCAACGCCTGAATGAATCTGGTGGTGATATTCGCGAACCAGCTTGGGGCCCGTTAATTAAATAGTGTCCAATAATTAGTAGTAAAAATAGTGGTAAAACATTAAGCAGTAATAGAAACAACAAAGTTTTAAGTTTGAGTATATTTTAAAAAGCAAGACTTCTTGAGGAGAGTAATATGAATAAATCTACATGGAATACCAAGTTACTTAGCAGCTTATTGCTGGCATTAGTGTTGAGCGCTTGTAAAAGCACACCGATGAATACAAAACCAGTAGCTGTGGAAGATAAAAGCCCAGCGCAAACGACTAAACCTGCAGAAAATACAGGCGCAGATACTTCAGCTGTTAAAGAGGTAGCGATTGATGGTAATGCGACAGATTCAGGCAATAACCCACTAAAAGATCCAAACAACATTTTATCTAAACGTAATGTTTATTTTGATTTTGATAGCGATGCAGTTAAAGCTGAATTCCGTCCACTCATTGAGGCGCATGCTAAATACTTACTTGCACACACATCAGCAAAAGTAATTTTACAAGGTAATACGGATGAGCGCGGTACTCGTGAGTACAACTTATCACTAGGTCAACGTCGTTCAGTAGCCGTTAAAAAATCACTTAACTTACTAGGCGTGCAAGATACACAAATTGAAACTGTAAGCTTTGGTGAAGAAAAAGCCACAGAAGGCTGTGCGGATGATGCATGTTCAAAACAAAATCGCCGTGTAGATGTAGTCTACGAAAACGAGTGATTGTAAGGTCGTTTACTTAGAACTGATTATTAGGACTTAAAAAAGTATGATGAAAAAACTGATACTGGCTAGTGTGTTATTGTCTGCGCAGCTATTTGCAATAAATGGCCATGCTGCTTTGTTTGATGACAAAGAAGCACGCAAAAAGATTCTTGAAGTTGAAACGACAATGAATAGCCAGGATCAGGCGAATCAGACTGAGTTAGCGAATGTAAAAAAGAACTTCGAGCAGCGCTTGCAAGCCATTGAAGCCATTACTAAAGGTGGTGGCTTGATGGAAATGCAGAATCAGATTGAGTCTTTAAAACAGGAAGTAGCAAGGCTAAAAGGTGAGCTAGAAGAGGCAAATCATAATGTCGATACGACTCAACAGCGCCAAAAAGACTTGTATGGCGATACAGACGCACGCTTGCGTAAGCTAGAAAGCGGCGCTACCCCACCAGCAACCGTAGGCTCAGGTGATACATCTGCGCCACAGCCAACTGCCGTTGTGGCAGTCGCCCCTGCTAGAAATACGCAGGAATATCAATTGTTAGAGCTGGCAAATGGTTTATCTAAGGAGTCTAAGCATAAAGACGCGTTTAATGCTTATGATAAATTCTTAAAAGACTATCCAAACAGCGCGCTGGCAGCAGAAGCGACTTACGGTTTAGGTTATTCACAATTTGCCTTAAAAAACTATAAGTCTGCCATTGCCACACAACAAAAAGTAATAGATTTGCACCCAGAAAGCCCAAAAGTGCCAGATGCTATGTTAAACATGGCGAACAGCCAGATTCAGCTAGGCCTAGTGCCTGGTGCGAAAAAAACCTTGCGCGACTTAATTGCTCAGTTTCCGAATAGTGAAGTCACGCCAACTGCACAAAAACGATTGAAAGCGCTAGAGGCAATCAAGTAACTTGTATTTAATTAACGACTATTGAAATAAGTTGTATTGCTAAAACATTAACTTAGCTCAATTTAAGTAAATCCATATTTAAGTTACAATGGCGCCAATTCAAGTTGGCGCTATTTTTTTAGGTCATCAGCATTTCTGGCATATTAAGCATTTAAATGATACTCAAGTAATGAAACTCAAAGTCCACGAAATTTTTTATTCCATACAAGGCGAATCCTCTCGCGTAGGACTGCCCACGGTATTTGTGCGCTTAACAGGCTGCCCAATGCGTTGTGTGTATTGCGATACCGCGTATGCATTTAGTGGAGGCAGTAATATTGAGATTGCTGATATTTTGGCTAAGGTTGCTGAATTTGGCACAAAATACGTCACAGTGACAGGTGGCGAGCCGCTTGCACAAAAAGATTGCCATGTCTTGTTAAAAGATTTATGTGATGCAGGCTACAGCGTATCGCTAGAAACAGGTGGTGCAATTGATATTAGTCCAGTCGATAAACGTGTTTCGGTGATATTAGATGTCAAAACACCCGATTCAGGTGAGCTGAAAAATAACGTCTGGAGCAATTTAGACCATTTGAAAAGCTCAGACGAAGTGAAGTTTGTATTATGCAGTCGAGAAGATTACGAATGGGCGAGAGATTTATTAAGTACGCATAAAATCACCGATAAATGCCCCGTATTATTCTCACCAGTTTATAGTCAAGTGAACCCTACCGACCTAGCAGGGTGGGTACTGGCTGATAAGTTACCTGTGCGTATGCAAGTACAGTTACATAAAATATTATGGGGCGAAAAGCCTGGGGTTTAGGTTGTAGTTTCGGCATGGATTCAAATATGGAAAATAAAACAAAAAAGAATGCAGTTGTACTTCTTTCGGGCGGGTTAGATTCCGCTACCTGTCTTGCGATTGCCAAATCTCAAGGTTTTGATTGCTATTGCTTAAGCTTAGATTATCATCAGCGCCATATTGCTGAATTGCATGCAGCTAAAAACGTAGCCAATATCATGGGTGCAGCAGCGCATAAAACTGCTAATTTGGATTTATCTTTATTTGGTGGGTCGGCATTAACGGATGATGCGATTGCTGTGCCAGAAAGTGAAACGGCAGGCATACCAATCACATACGTACCCGCACGAAACACCATCATGCTGTCTTTAGCTTTAGCGTGGGCAGAAGTGTTAAAGAGTCAGGATATTTTTATCGGCGTGAACGCACTGGACTATTCAGGTTACCCGGATTGTCGTGGTGAATATGTCAAAGCATTTCAAGCCATGGCGAACCTAGCGACTAAGAGCGCGGTGGAAGGTCATGCCATTACTATTCATGCGCCATTGATTGATATGACAAAAGCACAAATAGTCACGCTGGGTACTGAGCTCGGTGTGGATTACGCGATGACTGTTTCTTGCTATCAAGCAGACAGCCATGGCGAGGCATGTGGATTGTGTGACTCATGCCGTTTAAGACGGGAAGGTTTTGCCGCAGCAGGCTTGGCAGACCCGACGCGCTATAAAAAACACAACTAAACATGGTGCTAAGACTGTGTATAATCAGCGCAGTTTTAAAACGATAGATTTTAGACAAAGATTAATTATGGGATTAATGCACAAACTACTTGCCAAACCCATCATTAATAACGTAAAATCCGCGCCTTTCTGCTTTAAAATTTTCTAAAAGAGAACAAAGATTATGGTTATTATTCGTTTAGCTCGTGGTGGCGCGAAAAAAACTCCTTTCTACAACGTGGTAGTGGCAGATTCACGCAATCGTCGTGATGGCCGCTTTATCGAGCGTGTTGGTTTTTACAACCCATCAGCAAAAGCTGGTGCAGAAGCGCTTCGTGTAGATCAAGAGCGTGTTACATTTTGGCAAGGTCAAGGTGCACAACTGTCTGATACAGTGGCACGTTTGGTTAAATTTCACGCTAAAGGCCCAGAGTACGCTATTGCTGCTAAAGCAAAAGACGCTGCTAAAGCTGATGCTGTTAAAGCAAAAATTGCTGCTGCTGAAGCTGCAAAATTAAAAGCTGCTGCAGATGCTGCTAAAGCTGAAGCAGATGCTAAAGCCGCTGAAGAAGCTGCTCAGGCCGCTGAAGCTGCAGCCGCAGCAAAAGCTGCTGAGGCAGAAGCTGCCGCTGCTCCAGTTGAAGCTGCTGCAGAAGTAGCTGAAACACCAGCTGCAGACGCTTAATATCATCGCTCAGGTGATGTGTGTCACCGAGCGAATGACTAAGTTTGTGAGTAACTTTGGCAGCTACTAAGATTTTGGCAAACACTCAGCAAGCAAGCAGTAATATGGTAGTCATGGGGCGCATAGTTGCGCCCTACGGCGTTTTTGGCTGGCTAAAAATTGTGCCAGATACCGAAGCGTTTGATGGTCTATTTGATTACGATACTTGGTGGCTGGGTAAAGGCGATGATTGGCGTGAAATGGTGGTTGAAACCGCCAAAACGCATAATGATGTACTTGTCGTTAAGCTTAAAGGCATAGATGATCGCGATGCTGCGCTTGCTTGCAAGGGTAAGCAAATCGCAGTGCCAAGAGAGCAATTGCCTGAAGCTGAAGAAAATGAGTATTACTGGTCAGACTTGATTGGTTTACGCGTTAAAAACAAACAAGACGTTGATTTTGGCTTAATTGTTGACGTGTTTGAAACTGGAGCAAATGATGTGATTGCCGTAAGAGCAGATGTCATTAAGCAAGAGGATTCAACAGCTAAAGCGGTCGCTAAAGAGAAACTACAAGAGAGATTAATACCGTTTATCGACGATGTAGTCCTCGAGGTTGATTTAGCGGCAAAAACGATGTTGGTAGATTGGGATGCGGATTTCTAATCATGCCATTCAAGTTTGATTATGGCTTTTAAATTTGACGTCATCACGCTGTTTCCTGAAATGTTTGATGCCATTACAAAGTATGGCATTACCAGTAGAGCGTTACAGCAGAATATTTATGATGTGCAGTTTTGGAATCCGCGTGATTTCACTACGGATAATCATAAAACAGTAGACGATAGACCTTATGGCGGCGGTCCTGGCATGGTCATGCTGGTTGAGCCATTAGAGCAAGCCATTAGTTCAGCAAAAGTAAGTCAAGCTGAAAAGAATATCGAAAGTTGGGTTATCCATCTTTCACCAGCGGGTAAATCGCTGACGCATGAAAAAGTCATGCAGTTAAGTAAGAAGCAAGGCGTAGTGTTGTTAGCCAGTCGTTATGAGGGTGTAGACCAGCGATTGATAGATGCACATGTGGATGAAGAAATCTCCATAGGCGATTATGTGTTAAGTGGCGGTGAGTTGCCCGCAATGACTTTAATTGACGCAATAGTAAGGCAGTTGCCAGGTGCTTTGGGTGATAGTGATTCTGCCATCGAAGATTCATTTGTTGATGGCTTGTTGGATTGCCCGCACTACACTAGACCAGAAGAATATAAAGGTGTGAAAGTGCCTGAGGTTTTAACATCAGGTAATCATGCAAAGATTAAACAGTGGCGTTTAAAAATGTCACTGAAAAGAACTCGGGATCAACGTCCCGATTTATTGGCCGCAAGGCCGTTGACGAAAGAAGAAGCACGGCTGCTCAAAGAACTTGAAACCGAGTAATTTGGTATTAAGTTTAGGCGCAGGAACAAGCATCTTCATAATTAAAAGGAACCCGCCGAGGGCAAAACCCGAAGCGATATAAAGGAAATATAAAATGGCAGATATTATTAAAATGTTGGAAGAGGAAGAAATTGCCCGTTTAGGCAAAACCATTCCATCTTTCGCACCAGGCGACACTGTAGTAGTTGGCGTGAACGTAGTTGAAGGTACACGTAAACGTGTGCAGTCATACGAAGGCGTAGTTATTGCTAAACGTAACCGTGGTTTGAACTCATCATTCATCGTACGTAAAATCTCATCTGGTGAAGGTGTTGAGCGTACATTCCAAACATACTCACCACTAATCGCTAGCATTGAAGTTAAACGTCGTGGTGATGTTCGCCGTGCGAAACTTTACTACCTACGTGAGCGTTCAGGTAAATCAGCACGTATTAAAGAAAAATTGTTCACACGTGAAAAAGAAGTCATGGCTCCAGAAGCAAAAGCTTAAATTTAAGCTTTTGTTGCTGAATAGCAAAAACCCAAACGTCGAAAGGCTTTTGGGTTTTTTTACGACTATAGTTTTATACCTATAGTTATTCCGCTAAATAATCTGACAAACCAGTCACTACCGTCATTCCGATGAAAATCGGAATCCAGAGGCTTTAGCAACATTGCAAAAGTCTCTGGATTCCGTGTCAAGCACGGAATGACAGTAGTGAAAATTACTTATGGCATCGGATTACTTGGTGGATTAATTATATAAGTTTTATATCTATAATTTACGCCCATGATTTTTCGTTTGCATCTGCCCCGTATTGGTTTAACATAACACGATGATTACTCAGTACGAAGCTCTCATTGATGCACCTTTTGGTGTGGTAGCCATTGCAATGCAAGGCAATCAGCTTGGGATAGATTTGTTGCTGGAATCTCCTTCACAAGAGAATCTTCAGTTTTATCACCCCGCCATGATAAAAAATGTCATCATCATGCAAGCTTATGAGCAGATCAATCAATATCTACAGCAGCCCAATACTCAATTTCATACATTGCTGCACTATCAACACGGTACAGCCTTTCAGCAACGCGTTTGGCAGGCCATTGCCGCTATCCCGCTGGGACAAGTTGCAACCTATGGACAGATTGCCAGCCAAATCGGTTCAGGGCCACGTGCTGTGGCAAATGCCTGTGGTGCAAACAACATCCCACTCATCATTCCATGCCATCGCGTTGTTGCGCAAAATGGCATAGGCGGATTTATGCAGGGTAAAGAAAACGGGTTGTCTGTTAAACGCTGGCTGTTAGCACATGAAGGTGTGCAGGGCTATGCGCATGAGTGAGCGCACGCTCTCGCCGCAAGACGCAGCAGAGCTTGATACCTTCATTGACCATTTATGGCTAGAAGATGGTTTATCTAAAAATACGCTAGAAAGTTATCGCTTAGATTTAACCTCATTTGCGTATTGGCTTACACCGCAAAACAAGCAACTACTCACTGTAGACCAAGCCGATATTCAGCAATATCTAGCGGTTAAGTTTCCACAAAGTCAGCCACGCAGTATTAGTAGGCTAATCGCTAGCCTGCGTAGATTTTATCGCTATTTAATGCGCGATAACAAAATCAGCCTAGATCCGACGATTCAAATTCAATCGCCAAAATTACCACGTAGCCTTCCTAAAAGTTTGAATGAAGAAGAAGTCATTGCCTTACTCAATGCGCCTAACATAGCGGAGCCAGCAGGGTTGCGCGACAGAGCGATGCTAGAACTGCTCTACGCCTGTGGATTGCGTGTATCTGAGTTGGTGGGTGTCAAAGTGACAGAAGTCAGCGTGAGTGATGGCGTTGTGCGAATTACGGGCAAAGGCAGTAAAACGCGTTTAGTGCCTATGGGCGAGGAGGCTGTCGATTGGATTTCGCGTTATTTGAATGATGCGCGCTCGGCAATCTTACAAGGGCGTCTATGCGATGCGCTGTTTGTGACTAATCGAGGCGAGGCGATGACGCGTCAAGCGTTTTGGTATTTGATTAAGCGTTATGCGTTGCTGGCGGGGATAAATAAGCACATGTCGCCGCATGTGTTGCGTCATGCGTTTGCTACACATTTGTTAAATCACGGTGCAGATTTGCGCGTGGTGCAGATGTTACTAGGGCATTCGGATATTTCAACAACACAAATTTATACACATGTGGCGCGGGAGCGCTTGAAGCAATTGCATAGTATGCATCATCCTAGGGGCTGATTTTCTGCTCGTCAATCCGTGCTTAACACGGAATCTAGTGGCTTTGGAGGTTGTTGAACGGCGTCGGGGGTAGCCCGACAGCTAGTCACTTTCTTTTAACTGCCTGAAAAGAAAGTAACCAAAGAAAACGGCACCCCAACCCCACGGGCTTCGCCTTCCCTGCGCTACTCAACATAAAGGCAGCAATCGGAAACTCGCCTAAAGGCTCAAACAGCCGCTTGCTGAAAGCTTCCTTTATGTCTCCGTTGCTCGGCGTGGTGCAAGGGGCATAAAGTGAGAGCGCGATACAGTTATTTAATTAGATTTGAATATTCGCACTTAGAGCAAGTTCGCACCTCTTTTCTAAGTACTCCTATCTTAGTAATTGCAGCAATAATTAAAACTGGAACAATAACAAGTGATTTTCCTGCGCCTGAATTAGAGAAGTCGCCAAAGCTAGTGAAGAGCATGATGTATAAATATCCAGTGATGATTAATCCGCCAAAAATTCGAAGTATCTTTAACTCCTTTGGGTAGAAAAAACCGCTAATATTGGTTTCAAGTTCGCTCTCACATTTCGGGCAGTTAATAATAGATTTCTCAATATCGGTCATACTTTCACCCTTTCAATCACCACTCCCAGCGCCTTCAACCCCGGCAATATCCCCGGCTTAGCCACTTTAATCTTCACACTCAGCGCGCCAAATTCTTTCAAAATCAATTGGCAAAGGTGTTCGGCTAAGGCTTCTACTAATTTAAAGCTGTTCTCAGTTAAGGTTTCACGTATGCGTCTAACGACTGCGCCGTAGTCTATGGTGTCGGTAATGGCGTCGCTTTGGCATGCGTTTGTTAAATCATAGCCAATTTCAATGTCTAGGATGATGGTTTGCGGCATCATGCGTTCCCACTCGGGTACGCCTAGTTTGGTTTGTACTTTAACTTGCTCTAAAAATATGATGTCCATTGGCTTTATTCTCGTATCGTGATTGCCTAGAACCAGTTACACGTTAAGCGCATTATTCGCACGTGAAAGCCAGAATCCAGTAATATTTTGAATATTAAACTACAATATATATTTGTGTGATTAAAAATTGATTGCTCGTCTTGGCGAGCGTCATGGCTAAGAGAGTTTAAATGAATGAATTAGGGTTTGTACCAGTTACGTTGATTCCTGTGGTTTGGATTGTTGCTGCGTATCTATTGGGTTCTGTCGCATTTGGCATTATTGTGAGTAAGCTCTTTGGTTTGCCTGATCCGCGTACTGTGGGTTCTGGTAATCCTGGCGCGACGAATGTATTGCGTAGTGGTAAAAAGTTGGCAGCAGCGCTGACTTTATTGGGCGATGTGCTTAAAGGTTGGTTGCCTGTTTGGTTGGCGTTGCAGTCTGATATGTTGATGTGGGTAATAGCTTCAGTTGGCTTAGCCGTATTTTTTGGACATTTGTATCCGATTTTTTATAAATTCAAAGGTGGTAAAGGTGTGGCGACTGCGCTTGGCGTAATGTTAGCGATTTCGCCATTACTTGGTTTAGCGGCAGTGGTGACTTGGATTGTGGTGTTTGCTGTTTCGCGCTATTCATCACTCGGGGCGATTGTGGCAGCCGCGCTTGCGCCAGTGTATGCATGGTTTCTGTTGTCAGCGTATAACGACTATGTCATTGCGGTCACTATAATGGCGATAATGCTGATTTGGCGCCATAGAAGCAATATTCAAAAGTTGCTGGCAGGCACTGAATCTGGTTTTGGTAAGAAAAAGTAAGTTTTTAATTAGCGGGTTTTTGCAACTCCGCTAAATCCCAACGTGGACGCACACTAAAGCCGTAGTTTCTATTGCCGTTACCATGCATGGCTTTAAGGCGCATCGCACCTGCAAAGGCAATCATCGCGCCGTTGTCTGTACAGAACTCTAAGCGTGGATAGCTCACCTTGCATAGCTTACGTTTGGTCGCTGCATTCAATTTTTCACGCAGTTTTGAATTTGCGCCTACGCCGCCCGAAACCACCAAATTATCTAAGCCAGTTTCACGCAAAGCTGTCATGCATTTCAGCGTCAATATCTCAGTCACGGCTTCTTGAAACTCCCAAGCAATATCCGCAGTGGTTGTGGCATCTAAAGGTTGGTGTTGATTCACGAGTGTTAACACCGCCGTTTTTAAGCCGCTAAAGCTAAAGTTTAAGTCGCCGCTATTCAATAATGGACGTGGTAATTTAAAGCGCGCTTTACCACTTTGCGCCAATTTAGACAGCGCAGGGCCACCTGGATAACCTAAACCTAATAATTTGGCAGTCTTGTCAAAAGCTTCACCCGCAGCGTCATCTAAAGTATCGCCTAGCAATTCATACTCACCAATACCATCCACACGCATCAGTTGGCTGTGACCGCCCGAAACAAGCAACGCTACAAATGGAAATGCGGGCGGATTGGCCTCAAGCAAAGGTGCAAGCAAATGTCCTTCAAGATGATGCACATTAATTGTAGGAATTTGTAAGCTAAACGCGAGTGACTCAGCAAAGCTAGTGCCAACTAACAGCGCGCCAGACAAGCCTGGGCCTTGTGTATAGGCAATTGCATCGATGTCTTTTAGAGTTTTGTTGGCAGTTTTTAGCACGTTTTCAGTAAGTGGCAGCACGCGGCGAATGTGGTCACGCGAGGCAAGTTCTGGTACCACTCCGCCATATTCAGCATGCATTTCAACTTGCGAATGCAATGCGTGCGCGAGCAAACCTTGCTCAGTATCGTATAATGCAAGTCCTGTTTCGTCGCAGGATGATTCAACACCTAAGACTATCATTTGTTAAATTCCAGCATCTATTTAATGACTTTAAATATTTTAAAGGTGGAATTATTGCGCATTTCAGCTGTAAATGTACAAAACTAATGGTAAATGCATAAAAGTAATTGAATAAAAACAATTATGCGATTAAAATAGTCGGCTTTTCTCAGTTTCTAAATCAGAAGCGCGTAAGTGCCTGTTAGAAATTTGAGCATACCTTATTTATTTTGTATTTAAATTGTTGTTATAAGAGAGATCGAATGTCTAGTGTACGCGTAAAAGAAAATGAGCCGTTTGACGTTGCCCTTCGCCGTTTTAAACGCCTAATTGAAAAAACAGGTTTGTTAAATGATCTTCGCGCTCGCGAGTTCTACGAGAAACCAACTTGGGAACGTAAGCGTAAAGCTGCTGCTGCCGTTAAACGTCAGTATCGCCGTTTACTAAAACAAACACTTCCAGCTAAACTTTACTAGTTCTTAGTAATGGCGGGAAAGAATATTACAGAGCCAAAGCAAGCAGAAGCTAATACAGATGATGCTGCATTTTGGGGTTTGACAGATAAGTTCATTGGTTTTGCCAATGAGCAAGCTGCAAGCAACGATGTTGGTGTGGTTAATGCGAGTTTTTTGTTTGCCTCTGCGCGGTTTAATACGTTTTTGATTGCTTCACAATGTGGCACCAAAGAAAACTTCGAAACTGAAAAAGCAGCTGCGCTAGAGTACTTTGTTAATCAATACAAAATCGCCCTGACTGAACACATGGCGGATTATCAGGCTAAGTTTGATACTTACGTCAAGAGTGCATAAGTTTAGATGAGCCTTAAGTTACAAATCACTGAAGACATGAAAACTGCAATGCGCGCTAAAGATAGCGCGCGTTTAGGTGCCATTCGTTTATTGCAAGCAGCTATCAAACAACGTGAGGTTGATGAGCGTATTGAGTTAAGTGATGCTGATGTTATTACAGCTATCGAAAAAATGCTCAAGCAACGTCGTGATTCAATCGCTGCTTACGAATCTGCAAATAGAACAGATTTAGCTGATGTAGAGAAATATGAAGTGAGTGTTTTGCAAGAATACCTGCCACAACAGCTGACTGAAGCGGAAATACTAAGTATTTTAGACCAAGTGGTGGCCGATACAGGTGCTGCTGGTGTGAAAGATATGGGCAAGGTGATGGCTGCGATCAAGCCGTTAGTTGCTGGTAAGGCTGATATGGGAAAAATATCAGGTTTGATTAAAACTCGATTAGCTTAAGTACAAAAAGATAGTTAGTAAAAATATTAAAGGAGCGAGAAGCTCCTTTTTTGTTTCTGGTCATTTCTATTTCGTTTCTATTTGTAGAAACGGCACTCTAAATTAAGCTAAAATTACCTAAAATCTTATAAAAGCAGAACACTTTGATTCCAGAGAGCTTTATTCAAGAGTTATTAAATCGCGTTGATATTGTTGACGTGATTGATAAAAGCACGCCCTTGAAAAAAGCGGGAGCTAATTATTCTGCATGCTGCCCGTTCCATAACGAAAAATCCCCTAGTTTTACCGTCAGTCCAACTAAGCAGTTTTACCATTGCTTTGGATGCGGTGCGCATGGCACAGCTGTAGGTTTTTTAATGGAATACCAAGGTTTAAGTTTTGTTGAAGCGATTAATGATCTTGCTCGAATGGTCGGGATGATCGTGCCGCAAGAAGCTCGAGATGCAAACAAACCTGAGCATAAGGTGGTGCTGGGTTTGCAAGAGTCTTTGCAGCAAGCGGCTCAATATTACAAAGCTGAGCTTAAAAAATCACCTCGAGCAATTGAGTATTTAAAAGCGCGTGGCTTAAGCGGTCAAGTGGCAGCTAAATTTCAAGTCGGTTATGCGCCGGCTGGTTGGCAGAATTTGCAGAGTGTTTTCCCTAACTATGACAACGAAGCTTTGAATGTCGCAGGCTTGGTGGTTGAGAATGATCAGGGTCGTCGCTATGACCGGTTTCGTGACCGTATTATGTTTCCGATTCATGACCAAAAAGGTCAGGTGATTGGCTTTGGTGGGCGCGTGATTAACCCAGAAGATACGCCCAAGTATTACAACTCTCCAGAAACGCCGTTATTTCAAAAAGGCCATGAGCTTTATGGTTTGTTCCTAGCACGCAGAGCGATTCGCGATGCAGGTCGTGCGCTTGTGGTTGAAGGTTATATGGATGTAGTCGCTTTGGCTCAGTATGGTATTGAGTATGCCGTGGCAGCATTAGGTACGGCTACCACGCCATTTCACATTACTAAGTTGATGCGGCAAACCGATGAGGTGGTATTTTGTTTTGATGGTGATAATGCAGGGCTAACTGCCGCTTGGCGTGCAGCCATGAATGCTTTACCTGCGCTTACGGATGGTTTGAAGCTGTCATTCTTATTTTTGCCCAAAGGGCATGATCCTGATTCTTATGTACGTGAATTTGGTAAAGAGCAATTTGAGGCGGAGATAAAAACTGCGATGCCACTTTCACAGTATATTTTGAAGCATTTGAGTGAAGATAATCCTTTGCAAAGCCAAGAAGATAAAGTGCGTTTCTTGAATGAAGCTGAACCCATCATGCAGCAAATCAATGCGCCGCGTAGCGCGATGTATTTGCGGAAAAAGGTGGCGGAATTAGCGCAGTTATCCATAGATGAAATGCAAAGCTTACTTAAGTTGCCTAATCTTAACAAAGCGCCAGTGCAAGCTAGACCAAAGCTTACGCGTACGACTAACTCCTTACATCACCATTTTTGTTTGACCATGATTATGCAACCTGCATTGGTAGATAAAGATGACTTGCTATGGGTTACTGGAAGCTCAGATGACGAATTATTATTGAGGCAGACTATTGAAACTTGCCTCATGCATCCTCATTCTAAACCAGTAGTGATAATGCGTGAGTTGGAAAGTAAAGTTGACGCTAATATTATTGTTGAGCTTAAAAAAGAACTTAATGTGCTGGATGAAACACTGGATTTGGCGCAAGCCATGTCTGGCGCAAGGCAACAATTAAAGCAGTTTTATCTGCAGAAAAATGAAAGTGCGTTGCTGGCACAAGTCAGTGAAAAGCCTTTAAGTGCGCTGACTGATGATGAGCGAATCCTACTTAAAAGTTTAGGAAGTAAAGTTAAGAAGTAGTTTTGATAAGTCGTGTTTTGAGTGATGCGACGTTGAATTATTAGCAGCGCCGGTAGGTCAAAATGGTGTTATTTTCTGCTATAATAGAGGGTTACGGAAATTACATTCACCATGCCAATTTTTAAATAAAAACATGGTAATTGCATAAATTAGAGGTGAGTACATGGCAAGACCAAAGAAAAGCGACCAGTTAGCAGAGAAAAATAAAATGGAGTTTGTTAGCCCTGAGCTGCAAGAAGCTAGTGCTGAAGAACGACGCTCACGTCTAAAATCTCTCATTGTATTAGGTAAAGAGCGTGGCTACTTAACCTACGCTGAGATTAACGATCATCTTCCAGATGATGTACAAAACTCTGAGCAAATCGATGGCATCATCGGCATGATTAATGACATGGGTATTCAGGTATACGAAGAGGCGCCTGATGCTGAAGTGTTGCTAATGTCTGATGCACCACCTGCGGTGACTGATGAAGATGCGGTAGAAGAGGCTGAGCAAGCGCTTGCTACAGTGGATTCAGACTTTGGTCGTACAACTGACCCTGTTCGTATGTATATGCGCGAAATGGGTACAGTGGATTTACTTACCCGTGAAAGCGAAATTGAAATCGCACGTCGTATTGAAGACGGCCTTAAACATATGGTGCAAGCGATTGCTGCCTGCCCAACGACTATTGCTGCTTTGTTGGCATTAGTTGATAAAGTTGAAAACGATGAATTAAGCGTTGATGACTTAGTGGATGGTTTGATTGATTCTGATGTGGGCGCAGTTGCAGATGTTGTGATTGAAGCCGCAGAAGACGAAGATGAAGTTGATGAAGATATTGACGAAGGTGAAGATGAAGACGGGGCAAAAGCTGCCGCTATCTCTGCTGAAGCGCTTGCAAAACTTAAAGAAGAAGTCGTTAATCGCTTTACGGTAGTGCGTGCAGCTAATAAAAAGATGACAGAAATCTTGCCATTAAGAGGCTCTCAAGATGCTGAGTATCAAGCATTGTTATCAGAAATCTTGGTTGAATTAACAGCATTCAGATTCTCACCAAAACAAGTAGAAGGCTTGTGCGATCAAGTGCGCGATTTAGTTGAAACTATTCGTAGCCACGAACGCAAAGTGCTTGATTTCTGTGTAGAAAAATCAGGTATGCCTAGGCTGCATTTCATTAAATCATTCCCAGGTAATGAGAGTAATTTAGCTTGGTTGGCTGAAGAGTTAAAAGCTGAGAAGCCTTATATTGAGAAATTAATCCGTTATAACCACTCAATTTTAGATCAACAACAACGCTTGATTGATTTAGAAAAAAATGTGGGTATTCCAATCAAAGAGCTTAAAGAAATCAACAAGCAAATGACGACTGGTGAGGCGCGTGCGCGTCGAGCTAAGCGTGAAATGATTGAAGCTAACTTGCGCTTGGTAATTTCGATTGCAAAAAAATACACAAACCGTGGCTTGCAATTCTTAGATCTAATTCAAGAGGGCAATATCGGCTTGATGAAAGCCGTTGATAAGTTTGAATATCGTCGTGGTTTCAAATTCTCAACGTATGCTACATGGTGGATTCGTCAGGCGATTACACGTTCTATTGCCGATCAAGCGCGTACTATTCGTATTCCTGTGCACATGATTGAAACGATTAATAAAATGAATCGTATCAGCCGTCAAATTCTACAAGAAACCGGTGTAGAGCCAGATCCAGCGTTGCTTGCAGAGAAAATGGAAATGCCTGAAGACAAGATTCGTAAAATCTTGAAAATCAGCAAAGAACCAATTTCAATGGAAACGCCGATTGGCGATGATGAAGACTCACATTTAGGTGACTTTATTGAAGATGGTCAAACACTGGCACCAGTGGATGCGGCAATTTATGCGAGCCTACGTGATGCTACCAGTGAAGTGTTAGAATCATTGACACCACGCGAAGCAAAAGTATTGCGTATGCGTTTCGGTATTGAAATGAATACAGATCATACCTTAGAGGAAGTGGGTAAGCAGTTTGATGTCACCCGCGAGCGTATTCGTCAAATTGAAGCGAAGGCATTGCGTAAGCTGCGTCATCCAACACGTTCAGAAAGATTACGTAGTTTCTTAGAAACGGGGCAAGATTAACTAGTCTTGCTTTCGACTCTTAGTTTAGAATAGCGACTTCAAAAGTTTTGGCCCCCTAGCTCATGCTTGGTTAGAGCAGCGGACTCATAATCCGAAATTCTAACTAGGAGCATTGGCCAAGACCTAGTAAAATAAAGGCTTATAGGGCAGTTCAGTAAGAAAGAAAAAAGAATAAGCGTAAAGCAGCTTTTACGTGATAAATAAAAAGTTTAAGGCCCCTTAGCTCATGCTTGGTTAGAGCAGCGGACTCATATGTAGATGTGCCATATACGTGGAAACTGTATATGGGATGGTGTCAAATTCGGTGAAACCTGACGGCAGCAATGCACAAGGCAATGCCGAGCGAAGCTTCAAATAGAAATGTTTGTTGAACGTGTAGAGACTAGACGGCACCCACCTAAAGCAATCGTCATGATTGTTATGGTGAAGGCATAGTCCAGGGAGGCGGGAAACCGTCACAAACCAGAATCCGTTGGTACTGTGTTCGACTCACAGAGGGGCCACCAATTAAAGACGACTTAGGGAGAAATCTCTAGGTCGTTTTTTTTTTTGCAATGCGATAGATGCAGTTTTCTCTAGTTAAGCTTTAACGTGTATTGATTTAATTAAAGTATCTATTTCACTTACAACTACAACTCCATTATCTCCACTATCTTGTGTGGCACCTTCGACTGCAATTCCAACTATTTTTTTATCAGTATTGATTACGGGACCGCCACTGTTTCCTTGACGAATTGTATCTCTGACATCTAGATACTGAACCCCATGCTTGGGGTACTGAATTACAGTAACTTGCGTGTTAATACGTGATATCTTTTTCCCATGACCGTGGTTAGGATATCCAGCTATTTGCAACAACTCTTCTATACTGGCAGACTTTTCAGCTTTTGAAAAAAATGGGTAATCAGATATATCGAACTTAGGTTCTAATATGGCTATATCTCGCCCTTGGCATTTCTTTATTACAGAAGCTTTTAATTTCTTATTTTTATAATCAGTCAGAGTAATACAATCATCATCAATATCGTAGTATTTCTTATCATAGAAATGTGTAACTACATGAAAGCATGTCACTATATATTTTTCGTTGTAAACAAAAGCCGTTCCCTGAGTGTTAACAGGGCCTAGATCTGGGATATCTTGATCACAATTTAGAACGAAAGTTGCACGTTCAACATCGATATCGTTTGTAACCTCTCGAGAAATTGGGAGCTTAGTTTTATCTGATAACCCTTCTGAAATCACAAGGTGATTAAATCTATTGGCAAGCCTAGAGTAAACTGGTGAAGACTCATTTCTAACCATTTTAAGAAATAAGAGTTTTCCTCTAAGTACGTTATGAAAAGGAGGCACAATCTCAGCTCTTAATTGCCTTTTATATTTTAATGCGAGGTGCTCCTCTGCTTTCTTAAGGCCATATTTGCGCCATGAGTGAAGCATTCCTCGAATTTCGTGAATATACTTTCTAGAGACATTGGGTTGTTCATTTACAGTAATGCCAGTTACTTCCATTCTGGAAGCCCGTCCATTTAATCTTGTTTTCGATGGATTTGCCGTGAATGAATTTCTTTGGATTAAAGCTTCCAGTTCTGAGCCTAAACTTATTACTGGTGTTTTAGTATCAATAAGTTGATGAGGCAAATCTTGAAATCTTTTAACTGTGAAAGAAAAAGTAATATCATCACAGTATCTTGTGTAGGTAGCCTGATAACGTTTTGCTAGGGTTCTTAATTCGTTATCAAGCTGCCTACACGCAAGGTTACTGATGATTGGTGAAGTTGGCGCACCTTGAGGCAGTTCACCATCTTTGCAGCATATATGAGCAAGCACTGCCGCAACATCATCAGTAAATTCAAAAGGCTTATTTTTGAAAATACCTCTAACTCTACCAAAATGAATTGAGGGAAAAAAATCTTTAAGGTCTATATTGAAGATGAAAGTTTTGTTTAGATGCTGCTCTGCGTTGGTGACAATGCTTTTGTCTTTGACAAACCCATGTACAGGCGGTTTGGTGTCAGGATAGTATTTTTGTATTAACTTTAATAATTCCCACTGAATTTTCTTGATCTTAAATTTGGGGGCTGAGATAACCCTAACACCACCAGATTTCTTTTTTATTGAGAACGTTTTATATTTAGGCGAAGGATAAATTAATTTGACAAGATTATTATAGCTAAGGCCTGAAAGTATGTGGGAAATTTCCTCAAGCGTAACGGACGTTGTTATCATTTAAATATAATTGTCATATGTTGTTTGGTGCGCTCTTCTACTATTTTACCTTACATCTGAGATCACTTAATTACTAGGATAAGTGTAATGGTAAATCGCTAGGATTACCTTGCTCGTTGTCTAATCGTGTTAACACGAATGAAATTAATTAGAGAGAAGAGCGCGCACAAATTCTACACTACATCTGAATGGATGCTTGATACTTTTAATCTCACTTTACTAAGCTTAGGCGCTCAGATTGACTTGCTATCAAAGTCACAATAGCTAATTAGGGCGACTTATATAAATAATCTGTAATCATAAGATTGTGATGAAAATCTAGCTAATAATGACCCTATCTTAGCTATTTCATTTGATGAGTCTATTGTTGCTGGTAGTTGTGCATAGAGATCAAAGGAATTCCAACTCATCTTAGATAGACCTAGAATTTCTGTACAAATTGTCGCTAAGTCACTTGAACCTGCGTGTCTCCGAATGATTAGTGGGGCGGGAATCCTTCTTTTACCTTTGTAATATTTAAATCTATCATTGGCTACATGAATTGAAGAGCCATGAACCCAGAGCAAAGCTGAGTAATCATCAATCGGTATAACCGTTCCTCGATTAATTGGGTATGTGTCAATTTCAAATCCAGTATCTTTCTTGAATTTTGAGGCCACATATCTCGTAGACTCATCGATGCTAATTTCGATGAGATCAATATTATCTATACCCTTTAGCCCTTTTGCAAACCCGACTTTTTCTGACTCAATAAATGGTGTGCGTTTATGTATTACAACTCGCTTAGGTAATTTCATTTTTGCTTCGAAGAAAAGTTGTCTAATATTCTCACCTACTTTTCTTGCGTCATCTTCAGATAAAAATGGCTTCTTATTGCGATAAATTGGATTTTCAATTTTGTTTAATCTAAATTGTAAGCCCTCGCCCCGGCTGCTATACAAATGGCTACAACCCATTAAAATATGCTGACCATTTTGAGCTAATTTATCAATACTGTAGCCTAGTCCTACATACGCGGTATCATTTTCTAGGCAATCTAATCGCCAAGGTGTACGCATAGATTTCGCATATATAGCTAAAGATAGCCACCATTTGACCCTTGCATAATCTAGATTTTCTAAGGTTGCCCATCTTAAAAATTGAGTTGCAATACCCTTCTGTGCACATGAAGCTTTAACGTAATTATGTAAGTCAATATGTTGTGAATCATCTTCATAGTCAAACCAAGGTTGCCATCGTTGTGGAATAAAGATAATTACCACAGGAGAGGAGGTTACTAATGCAATGCGTTCTGCGCTCTTTATTAAACTATTGGCTAATCCTAATAACCCCTCACGTTGAGAAGTATTTATATCTGGCTCTGTGGGACAAATCCAGTTCGATGTGTCTTTGTTTGGTAAGACTAGAGAAACTCCATAAGCTTTTTGAAATCCAGGATAAGCTAGTAAGTAATCCTCTTTTTTTTCATCTTTAAGCTGTGAAGATTGTAGCAGTGAAAATAGGAAACACTCTAGCTTTACACTATCACTTGTAGGGCATATAACCCCAATATTTATTGTGTCAGCTATACGGCTTTGCGTTAAAGGGTAGTCGCTAGGTCTGTTATTTAACAAACCTCTTAAAGGATGGATATCTCTCACAACTCCATCACCTGCAATATTTGAAAAAATGACTGGTACATCATCAAGTAACTGACCAGATTGTTTCATATGCTTTTTAAAACTTTCTTTAATTTGCAATGGGAATCTAGCGTTATTTTGTCCTATTTGTGCAAAAAGTGGACTTTTACCAATCCCAATAACAAAGCTTTCATCATTACTAGTACTCGGAAAAGAATACTCTTTACCACAGAGAATACCTGCCCAATACTTAACTTGTTCTTCGAATTTATTATTGTGCTGATAGCCAAAGATTTGGATTTTGATATTTTTTTCAATTTCTCTATCAACTTCAGCGCCTTCATTATTTAATATTTTTAGACTTGGTTTCAGCACGACAAAAGTACTTCCATTCAAGACTCTTAAGTAAACAACAATTGCCCTATGAATATTTAATTTCGTATTACCTATATCGCGTATCTCGTAAGGAGTTTTTTCCCATAAACATCTTTTATCGTCGTTATATAAATTGTTTATGTCTGAGGCGGAAACCAAAATCAATCTGCATAACATCGAGGTTATCACACCATCTTCAAAGCTTAATTCATGCTTTTCTAGTGGAACCAACTCCATTGAGCCTGTTATTCTGTTCCCAAAAACAGCCTTGATATCAGCTATTAATCCAAAAGCTAAAATTTTGCCCCTTAGTGGAGCTGCTATAACATTAGTGTTCTTCGTAAGGTCACGTAAAAATTTCCATACCCCTTTATCCGGAAGACCTGTAATATTGAACTGAACTAGTTTGTCAGGCACTCTAATTTCAAATGCATTGCTTTTAACTACATTCACAGTGGGATAAAGCTGTAATCTAAAAGGTTTCCTTACATGAGCAACACTCTCAGTTGATCGTAACTCCGTTTCTAGTGATTCTAATTTCTCTTGGGGTAGTAATACTTGTGCTAAATTGATTAGCAGGTCATCAAACCCATTAGTGGGTATATAAAAAGCTTGCCTTCCTGATGCTCGGGCTAGCCTTATAAGACCAGCAACTGCCTCAGTTAAGCCTAACTCACCATGACCGCACCAATATAAAGCCCCAGCCCCTTTTTTTGAATATCCTAGTCTCAAAGCATTCATCACAGACGAATCCCTACCACTATATCCAATTACTATTAGTGGGTTATTTTCAAACTGTTTATTTGCAGCTTCAAAAAGAACATTCTCCTGCTTTACTAACTCTTCTGATGTGTTTTTGAGAGAGTCGTAACGATAATCCCCATGTAAAGAGACGCAGACAATCTCTCCTTTTTGTTGAGGACGATAAACTCTCATTTGTGAGTCTATGCCAATTTCAATTGCTGTTAAGTTAGAAAGTGTAGCCGCCTTTGAGGTCAAATTATCAAAATTTGTAGTCCAAACACTTGGCACCAAGTCTTCAGTAGCTAAAAGACATATTAATTTATAGCCAATGCTTGGAGAGCTGGTTGTTACATATTTATTAAAATATTGTCGCCTATCTGTCGAGAGCGGGTAGCAGGCTTGTATATATTGTGAATATTCTTCAGGACTATTTTCTTTTGGATATATGCCTTGAATATCTAACCATTTTTGAATTCTTCTTTTTACAGATTCCAAAGATATTTCTGAAACTTCTTGTTTGAGTGACGGGTTATTGGAAATAAAAAGATTGTATTTCCAATCCCAAATACAATGAAATGCGCTAGGCATCCCTGAAGAAATTGAAGCACCTGCACCTAAAAAAATTGAGTGAGCTATGCGATTATTAATTGCTATTGAGCGGATGAAAGCGTCAACTGGGAGCACGATATCTTTATTGTTATTTGTCATTTTTCTCTTAACTATTGGAGTTATAAGATTATATGAGCACTATATCCCGTGGATTTATATCCATCTTAGCACTTAACATAGTCCGTTACTATTAATAATAGATGTTATGGAAGATAAATCCAAACAAGAATACCAAATTATATTTGGTGAAAGCTTAAGAAAGCTTCGTGTTCAAGCGGATTTTTCTCAAGAGGAACTTGCCGAGAGAGCAGGTATTGATAGAAGCTATCTAGGTGGAATTGAGCGGGGTGAACATAATTTAGCATTGATTAATATAATCAAAATTGCTAAAGCCCTTAATTTGCCACCCCATAAGCTTTTAGAGTCTTTAGCTGCTCACAAGGGGGATATTTAATGGCTGTAGTTGTAGCAGAATACTTAGGCGTTCGAACTGATTCTAACAACCATATTCAGCCTATTAGAGTAAATAAAACTACAGGTGAACTGGGAAAGCCTACCGTGCCTTGCCCATTTAAAAACTCTCATTGTGATAAAGCTAAACGTGGCGACAAGCCCATTTGCTCTCTAAGAGACTCTACAACAAATGAAATATGGATTGTTTGTTCACATAGATTATGTGCGAGCTCACCTAAAAATGCACCGCTAACATCTCACCAAGTCTCAATTCTTCATCAGGTAGCAAAAGTGGTTTTTAACCCTGAAATCACTCAAAATGAGGTTCTAGTTAAAAGAGAGGTTCCTATTCGAGTAACTGCGGACAGCGACTATATGGGCGATTTTGTTATGTGGAGAAAAAATCCCAATCAGACCAGTCCATTTAATCCTGATAGAGCTGTAATTCTCGAGATGCAGGGTGGTGGAGAGACTACAAATACAGGGATTCTTACCCGCCATATAGACATTTGGGATACGGCAGGACTTGTTGATTCTGAAATGCTAACTAGACCGATTTCGACAGTAGCACCATTAGTGACAAACGCCTGGAGGAGACAACAAGAACAATTTCTTGTTAAAGGCAATGTTGCTATGCAGACAGGTGGACGTATGGTATTTTGTGTCGGCTCAATGATATACAACTACTTAATACAGAGATTTCGTGCTGGGATTTTGTCCGACTTAAGCAATGCTAATTGGACGCTTGCACTATTAACTTTTATTGAAGATCCTGATCATACGAACGCACCAAATTGCGCGCCACTTTCTATCCCATTAAAAATAGATTCTCAGCGCACACTGTTTACCAACTACAACTCATTTGTACAGGTACTTACTAATCAAGCTTCACATAGTCCGAGCTTATTTATTGGTGACTATATGGATTTAGATAATAATGTCGTCAACATTTGATTTTTGCCATTCATTATCCACAGCCAAAATTCTCTCACCAATCCATTTAACAATATGAACGCAGACAGCGTTGCCTACCGCTCTGTATCTATTTCCGTCCAATGTTGGGGAAAACCTTGAAGAGTTTCGCACTCTAAAGGCATTAGTCGTCTTACATATAGCGTCCGCGGTGCCTCTACTGTCAAGGGTATATGTTTCTCCGTCGTTTCTGTAACCTTTTGCTTGTGGACCTGCTGAAGATTTTCTGCCAATACTGGCATGCTGGATAGCGTAGAAATTTGCTTCAGAAACACTTTCTCCATCTTCTCTGGTAAAGGTTTCTCTCTTACCGAGGCCCGCTCTATGAGTGACTTCAAATGGCTCTGATTCAAAAAGTACTTGAGCGGAGCGGAGGTTTCCAAGACTTGCGACAATGTAGACTCTTCTACGTCTTTGGGGTGTTCCAAAATATTTTGCGTCAAATACTCGCCACGAAACGCCATACCCGAGTTCATCCAGTTTTTCGAGGAGAACTTGGAAATCTTTACCTTGGTGGCTGTTGAGTAATCCGGGCACGTTTTCAATAATGACCCATCTTGGTTTGTGACTTTTGATAAGCTCAGCATATTTATAGAACAATCCACTTCTTTCACCTTCAAGTCCTTTTCTTTTACCTTGATTTGCTAGAGATAAATCCTGACATGGAAAACCACCGCACCATACTTCAGCGTCGCTTGGAATATCAGTCGATTTGACTTGCTTGATATCAGTATGAAGTATTGCGTTTGGCCAATGTTTTTTAAGGACTTGTTGGCAAAATTTGTTGATTTCACATTGGAATACTACCTTCATCCCGACCTGTTCGAAACCAAGATCAAAACCACCAATTCCTGCAAAAAATGAAGCTACTTTAAGCATATATATATTTTAAGTTTATTTTTGAGCATCATATCCCGCAAAAGTTGCTTAAGCAAGAGAATTTGAAAGATGCCATTATGAATTAAAAAGGCAATGCTTGAGACTTTATCTGAGATGAAATTGTAATTTAATTGAGCAAGATTATTGGATAGAAATTTATCGCTAATTAACTTTAGATTTATACAAAATTTCTTTTAAGGTAAACAGTAAAGATCACATCAAAGTGATTACTTATGAATCGTTAATAGTTTCTTTTTCAACAAGTGCTATTAAATCTGATGGAGAGCAACCTAGGGCTTCCGCTAACCTGAAAATTGTTTCAAGTTTAGGCTGATAATCTGCGCGCTCAAGCAAGCTGATATATTTTCGTTGCAGGTTGGCAAGTTCGCCGACAGTCTCTTGCGATAAGCCACGTTCAAGCCTTAGCCTGCGCAATACCCTCCCGAATGCAACCGAAATTTCCAACGGTATATCCTCTCCCAATGAACTGGGAGAATTTGCGCCTGAAAGCTTGTTCAGTCATCCCAGTGCACTGGGAATGTCGTATACTTATTTGGCAAATATTTAGCTAAGGTCCTAATGCCGTTTGTAATCCTTACATTTGGTTAGTTGCTTTAGTCATAACAATCTTGGAATCTAAAAATGAAAAATAAAACCAACGAAATCATAGATGCGTCATGCGAAGTCATCTCATCAACATCCACAACAGTGTGTTCAAGTATTAATGAAGCAGGAAAAACTGTGGGCCATAACATAGGAAAAATCATGGCTACAACTGCAAACCTAGTCGGTGATCTTAACGGTGATGGAAAAGTCGATATTGAAGATGCCAAGATAGCTTTAGCAAAAGCTAAACAAGTTGCTTCATCAGTTGCAGATGAGTCAGCAAAATTGGGTAAAGAGGTGATGCAGTCAGAGTTAGTAAAAGATGTTGCACCTTATGCGGCTATTGGAGCTGCAATTGCTGTACCTATTCCAATTATCGGCCCAGCCATAGGTGCAGCACTTGGCGCAGGATTAGGGCTTTATAAAAACGCTACAAAGAAAAAATAAATTATTAATCACGAGGGGTATCTATGAAGGAAAAAATGAAAATTAAATTATCTATCGCCACACTAATTACTATGTTTTCTTTAAATGGATGTGGGCCATCATCTCAGCAGATGTCCACTGCTACTGACGCATGTCAGAATTTTGTTGAGGAAAAGATGTCGGTGTTTAAGAAAGATACACATATTTTTGATAGCTGGGTAAAAGATGGAAAAATTGTCGTAGAAGTTGGTTACAAACAGTATCCAATAACCCATGTAGATGACTCATACAATACGAGGCTTTGTGTTTACGATGAAGAAAAAGGAACAATTAGTCTCCCTAGTTTGCTAAACAACAGTGAATGGAGAAAATAGAAATATTGGTTTTCAATTTTGTTATTAGAAGTAATAGTATTTAGCTACATCATCAATTGTTGCATTTAATCGCCCGTTGCCCTTCATTGGTCAGCGGGCTTTTTTTTCGTCTAAGTTTGCGTATTTTTAGCCATCTTATATGAAGTACCTATTCAATTTATTTTTATACAGGAGAAGCACCATGTCAGAAACAACAACGAACATTAACCCTCTATCAATACGTGTTCTCAAAATTGCAACATGTCCCACCAACTCTGGTCGAGCCAAACTTGCTTATCACGTCGGTTGTAATCCAGAACATGATATCTATTTTCGGGTCACGGCAAATACTGGTGGTGGATTATTCAGCCCGGAGTGGGTTTCATTAAAAACCATGCTGGCTACCCTGGAAGTTGCACACAAACCAATAGCTTCATACCCACTATTAAAGTTACTAAACGGTAGGTCGATAAACACACCAGCTTTTCTGATGGCAGCAATGAAGAGCGAAGGGGTCGTTCGTAGCTTAGAAGGCAAAATACGTGGTTATGAAATAGTGGATAACGAGCTGTTCATAACTGAGATGAGAGCACTCATCGATTCGGGGGTAAATTTAATAGTCAAAGATATTCCAAGTGAATACAAAACTTCAGCAGCTTTAAATAAAAAGAAAGTACCTAGAGAACTAACACCTAAAGAAGTAAAGCGTGAACAACGCGCAATCAAATCGCTTTTAAACAAGCAGTAATCGATAACCTCCAAACAGTTACTCCGATGTAGTAGAAGTCCGGTGCTCTAAAAAATCATCTAGCCATAACTCCAAGCCAGTCAAGGGCCTCTCAGCTTCGCAATGAAGCAAACCTGTTATACCGAGCTTATACCGACCCAAATTCTAATTTCCCCTCTAATTTTTAAACAATCCGGAGTTTTTTATGGAATTCATCACATTAACTGTGATTACTTTTCTATGCCTGCTTTTCGAGACCACCCGAAAGTTTGGCATCGTTTTATTCATCCTCGTGTTTTTAGCATTTCCTCTCAGCTTCATCTCACTCGCAGCAATCGCAATTCATTTTATTAATCGCTACAAATTTAAAAGGACTAAATATTATGTACCACCAACATTACCTAGAAGCCATTGAAACTGTACTTGCATGGGATTTATCCGATGAAGTCTTAGCCGATGCAATCAATCAACAATTCGCATTCATCACGCATCCAACAGGAGACGTAAATGATCAAGATTCATCACTTCAATGAAGCCTATCAGTACTACTCGCAGCAAAAGATAAGTTTCAGGTTAGTACAGGATCAGGCCGCTGTCATGTTAAGTCTTTGCCAAAATTCACATTCATCCGTCAGCAACCCACTAGAAACTACCCAAGCTGATATTGATTGGCTCATGCTGCAACCCGAAGCCATGCAAGAATATGGTGAGTATTTAGGTGGTTACGTTTATGTCTGTGAAACTGAGCAAGACCTGCTGCAAATTCATGGCTGTAATTTTGAATGGGCTGAAGCACACGACGGAAACTGGCCTAATGTGACTGATATTCAAATGTCATGGGATGCTTGCAATTATTTGGATGAAACATCAGGTAATCCGCAATGGGTCATTTTTCTGCTCTGCTGGAACAATGCTGGTGGTCCTGTCTATTATGTACCTAAGCACTTATGGGCGCTGGCGAGGGTCACTGAACATATCGAAGCGACAAATCCAACTCCTAATACCTGAGTGCAACGCTCAGCAGTTTTTTCACTGATCCATCAACCCCCCCACCCACCACCAAAAAGCAGTAGTCCAAAAAACGATCCGGCACCATGCGGATGATTTTGCACGTCTGTTGCTAGTGGGAGGAGGGGTGGCACTTAAATATAATCTCAAGGAGACATTCATGACACTATCAACTATTACCCGTCAGCAAGTCGCTGACAAAAAACGTATTCAACATACCGCTGATTTATTTGGCATTCGTTTTCCGCTTAATATCGAGCCTGCTGTTTATTCAATTGCTGGCAATATTGCATCTGAATACAATGGGGCTTACTGGGAATTTTACGCACTAAGCAACGGTGGCTTTTATATGGCACCATGCTCAGATCAAGCCTATCAAGTCAGTTGTGAAAATGGCTATCAAGGGTCGCTATCAGCAGATGCATTAGGGATTACTGCTTGTCTGTATGCTTACAGTCATTTGTCGTTTAATAGTAATCAGGCTTTTGCTGAAATTTGCGCCAATCATTATCACTGGTTACGCGAATATATGCTGCAACATCCGGAAGCATCAAAGATTCTTGGCGCTATTGATTAATTAGAAAGGGCAATAATGAACACTAAATATTTACAGAAGACTTTAGCTGCCAGTGGTTTGTTATTACTTGTATTGAATGCGTCAGCTGACGAAGCCAGGATTTATCAACAAGATTCGACTGGTAACACTCAATATCACAAGCCATCTGCGGTAATTCAAAAAGACGGTCGCATCATTGAAACTGATTCTGTCGGCAATAAGCAGTACCACAAACAGCAGTATCAGATTTTAGACGGAAAAATTTATCAGACGGATTCAGTGGGTAATATTCAGTATCACAAACCACATTCTGTTATTAGGTAATGATGTTCGTTGCAGCACAGTGTTAGCGAGGCTGGTGGAGGGGATGCACTTTTTATAAACTCTCCACCAAGCTTGATACGTATGTATGATTTTCCTATAAACTTTGAGTAACAAAACTAAAAACAGTATTGGCAATTATTATTATGATTAGTCCTACCGATGCCACAATCATTGATTCTCGAGAGGCTTACACGATTGATGAATGTGTGGCCAAAATGCTAAATTGGATGCAAGGCTCCGAGCGTCTTGAAAAGATAAAAGTAGATGAACGCGGCATCCTGCCTGATATGCTGCCTCATATCTATTCGTTGGTTTATACCCTTGATGAACATCTGGACCAACTCAAAGAAAGAGCCCGCTTAGAGCTTTTTGATGCAGCTGATGCTTATGCAGATGCACCGGATGGAACCTCTGAGAAAGATGCGCTAAGCAACGTCATTGATCAAAAATATATAGCTATCAATGATTGTGTAGCGCTAATTAAGGATGCTCATTCGTTCAGGTCAGATGTTAGAAAAGAGTTAGACAAGGGCGAGTCATCTCAACTCAAAATAGATCATATAGAAACAGATGATGGTGTGGATATCATCTACATTAAGCTATATAGCCTTGATGACTGGGCATGGCAAAATTATGAAATCGCTATTATTGACAGACCCTCCACTGTGAGGGGCGTTTCTGCAAAATCAGAAAATTATTCTGCACCGATAATTAACAATATTGTTCCTCAAAAGCCAGCCGTCAGAAGAAAATTACGAGACCAAGAAGCCGCTATTTTGGAGTCAATTGTAGTGCTTGGCTTTGATCCAAAAAACCTACCAAAGCGAGATGACGGAAAGTCTGGCATTAAGTTTTTAGTCAGAACTGCCTTAAGTAAAAATATACTGTTTGATGGAGTCAAAGTGTTTGACAAGGCTTGGGAGAGGTTACGTTCATGGTCAGAAATTGTTGAAACAAAATAACCATCCTCCCCCTAAAAAGTTTACAGGGGATACTTGCGGGGGAGGATAGTTAGGTTCTTATAGTGCTAATCGTTATGACAACGGCAAAAGCCGATAGGAAACGACGATGCACAATGAAATACTTCAACAAACTGCAGAAAAGCCACATTCAATTCAATCGCAAAGTGCGTCAGGTGCTGCAATGGCATCTAAGAGCGAAAACTTAGTAAGAACTGACTTGCAAGAAGGCGGTATTCCAAATATTGAGAATGCAAAGCCTCTAGACCTACTCAGTTTTCCGAATCTGCCACGGAAGATCGATAACCAGAAGCCTGGCACATACGCAAATATCAGATATCTATTGATGGCGTATGGCATCATCATTCGATATAACATCATCAGCAAAAAGGTCTACATCACAATCCCGGGCGTAAACGGAACGCCAGATAATGCCGATAACGTAGCGATAACACATATCTATAGTTTGGCTAATCTTAATGATATGGCGACTGGTCAGATTATGAACTTGATTGGTGTGATCGCAGATAAGAACCAATTTAATCCGGTTGCAGACTGGATTATGCGTAAGCCTTGGGATGGTGTAGATCGTCTTACTGCTTTTTATGCCACTTTAGTACAACGCGATGGCTTCCCTGTAGAGCTTAAACAGGCGCTGATGTATCGCTGGCTGCTGAGTGCAGTTGCCGCCGTACTTAAACCTAGTGGCTTTAAAGCTAGAGGCGTTCTCACGCTGCAAGGTCCACAATCGATTGGTAAAACTTCATGGATTAGTGCACTGGTGCCTGACGCTATTTTGCGGGAAGGTGTACTGAAACTGGATCATCACCTTGATGCAGGCAACAAAGACTCCATCATCACTGCCGTTTGTCACTGGATCGTTGAAATTGGCGAACTAGACTCTAGCTTTAAAAAAGACATTGCACGCTTAAAAGGCTTTCTGACCGCTGATCGTGACAAAGTGCGCAGGCCATACGGCAGAACAGATTCCGAGTATCCACGCCGTACCGTGTTCTGCGCAACCGTCAACGAGCATGACTTTTTAGTTGACTCTACAGGCAACTCCCGCTGGTGGACCATTCCTGTCACATCTATCAACTACCAACATGGCATCGACATGCAGCAGTTGTTTGCGCAGCTTGCGGTTGATTTTCAGAATGATGCGCAATGGTGGCTCACACGTGAAGAAGAGCAGTTACTTGAGTTACATAACAAAGAGCATCGTAACGTGAGTGCAATCCGTGAGCGCATCCTCGAAGCCTTGGATCTTGATTACGTCAATGACAGTGGCCTGCCAGCGCTTACTCCTACGCAGCTGTTACAAAAGCTTGATATTAAAAATCCTACTAACACGCAAAGCAAGGAATGCGCATCTGTGCTGCGCGAGTTTGTTGGCGAATCTAAAAAAATACAAGGGCAATACAAATGGCGCATCCCTTTCAAAAAAGAGGGTTGGGCACCTTTATTGGCACCTAAAGCAACACTGGACGATGAGTACTAAATTGCGACGCTGAAGTTGCTACCACCTCCTACCCCGACTGGAAAAGCTTGCGGTATATCGGGATTGGAAGTGGTAGCAGGTGGTTGCAAAATTTTAGTAAACCGACATCACAAACATACAAATTAATTGGAGTTGAAAATGACACAAGTAAAGACACAAAATTTAAGTAATAAACATTCTGCGCAACATCAAGCAGTCACAGAGTTAATTGGTGGCTACAACGCCCCCACAGCATTTTATAAGCTTATTGAGCAGCAGATTGAAGACAGTATGCGTGCAGTAAAGTCCGGCAAACTTTACACCTTACGAATGCTTTGTGGTGAAGAGTTCTGGCTGATTTTAGGCGCAGCTTACAGTAAAAGACTGGCAGGTAGATGCTTTGCCCACATGGTTGATCAAGGCCGCTTCCCGTTTGAATTCATTCAATACAAACGTAGCCCGACTAAACGCTATCAGCTGAAATAACTAAATAACACATTAAGCCGTACTCACTTGATTGCGGCTTTCAACACTATACTAATTTGAGGAGATTTTCATGGCAATTGTAAAGTTAACCCAGCAGTTTATTGATAACCAATTAATATGCCCGGCTGGTGTTCTTCGCACAGAGTTTGTGAGCGATGAGCGTACTGGTTTGTACGTTGAGGTAAGAAGCGCTAGTAATGGATATGGTACTTATTATCTACGTTACAAAGACTCAAACGGAAAGTCCTGCCACCAAAAAATTGGCCGTACTGTCGACATCAGTCTCACCGATGCACGTCGTAAAGTGAAAGAGTTAAAAGTAGAAATTGGTCTAGGTGCAGATCCGCGTGCTGAAGAAAAAGCCAGCAAAGCTGTCATCACTTTTGATACCTTGTTTAATGATCATTACTTACCCTACGTTAAGCAAAGAAAACGCAGCTGGGACCGTGATGAAGAGTTGTATCGTTTACGCATTAAAGATGTGTTTGGTGCTAAACGGCTGAATCAAGTATCACGTTTGCAGATCCAAACTTTTCATTCGGCTTTACTGGATAGTGGGTTGGCTGCTGCAACAGCAAACCATCATATCAAGCTGATCCGTCATATGTTGAATCTGGCTGTGGAATGGGAAATGCTGGATAAAAACCCGGCAAGTCGTATTCACATGTTTGCAGAGGATAACAAAGTAGAGCGCTATATGGATGATTCACAACTGGCTAGGTTGCTGGAAGTGCTGAGGAGTGATTCAAGTCGTTCAGTCTGTTTAATCGCTATGTTTTTACTTGCAACAGGCTGTCGTTTGAATGAAGCCTTGTCAGCTACGTGGTCTCAAGTAGATAAAGACAAACGTGTTTGGCGTATTCCTGCGAGCAATTCAAAATCAAAGCGTATGCGTCCTGTACCTCTGAATGACACTGCATTAGACGTTCTTAATCAACTAACCACTGAAGGAGTGTATACACACCTATTTATCAACAAGAAAACGAAGAAACCTTACGTTAATATCGCTAAAGTCTGGGAAAGATTAAGATCAGAAGCAGAACTTCCACACCTTAGATTACATGATCTTCGGCACCAAGCGGCCTCCAATCTGATCAACTCAGGAAGTAGTCTTTATATCGTGCAGCAAATCTTAGGACACAGTGATCCATCAGTGACCCAACGGTATAGCCATTTATCAATGAAAACGCTGAATGACGCTAGTGATAATGCATCAGCCATTACACAACGTGCCATGAAAAATGAATCGTTGGAAGTGACCGTCGAAGGGTAGTTTTGAGTGGGGGAGGTGGGTGCAAATCGGCCACCTCGCTACCCCTTTTGACGCATACGTGATTTTTTTGGCCGGGGCAGTAGTAGGTCAATCACGCAGGTTAGAACGCGCCATTATGTGGCTTTATTCTTGGTAAATTTTCATTTCAAAAATATGAGCTTTTAGATTGATAAGTGTTTGTCTTGAATAGCTGTTGCAATACTTAAGAAATAACCATATTATTTAATCAGTGCGTCTTATTATGTTTGCGTACTGTTTTGGCCAGATACGATTCTGTCGACTGGTTCCCAGTTTGTCCTCAATGTTAGGCAAGTGGGGTTCCCTTAATTTATTGGAGCTCGCTATGCCGACAACCTTAATCAAATCTCGACTCAAAGCTTACAACCTTCAACAAGGCCGCTGTATCTATTGTGAACTACCGATGTGGTTAGATGACCCTCAAGCATTTGCAAAGAAATACAAAATTACTACTAAGCAAGCTAAGTTATTTCAGTGTACTGCTGAGCACCTGAATGCAAAACAAGATGGTGGCAAAGACCATGAAAGTAATATTGTTGCGGCTTGTCATTACTGTAATCAGAAGCGTCACAAGTGCAAATCACCAAAAGACCCTATCTCCTACAAGCAATACGTTACCAACAGACTTGAGAAAAGAAAGTGGAATCTGTGGATAATTGATAAAACAATTCATAACCCATGATTTGATAAGTAACGAACTGTTTAATTCTTTTTTATTTAGTAGTGAAGGTTAGGAATCACTTAAGCCTGTTATTTTCGTGAATACTATTTAAGTAGTATTCAGCGTTAAGATCGAGTTCTATAATTAATAAAAAAGGAAAACAAAAAATGTTGGGTTACGTAGAAGCTTTTAAATCATATGATGCAAAACTAAAAAATCCACAGTGGTCTGTAAGTGCCGCGAATAGCAAAGGAGAATTGGTGCTGAGTTTATGGGAACATCATTTCAAAAAACCAGTGAAAGGCGTTATCACTTGCAAAAGTCGTGTCGACTTATGGTCTGGTCCTGGAAATAATGAATTCAGGGAAAATCTTAAAATGGCATTTGAAACTCAACAGCAAATTAGAGTTGTGATAGCAACCTCCCACGATATGGTCGCATGGGAAGCAGGTAAACCTCATAATAAAAGCTTTAACATCAAACCTGATTGGATTGGCAAACTAGTAGAACTCAATGAGGAGTACACAATAGAGTTTCGCCAAGAATAAAATATTTACTGTGGAATAGGCAGTGTTTTAATTGCACTGCTTATTAGCGCTCACTCGGTGATCTCCATTCCTTCAATCTCTCAAGAGCATCTGTAGTACCCAACAATTTTCTAGCTTCTATCAACCTTGTCTTAATTGACTCACAGTTTTCTTGGGATAACTCACTTGCGCCTCTCAGCGCATCTTTAAAAAATTCATCGATCCGTTTTGCTTCGGCCCATGACGCTATAATAGTTAAAAGCTCATCCTTACTATCTTTCAAATTTTTAGCACGTATTCGTTCCTCAGTCTCTATGCGATTTTTTTCACATTGAATCTCCCATCGACGATGCTGCTCCTCTGCCTCTTGTTTAGCTATTTCTGTCAGACGTGATATTTCAGTTACAGAATTACATAGTTCATTCACGATGGATTTAAGTGTTTTTGAAAACTCACCCGGCTTTGACTCTCTCCATTGTTTGCACCATTTAGTCCCCGGATGTGCTGAATAAGCTTGAATACATAATCTACCCGAAGGCATATTTCGGGATGTGGTCCACAAAAAAGTCGACTTTTGTTTGATCAGGGGATTTCTGAGATAGGTATTGATGGGGATATATTTACCATCCAAATAACCAAGCTCAATCACTTCACTGATCTCAAAGATTGTCAGCCCGATGATGACATCTTGGATATAAACAATTGTAGAGCGGGCTGGTTGCCACATTCCCCAATAATGGCGATTTGAATTGGTATTTTCGCGCTCATCAACTTCGGCTCTATATATACGATGATTACTCGGTGCAATACGAACGCGATTTCCAGCATCTTCCAGCAGCAAGTAAAGTTGACTAGCTACACTAAACCCACGTTCAAGAGTGTCTTGAGAAACAATTAGATCAATTGTGAGTTTTTTATATGGTTTGAGATATGGATGGTCGGTATCACGTAAATTTTTAAAATGCTCATAAGCCTCTCGCACCAGTCCATGAGTGGCACTGCGTAACTTGCGTTTTGATGGTTTAGTTTTCGCTTCATTGATAGTACTTGTTTCAAACTCAGTTTGCCCATCGCGGGACCATGAAATTGGGTCACCTAGATTTGCTGGAGGAAGCGAAGGTCTATCAGGGTGAATACCAGCAGCCACCATCGCCCAATAGCCTCTAGGAGGTCTCGGGATATTCAGGTTTTTTAGAATTCTGATCAGGTAACTATCTGAAACCCCATGACGTTTTGATACTTTGGTGATGGGTTCAGTCCATATTTCATCATAGAGTTTTTCACGAGAAACTGCCATGGCGCGATTCCTTGTAATGCAATTCCAGCATGTCACTACTGTAATCAAAAACGCCACGAATGCAAATCACCAAAATAGTTGCCTCTTACACTTAATACGTTATCAAAAACTATAGAAAGGTGTCTTATGCATAAGCATTACACATACTCAAAAAAGACACGCAATCAGCAGAATCTTTTGATGCCAACTGGTATGCACATCCCGGTTTCAACACAAGATCGGGTTCAGTTCGGGTGAAAGTAGTCACAACCGATTGTTTTAAATGATTTTTAGGTGATAGCCAACTGCTACTTTGTACAAAAAGGTTCGGCATAGGTTCGGATTGTCGAGCACATCAAAATCTAACCCAAAAAATCACTTACAATTCTTCAACTTTGAGGTTTTAAAGTGAGCACTCACTTGTACTCATAATCCGTTGGTGCTGTGTTCGACTCACAGGGGGCCAAAATTAAAAAGCTCACATTAGTGAGCTTTTTTTTATTTTTAAACTAGGAGTTATACGAGTTTCTAGCCGCAAAATCTAGATACTTTTACTAGCACTCTTAAAGTGCTTTAATCAAACTCATCTGAATCGTGCGAAACTAACTTACTCGTTGATGCAGTGCTTTCTGATTCATAGCCAGCATTTTCTAGTTTGATTCTATATTCACATGAAGAAAGATGACCTTCCAATCTACCGTTGATGATTGTGGTTTCTTCCTTACAGTGAGCACAGCGATAGCGGTGCATTTGGCCTTCTATGTGTTCTTGAGGGTAATCTATGTAGAATAGTTTTTTCATTACTGAATCCTTTACGCTGAACAATAATTTATAGCAATTAGTATAGCTATCAAACATTTAAAATGTTAAATCATTTCTCATTTAATTAAGCGCACAGATCTGTCAACCAATTCAATCAAAAATTATGTGTATATTGGGCACTCAAGATATCAACGCTGCCCTCGTAAGTGCCAGTTAAATGCCCTTCACCTTTACCATTTGCGATTCTATTATCGTCAATCGATGCATCGCTAATAAATAAGTGCGCATATCCAAAATCCACACTTGAATTTGGTGTTAATTTCACATTTGCACCTAGAGATGCCCATTTTCTATCATTACCTGGAATGCGTGCAGTACGAAATTTATCATCAATAGCCTCTTGATCATATGCCAGCCCTGCACGAAGTTTAATATCGCCATTATAGTGATAATTTGCACCAACAGCGTATCGCATAGTGTTGCTCCAATTTTCAGTGGTTGCACTTAAAGAAGATCCATTAGCTCTAGCTACGTTAAGTTCTTTAAATTGACTCCAACGTGTCCAAGTGACATCAGCCATTAAATCAAACTTATTATTTATGCTACTAAAAGCGTTAACAGAAAAGGTTTCTGGCAATGTAAGATCTGCTGTTACGTTTGTGTTTAAAGTTCTATTAGGTAAGTTATTGAGTGCTGTAAAGGATGACTGAGATGTGCCTTGTAAATTTTGTTGAACTTTTGAGCGGTATGCAAGACCTAGTCGAGTATCTGCTGTCGCTTGGTAAATGACCCCTGCATTAAAACCAAACCCCCAGTCGTCACCTTCAATTTTGGCAATAGGATCACCAGTGGTATTTACTGCACTGGTGAGCTCCGCTTTAGCCCACATGGCCGAAATGCCTGCACCAACTGAAAACTGGTCACTTAATTTAAAAGCAATAGCTGGATTAATATTAACGGTTTTAACTTCAGATTTAATGGCTTGAAAGCGTCCCTTCCAATTAGAGTCGTATTCTGTTTTAAGTCCAAATGGTGCGTTAACTCCTAGACCAAATTTAACTGTGTCAGTTAAATCTACTTTATAGTAAAAATTAGGGATGAATGCTAAGTCTCCAGCATCACCACCATCGCCACCAAGCTTGCCTGTGCCAGATATAGAGCCGTTAAATTCAGCTGTAGGTTTAATAAGGTGAATCGCGCCAACTATCTGAGTGCCGGATATATAAGTCATGCCTGCTGGATTAAAGAATACCGTGCTGGCATCTTCTGCAATCGCACCACCACCCGCAAAGGCATTTCCCATACCGCTGGCGCTTTGTTCTATTAATGCAAAACCAGCTGCTTGTGCAGCTATTGGTGCGGAAAAAATCACAAAAGATAGTAATATTTTTTTCATAATTCGGATTTTTATAATTAATCAGATGCAAAAAAATAACATATCAAGATACTTTTTGATACATATTTGTTACAAATCAGCTTGAAATATTCTGTTGTAATTCTCCAACAAATCTAGGGAGTGATTTTTTAATTCAAAAATCATTCACTTGAGAGAGTGATTTTTTGAGCCTATAGTTGTAGACGTTAGTTTTTTTAATTCTCAACGATAATAATTTAAGGGGTTTAGCATGAACACTATTGTAGATTTTAATAAATTTAGCATTGCAAATTTTCAACAAATCGACACACGTTTTGATAACGAATTTGGTGTGATGTGGTCGGTTATGAACCCTGCACCACGTCCATGTTTTAATAAAACCTGCTTAAATGATTTATTGCAGCATCATACTTATCTGCAAAATACAAATGGGAAAATATTCTCACAAGGTATTTCTCAGCAAGTTAATTATTTGGTTTTGGCTTCAAGCGTAGAAGGAGTATTTAATTTAGGAGGTGATTTGTCTGTATTCAGGACGTTAATCCAAGCTCAAGATAGAGAGCATTTATTTGAATATGCCAAGCTATGCGTAGAGAATTTATGGACTTTTTATAATATGCGTGCCCCCATTACTACAATTGCTTTAGTGCAAGGTCAAGCAATGGGCGGTGGATTTGAATCAGCATTATCTGCACACGTGTTAATTGCTGAAAAAAGTGCGGTTATGGGTCTACCAGAAGTGCTTTTTAATTTGTTTCCAGGAATGGGTGCGCTTAGCTTTTTATCACGCAAAGTCGGAATGTCTGTGGCTGAGAAAATGGTGCGCTCAGGTAAGATTTATACAGGTGAAGAACTCTATCAGATGGGTGTAGTAGACGTATTAGCAGAAGATGGGCAAGGTGAATATGCACTAACTAATTGGATTAAAAAGAATCATCGCTCACTCAACTCTTTCCAAGCAATTAACCGAGCTAAGCAACGTGTAAATCCTCTTACTATTGATGAGTTGAATGATATTACTGAAATATGGGTTGATGCAGCACTTAGACTCGATGAACGTAATTTAAAGGTAATGGATCGTCTGGTTCGCGCACAAAATAGTAAAGTGAATTCGGATGTTATGCCTATGCATGAAAAGCAAACTGCTTAAGATGGATATTTAGTAAGGGCTGCTTCTGGACTTTTGAGGTAGCCTTCTACGGCAATCGTAAGTTGAGAAAAGTCTTTGTTAAGAATATCTAGCATTTCGATTGTATGAGTGACATGGGTTGATGCGCTTAATTTGCCGAAAGCTTCAACCGTTGCCGCTAATTGTATAGCGCCCACACTCAAGCTGTTGCCTTTTAGGGCATGGCAGTAATCTTGCAGTGCACCAAATTGTTTTTGTTTAACGGCTGTTTCGATTTTAGCGATCTGTTTAGTAGAGTCCGTTAAATAGTTTCTCAACAGTCTGTGCATAAACAAATCATCCCCAGCGCCAATCTTTTCGAGTTCTTTTAGTGTAGTTAAATCAAGCGATGTAACATCCGAGCCAAATGTGATATTGCTGCTCACTGGGCTATTAAGTGCGTTATTCATCCATTGCGTTGCGGTGTTTGGCGCTAAATTAAGAATACGTTCTATGGTGTTGAATAAAGTAGCCGCATCAATTGGTTTAGTTAAGAATGCGTCGAAACCAGCGTCGCTAGCCATTTCTCTAGCTGATAAAGTTGCATCTGCAGTAAATAGTATAAAGCGTGTGTCGTGATCGTTCGGCTGAGTAAATCTATAAAGTTTTAATGCATCGGCGCCATTCATGCCAGACATATTTAGGTCGGTAATCACTAGATCAAATTTGTTGTGCTCTAAACTATCTAGCATTTCATCACTGTTGCTCACGATATCAACTTGATGACCTGGAAGTGAAAGAAGACGAGTGATTATTTTTTGGTTGGTGCTTTCATCTTCACATACCAAAATCTTTAGAGGTTTTGAATATCCATTGATTTGACCTTTGCTAATAGGCTCAATTGCTGCCATTGCTGGTTTTTCGGCGTTAGATTCTTCTGAGGTGATGGTTTGTCGAGCTGAGCCTAGTTGCTTAGTTTTCTCTAGTGAAAGCACAAACCAAAAGTGGCTACCAACCCCTTCTGTACTTTGAAAGCAAAGTGAACCGCCCATCTCTTCAACCATATGCTTCGCAATGGTAAGACCTAATCCGCTTCCGCCGAATTTACGTGTTGTAGAGGCATCAGCTTGAGTGAAGCTTTCAAAAACTTTATTTTGCTTGTCTGCGGGTATGCCAATTCCAGTATCTGCAATCTCAAAACGAACAGTCGATTTTGCGGCATCGTCTTGTAATACTGTGGCAGAAATTGTAACGCTGCCCTCATGCGTAAATTTAATCGCATTGCCCAGTAAGTTAGCTAGCACCTGGCGTAATACAAAGGCGTCGCCATTTAAGGTTGTGAGTGAATCAGAAACGCTAGCGCCTAGCTGAATGCCTTTTGCTTTAGCGTGAGTTTGGAAGATTTCCATAGTTTCATAGATGGCTTCCTTAGGTGAGAATGCAATCTTTTCAACTGTGAATTTACGCTCTTCAATTTTAGTAAAGTCCAAAACATTATTGAGTAGTGAAAGTAATAGCTTGGATGAACCCTCTAGTGTTTTTAGTAAATCCTGCTGGTCAGCATTCAATGACGTGGTTTTGAGTAATGTGCTGATGCCAATGATGCCGTTGAGAGGGGTGCGAATCTCATGGCTCATATTGGCAACAAATTGGGTTTTAGCAATACTTGCGTCAGCCGCTTTTTGGCGCTCAATTTCAACTTTATTCTTTGCTTCATGAAGGCGGGCGATAAGTTTTGCTACATAAAGGGGTAGCACAATAAGCATTGTGATCAGGCTGTAACCAATAGTTTTGTGGGTTTCCCAATATGAGCTTAGATTGGTTGCAAATATAAAGCCGATAATGCTAAGCACCTGAGCATGGTAGAGATATTTTTTGCCATATCTAAATCCATTACCAAAAATCACCCAAAGATAGACTGCTACAAGCATGACACCGATGTCCGCGGTGAGTGACATAAATACTGAAACTGCAACTATATCTAGCCACGCGCCCGCAAGTCTTCTATAAATTGGATTTAATTTACCTTTTAGAATGGTGGCAATCAGCAGCAAAGAGAGCGTTGCATAGACGAATAAAATTTTAAAAGCGACTAAATCTGGGTGACCCAAGGCGTGAGTAAAAAAACTGTAGGTTGCGAGAGCAAAAATGATAATTGCCGCGGGAATTCTAATATTTGCTTGCTCAAGCTCCAAAGGGTCGCATTGAGTGGCAGATTTTTTGTACCAGTTTTTTAAAGATGTCAGCATATTTACTTTGATTCCAACACAGCGCCGCTATATTTATCTCGGCTATTCTCTAGTAAGGTTTTAGCAATAGTGGCAAGCTTCTGTGTTTGAGCTGGCTTGGTCAGGCAAGCGGAAGCGCCTGCGGCAAGGAGTTCTTGATGTATGGTTTGATCTTTAATTGCAGTCACGACAATAATAGAATGGCATAGCACATTACAGGCATCTTTAATGGCCTGTACAAACTGCATGCCATCCATTTGATGCATGCGAAAGTCGGTAATAATTAAATCCACTTGTTTATTTTGCATCCATTCTAATGCTTCAACTGGGTCGGTCATTTTTACGATTTTGAGATCCATTTTAAGCGACTTCAAAATTGCTGCATGTATATCCAATACAGTTGATTGGTCGTCAATGAGTAAAGCTGTTTGCCTAAACTTTCGGGCACTTCTGATGCTGCTGACGCTCATTTATTTCAAAGGTTATAGTGATTCTGGAGAGGTTGAGTTCTCAGAATAAATTTTTTCAAAAACCGCTTTTACCTTAATCATTGCATTCACCAATTGTGGGTCAAAGTGTTTTCCACTCTCATCACATATATATTGATAGGCTTGCTCAAAACTCCAAGCCTTTTTATATGGACGTGCGCTGGTCAATGCATCGAACACGTCTGCAATCGCTACAATACGCGCAGAAAGTGGAATTTCATCGCCTTTAAGGCCGTTTGGGTAGCCTGAGCCATCATAGCGTTCATGGTGTGACAGTGCAATTTCGCCACCTTTTTGTAGATATTTAGATGGGCTATCTTCTAAAATCTTAAATCCTACAAGAGGATGTTTGCGCATAACTTTCAACTCTTCGTCATCGAAAGGCCCTTTTTTCAGCAGAATAAGGTCTGGCGTGCCAATTTTACCAATATCATGCAAAGGTGCAGCAAGCTCAATAATTTCAGCTTCATCTTCATCTAAGCCAATGGCATCGGCGAGTGCTCGGCTGTATAAAGACATGCGTTGTAGGTGTAAAGCTGTATCGTAATCTTTGTGCTCACCTGCACGCGCCAGACGCATCAACGTTTCTTTTTCACGTGCTTTTATATCTGCTGTAGCTTCGGTGACCAAACTTTCAAGCAGGATGCTTTTATTCTGCAGCGTGATGTGCTGAATATGCATTGTGAGTAAGTTTTTACTACGTGCTACACATTCGTGCATATCTACAGGTTTGTTGATAAAGTCCGTTACTCCAGCATCCAGTGCGGTATAACGAGTTTCTGCATCTTTTTTTATGGTGATCATAATCACCGGTACTGATGCATATTCTGGAAGTTTTTTAAGTAAACGCACAAACTCAATACCATTCATTTCAGGCATTAAGTAATCTACAAATACTAGATTAGCGACATTGTCTTTCGCCCATTCCAATGCTTGCTCTGGGTTACTTTTTTCAGCTACAGTAATATTAGGGTTAATGCTCTTTACTACCTGAGCAAGTATAGCCCTGCTGGTTGATTGGTCATCAACAACAAGTACAGAGCAATCGTCAAATGATTGTATGTTTATCACTAATAGTTATCCTGAAACTAGCTGAAGATTACGTTACGCTATAAAAGCAATATTCAAGCCATTGTTGTGAGAGTGGGCTAAGTTGTAAAATTAAGTAGAGCTAAACTAAAATAATTCAAATAAATCAAAAGGGTAAGTGCAAGTGCTGTTTGTTTTACAATTAATTACTTTAAGCTTTGTGCAATTCTACGATTATATCGTAGACCCTAACTGTTAGATGTACGACAGAAAAGTAGCTTATATTGACACATTTTCTGCACTTAATTCTGACATGGTACTGTTAACAATTAATAACTGGATTTAATAAAGATACTACCTTCTGGCTTTAAATCAAAAGCAATACAGATGCGTTCTTCATTAGAGTTGAACGGAATTGTGCGATGAAATAATGACGATGGGAATAATACAATATCGCCCACACTAGGGCTAGCAATGCCTACTGGGAAATTATTGTGTTTTTGTGGGTAATTGTCGCCATGCAAGCCATACTCAAAGCAGCCTTCTGTTGGATCTTTTTTATCTTTAGGTAAAACAAGGTATACCGCGCCACTTATCCAGCCCACTTCATGGATGTGTCTTTCTAAATAGCCGCCGCTTCGCAACCTCACATACCAAGAACTGGTAAATTCCAATTCTTTCGGAAAAGATTTAATTAGCTCGCAATCTGCACCAGCGAATTGATTCTTATAGTTGAGAAACTCTTGTTTAACTATTTCACCGAGTTTTCTGAACGAAGCTTCAGGGCGCTTGAATAAATTGCCTGCAGATTGTTTGCCATTGATAATCATGCCCTGCGCCCGCACTTCAATTGCGGTGTTATCTATGTCATTCAATAGCTCATTTAAAAGCTGGCTATCAGGCTCGGCCAATTCAGCAATGCTTTTTTGGTAAACAAAATCAAAACCGTTTTTACAGAAATTATATTGATCTTCAGTGCCAAAATTTACCGCATGATGGGTAGATAAGGTTTGAAGAAAGGGCGCATTGTGTTTTTCATGCGTATGAACAATCTGATCTAGCTTGGTTTTAAACGAATCAAAATGCTCGGCTTTGTATGTGCAGTAAAGTGCGCGTTCTTGCCAGTCATCTAGCTTTGAGCGCTCTAAATAATCAACCGCTTCGTCAAACCGACCTGCAAGGTACAAAAACTCGCCCATATTGTAATTCGCGCCAGCATGGTTTTGGTTAAGCGCTAAGGTGTCAAAGTAACACTTGATCGCATCTTCCATATTGCCTTGGTCGCGATAGCATTCGCCGAGGTAATTGTGGGCATCAGCGTAGTTAGGAAACATTTTTATTGCTTGCTTAAAATGAGTGATTGCTTCGTCTAGCTTGCCCTTATCTCTAAGTGCGGTACCAAGGTTGAAATGACCTCTAGGGTCTTCGTGAATGCTCAGTGCTTTACGATAACTGACTACGGCCTCTTCAAGCCTTCCTTGTTTTTGCAATACGGTACCTAGATTGCCATGCGCCTCAAAGAAACCAGCTTGTAATGCGATGGCTTTGCGATAACTGGCTTCTGCTTCTTCATATCGATTGAGGTTGCTTAAGGTAATGCCTAAATTGAAATGTAAATCTGGCGTATTGGGTTGTATAGCTAGCGCTTTTGAGTAGCTGTCAGCGGCTTCACTAAACTTAGATAAGCCATCTTGAGAAATCCCTAATATTTGATAAAGAATAAAAGTGTTTGGGTAGCGAACAACTAATTTTTTAGCGGCTGCCTCTGCTTCTGCAAGTTTGCCAGCATTGAATAAGCTCAATACAGGCTGCATTTCAAGTTGGCTGGGTTGCGGAACAAATGATGAAGCAGGTTTTGCCATGATGTGAGTAATATCGCTTGTTTAATAGTTTGGGCTATTTTAGAGCAAAATTAACTAACTTACATCTGCGTTACTTTGCGTTTGTAATCTGCTCGCCATTTGGCGTAAGAATTTCATCGCGACTTTAGGTTCGTCTAAAAGTAAGGTTTCAATATTATCTGGATAAATAAGAATGACGTCGGCTTGTTCTGAGCTCACTACTGCGTCTGCAATAGCAGGTGTATTGGTGAGCATTGCCATTTCACCAAAGTATTCACCAGCCTCTATTGTGCGTAAGAGTTTGCCATTTTTCAGTAGTTGAATTTGGCCACTCACCAAGTAATGCAGGTTGCGAGTTAAATCACCTTGCTTAAAGATAAACTCACCTTGCCCATAGCTTCTACCATAACGCTGCATTAATTTTTCTAAGTAATTCGTTTGAGACTTGGATTGGGAATCGTGTTGATTGTCTGCGAACAAACCCTTTAATATCAGCACGTCTTTTTTACGCAAAGTAGCAATAAGCTCTGTGCCAAGTAAAAATACTGAAAAATTAAAATACAGCCAAGTAATCGAGATGAATAGATTTTTCATGCTGCCGAATACCGAGCCATAAGATTCATTAAGCGATAGGAATAAGGTAAACGCTGGTCGCATCAGCAACCAAAGCACTGCGGTGAACAGGGCGCCAATTAAAATATGTTTTAGGTTGAGTCGAACGGGAAAAAACACAAAGTAGAAAGCGGCAATCAGCAGCGTGGTTAATACCAGTGAGGTCAGTGCGGCAATAATATCGTATTGAAAGAACTGGTGATTTGCGCCCAAAAAGGTAATTACCTTTTCTAACATGAGGCCGGCAAAGGTAAACAAAAAGAACAGTACCAACATGCCGATGACGGCGATGATGTCTTTTAGCTTACGACGTATATAGGATGGCGCTTCAACTAATGTGGCAATTGTGTAAAAGCTGGTGCGCATGGCGCTTGCTAGCGGCGTTACTGTCCAAAGCAATACAAAAAGCCCTGCGGCACCCCATGCGGCCTTTTGTTGCGCGGTATTGTAGACTTCCACCATAATGGCGCTGCTGAACTTTGGAGCCAAGTTGCCTGTAATAATGGCTAGCTTGACCACCGCATAATCTGAGGTAAATACTAAGTGGCTGAGCAAAAAGAATAAAAGTAACACCAGCGGAATCAACGCAAACATTGCATAAAACGATAGAGAAGCCGATAAACCTAATACATTATGCCGACGAAAAGCACCAAACATTTCATGCAGGACAAACAGCGGTGTGCTGTAGCGCTGTCTGTCATAAGCCTCACGTGGCTTTTTGATGGCGCTTTGTAAGCTTAATTGTTGTTTGGTGTCAGCTTCTTCGTTCATCATTATTCAGTATCTATATATTGAATGATTTGAATTTTTCAGTCGCGGCCACTAAAGCCGAGGTGATGCCAGTCTCCATTGCTGAATGTCCGGCATCTTCAATCATATGAAAACTAGCGTGCGGCATAGCTTGGCTAAGCTCCCAAGCAGTAATTGGTGGGCACACCATATCATAACGCCCTTGAACGATAACTGTTGGAATATGCGTTAGCTTAGCTTTCGCTTCAGCTAGTAAATCTCGCTTACCAACAAAACAGTTATTCTGTATGTAATGTATTTGCACTCTAGCGCGCGCAAGTTCAACTTCCCCGTTGATCTCACTGCTTGGCGTAGGTGGTCTAGGCAGTAAACTCATAATGCTACTTTCAAATGTATTCCAGCGGATGGCTGCTGGAATGCTATTCTTTATATCATCTGAAAAAACAAGCTGCTCGTACGCTTCTATAGGGTTATGCCTTTTATTAGCGGGTAAGTAAGCGCATAAAGATTCCCAAGGCTCAGGAAAGAACGCCTGCACTTGCCCTAAAAACCAATTAAGCTCAGAAGGGCGACTTAAGAAAATGCCGCGTAGTATTAGCCCTGTTACTTTTTCTGTGTACTGTAAGGCATAAGCCAAAGCTAAGGTGCTGCCCCATGAGCCGCCGAACACTAACCACTTATCAATGCTCAGCGCTGCACGAATGGCATCAATATCGTTCACCAAGTCTTCCGTAGTGTTTTGCTCAATTTCACCTTGCGGTTTGCTTCTACCACAGCCTCGTTGGTCAATTAGAATGATGCGATAGTGTGCTGGGTCAAAAAAACGTCGTTGCGTAGGACTGCATCCGCTACCTGGGCCACCATGTAAAAAAACGACTGGACTGCCTTTTGGATTTCCGCAAACTTCATAATAGATTTCATGAAGATTTCCTGCTTTTAAAGTGAATTTCTCAAAATTATTGACTTCAGGATACAAATTGTAAGTTTTATTTTGCATGGCAGAAAATGCGCTTTCTAATTGATTTTAAATGACTTTTAATAAATTTTAACATTATCCAGCTTAACGCTAAACACTTATTTTAAAAAATGTAGAACTAATTGTAAGTAAATTGTAACTAATGTATTGCAATTCGTGTGTGACTAGAATATAGTGCTGTACGCACATGAGAATGTGATGACAAATAGTATCAATTAGTTGCTAGAAAATTTGAGATAACATCAAAAACTTCAACAAGTAAAAGAGATTATTTATAAACCCTTAGTAGTTCAACTTTGGAGATTAATATGCAAATCAACAAGATCAAATTAGCATTAGGTTTGGTTGCAGGTCTATCAGCGGCTTTGCCAATGGTAGCTTCAGCAGCAGCAGACCAAGAAGCAGCAATTAAAAACGCAAACAACTGGGCAGCGCCACGTGGCGACTACACAAACCAAGCACACAGTGCTTTGGCTCAAGTTAACAAAGGTAACGTTAAAAACCTTAAAGCAGCATGGACATTCGCTACTGGTGTAAACCGTGGTCACGAAGGTTCGCCAGTTGTTGTTGGTAACATGATGTATGTACATACAGCATTCCCAAACAACGTATACGCTCTTGACTTAAACGACAATCAAAAAATCGTATGGTCATATTTCCCAAAACAAGATCCATCAGTACAAGCTGTACTATGTTGCGATAACGTTTCACGTGGTTTAGGCTACGGCGACGGTAAAATCTATCTACAACAAAACGATGGTAACTTGGTTGCTTTAGACGCTAAAACTGGTGCTAAAGTATGGTCTACATTAGTAAATGACCCAAAAGTTGGTGCTACAAATACTAATGCTCCACACGTTATCAAAGATAAAGTGTTAACAGGTTGTTCAGGTGCTGAATTCGGCGTACGTTGCTTTATCGCTGCTTACAACTTAAAAGATGGTTCTTTAGCATGGAAAGCATATTCAACAGGTCCAGATTCAGAAGTGTTGATTGGTGCAGATTTCAATAAAGAAAACCCACAATACAGCGCATTGTCAGTTTACCAAGATGTAAACGGCGGTAACAAACAAGGCGGTTCATTCGCTGCATTACCAAATGACCAAATCAAAATTGGTGAAAAAGATCTTGGTACACGTACATGGTTAAAACCACAAGCAGTTAAAGATGGTTGGCAACATGGTGGTGGCTCTGTATGGGGCTGGTGGCCGTATGATGCACGTACAAACTTGGTTTACTACGGAACAGGTAACCCTTCAGTTTGGAACCCAGATGTACGTCCAGGCGATAACAAATGGTCTATGACTGTATTCGCACGTGACTTAGACACTGGCGTTGCAAAATGGGGCATGCAAATGACTCCACACGATGAGTGGGATTATGATGGTATTAACGAAGTAATCTTGTTCGACAAAGGTGGCAAAACATACGCATGGCACCATGACCGTAACGGTTTTGCTTACACTTGGAATGCTGCAAACGGTACATTAGTTGCTGCTGAAAAAGTACACCCATTCGTAAACTGGGCTTCTAGTGTTGATTTGAAAACAGGCGTGCCTAAAAAACTAGCTTCAGCTTCAACTCACCAAGACTACAATGCAAAAGGCGTTTGCCCAGCTGCATTGGGTACTAAAGATCAACAACCAGCTGCTTACTCACCAAAAACTGGTTTAATTTACTCTCCATTGAACCACGTATGTATGACATACGAGCCAGTTGAGTCTAAATATGTTGCTGGTCAACCATGGGTTGGTGCTACATTGACTATGTTTGCTGGTCCAGACGGTGTTATGGGTGGCTTCGGCGCTTATGATCCAATGACAAACAAAAAAGTTTGGTACAACAAAGAGAAATTCTCTGCTTGGGGTGGTGCTTTAACTACTGCTTCAAACTTGGTGTTCTACGGAACTCTTGATCGTTGGTTCAAGGCTGTTGATGCACAATCAGGTAAAGAACTTTGGAAATTCCAAGTTGGTTCTGGCGTGATTGGTAATGCATTCACATACGGCTTAAAAGGTAAACAATACGTTGGTACACTATCAGGTATCGGTGGCTGGGCTGGCGTTGCGATGAACCTTGGTATGACTAACCCAACAGACGCTTTAGGCGCTGCTGGTGGTTATGCTGAATTAACAAAATACAACGCTGCTCCTGGCGGCGGTGCATTAACAGTATTCAGCCTATAATTTATTCGTAAGATTAAATTGTAACTAAATACAAGTTAGTTCAAACGTAGTACTAAAAACACCCCGATTCGTCGGGGTGTTTTTTTATATCTAATACAAATAATCTGAATCAAAATCCGTGCATTTTATTAATATAAAACTGCTTATAAAGCAGCAAATTAGTTACAATATTGAGTTGTTTAAGATGCTAGTTCTGTAAGATATAAATGATAAGAACTTTTTTATCAGCCAAGCACTCTATACATTCAAGCGGTTGATAATAAGCCGCATATTTGAAAATTAAGGAATAAATAATGTTGAAGCATGTTAAGAAGCAATTGGGCTTGACGTTACTGTTAGCCATTACAGCGAATATTAGTTATGCAGCAGATCCTGATATCCCAACACTTAGTCCTGATGAAGGTCGTATTGGCGAAGTTAGACGTGTTGTAGATGAATCTGAATTTAAAGTATGTGCAGATCCAGAAAATATGCCATATTCAGATGTTAAAAAACAAGGATTTGAAGATAAAATTGCTGAAGTGTTAGCCAATGATTTAGGTAAAAAGCTAACTTATACATATGCATATAGTCGCCAAGGTTTCTTCAGAAATACATTAGGTGCTAACCGTTGCGATGTAGTTATTGGCACTACTTCAGACAGTGACATGATGAGAACATCTAAGCCTTACTATCGTTCAGGCCACGTGTTTGTTTGGCGTAAAGATAGCAATTTCAATATTACTGATTGGACATCACCAGATTTACGTAAAGGCTTTATTGGCGTGATTGATCATAGTCCAGCCACCATTCCAATGGATGCAAATGGTTTAATAGGTAATGCTCGCCCATATCGTATGCAGCGCGATTTAAATTTGCCAGCTAGTTTTATGATTGATGATTTAGCTAAGGGTGATATTGATATTGCTATTGCTTGGGGTCCTATAGGTGGCTATTATGCTAAGCAATCAAAAGTGCCTATGGTAGTTGCACCGATTCCTGAGTATGAAACACAAAATGCTAAAGGTAAAGAGTACTGGAATATTTCAGTTGGAGTTCGTAAAAAAGATAAAGATCGCATGGAAATGATTCAAGGTGCTTTAGATAGAAACCAAGACAAAATCATGAAGATTTTAGATGACTACGGAATTCCACATGTGCCAGTAGTTGAAGGTGATAGTTTGATGGGCTCATATAAAAAGTATGGCGCCAATGCAAAAAAAGTAGAAGGTAATTAAGAGTTAAAGTAAAGTGATGAGTTGCTTGGTTTAAAGTGTGAGCCAAGCAATTTTTATGTGTTAGATTGTATAAGTGCAACAACACGTTTGTGAGTACTAGTAGAGATTTTTATTCAATCAGGGAGATAGCATGTTAGGTTTTAAATCAATTAAGGCGGCGTTACTAATTTCAATGCTTGGTTTTGTAGGCTTAACAGCTACTACACAAGCTAGCGCAGCTTGTAATTTAGTTTCAACAAAAGATAGTTCACCATTAACAGTTAAAGCAACAGATACAGATACACCAGAAGCTAAAGAGTTTTTAGCAACTTGCGTGAACCCATATACAAAAAAATTCGCAGCAGATGCTGAAGCCGCTAAAGCGGGCAGAAAAGTAATGACATTTAACGGATGCACTGGCTGTCATGGCGGTAATTTAGGTGGTCTAATGGCACCTTCACTTGTTAAAAATGGTGGTACAGGCGCTTTTGATACAAAATGGGTTTATGCCAAAGACTCAACTGACAAAGGTATGTTTGAAACTATTTCTGCAGGTACTCCTGGCGTTTCAGGTGGTTTGATGCCTGTATGGCATGCTCAGCAGGCGGAGCATGTTGGCGATGGCTTAACTACAGATGAAATATTAAAGGCGGTTGGTTATATTCGCACAGTGTATAAAGGTGATGGCGAAAAAGATTGGTTGAAATAATTTAACCAATTTGAGTATCCAGTCAGAAATTAGACTGGCGTAAAATAAGTAGGCGGCTATTGTATAATTGCAATAGCCGCTTTTACATAACTAAAGCAGTGGCAACACTAATTACCAACTTATTATTTGAAACTGCAATGTCAACCAATTAAATAATAAGTACGTTAGATGAAAACACGTTCAGTAATGCGTTTGCAAAAATGATCGTAGCAAAATACATTACAATAAGGAGATGATATGTTAGGTTTTAAATCAATTAAAGCTGCTTTATTAATTTCAATGCTTGGCTTTGTGGGTTTAACTGCAACTACACAAGCAAGTGCAGCTTGCAACTTAGTTTCAACAAAAGATGGTACACCTCTAGCAGTTAAAGCTTTAGATACTGATACACCAGAAGCGAAATCGTTTTTAGAAACTTGCATTAATCCATATACAAAAGCTTACGCAGCTGATCCATCGTTGATTAAAGCAGGTGGTAAAAAGCTGTTTGGTTATAACGGTTGCTCAGGTTGCCATGGTGGTAAATTAGAAGGTGTTATGGCTCCTGCTTTAAATAAGCAAGGCGGTCAAGGTGCTTATGATACAAAGTGGGTTTATGCTAAAAACTCTACAGACAAAGGTATGTTTGAAACTATTTCAGCTGGTACTCCAGGCATTTCAGGCGGTTTAATGCCTGTTTGGCACGTACAACAGCCAGATAAAGTTGGCGATGGCCTATCAACAGACGAGATTTTGAAAATTATTGGCTATATTCGTTCAGAGTACAAAGGCGATGGCGATAAAGATTGGTTAAAATAACTCATTAAAATTAATGAGTTGGTAGTCTAATGGCTATGAAAATGTAGAGCTGTAATAACTTAAACGGCTGCTGTATAATTACAGCAGCCGTTTTTTATACTTCAGACTAGACTAGTCATAGGTGATAAAGCCATGGTGGAGATGATCGTTTAAAATTAAAACTGTTAGTATTAGGGCTTAGAAGGCAGAGCTCATAATTTAGAATCGGGAGATTAGAAATGGGTAAAAGTAAGTTTAGTTTAGTATTGATTTTAATGTTGATGGCATTAAGTGCTTGTGACAAGAACGCAGCAACTGGTGCTGGTACCGCTGCTCCAGCTGATGCAGGAGGCCCTGCGATTAGTTTTGTTGATACACAAGAAGGTAAGCCTTTAGTGATTGATGCAAAATTGTTTGACACTCCAGCAGCAAAAGAATTTTTAACGACAGGTAAAAACCCATACATTGGTAATGCTGATGCAATCGCTAAAGGTAAAAAAGTTTTTGGTCTTTACTCATGTACACAATGCCATGGTCCAGAAGCAAAAGGTCAAGTTGGTCCCGGTTTAGTCGGCCCTACTTTCCGTTATCCTAAAGATGCCACTAATAAAGGTATGTTTGAAACAATCTGGCACGGTACGAATGGTGGTATGGGAGCAAAAGGTCTTGGTTTAATGGATCCAACTGATCCTAAAAACGGTATTACTCCTGATGAGCTTCTAAAAGTTCAAGCTTGGATTCGCAGTATGGGTACTGGTTTGACAGGTAACGAGTAATTATTTGAGTGTTTTAATGACGCGCTTGCTGTTGCCCAGCAGGCGCGTTTTTATTTGAAGCTTTTGATATTAAGTGTTGATTGGAATGACTATGGATAATAAAAATCAAAATAGTTTGCATCATGTTGTCATTGTTGGCGGTGGTGCGGGTGGTCTAGAATTGGCAACAAAACTTGGCGATTCTCTTGGCCGCAAAGGTAAGGCCATGATTACACTTATCGATAAGACAAAAACCCATGTTTGGAAGCCGTTGTTGCATGAAATTGCAGCTGGCAGTATGGATCCAGATAAGCATGAGTTAAATTATCTTGCCCAGGCGCATTGGCATCATTTCAAATTCCGTCTAGGTAGCATGGATAATCTCGATAGAGCTAAGCGTGAAATATCTATTTCTCCTTATTTTGATGAGGATGGCGAAGAAGTAATCCCACGCCGTACAGTACAGTATGACACTTTGATTATTGCCGTTGGCAGCACAACGAATGATTTCGGCGTTAAAGGTGCGAGCGAATATTCAATAGCCTTAGACACCCAAGACCAAGCGGAAAAATTTCATAGACGCTTACACAATGCCCTTGTACGCGCGCAAACACAGCAAGCTCCAGTACATGCAGGTCAGTTAGAGGTCGTTATTGTCGGCGCGGGTGCAACAGGCGTGGAGCTGTCGGCGGAGTTGCATAATACGACTCGTGAACTTGCAGCTTATGGACTAGACAAGATTGATCCAGATCGCGATATCCAGATCTCATTGATTGAGGCTAATTCGCGTGTATTACCTGCGCTTCCACCTAAGCTATCTAACTCCGTGGAGTTGGAGTTGAGCAAGCTACGTGTGCATCTTTACAAAGGTGAGCGCGTGACAGAGGTAACAGATAAAGGCGTTCACACCCATAGTGGTCGCTTTATTCCATCCGTGCTAGTCGTCTGGGCAGCAGGTATTAAAGCGCCAGACTTTTTACATGAAATAGATGGGTTAGAGACTAACCGTATCAACCAAATTGTGGTGAATCGAACATTGCAAACGACTTTAGATGCAAATGTTTTTGCATTTGGTGATTGTGCTGCCTGCCCTTGGTTTGGTCAAGCTGGTGAGAGCGTCCCACCACGTGCACAAGCGGCACACCAGCAAGCATCAATGTTGATTAAATCAGTAAAGTGTCGTGTAGCCGGTAAAGATGAGCTGCCCGAATTTACCTATCGAGATTACGGTTCTTTAGTCAATCTAGGCAGCTACACAACAGTTGGCAATTTGATGGGCTCACTGTCAGGCAGCAGTTTATTTATTGAAGGCTTGTTCGCTAGATTGATGTATCAGTCACTCTATAAAATGCATTTGATGGCTTTGCATGGCTTTTGGAGCATGGCGTTGCAAACGCTTGCCCGTACTATAACCAGACGGTCTGAATCACAAGTGAAGCTTCACTAAGTACTTCTCACTAAATACTAGTCAATAAAAAAGGTCGCTTAGCGACCTTTTTTATTGACTAAAGATTTGTTTGGAGTGGATAAGCTAGCAATTTGTTTTGGTATGTTTTAAGTACAGTTTATATATAACAGCCATACTAATGCTTACAAATGCACCAAATATTATAATGATAATGTCTATAGATAAATTTTCATGCACCATCAAAGTGTAGATGCCTAGCAGTACGAGAATGCCAATATTTTCATTGAAGTTTTGCACGGCAATGGAATGCCCTGCGCCAAGTAAAGTATGCCCTCTGTGCTGGAGTAGAGAGTTTAGCGGTACTAAGAAGTAACCCGCCAGAACCCCAATACAAAACAACACAACGGCGGCAACTTCGGGTGATTCAACTAGTATCATGCCCATGACTAAAATACCCATGAGTATGCCTGCGGGTAAAACTTTGACTGCATTTTCTAACTTAACAAACATTGAGGCGCCAACTGACCCGATGGCAATACCAACAGCTAATATGGCGATAAGCTTGGTTGCAGATTGTTCATCTAAGCCCAGTTTTAGCCCCGCCCAGCGTAGTACCACAAATTGTAGCGTAGCACCTGCGCCCCAAAATAAAGTAGTCACAGCCAACGATACCTGACCTTGTGGGTCTCGCCATAAGGTAGTAAAGGCATGCCAAAAATCTTTTAGTAGGGAGATTAAATCACGTTTAGGCATTTTATGGTCGATAGGTACTTTCGGAATGTAATAGTTGAAGCCTGCTGCCAGTAAGTAAATTAAGGTAATAATGGCGATGCCAAAATACGGATCATGAGCTGAAATACTAGAGCCAAATACTGGTCCTAAAATAATCGCGGTAACTGTTGTACCTTCCATCCAGGCATTTGCTTTAATAAGCTGAAAGTGAGGTAACATTTCTGTCAATATGCCGTATTTGGCAGGTGAATAAGCCGCAGCACCAATGCCTACAATGGCGTATACATACAAGGGCGGTAAGCCGAATAAAGCCAGTGAGCACCCTAAGAATTTGATGCCATTACTTAGAAACATGACCTTGCCCTTAGGCAGGGCATCAGCAAATGGGCCTACAAAAGGTGCTAATACTATATACGCAATTACAAAGAATTCGCGCAATAAAGGTTCGTGCCATTCAGGTGCATTGAGCTTGGAGAGTAAAGCGATAGAGGCGAAAAGCAATGCGTTATCTGCCACGGCAGATAAGAATTGAGCAATTAATAGGGTATAAAAACCTTTGGTCATTTCATTTCTAAATCAATATTGACTTTTCCGACTCCACCATGCTGTGCTTCACATTGAGGTACTACAGCGCAATTATGGGGGAGTCTTTGAGTCATTATTGATTTATCAATAGAACTATAAAACTTCGGATGCAAAATCGGCTAGACGAGAGCGCTCACCACGTTGCAGTGTAATGTGCCCGTTGTGGCTCCAACCCTTAAATCTATCAACCACATAGGTCAGACCTGAACTACCTTCTGTTAAGTATGGCGTATCAATTTGCGCGATATTGCCTAGGCAAACCACTTTAGTCCCAGGGCCTGCACGTGTAATTAGCGTTTTCATTTGTTTAGGCGTTAAGTTTTGCGCTTCATCGATGATTAAGAATTTATTCAAAAAGGTGCGTCCGCGCATGAAATTGAGTGATTTCACTTTGATGCGGCTGCGAATTAAATCTTGCGTTGCTGCACGACCCCATTCACCTGCATCTTCATCACTTTTATTTAGCACCTCTAAGTTATCATCTAATGCACCCATCCAAGGACCCATTTTTTCTTCTTCAGTACCTGGTAGAAAGCCGATATCTTCGCCAACCGAAACCGTGACACGCGTCATAATGATTTCAGAGTAGATTTTTTTATCAAGTACTTGTGTGAGTGCAGACGCCAATGTGAGCAACGTTTTACCCGTACCTGCTTGACCTAATAAGCTGACGAAATCTACTTCTGGGTCCATCAATAAATTGAGTGCAAAATTTTGCTCACGGTTGCGTGCATTAATGCCCCAAACATTGTGTTTAGGTTGCATATGGTCTTTTACTACTTCTAATACTGAGCTGTTGCCATCTACACTGCGCACCAAAGCATGGAATGGTTTTTCATACTCATAATAAACAAACTCATTCACGAGAAATGACTTACATAATGGTCCGCTAATGCGATAGAACATACGACCAGCTTCTTGCCATGATTCCATTGCTTTGCTGTGATTTTCCCAAAAGTCAGCGGGTAACTCCTTCATGCCGCTATATAAAAGGTCGCTATCCTCAAGCACTTTGTCATTAAAGTAGTCTTCAGCAGGCATACCCATTGCACGGGCTTTAATGCGGATGTTGATGTCTTTACTGACTAGAATAACTTGGCGGCTTGGCTGGCTTTTTTGTAATTCAAGCACGACTGCTAGAATTTGATTGTCAGCTTTTAGACCTGCAAGCCCAGGTAGTTCCGTGGTGACTTGTAGCGTTTGAACAAATAAGCGCCCTGTTAGATGGCGATTGCCATTCACATTCAGTGGACAGCCAAGTTCAAGGTTGGTTAAGTCTGTGCCTACAATTTCCTCTAAATTACGACTTGCCTGACGGGCGTTACGAGCAACTTCGGTGAGTCCTTTTTTATTGTTATCGAGCTCTTCCAAGGTCACCATCGGCAGAAAAATGTCATGTTCTTCAAAGCGAAACAAGCTAGAAGGATCATGTATCAATACGTTGGTATCAAGTACAAAAAGCTTGGTAGCATTTAGCGATTTTTTTGCCATTACATTCTTTCTAATTGTGAGAGTTAAATGAATTGATAAGTGTTAATAGCTAAGTTGGTTTAAATTGTTTTAATGAAATTAAGAACTTCTGCGGCATGACCATCCACCTTAACGCCGCGCCACTCTTTGATAAGAGTACCATTTTTATCGATAACAAAAGTGCTGCGCTCAACACCACGGACTTGTTTGCCATACATATTCTTCATTTTCATCACACCAAATAATGAACAAGCAAGTTCTTCGGTATCTGCAAGTAGCTCAAAAGGAAAGCTGAATTTAGCTTTAAAGTTCTCATGCGATTTTAAGCTATCTCTAGAGATGCCAAAAATCTCAGTATTCAGATTCTGAAAGTCCGCATAAGCCTCTTTAAATTGAACGCCTTGAGTGGTGCAGCCTGGTGTCGAATCTTTAGGGTAAAAGTAGATGATTAGATTCTTACCAATGAATTGGGATAACTGAAAAGTCACACCGCTAGTAGCGGGTAACTGAAAATCTGGAACTGCTTTGTCGAGTGTTAGTGTGTCGGTCATATTGTCTACCTCCATTGTTGATAAAAAGCCTGAAATAGGCAATAGGATATGTAAATAATTATCAATATTTAGCAATGAATTGATGATTAAATTTGATGGATTTTAGGTTTTAAGTAATGAGATTTGAATAAGGGTTTTAATTTACTGATAAGTTCAAAGTTTTAGGTAGTAGAATCGTAATAGCTGTACCGCCTTCATGGCGCGCTTCAAATTTCAATTCACCAGCTAGCGCATCGCATACTTTAAACGCGAATGGGATGCCTATGCCCGTACCAAATCTTTTGGTGGTGGGCGCACTCATGGCGCTGGGGTCTGGTGTAAATGGCATGCCGCAGCCTTGATCAAGCAGTGTAAGTGTATATTTTGTTGGGGCTACTTTTAGACTAATTTCAATTGTACTGTTTTTGCTTGAAGCATCAATTGCATTTAATATTAAGTTATAAACTACTTGTTCTAGCAAATGCTGGTCTGTGTATATAGTTGTTGCTTTAGGCCAGTTTGGCAGAATAAACTGAATTGATTTCTCTCTTATTTTTTGTTGTAGCGGCGCTAACGCACCATTCACGATTTCTTTCAGGCTGGTATTTTCTGGTTGAGGTTTTAGCGGCAATAAATAAGCCAACAATGCGCCCGTCCAGCGTTCTAGCCTATCTACAGTATCAATAATGCCGCGTAGTGATAAACGCGTTTCTGTGTCATGCTCTGGATCATCCATTACCTGAGCGGTGGCACGTATGCTCGCTAACGGGTTTCGAATGTTATGCGCCAACATAGGCACCAGTAAGCCTTGCGCTGCTTGCTTTTCGGTACGCACTAATGTTTCTTGGCTAATCGCTAATTTATCAGCCATATCATTAATGGCGTTAGATACAGCAGCTAATTCGACAATGCCTACTTCTGGTGCTTTGTGAGTAAGATTGCCTGCGCTAATCTCAGAGGTGGCTTTTAGTACATCATTTAGAGGTTTTACGATGGCACGCTTGAGGAATATCCGCGAAAATAAGAGGAGTAAAACTGCAAGAACTAAAGGAATAATCAACAAGATTACAGATGTGCGCTTGCTGGATTTAAGCTGGTTATCTAGTTCAATTTGTTTTTGGTTGAGTAGTTTTTCAGTGCGCGCGAGTATTTCCTCATAGCGCTTAAATAAGCCAGTTTCAATTTCGGTATTTAATGCGTGTTTTACTGTATCGCTATTGGTTGCTTGATACTGGTCAAATAGCGCTGGCGTTTCAACAACAAACTTTTTGTAATTCTCGTGCAAATCATTGATAGCTGCTTTTTCAGCTTCACTCACTGTGATTCTTTTTAATTGTACAAAATGCGCCTCAACGGTAACGGTGAAATTGTCATACTCGGCACGTGCCCCTGAGTCATCTAAAAAATAGGCGTCAAATAACTCTTTCATTTGACGATATAAATCCCCACGTGTTTGTTGTACCTCAGTGACAAGCAAGCTTATTCGGCTTGCCTCTTGGCTGGATTTTTCCCATAAATGAATGCCAATGGCGCCAGCAGTAGCCGCCAAGATAATGAGTAAGATGAATGCAATTTCATGGAGTAGCAGTAAATCTTTTAGGGATTTGTTTTTTTTTGTCATACTAACAAGTTAATTGTGATGAGCCGTGAAGAACTACTGCTCTTCAAGCTTAAATGGAATAGGCACTTTGATACTGAAATTACTACCGCGTAATGCTTCTGGTGGCGCTGGGAATGGTGCAGATTTTTCAACCATCTCTAAAGCTTGCTTATCTAAACTTTCAAATCCGCTTGATTGAATGATTTTTTTTGATTTAAGTTTACCATTGCCATCTAGTTGCAACTCGACAACAGCCTCACCTTGCCAGCCGCGCATTTGAGCAATGCGAGGATATTGTTTATGTTTACCAATTGCACCCCAGAGAGTATTGCCATATCTGCCGCGAGCATCATCTATATCCTCTTGACTCGGTGAATTAGGTTTAGGTGGCTCTGGTGTCGCTACAGGTGCAGGTGGCATTGGTGATGGAGTTGCTTCGACCTTAGGTGCAACTGCAATGACTTCTGTTTGATGGGTCACAGCTGCGGGAGGTGGGGCAATAGGCGTAGGTTCGTTCTTTACCACAGTTGCTGTTGGTAGTGGCTTGGTGATGGGTTTAATCTCAGGCTTGGGTTCTATTTTAGGTTTAATCGGCTCAGGTTCGGCCTTAACTGGCTCAGGTACAACAACTGGAGGTGGTTCTGGTTTTTTGCTTAATTCAACGATTAGCAAAGTTGGTTTTTTAACAGCCTCGAATTTAACATTAGGAACAATAAACGCTAACAAAATATGCAATAAGATCGAGCAGATAACAGCCCACATCAGCGTGTTGCTGTTAGCATTGATTGCACCAGATTGACTGCTATTGGAATGATTGACGGCGATGTTCAGAGGCACAAATATTCCAAATAAGTGAGTAAAAATTACTAAATAAATCGTTAATTAATTTCAAATCAACTGAAAATTATACAACATGCTGGTCATAAATTTAGTAAGCAACTCTAAACCAAGCCATCTAGCACTTGCACTTGTACTAGAGAGCCTGCATCTAAGTTGCCGATTGTTTCATCGAGAACAATAAAACAATTAGCTAATGACATTGAGCTTAATATCGCCGAGCCTTGTGCGCCGGTAGGTTTGACTTTCCATGTGCCATCGTCATCCGCAAATAAAACACCGCGCTGAAATTCCGTGCGCCCCGTTTGTTTTTTGATATTTTCGGTACATACAACATTAAACGTAGGTAAAGGTGCTGGGTTGGTTTGTCCCATTAATACCAGCATGGCTTCACGGACGAATTGATAGAACGTCACCATTACTGCCACGGGGTTGCCAGGTAGACCGAAATAATGCGCAAGCTTATCTTGGCTTCCTTGGATTTTGCCATAAGCTAGAGGGCGGCCAGGTTTCATGGCGACTTTCCAGAACATCACTTGGCCATGCTTGGCTAGTAACTGCTTCATATAGTCAGCCTCGCCGACTGATACGCCGCCGCTGGTAATAACTACATCTGCTTGTTTTGCAGCGCTGAGTAAGGTTTTTTCAAGCAACTCAGGGTCGTCGGCAATTGCGCCCATGTCTATGATTTCTACGCCAAGACGTTTTAGCATGCCGTAAAGTGTGTATCGGTTACTGTCGTATACTTGGCCTTCTTGCAAAGGCTTGCCAATACTGGCTAATTCATCGCCTGTAGAGAAGAAAGCCACTTTGAGTTGACGATACACATTTACTTCGCCAATACCAAGTGAAGCGATTAACCCTAAATCAGCCGCACGCATCATATGGCCTGCAGGCAATACTGTTTTGCCTAATTGCAAATCCTCGCCTGTATAGCGTACATTTGCTTTAGGTTTTGGCGCTTCAGTAAAGCGAATCAAGTCACCTTCAACTTTTACTCGCTCTTGCATAATGACCGTATCTGTGCCCTTGGGCATCATGCCCCCCGTCATAATGCGTACACATTCCCCAGATTGAATGCCGCCGACAAAGGCTTTACCTGCAAAAGCTGACCCTATTACTTTTAATTCGGTAGACTTGCCGATGTCTGCTGCGTTAAACGCGTAGCCATCCATCGCCGAGTTATCGTAATTGGGTACGTTAGCTGGCGACAATATATCTGTCGCCAATACGCGACCTAAACTCTCTCGAATCGGTAAAACTTCTGTTTCAATAACAGGACTTAAAAACTGCTTGATGAATTGTCGTGCTTTAGTTACAGGCATGGAGTTTGGATCGTAGTCGTCCATGCAGCTAGGGTTGGAAATGATTTCAGATAAATCTAATGAAGTTATTTCTGGTGTTGTCATGATTTCAGTTTTGTATTATTGAGTTGTAGTTAAAGTGAGTCATCTTTTAAGTAAAGGCTTATTACTTTCGTCATTCTGAGTGCAACGAAGAATCCATAATAATGTGCCTTAACAACTGGATTCTTCGTTGCACTCAGAATGACGGGTAAGATTTAAGCATTGTTGAGCGTTTCTTCCAATGCTGCTAAATCTTCACGCGTATTTAAATTCGTAAATGCTTCGCTGCAGTCATTAAAATCGACTTCAATATATTGCTGACTTTTTTGCCAAGCGCTCACACGGCGCTCACCTTGCTGTAAATAAGCGGTGAGAGATGGCAATACAGTTTTTTTACACAAACAGAATACAGGGTGAGTGCTATCTTCACTAGTTGCTACGGCAATCTCTGCATTGTGTTCAACTAGCGCAGCCATCAGACGTTGGGCTAAGTCAAGTGGCAGTAATGGAGAGTCGCAAGGCACGGTAAGTACATAATCATGCTTAGCATGTTGCAAGCCCAAGCTAAATCCAGCTAACGGACCTAAAAAGTCTTCCACTTCATCTTGTAACACGGGGTAGCCCATAGCTTGGTACTGGGCAAGCTCTCGATTGGCATTGATAAGTATTTCATCAGCTTGCGGTGTTAAGCGTTCAATGACGTGTTGAATAAGTGGCTTGTTTTGTAAAAGTACTAAGCCTTTATCCACGCCGTTCATGCGAGTGGCACGGCCGCCTGAGAGGATAATTGCTGAAATGGGCATGAGTAAATTGTTTAAAAATATGGCGTGTGTAAGTAAAGCTAACCACCTGTATGCGACATAAACCGAATCACCGCAGGTTCTGCGCGGCGTAAATCAAAGTCATGTCCTTTAGGTTTGATTGCCATACTGGCCAGAATGGCATCAATGATCGCTTGGTCATCATTTGGGTTTGCCCGTAATAGTGGCATTAAGTCAACTTTATCTTCTTGTCCTAAACATAAGTAAAGTTCGCCTTTGCAGGTAATGCGAACGCGGTTGCAGCTTTCGCAAAAGTTATGGCTGTGCGGTGAAATAAAGCCAATCTTGGTGTTGGTATTCGCTACTCGCCAGTAGCGAGCCGGGCCACCAGTTGTTTCGGTGCTGGCGATGAGTGGGTACTCACTTTGGAGTATTTTAAGAGTATCTTCATTGCTGCAGAATGTTGATTCTCTTGTGTGGTCTACTTCGCCTAAAGGCATCTCTTCAATGAACGAAATATCGATCGCTTCGTCGATAGCGAATTTAACTAATGATAAAGCTTCGTCGTCGTTCACGCCGCGCATGAGCACGGTGTTTAGTTTGATGTTTTCAAAGCCAGCTTGTTTGGCGGCTTGTATGCCACGCAATACTTTATCCAGTTCGCCAGTACGTGTAATTTTCTTAAAGCGTTCAGCGTTAAGGCTATCGACGCTAATATTAATGCGTTTCACTCCTGCGTTTTTTAAATCTTGGGCTTGCTTCTCTAGCTGGCTTCCGTTGGTAGTGAGTACTAACTCATCAAGACCTTCGAGCTTGCCGACTTCTTCAAAAAGCCATAATGCATTTTTACGAACCAAAGGCTCGCCACCAGTAATACGTACTTTGCTAACACCTAGTTCGACAAAAATTTTAACTAGCCGCGCGCATTCTTCAAGGCTTAATACTTCATCGCGAGGTAAAAATGTCATATCTTCTGACATGCAATACACGCAACGGAAGTCGCAGCGATCTGTAATGGATAGGCGAATGTAATCTACCGTACGACCAAATTGGTCTATCAGTTTTTGCTGCGGTACTTGAGTAAGCATTTTTGAAGAATTAAGCACTTTTTTAGCCATTGCTTGTCGAATTGGTAACGATTTAACAAGTGTATTATACTAATGCGTATATGAATATAATGTTAGATGTTTTGGAGAGAATAAGTTGCAAGATTTAGAAACAAAACAAAATTTAGATGTCAGATTAGAGGCTTTGATCAGCGAGCATCAGGACATGCCGGGTGCGTTAATGCCATTGCTGCACGCCATTCAGGATAACATTGGCTATGTGCCAGAATCTTCTTATTCTCAGATTGGTAAGGCTCTGAGTTTATCCGTGGCTGAGGTGCATGGTGTGGTGACTTTTTATCATCATTTCCGTACGCACAAACCAGGTCGCCATGTGATGCAGATTTGCCGTGCCGAATCTTGTCAATCTATGGGTTCCGAAGCATTGGAGGCGCATGCTAAAAAGTGCTTGAATGTGGATTATCACCAAACGACTTCTGATGATGCAATTACGCTGGAAGCCGTCTATTGTTTGGGAAATTGCGCGCTTTCGCCAGCTGTGATGATGGATGAAGAGGTTTATGGACGTGTTTCTGCTGAAGATTTGGATGCATTGATTGCAGAGGCAAGGGCTTAATGATGGCAACTAAAATATATATTCCCCGCGATTCTAGCGCGCTTTCAATGGGTGCTGAAAAAGTCGCTGTTGCGATTGCTCTGGAAGCGAAAAAGCGCGGTTTAGACATCACAATTATCCGTAATGGCTCTCGTGGTCTTTACTGGCTTGAAACAATGGTTGAAGTGGCAACAGAGCAAGGCCGTGTTGCTTATGGTCCCGTTAAAGCTAAAGATGTCCCGTCATTATTTGACGCGGATTTTCTGAATGCTAAGAATCACCCTTTGAGTTTAGGTTTAACCGAAGAAATAGACTGGTTGAAAAAACAACAGCGCTTAACATTTGCGCGTGTTGGTATTACGGACCCAGTTTCTTTAGATGATTATATTGCCCACGATGGCTATAAAGGCCTCAAAAAAGCACTGACATTATCAGGCGCTGAGATTGTTAAAGCGGTCACAGACTCAGGTCTGCGTGGTCGTGGTGGTGCGGCTTTCCCGACTGGTATTAAATGGAATACCGTATTGGGCTGTCAGGCTGACCAAAAATACATTGTATGTAATGCGGATGAAGGTGACTCTGGTACGTTCTCAGACCGCATGATTATGGAAGATGATCCGTTTGTGCTGATTGAAGGCATGACGATTGCAGGTGTTGCAGTAGGTGCGACACAAGGTTATATTTACTTGCGTAGTGAGTACCCACATGCGCTTAAAGCTTTGAACGAAGCCATTGCTAATGCAGAAGCGGCAGGCTATTTGGGCGATAAAATTTGTGGCTCAACACACACCTTTAACTTAGAGGTTCGTCGCGCAGCTGGTGCTTATGTGTGTGGTGAAGAAACTTCACTACTCGAAAGCTTAGAAGGTAAGCGTGGTCTAGTAAGATTTAAACCACCACTACCAGCGATTGAGGGCTTATTCGGCAAACCTACCGTTGTGAATAATGTAATTTCACTTGCGACAGTGCCAATTATTTTAGATAAAGGCGCGCAATATTATGCAGATTACGGCATGGGTCGCTCACGCGGCACTTTGCCTATTCAGTTGGCCGGTAATTTAAAACATGGTGGTCTAGTCGAACTTGCGTTTGGTATTACCTTGCGTGAGCTGCTTTACGATTACGGCGGTGGTTCAGCGACAGGCAAGCCGATTCGCGCAGTGCAAGTTGGTGGGCCATTAGGCGCGTTCTTGCCAGAAAGCCAATTCGATACGCCTTTAGATTATGAAGCGTTTAGCAATATTTGGGCAGTTGTAGGCCACGGCGGTATTGTCGCGTTTGATGATACGGTTGATATGGCGAAAATGGCACGTTATGCATTTGAATTCTGCGCGATTGAGTCATGCGGAAAATGCACGCCATGTCGTATAGGTTCTACCCGTGGTGTTGAGGTGATTGATAAAATCATCGCGGGCAAAGATACTGCGAAAAACATTAAGTTGGTGCGCGATTTAAGCGACACTATGTTGAATGGTTCGCTGTGCGCATTGGGTGGCATGACGCCATATCCAGTGTTAAGCGCGATGAATCATTTCCCTGAAGATTTCGGAATAGCTAAGTAGGTCAGGCTTTGGCCTGATATGTCGGGTTAAAACCCGATCTACAAAATAGTAGGAGCATTAAAATGGACGACATTAAATACAGCAACACGCATCATCAACATGAGCACAGCCGCACTAATTATGATGATCAATTAGATTATGGTACGCCTGCGAGCGATTCAGACGTTCAAGTCACGTTGATGATTGATGATAGGGAAATCACCGTGCCAGAAGGTACGTCTATTATGCGTGCCTCAATTATGGCGGGCATTAACGTGCCTAAACTATGTGCTACAGATAGCTTAGAGCCTTTTGGTTCATGCCGTTTGTGTGTGGTGGAAATTGAAGGTCGTCGTGGCTATCCAGCTTCATGTACAACGCCTGTGGCTGAAGGCTTAAAAGTACATACGCAAACGCCTAAGCTTGCCGATATTCGTCGCGGTACGATGGAGCTTTACATTTCAGACCATCCATTAGATTGCTTAACCTGTGCAACCAATGGCGATTGTGAACTGCAAGACATGGCTGGCGCAGTAGGTTTGCGTGAAGTGCGTTATGGCTATGAAGGTGAAAATCACCTGAAAGCAGAAAAAGATGAAAGCAACCCATATTTCACTTTTGATCCAAGCAAATGTATCGTCTGTTCACGTTGTGTGCGTGCTTGCGAAGAAACGCAAGGCACGTTTGCACTCACTATCTCAGGTCGTGGCTTTGAATCAAAAGTAGCCGCTGGTGTAACCGATTTTATGAACTCAGAATGTGTGTCTTGTGGTGCTTGTGTACAAGCTTGCCCAACGGCAACATTGATTGAAAAAACCGTGATTGAGCATGGTGTGCCTGAGCACAGCGTTACAACTACCTGTGCTTATTGTGGTGTTGGTTGTTCATTTGACGCTGAAATGAAAGGCGAAGAAGTCGTTCGCATGGTACCGAATAAAAATGGTGGCGCAAACCACGGCCATTCATGCGTAAAAGGGCGTTTTGCATGGGGTTACGCAACACATAAAGACCGCATTACTACGCCAATGATACGTAAGAGCATTCATGATGAATGGCAGCAAGTAAGCTGGGATGAAGCATTTAGCTATGCCGCCAGTGAAATTACCCGTATTCAAGCCAAATATGGCAAAGCTTCTGTAGGCGGTATTACATCTTCACGCTGCACCAATGAAGAAGTTTATGTCGTACAAAAACTAGTACGTGCGGTATTTGGTGTAAACAACGTGGATACTTGCGCACGTGTTTGTCATAGCCCGACAGGCTATGGCCTAAAACAAACAATAGGTGAGTCAGCTGGTACTCAAACCTTTGACTCTGTGATGAAGTCCGATGTGATTTTTGTGATTGGTGCAAACCCAACAGATGGTCACCCAGTGTTTGCTTCACAAATGAAACGTCGCTTACGCGAAGGCGCAAAACTGATTATTGCCGATCCACGTGCGATTGATTTGGTGGATTCTCCACACGTTAAAGCAGACTATCACCTTAAATTACAACCAGGTACTAACGTGGCATTAATCTCTGCTATTGCCCACGTCATTGTGACTGAAGGCTTGGTAAATGAAGGGTTTGTAAAAGAACGTTGCGAGTGGGATTCATTTGTAGAATGGCGTGATTTCGTTGCGCTCCCACAAAACTCACCTGAAGTATTAGGTTTGGCAATGGGCGTTCCAGCTGAAGAGTTACGCGCAGCGGCAAGACTATATGCCACTGGTGGCAACGCTGCGATTTATTATGGTTTAGGCGTTACCGAGCACAGCCAAGGTTCTACCATGGTGATGGGTATTGCGAACTTAGCCATGGCAACTGCTAACATTGGCCGTGAAGGCGTGGGTGTTAATCCACTACGCGGTCAAAATAACGTGCAAGGTTCATGTGACATGGGTTCTATGCCACATGAGTACCCAGGTTATCGTCATGTGTCAGATGAGGCTACGCGTGAGTTATTTGAAGGTGCTTGGGGTCGTCCGTTAAGTAATGACCCCGGTTTACGTATCCCTAACATGCTAGACAATGCCATAGAAGGTAGTTTTAAAGCGATTTACTGCGTTGGTGAAGACATTGTGCAGTCTGACCCTAACACACAGCATGTAACGCATGCGCTAGAGAATATGGAGTGTGTGATCGTGCAAGATTTATTCTTGAACGAGACTGCAATGTTCGCGCATGTATTCTTCCCAGGCGCATCATTCTTAGAAAAGAGCGGTACATTTACTAACGCTGAGCGCCGTATTTCACCTGTGCGCCGCGTGATGACACCAAAGAATGGTATGGAAGATTGGGAAGTGACGGCTAAATTCTCGAGTGCGCTTGGCTACCCTATGGACTATAAACATGCTTCTGAAATTATGGATGAAGTGGCAAGCCTAACACCAACATTTAAAGGTGTGAGCTTCAAGAAACTTGACGAGCTAGGCAGCATTCAGTGGCCTTGTAATGACGAGCAGCCATTAGGTACGCCAACCATGCATATCGATGAATTCGTACGAGGTAAAGGTAAATTCTTCGTGACGCAATATGTAGCAACCACTGAGAAAGTAACGCCTAAGTTCCCACTGATTTTAACGACAGGTCGTATTCTTTCGCAATATAACGTAGGGGCACAAACACGTCGTACTAAGAACGTGGCTTGGCACAGCGAAGATATTGTGGAAATCCACCCACATGATGCAGCAGAGCGCGGCGTTAACGAAGGTGATTGGGTAGGTATTGCTAGCCGTGCAGGTGAAACTGTATTGCGTGTGAAAATTACTGAGCGTGTGCAACCTGGTGTGATTTACACCACGTTCCACCATCCAGAATCTGGCGCAAACGTCATTACGACTGAAAACTCAGATTGGGCCACTAACTGCCCTGAGTTTAAAGTCACAGCCGTACAAGTGACACGCGTGAATCAGCTTTCTGACTGGCAGCAACATTACAAAACCTTTAGTGAAGCGCAATTGGCGTTTGCCGGTAAGGATTTAGAAGCCGCAAAAATTGACTGATATGCAAGTTTTAGATGTGCCTTCAAGCACATTTAATGTAACACAATGGCGTGATGGCACTTTGCAAAATGCGCAAGATTGTCTGGCTGAAGAAACGCCAGTAGCATTGATTTTTAACGGTGTTTCGCATGCAGTGATGTTGGCAACGGCACAAGATTTAGAAGATTTTGCACTTGGTTTTTCGCTTAGCGAAGGCATCGTACAGAGCGCTAGTGAGTTATATGGCATTGAAGTACAGGTGCAAGAGAACGGCATAGAATTGCATTGTGATATTGCTAGTGAACGTTTTATGCAGCTTAAAGAGCGTCGCCGTACCTTAGCAGGTAAAACTGGCTGCGGATTATGTGGTGCTGAAAATTTGGCGCAAGCCATGCGTTATCCAACGCTATTAAAGACACCGCGCAGGTTTAATGCAAGCGCCATAGTGGCTGGTTTGAAAGCAATACAGGCGCAGCAGAAGCTACAACAGCAAACGGGGGCAACCCATGCAAGTGCTTATGTACTTCCTGATGGTACTGTGAGCTTGGTGCGTGAAGATGTAGGAAGACATAATGCTTTAGATAAGTTGGTTGGCGCGTTAGCAAAACAAGAGCTTGATAGGACTGGTTTTATTATTACCACCAGCCGTGCCAGTTTTGAAATGGTTCAAAAAACCGCCAGCGCTGGTGTGAGCATGTTAGTCGCAGTATCAGCACCTACGGGTTTGGCGGTGCGAGTAGCAGAGCAATGCGGCTTAACCTTAGTTGGTTTTGCAAGAGAAAGTCGCTATGTGATTTACAGTCACGCTGACAATATTATGAATGAGTAAGATTAGAGAAAAGTAAAAATGGATATTCAACGCTTAATTTCAATGGCTAATCAAATCGGTGATTTTTACGAATCATATCCAAATCAAAGTCATGCTCAAAAAGACATTGCAGAGCATATCAATAAATTTTGGGCATTGTCGATGCGCAAACAAATTGCAGAATATGTAAGTGAACAAAGCGGTGCTGGCATACATGCTCAAGTGCAGAACGCGATTAAAGCACATTTAAAACTTTGACTATTTAAGTTACTACATTTAGTAGCTGAGGCTCTTATGCTACCTAACTCGCTGAAATAACCTAAAACCTTCTTTTCTATCAGCTGCACGTTTACCCGTCCAAATCTGTTTCCACTCCTGACCGGGCTGCATTTTGCCTACGCCTTTTACGTCTTGTAATAAGTAAAAGTCACAAGTTAATTGCTGCGTCATTTCAAAAGGCTGCAATTGAATATTGGTATAGTAATTAAGCAATAAGCCTTGTGGTTGGCCAACATCTAGGCTGTTCATACAGTTGTAGGTTTTTGGTAGCACTTTATTCATGCTTAAAAACACTGATTGGTAGCTTTTTGCTGAGTCTATCAGTGGTAGCCAAAGCGTCATTAATAAGCCCCAGCCAAAGGTCATGCCTACCGCCCAATTAGTGACTGTGGATTTATTGGTTTGTTTGGCGCGCATGCAAACTAACAACCAGATGATAGTGATTGATAGTGCAATGACGAATGATATTAAATTGAAATGGGTATCATACGCACCAGATAAGAACTGCATGCGCTCTTTAATTTTGGCAGGATGACCAGTTAGCATTGCCAGCCAACCGAGCCAAATAAGCACACCAATTAATCCAAATAGCATCACACCAAACCAGTTTAAAGCCGCAGCTGCGTCGCGTTTTAGATGCTCTACACTGCCTGCACCTAGGGCTACAAGTGGTAAAAGTAAAGGAAGCGCATTGATGTCTTTAGTACTAGCACCTAACCCTAAGAAAAATAAACTGCAGATGAAAAAACTCATCATCAGTTGAAATTTGGGTTTGCTGAATAATTGTTGGCGATAGCGCCATAAGCCTAATAAGGCCAATGGCAGGGCAGGCCAAGCGTACCAAATTAAGATACGTAAAAAATAGAGGTGATTGAGTTGGTTGAAATTATTGAGATTGAGTTGCCACCAGCTCGAGAGCATTGCTGGATAGTAATGTTGTAGTAGCAGAATCCAAGTTAATATCATTGGAGCCGCAATCACAATGGCTAGACTCAAGAATTTTGCAAAGCTTTTTGTGCGCCAAATTTTAAACACTAAAGGCAGAATTAGTGCCGTGCTTAGTAAAATAAGCACAGGCATTACACCAAAGCTTAAAAACCCAATGCCAAGCGCGGCTCCCAAAAGACCACTTGCACGCCAAGGGCGGCGCTTAGATAGCGCTAATGCATAAAAGCCAGTCGCTAAGCAAGTTAGGTTTGCGATCTCAGCGCTTAAACTATGTGCGCTAATGATTAAACCTATCGTGCCTATCATAATAAATGTAGCGTGACGTCCGACACCGCGTGTCCATAGTTCGCGACCGGTCATTCCTACCATGAGCAATAATATGGCTAACCAAATGGTATTGAATAGCCTAGCGCCGTCATGAATGCTTAGTAGTGGAGAGAGTAATTTTGCGCTGGCAGCTGCACTGAGGTAGTAAAGAGGAGAATTCGAAGGAAAGGACTCTCCGCTTACTAAAGGCGCAAGCATGCTGCCACCATCTAAAATATTTTTGACTATATTGATGCTGGTAGACTCTAGGGGTTTCCAAGGAGCATGGCCAATTAGACCTAATACAATCCAGATTGCGCATAATAAAAGTAATAGTTGTGTTTTTGCGCCGTCACCTATGCGTGCCCGCGGTGTTGACATATTACCTTGCCAGTCGTGATCCAGTTGAAAGCGCATAATGTAGGGTCGCTAAGTTTGCTTTTTTATTAGTCTTAAGTGTTTATTTTAACCGATTGCGGCGCGCAGCAATAAACTCTGTTGAATTAAATGAAGGTGCGTTATCGATGTTGAGCATCTAGCCGCGAAAATAAAAAAGGCAGCCTGAGCTGCCTTGATATTTGCAATCTAGATTGCAAAGCTGATTACATACCGTATTTCTTACGGAATTTATCAACACGACCAGCTGTATCTAAAATCATTTGTTTTCCAGTGTAGAACGGGTGTGATTTTGATGATACTTCGATTTTAACCAATGGATATTCTTTACCATCTGTCCATTTGATTGTGTCGCGCGCTGCGATAGTAGAGCGAGTGATAAAACTAAAGTCTGCGCCGATGTCTTGAAAAACAACGTCGCGGTATTCTGGATGGATTCCATCTTTCATAATATAGCCTCAATATGTGTTGCCGAAAGATACGGCACTATTTAGTAATTCGTTAGTAAGTGCAAATTGCTGTAAAAATACAGTTTTGCTGTAACCGCGCATTATATTTGCATTCTCGCTAGTGCGCAAGGTTATGCGTTAATTAAGCTGATAAATCTTAGCAAGCTATAAGTCTTATCGACTATAGCTTATTTAGCCACGGCGCATGCTGTCAAAAAAGTCAGCATTGTTTTTCGTGGCTTTGATTTTATCTAGCAAGAACTCCATAGCCTCTAGATCATCCATAGGATAGAGTAGTTTACGAAGCACCCAAATTTTCTGTAGCACATCTTTTTCGATAAGAAGCTCTTCACGACGTGTGCCAGATTTATTAACATTGATTGCAGGATACTGGCGTTTCTCAGCCATTTTGCGATCAAGATGAATTTCCATATTACCTGTACCCTTGAACTCTTCATAGATAACATCATCCATGCGAGAGCCAGTATCCACGAGGGCTGTAGCAATAATCGTTAATGAACCACCTTCTTCGACATTACGCGCAGCACCAAAGAAACGTTTTGGGCGTTGTAATGCATTGGCATCCACACCACCAGTGAGTACTTTGCCTGATGATGGGATGACGGTATTGTAAGCTCGCGCTAAACGAGTAATAGAGTCTAATAGAATCACTACATCTTTTTTATGTTCAACCAAACGTTTAGCTTTTTCAAGCACCATTTCAGCAACTTGTACGTGGCGTGTTGCTGGTTCGTCAAAGGTAGAAGCAACGACTTCGCCTCTCACTGAGCGCGTCATTTCTGTCACTTCTTCAGGACGCTCATCAATCAACAATACGATTAAAATTACATCCGGATGATTTGCAGTTATTGCATGCGCGATGTTTTGCATCATCACGGTTTTACCGCTTTTTGGGCTGGCAACCAATAAGCCACGTTGACCGCGACCAATTGGCGCAATCATATCAATTACGCGGCTAGTAATGTTTTCAACACCTTTAATATCACGCTCTAATGTCAGCGGAATCGTTGGGAATAGTGGTGTTAAGTTTTCAAACAGAATTTTGTGCTTAGTGTTCTCTGGCGCTTCACCGTTGACTACATCTACTTTAACTAGGGCAAAGTAACGTTCGCCATCTTTAGGAATACGAATTTCACCCTGTATGCTGTCACCTGTGTGCAAATTGAATCTACGAATTTGTGAAGGCGATACGTAAATATCATCTGGGCCAGCTAAATAGGACGTGTCTGGCGAGCGCAAAAACCCAAAACCATCTTGTAGCACCTCTAGCGTGCCATCACCAAAAATGCTTTCACCCTTTTTCGCTTTATGTTTCAAAATGGCGAAAATTAAATCCTGCTTGCGCATTCGGCTAGCATTGTCAATTTCATCGGCGATAGCCATTTCTACTAGCTCTGTAACGGGTAAATGCTTAAGGTCGGATAAGTGCATGGAGGCTCACTAAAACAAGAATTGTGTGGGGCAGGATTGAGAACTACAGATTTAAATTAAAGGATAATTTCAAAAAATGCTTGATTTATAAGGAGTTTAAAAATCAAGCATTTGTGATGACACGTACAGCCTAAATGGTTTAGATGTTGCTGTCAATGAATGCGGTTAATTGAGATTTTGATAATGCGCCAACTTTTGTCGCTTCAACATTACCATTTTTAAATAGCATCAATGTTGGAATGCCACGAATGCCGTATTTTGGCGGAGTTAATTGATTATCATCGATATTCAGTTTGCCTACTTTAAGACGGCCAGCGTACTCTTTAGAAATTTCATCTAGGATTGGTGCAATCATTTTGCAAGGACCACACCATTCTGCCCAGTAGTCTACTAAAACAGGTAGTTGTGACTGTAGAACATCTTGTTCAAAACTTGCGTCGTTAAGGTGTGTGATATGCTCGCTCATGGAAAACCTCTAATTGGTTAATGCTTTTAAAAAATTAATTACGTATCGTAACGAAAAAAACTGTTTTAGTGAAGTGCAAAATGCGAAAGTTCTAGTTAAAAGTAAATTTCTGTAATGTTAAGTGATGACCACTTCCATTGAAGATAGTTTTACTAATTAATGACGCTATATTGTATACGTTCAAAATGATGTGAGCGCTCTACAATTTTAGTGAGCATAATCACATGTGTGCTGTTATTGTATGTGATCGATAATTGGCGCGCAGGTTGATATGTGCCAACCCGCGCAATAACTGTTGCAAGTTGTTTTACAGCAACGAGTTCAGGCAGTAATAATACCATTTCTTCACGGCCTGTTTTGTCGATGTGAGCAATTGCACTTTGTGCACGTGGTGCGATTAATTGTACGCCAATATCTAGCCTGTCCCTGCTGCCACAGGCTGCCCAGCGCACTAAGCCTATAGACCAATGTTGCTCATTTTTAGTTTTAAAGCCTAACAGTCCGCCAATGCGTATATTCTTTTCAGCGGTAGCATGGCGTCTAACTGACATGCCAATCGCACTGATGTTAATAATATGCCAGCGTGAAGGCTCTGGCATATTTTCACTATATTGGAGTTTGCCAATGTTCGCATTCGCAGAGTGTTCTACATTTGCACTAGAGAAATAATGTATGGCAGGAATGCCAGTCACAATCTCAATCTCTCCCTCGGACTTTGTACGGTTAAAAATTCGTTTTTGTGTAACGCCCCAGTGCTTGATGAGGTAAGTTAATAAATCGATATATTCATCACGATTTGCGTTTGCAGGAACGCCGCCATCTTTAGGCAGTTGATTATTTTGTAAAGAATTCAAATCTTGATGGATGCCAATCACTAGATCTAATGTCTGCAAAAGAATATCGCTGTCAGGATTCGGCGCGACTTTCTGTTTGCTGTACGGAACAGGTGGCTTGTTTGAAGATAAATTAACAATAAAGCAACTGGTTGTGATTTCCAAAGGGGCAACAATGGATATTTTTGCATTTTCAACATGAAACGCTAAATATTCAGCCGCTAAGCGCATGTTCTTTTGTGTTAAATGCTGAGGGTCAGCAAGTGACATCAATAAGGCATGTTTGTAAGTGTTTTCTATGGTGTTGGCTATTGTCGCGGTTGATCCAACCACGGTTTTCTCTTCATCCACTTTGACGTTTTGTACGCCAAGTTTAATGGCGCAAAAATAAAGTTGATGTAAGTCGCTCCAAATGTGTTCTGGCGGAGTTGAGTATGTTTGATAGTAAGTCAGCGCGTGTTCTGCGACTGCGTGCATGGCGCGCTGTATGGCATTTGCCGAGCTTTTGTCGGTACCCAGTTTAATCAGCTGATTTTGTAAGTCGACCAATACCAGTTTGTAGCCGTAGCCTAACTCTAACCATAATGACTCCGCCGCCGCGGCTGCTAACTTGGCTTTGTCGTGCAATGGTAACGCAGCGTTGCTGTAGTCTTCAGAAAGCGCTTGCACGGTGCTAATTAATAGCGGGCGATACGCATCTAAGGCTTGCACTCTATTGGTTGGGGAGATTTTCTGGCGGTTTAATATTTCTAATTCACTGTGTAAGTGCGAGGCAATGTCTAGCGGATTCTTGGCAATATGATCTAGCAGCGACTGGCTGATTTTCTGTGGCCGAGTCTCGGCAATGATAATTGGATTATCTTTAAGTGCAGGAATATTAAGATTTAACGCCATTTTTTACTTCTTATAGGCCGAGGGCAGTTATATGATTGTATGATAATGTTTACATTTACACTAGCATTTACACTGTCAAAATGACATTCATCTGGATGGCGCTAAATTAGCGACTGAATAGGTGATTTGCTTGATTTTAATCTTAGCTTTTTAGCTTAGTCTTTTAGAGAGTTACTCAATGCGCCAACTTTTACTTAGTCTCTCATTTTTATTATTGATTACGACAAATTCATTGGCGATCGCTGCAGAGAAAGCACACGCTTCTTTTGAGTTAAAAGACACTGCTGGCGTTAAACACAAGTTGGCTGCCTACAAAGGCAAATGGGTGCTCGTGAACTATTGGGCTACTTGGTGTCCGCCATGTTTAGAGGAGGTGCCAGATTTAGTCAATCTTTACGATCATCGAAGAAAAAATGACTTGATGATATTAGGTGTTGTTTTTGATTATAAAAGCACTAAAGAAGTGGCAGATTACGTGGATGATATGTTGATGTCGTATCCGATTGTTCTGGGTGACGATGAAGTTACTGCTCAAATTGGCACGGCTGATGTGTTGCCCACCACGTTTATATATAACCCACAAGGTGAGTTGGTTAAAATTAAACGTGGTTTAATTACTAAGCAATATATTGAAAAAATGATTGGCGTGGCTAAGTAAATTAGGCAAACGCCAGCGTCTTTATTTAGTGAGGCACCGCGATGCTATTGCCTTCAGCATCTAAAACATTCAACTGATTTTCATCCGCAAAATGCATCAATTGGGCATAACCTTCAGGGTTCACGGTTTTTAACTTCAAATCCACCGCTAAACAGCGAACGCCGTTCACCACTTTTGGTTTTAAGTATGGAGAATATTTTAGTTTGCGGTCTTCGCCAAAAGTCGCGTAAGTGCTACACATACGATCCACCCAATCGCTAGGGCGAAAAGGTTTGCCTGCACGCGTGTTACCTTCGATGATAATTTCGCCGCTTACTTGTGTCATTGTGGGTTGTGTTGTCATTTGTGATTTACCAATTCTTTTAGCCGTATTTCAGAGGTGTTCTGTGTTATTTGTGCTGCGTATTATAGCATTTTCAGTTTAAATGCGCGGCCTCAAGCTGGTGGAATGCTCAAGGCGCGCAGCGCTTATTTTATGGCATGTATTCAAAGACTTTTACCACTTTAGTCACGCCATCGGTATTGCGAGCGATTTCTACCGCGTCGTCGGCTTCTTTATTAGTGACGATACCTAATAAATAAACGACACCATTTTCAGTGACTACTTTTACATAGTTCGCTGGGAATTTATTTTCAGTCACAAATTTTGTTTTGATTTTTGACGTGATGTAGCTGTCGTTGCTACGTGAGCCTATAGTCGATTTTGGCCCAACAGTAATTTCGTTAGTGATAGAGCGTGTGTTGGTGATTTCTTTTACCAAGTTTTCAGCTTTAGATTTAGATTCAGCCACAGGCACTTCGCCTGTTAGCAGCACATTGCGGTTGTAGCTGGTCACATTTACATGCGCATCTTCGCCCAAGTTCGTTTCCATTTTCTTGACGGCTTTTAGTTCGATATTTTCATCTTCAACATAAATGCCAGAAGTGCGTCTGTCGGCAGCCATTGCACCGGTAGCCGCTGCTCCGCCAACGACAACAGGTACGCAAGCGGTGATTTGTGAAATGAGTGCTGCGGATAGGATTAGTTTTAGTGCAGTTTGTTTGGTCATACTTGATTTCATAGATAACTCCTTGATGTTACTTTAGATAACCCCTAGGTTAATTTTCAACTTATATTTTTAAGCTTTAAATATGCACTACTTTAGTTCTTTAAAACAGTATTTTCGCGAATGATACGCTTTTTATGCGTCAAATGCATTACGAACCCACTCGATATGATTGACATCGGTTTTGTTCATTAGGATGGCGTCAAATCGACATTGGCAGTCGCCATGCTGCTGTAAATAATGTTGTGCCGTCAGAATGAGCTTTTGTTGTTTTTGCGGTGTAATGCTGGCGCCAGCGCTGCCAAATTGGTTATTTGATCTTAGTCTAACCTCAATAAACACCAGCGTTTTGGCGTCTTTCATTACCAAATCAATTTCACCGTATTTACAATGATAGTTTTGTGTCACTAATTTAAGGCCGTGATTCGCTAAAAAAGTTGCAGCTAACTTTTCGGCTTCAAGTCCTGCGTTGTTTTTGCTTAATTTCATAGACTTAATTTCATGGACGAGATATTGGCTAAAGCTGTAAACTTCGTAGTATGAACGATTTTAAATTAAATGGCTGGTCTGCATGAGTATAGGTACATTATATGTAGTTGCAACGCCTATTGGTAATTTGGGCGATATGACCATTCGCGGCTTAGAAACTCTTAAAACGGTAGATGCGATTGCCGCTGAGGATACGCGCCATACTTCAGGCTTGTTATCACATTTCGGCATCAGCAAAAAACTCATCGCCGTGCATGAGCATAATGAACATCAATCTGCAGAAAAGCTACTGACGCAACTTCAAGCAGGTGAAAATATAGCCTTGGTCACAGACGCTGGTACGCCAGGCATAAGCGACCCTGGTGCGGTGGTGGTTGACTTAGTGCGCAAGGCTGGCGTTAAAGTGGTGCCGATTCCGGGTGCGAGCGCAGTGATTGCGGCATTGTCTGCTTCTGGCATTACGCAAAATGGCTTTCATTTTCATGGCTTTTTACCAGCCAGCGGTGCTGCGCGCCGTAAAGTGTTGGAAAGCTTAAAATCACAAGCCGTGACTTTAGTATTCTACGAAGCCCCCCATCGTATTGTAGAGTGTGTGGAAGATTTAGCGAGCGTGCTTGGCAAAGAGCGCCGTTTGACCTTCGCCCGTGAGCTGACTAAGACTTTTGAAACGTTTTATACATGCTCCGCTAGTGATGCCAGCGCATGGCTGCAGGCCGACACCAATCAACAGCGTGGCGAATTTGTGTTGTTGGTAGAAGCTGAGCTACCCAAGGAAACGCAAGCGGTAGATGAAGAGTCGGCGCGTATTTTAAAATGTTTACTGGTCGATTTGCCACTAAAACAAGCGGTAAAATTAGCAACAGAAATTACCAGCCTCAAGAAAAATGATTTGTACGAATTAGCGCTTCAGTTCAAAGGGGCTAGTGATGCTTGAAATCCCCGAATCATTATTGCGCGCCTTAAATAAAGAGTTACGCCGTGATGAAATGCTGAAATGGGCGGCTCAGCCTATTTCTAGCCAATTAGTGAAATCGTCTTTTTGGTTGTGGTTATTTTTTATCCCTTGGACCGCATTTTCTCTATTCTGGACCGCGGGTGCGAGTGGTTTTCACTGGCCTGACTTGGGTAATCTCGGTGCATACAGTCTTTTCCCGCTTTTTGGTCTGCCTTTTATTGCGATAGGCATTTGGGGGCTAGCCCTGCCGTTTACGATGCGCCGTAAAGCCAACAGCACCGTTTATGCGATTACGAATCAGCGTTTGTTGATTGCTAGCTTCGGCAAAACAACAAACTTACAAATATTCTTTCCTAAAGATGTAAATCACTTAAGCCGCGTAGAAAAATCTGATGGTTCTGGTGATTTAATTTTTTCTCATCAAATTTATCGTGATAGTGATGGGGATAGAAATATTGCAAAAGAGGGCTTTTACGCGGTGCGAGACCTTAAAAAAGTTGAGCGTCTAATAGAAGATTTTTTAAAAACTAACCAGCAAATTTAAAATATGACTACAACTTCAAGCCTAAGCTTAACGCTTACCCGCCCAGACGACTGGCACTTACATTTACGTGATGGCGCAGCCTTAAAAGCGGTGCTGCCAGACACGGCCCGGCAGTTTGCTCGTGCCATCGTCATGCCTAATCTGCGTCCGCCAGTCACGACTACTGAATTGGCCGCTGCTTATCGTCAGCGTATTGTGGATGCGCTGCCTGCTGGCATGCAATTTGAGCCTCTGATGACTTTGTATTTGACTGATAACACCACCGCGGAAGAAATCTCCAGAGCAAAAGCGAGCGGCATTATTCATGGCGTCAAGCTTTACCCAGCAGGCGCAACCACCAATAGCGACTCAGGTGTGACCAGTTTAGATAAATGTGCAAGCGCACTAGAAGCGATGGAAAAGCTTGGTGTGCCGCTGTTAGCGCATGCGGAAGTCACGGATGCCGACGTGGATGTATTTGATAGAGAGCGCGTATTCATTGAGCGCCACATGATTCCGCTATTAAAAAAATACCCAGCTTTGAAAATCGTGTTTGAGCATATCACCACTAAAGATGCAGCAGATTTTGTGATGAGGACGCCAAACAATGTCGCCGCAACCATTACCGCGCACCACTTATTGATGAACCGTAACGATATGTTTAAAGGCGGCATACAGCCGCATCATTACTGTTTGCCAATATTGAAGCGCGAAGAGCATCGTGTGGCTTTGGTCAAAGCGGCCACGTCTGGTAACCCTAAATTCTTTTTAGGCACAGATAGTGCGCCGCATGCCAAGCATACTAAAGAAGCGGCTTGTGGCTGTGCTGGAATGTACACGGCGCATACGGCAATAGAGCTTTATGCGGAGGCGTTTGAAGCGGCTGGCGCTTTAGATAAGTTGGAGGGGTTTGCTAGTTTTTATGGAGCAGATTTTTATGGTCTGCCAAGGAATAAAGCACAGATTACTTTGGTGAAAGAGAGTTGGAAAGTGCCTGAGAGTTTACCGTTTGATGGGGGTGATGTGTTGGTGCCATTGAGGGCGGGGCAGAGTTTAGCTTGGAAAATAACGGGTTAATACCATGAAGCAAGAAGGACCAGGGATAGATTTTGAGAAGATAGTTACTAGCATTCAGCAACGTTTTGATTCAAATTCTACTGTATTGCACAATCAAATATTGATTGATAGGTTGAAGCATAAACGCCAATTTGACGTTGTAATTAAAGGTGATTATGCAGGGCAATCAATTTTAGGTGTTATTGAATGTAAGGACTTAAATAGAAAGGTAGGTACGCCAGAGTTAGATGCATTTATTACTAAATCGTCTGATGTAAATGCTAATTTTAAAGTTGTTGTCTCAAGAAGAGGTTTTTCTAAAACAGCAATTGAAAAGGCGCGACATTACGGCATCCAGACTTTATCGTTATTGCCAGAAAATCAGTTGTTAACAGGCTTTATAGTTGGTACGTGGTGGTTTGCGGATATTTATCTGTGGGAAAAGTTTTCAGTAACATTATTTCAAGATAATGTTTCAAATGAACCACTTTCCTTTGAAGTTGAGGCGTTAAAGATAAATAATAAAACGTTGCTGGATTGGTTTAAAAATTATTTGCTTGAAAATCATAAGAATGAAACATGCGAAGATTGGCACGAGGTATGTATCCAGTTTGAAAACAAACAATTCATTTCTATTTCTGATACTGTAAGTGTTGAGTGTGTTGCTATTCAATTCAGAGCACTAAGGTCATGTCAGCGTAAAGAGAGATTGGTTGGTTTATCTGGTGATGCCTTTTTTGATTGGCAAAATAATCAAATTAAATATCCGGCAGGAGCTGAGTTGGTATCACATGTTATTGATACTCATGCTATATCAACGTGGGCTGATAGAAAGTCAGTACGAGAAGTAGCTAAAGATTTTTTTCAGTTTACGTTTGTATTAGATTCAAAACAGTTCGTGAAAATTGACGATGTGATTCCGCTAGAAACGCTTTAGCCAGTAGGGTGTGCAAAATTGACTTAATTTGCACACCGTTATCACTGTTGTATATTGTAAGTGGTCGCTTTCGCGCGACTAGCGAGTTACTTTTTCTTGCTTAGCCAAGAAAAAGTAACCAAAAAGAAGGCTACCCCCTCTCGCTTGACTCCTGTTCTGCTCAGTTTCATGGGTGGCAATCGGAAACTCGCTACGCTCAAACAGCCACTTGCCGAAAACTCCCCTGAATCTGAGCAGAACAGGCGCGGTAGCAGGGGATTTAAGGTTAAAACCAACTGAAGCTTTGTATTTTTGTAGGAGCGATGTTTACATCGCGAAGCTTTTCGCGCAATACCACAGGCATAAGTACTTCTAGTCAAGCATCGCTTGAAAGCATTACTAATAAATTGCACTCCTAACAAAGTCAAAATCTCTCAAACTCCGTCATTCTGAGCAAAGCGAAGAATCTAGTTTTTAACGTGCGTAAACATCTGGATTCTTCGCTTTGCTCAGAATGACTGTAGTCTGTGAAAATGCACTTAAGATTAGTGGTGGATGGGTTGGTTCGTTTTTATTGTGCAGTTTAAAGCTGCCACTCGATTGTAGCTTGTCCGTGCTCGGTTAAGTATTCATTAATCTTAGAGAATTGATGGTTGCCAAAAAAGCCACGGTGCGCCGATAAAGGCGAGGGGTGCGTTGATTTAAGTACCAAATGTTTTTTGGAGTCTATTATTTCTCCTTTTTTCTGCGCATAACTGCCCCATAGCACAAACACTAATCCTTCTCGTTGTGTATTTAAGGCGGCAATTGCTGCGTCGGTAAAGACTTCCCAGCCACGTTTTTGGTGTGAGCCTGCATTTGCCATTTCAACGGTCAGTGTTGCGTTGAGTAGCAATACTCCCTGATTTGCCCATGGTGTCAGGTCACCTTTTCTACTCATTTTAACGCCTAAATCTGCTTCAATTTCTTTATAAATATTCATCAGTGAGGGCGGTAAAGCCACACCTTCAGGCACTGAAAAGCTTAAGCCATGGGCTTGTGGCTGTCCTTTATCTTGACCATGATAAGGATCTTGTCCAACAATGACTACACGCACTTTGTCAAAAGGTGTGTGATTAAATGCATTAAAAATCAATGGGCTGGGAGGGTATGTAATTTTCCCTGCTGCTTTTTCTTGCTTTAAGAAAGCGCGCAGCGCTTGCATGTAAGGTTTATCGAATTCCTCACCAATGACTGCTTGCCATGAGGGGTGAAGTTGTCCGGCTTTTTCTTGTAGCATGATTAAATACAATAGTTGTTAGGTTGATACATTATAACGGTATCTAGATTGTTTAAGGATTGCCTCCTGAGGCATGTTAAAATGCTATTTGAAGCTGGCTAGACAGTCGCCGCTCACGCAAGTGAGGGGAGGAAAGTCCGGGCTGCATAGAGCGGGATGACGGCTAACGGCCGTACGTTGAAAGCTTGGGCAACCAAGTATAAGGCGCGGAATAGGGCCACAGAGACGAGCGTATTTAGTTACGGTGAAACGCGGTAACCTCCATTCGCAGCAAGACCAAATAGGCTAGCATTTTACCTTAGGGTAATAAGGCGTGGTTCGCGCTGCTAGCGGGTAGGTTGCTTGAGCGTACAAGTAATTGTGCGCCTAGATGAATGACTGTCAGCCTTAGTAATAAGGCCTACAGAACCCGGCTTATCGGCCAGCTTCAGCTTTCACTGTTTGGCGTGTGAATAATGCGACTTGCCGCATATATTCCACGGACAAGCCATAAGCTGGCTTACTTGCCACTTTAGTGGCTTAGTAAATAGGGGAAGACCTTTATGGTCTTTGGGTCAAATTCAGATTACCTTTCTAAAGTAAATGATTTAAAAATACCCTTATTCTCACCTTTTAAACTCCTGCTAATTACAATTCAATTGCTTTCAGCGTCATTCTAATAATCTACATTCACTTAATTTCGTATGTGCTTAATTTATAACGATATTATTTTTAGCATGAAAATGCGCTAAGTCATTGAGATATAAAGAAAAAATAGTAAAAAAGGGCTTGCATTGCCCTATTTTTTTATCTATAGTTCATCTTAGTGGGGAAAAGTGGGGTTTTGTGGAGATTTCTGCTTAAGCCTAACTCTAACTGAGGCTAAGGGCAGTTAGAAATTCCTCACTTTTTTCATCATATTTTTTGCAACAATTTAGGTTAATTATTTAAACATGTTTCGCGGCGCGACATCATTAAGTTTGGATGCTAAAGGCAGATTAGCAGTGCCAACTAAGCACAGAGAGGCTTTGCAGCTTCAATGTGCTGGTGATTTAGTGTTGACTGCGCATCCACATCGTTGCTTGTTATTATATCCGCAACCTGCTTGGGAGCCGATTCAAGCGAAGATGATGGCCTTGTCGTCATTCGATAAACAATCTAGCGCTTTACAACGTTTGTTAGTTGGCTTTGCAGAAGATGTGTCTATGGATAGTGCAGGACGTATGCTGGTGTCACCAGTGTTGCGAGATTTTGCAGGGTTGGATAAAGAAGTGATGCTGGTTGGTCAGGGTAGCCACTTTGAATTGTGGAATATGGAAGCTTGGCGTGCACAACTTGCACAAGTAATGCAGGACGACAATTTTTCTATGCCATCAGAACTCGAGGGCTTCTCGCTGTGATTAAGGGCGTGAACAGCGCGCCCACCGAAGCCCTATTGTCTCCAAAAAAAGCGTCTGCAAAAGACGCTTTAAATTTAGAAAAGCCGCAAACAGAAGTGTCCGAATTAAGTCTAAATACAAACTCCCATATCACAGTACTGCTTGAGGAAGCTGTGCAGGCGCTTGCCATTAAAGCGGATGGTGTTTACGTGGACGGCACATTTGGTCGCGGTGGGCATTCTAGGAAAATATTAGAGAAGTTAGGCAGTAGCGGTCGTTTGATTGCGTTTGATCGTGATTTAAAGGCAATTGAATCAAGCAAAGAAATTACAGATCCACGTTTTAGCATGGTGCATAGCCATTTTGCGGGTATGCAGGCTGAGCTGAGCGAAATGGGCGTTTCAAAAGTAGACGGTATTTTGCTGGATTTGGGTATTTCATCTCCACAAATCGATGATGCAAGCCGAGGTTTTAGTTTTAGGTACGATGCGCCGCTGGATATGCGCATGGATCAAAGTAGTGGGCAAACAGCGGCAGATTTTTTAGCCAATACAACAGAGCAGCATTTAGGGGAGGTTATAAAAAATTATGGTGAAGAACGGTTTGCTAAGCAGATTGCAAGGGCGATTATTACGGAGCGCAATGACGGGCGCGCCATCACCACTACAGGGCAACTTGCCAAGGTCGTGGCAGGGGCAGTCACGCGGTTTGAGCCTGGGCAGAACCCCGCAACGCGTACATTTCAAGCTTTACGGATTTACGTCAATCAAGAGCTTGAGGAGTTATCGTTAACTATGCCGCAATGTTTGGCATTGCTAGCGCCACAAGGTCGATTAGCGGTGATTAGCTTTCACTCGCTAGAAGACCGTATTGTGAAGCAGTTCATCCGCGATCAAGCGAATCGCGATGACTTGCCAGCAAACTTTCCAGTGCGTGCAGCAGATTTGCCGCAGCCAAAATTAAAAGGTGTGGGCAAAACAATTAAGCCAAGCGCTAAAGAAGTTAAAGCGAATCCGCGCTCAAGAAGCGCGGTATTGCGTGTGGCTGAAAGAACTAACGTAGCATGACACGGTTAAATCTCATTTTGTTTTTTGCGTTGATATTCTCGGCTTTAGGACTAGTGAATTCGCAGCACAAAGCACGCAATCTCTATATTGAATTAGAGCGTGCGAGCCAGACTGCAAAACAAACTGAGCAAGAGTATGGTCAATTGCAATTAGAACAAAGTACTTGGGCGATGCATTCACGCATTGAGCAAATTGCTTCACAAAAAATGCAAATGCAAGTGCCAGATGCAAAACGCGTGCAAGTGATTTTACCGGCAGATATGCAAGTGCCTGCTGTGCCGCCCGCACCGCAAGCAACCACGCCAAATGGAGTAACGCCATAATGGCATTGCGCTCATTCAGTCGTTCATCTATTGCTGCCCCTATTGTGGTGAAGTTGCCAGCATGGCGCCGCCGTGTATTGCTGATTGCCGTATTGCTAGGTTTTGTGGCATTACTAGGGCGCGGCGTTTACTTGCAAAGTATCCACAAAAAATTCTTACAAGAAAAAGGTGATGCGCGCTATAGCCGCAACCTAGTTTTAACTTCTCAGCGTGGAAAAATTACTGATAGACATGGTGAGTTGCTAGCTATTAGTACGCCCGTGGAATCGGTATGGGCAAGCCCGCCAGACGTAGTGATTGATGCGGCTCAAACAAAACAAATCGCAGCATTATTAAATTTAAAACCTGATGAAGTTAAGAAAAAGTTAGCGAATGACGAGCGTGAGTTTGTCTATTTAAAACGTCGTATTTCACCTGAATTAGCGGCAAAAGTAATGAAGCTTGGTATTCCGGGTATTGAGTTGCAACGCGAGTATAAACGCTATTACCCAGCAGGCGATGTGACCGCACATATGGTTGGCTTTACTGGCCCAGACGATAAAGGTACGGGTGATAGAGGACTTGAGGGCTATGAGTTGGCGATGAATGGTCCGCTATCTGGCGTGGATGGTAGTCGTCGCGTCATTAAAGATAGATCTGGTCATATTATTGAAGACTTGCAGGCGGTAAAAGTGCCGCAAGATGGTCGTGATGTTTCATTGGCGTTAGATCTTAGAATTCAGTATATCGCGCATCGTGAATTAGTTAAGGCTGTAGAAGAAAATAAGGCTGCGGCTGGTGCCGCGATTGTGTTGGACGCTAAAACAGGCGAAGTGCTGGCGATGGCGAATGTGCCAACTTACAATCCAAACAATCCGGTGAATATTAAGGGTAAAACGCGTAATCGCGCGATTGTTGATACTTTTGAGCCGGGCTCTACATTGAAGCCAGTCACTGCAGCAGCTGCGCTTGAATCTGGTCAATATACGCCAGACACCAAAATTCAAACTTCACCAGGTAGCCTGACTATAGGCCCCGCAACCATTCATGATTCGCATCCACAAGGAATTTTAACGGTTGCGCAAGTAATACAAAAATCTTCTAACGTTGGTGCCTCTAAAATCGCGCTTACCTTAGATAAGCAGTTTATGTGGAATGTCTATAATGAGCTAGGTTTAGGTCATGTAGAAGGCGTTGGTTTCCCCGGTGAGGCTACTGGCAGATTGCGCCCATATAAAACGTGGCGCCCTATCGAGATGGCAACCATGTCTTTCGGACACGGTATTAGTCTTACATTGTTGCAACTGGCTAGGTTATACACAGTGTTTGCTAATGAAGGTGAATTACGTCCAGTGTCCTTACTTAAGATTAATGAAGTGCCAATTGGTCAGCAAGTTTTTTCAGCGGCGACGGCAAACAGCGTTAAAGATATGTTGGAATTAGTTGTGCAACCAGGTGGTACAGCCGTTAAAGCGCAGGTGTTGGGTTATCGGGTAGGTGGTAAAACAGGAACGGCGCATAAGCCGGGCGTCCATGGTTATGAAGAGAATAAATATGTTGCATCATTTGTGGGTATAGCGCCTGCGTCTAACCCACGTTTTATTATTGCAGTGATGATAGATGAGCCTAATAACGGCGCTTATTACGGCGGTACTGTTGCGGCACCTGTATTCAGTACGATTATGGCGGACACCTTACGTTTGTTCGCAGTGCCACAAGACGCGCCAAATAATAATGTAGTGCTTGAAGGCAATGCTGAAGATGCTAAGGAGGGTATGTGAGTATTCTCTCTTCATTAAACCAGTCATTTACTTCTATCACTGCCGATAGCCGAAAAGTACAAGCAGGCTCGTTGTTCTTGGCTTATCCAGGTTCGCATAACGATGGTCGTCAGTATATTGCTCAAGCTATACAAGCGGGAGCCGCAGCTGTGGTTTGGGAGCAAGAAGGCTTTACTTGGAATGCCGATTGGCAAGTCAACAACCTTGCTGTGCAAGATTTGAAGCAACAGGTAGGTGGTATTGCCGCAGAGTTCTATCAAAACCCATCAAGCAAACTAACCATGATAGGTGTGACTGGCACGAATGGCAAAACTTCGGTGAGTCAGTGGATTGCACAATGCTTGACACTATTAGGCAAGAAAACAGCTGTGCTGGGCACGATAGGTAATGGTTTTTTAGGTACACAAACTGAGGCTGCCAATACCACGCCGGATGCGATATTGCTGCAAGCGATGCTGGCAGATTATGTTGAGCAGCAAGCAGATGCGGTTGCCATGGAAGTTTCATCGCACGGTTTAGATCAAGGGCGCGTGAATGGCGTGGCATTCGATATTGCAGTACTCACAAATTTAAGTCGTGATCATTTGGATTATCACCAAACTATGGAGGCATATGCCGCTGCTAAGCAGAAGTTGTTTGCTTGGGAAGGTTTAAGTACAGCAGTAGTGAACGTGGATGATGCTTTTGGAAAATCGTTAGCAAACGTGTTAAATGCCCAAAATAAGTCATGCTTGACGTACGGCTTAACAAGCGCGGATGTGCAAGGTAGTGATTTGAAGTTACATGATACTGGTTTGACTATGCAGGTAAATACGCCGCAAGGTCACGCTCTACTTAGCGCGCCGGTGTTAGGTCGCTTTAACGCATATAACGTGCTGGCGGTGTTGGCAACATTATTGGCGCTTAAAGTCAGTTTGCCTGATTCACTAGAAGCGATCGCAAAAATCAAGCCAGTGCTCGGACGCATGCAGCAATTTGGCGGCGGAGAATTGCCTCTAGTCGTGATTGATTATGCGCATACGCCAGATGCCCTAGAAAAAGTATTAAGCACGTTAAAAGAACAAATCGATTTAGCAGCGAAACCTGCCAAATTAATCTGTGTATTTGGCTGTGGCGGCGACCGTGATGCGGGTAAGCGTCCGCTAATGGGCATCATTGCCAGCAAGCTTGCAGATCAAGTGTTTGTGACTTCAGATAATCCACGCAGTGAAAACCCAGCGGCAATTATTGCTGCTGTCGTCAGTGAGATGAAGGCTGGCTATGTGGTTGATGCTGACCGCGCAAATGCAATAAGTGCGGCGATTCAAGGTGCAGAGTCAGGTGATATTGTTTTAGTGGCAGGCAAAGGTCATGAAAACTATCAAGAGATTTCAGGTGTGAAACACCCATTTGATGATGCGTTGATTGCGCAGGCTGCACTTAAGCAGTATCAAGCGAAATATAGAAGCGGAGCTGCAATATGATGCTGCTATCCGAAGCTGCCAAAGCGATGCAGGCTACATTAACGGGTGCTGATGTGGCATTCACCAGTGTTGGCACAGACAGCCGTAAAGTGACCAAAGGCCAATTATTTGTCGCGCTAAAAGGTGATAATTTTGATGGGCATAACTTTGCTGCACAAGCCATTGCTCAGGGCGCGGCTGCTGTATTGATTTCGGATAAAGCGCTTAATGTACAACCTGCAATATTAGTAGATGACACATGCCAATCTCTAGGCGAGTTAGCTGCGTATTGGCGCAATAAGTTTGATATTCCACTTGCAGCGGTGACGGGTAGCAACGGTAAAACAACCGTAAAAGAAATGCTGGCTTCAATTTTAAGAGCCGAGTGTGATCAGCCGGAAGAAGTATTAGCCACGGTAGGTAACTTAAATAACCATATTGGTTTGCCGCTCACCTTGCTTAAATTAAACGCTCAACATCGTTATGCCGTGGCAGAAATGGGCATGAACCACACGGGTGAAATTAGCTATTTATCCAGAATTGGCAAGCCAACAGTTGCGCTGATTAACAACGCTGGCAACGCTCATATTGGCGAACTTGGCTCATTTGAAGCGATTGCTAACGCTAAAGGCGAAATATTTGAAGGCTTGGCTGCAGATGGCACTGCGGTGATTAATGCTGATGATATCTTTGCGCCGCTGTGGTTGGGCTTGGCTGGTCAACGCAAAATCATGACTTTTGGGCTGAAAAATAAAGCAGATGTTACAGCGCAATATCAATTGCATGCAAATGCGAGTGATATTGAAATCACAACGCCTCAGGTCGCGGTAAAAGTGAGTTTGCCAACGCCAGGTTTGCACAATGTGATGAATGCGCTCGCAGCAACTTCTGCAGCGCTGGCAATGGGCGCGACACTCGAGGCGATTGCAACAGGACTAGAAAATTACGTAGGTGTAAAAGGCCGCCTACAGCAAAAAGCAGGGTTGAACGGCGCTTTAGTCATTGACGATACCTATAACGCAAACCCGATGTCAATCAAGGTCGCGATTGATGTGCTGATGGCGATGCCAGGCGAAAAAGTATTGGTACTTGGCGATATGGGTGAGCTTGGCGACAACGCGGCAGACATGCATGCAGAGATTGGTCGCTATGCTAAAGCAAGCGGCTTAAAAAGCTTGTTTGTACTCGGTGACATGAGTGCTGATACTGCTAAAGCTTTTGGTACAGGTGCTAAGCATTATGCGACACCTCAAGAGTTGGTTGCGGATTTGCATAAACAAATGCAGCAAGGTACGAATGTGCTAGTAAAAGGCTCGCGCTTTATGGCGATGGAGCGAGTTGTGAATGAAATCGTGACTAAAAATACAGACGCTATAAAAACAAGCGCAGTAAAAAATGGAGAGGAGCACTAAATGTTACTTACGTTAGCACAATGGCTGTCACACGATATTCGTGGATTTCATGTATTCAATTACATCACCTTACGCGCAGTGTTAGCCACACTTACTGCTTTAGCCATTTCGTTTATTGCAGGCCCTGCCATGATACGCAAGCTTACTGAATATAAGGTCGGTCAAGCCGTGCGTGATGATGGCCCGCAGACACACCTGATTAAAACAGGCACTCCCACCATGGGCGGCGCATTGATATTGGTTTCTATTGCCATATCAACCTTACTTTGGGCAGATTTAAGCAATCGTTTTGTGTGGGTAGTGTTGTTTACCACATTAGGTTTTGGCGCGGTTGGCTGGGTAGATGACTACCGCAAAGTCGTTTACAAAAACCCTAAAGGCTTATCTGCAAAAGCGAAATTCTTTTGGCAAAGCGTAATTGGCTTGGCTGTCGCAGTATTTTTATACAAAACTTCTACAACGCCTGTGGAAACTACACTCATCGTTCCCTTCTTTAAACATCTAGTGCTGCCATTAAGCGCAGTAGGCTTTATCGTGCTGACCTACTTAGTGGTAGTTGGCAGTAGCAATGCAGTGAATTTAACTGATGGTTTAGATGGCTTGGCAATTCTACCAACCGTCATGGTTGCGGCAGCTTTGGGTATTTTTGCTTATGTTGCGGGGCATTTGTATTTCTCAAGATACTTAGGCGTTCCTTATGTTGCTGGCGCTGGAGAGTTGATGGTGTTCTGCGCCGCCATGGCTGGTGCGGGTTTGGGCTTCTTATGGTTTAACGCATACCCAGCTGAGGTGTTTATGGGTGATGTAGGCGCATTGGCATTGGGTGCAGCGTTGGGTATCGTTGCCGTGATTGTGCGCCAAGAAATTATTCTTTTCATTATGGGTGGTGTGTTTGTGGTGGAGACATTCTCCGTAGCTGCGCAAGTCACGTATTTCAAATATACCAAGAAAAAATATGGTGTCGGACGTCGCATTTTCTTAATGGCACCATTGCACCACCACTATGAAGAAAAAGGCTGGAAAGAAACGCAAGTCGTCGTGCGCTTCTGGATTATCAGCATGATGTTGGTGTTGATTGGTCTAGCTAGTTTGAAATTAAGATAAAGACACGGATTATTAAATACATCAAAATGAAAATTGCCCTAAAAGACAAAAAAGTATTAGTGCTAGGCCTTGGTGAAACAGGTCTATCCTCCTTGCGCTGGCTTGCCGCGCAAGGAGCACGTTTGTCTGTGGCAGATACACGTGAAAATCCTCCGGGTTTGGATGCTTTAAAAGCTGAGTTGCCGCAGGTGACTATTCATAAGGGTGCATTTAAAGCCGCTAGTTTTGCTGATGTTGATTTAATCGTAGCAAGCCCAGGTGTGCCATTGAGCGAGCCTGAGATTCAAGCAGCTATACAACGTGGCGTGAGTCTTGTGGGTGATGTTGAATTGTTTGCTCAGTACCGCCCAGCTAGCGCGAAAGTCATTGCTATCACTGGAGCGAACGGCAAAACGACAGTGACGACTTTGGTTGGTGAAATCTGTAAAGCGGCAGGTTTGAAAACCATCGTTGCTGGCAACATTGGTTTGCCAGTGCTGGAGGCGTTGATGATGGAAACGCCAGATGTTTACGTGCTCGAGCTTTCTAGCTTCCAGTTGGAAACAACCAGTAACTTGCAGATTGATGCCGCTACCATGCTGAACTTATCTGAAGATCACATGGATCGATACGCAAGCTTTCAAGATTACGCCATCGCGAAAGCGCGGATTTTCTACAATGCTAAGTTGCAAGTGCTTAATCGCGATGACGCGTGGAGCATGATGATGGCGCGTCCAAAATTAGCGCAAGTAACATTTGGCTTAGATGATGCCACTGATAGTAACAGTGAAGAAACTTCATATGGCTTGAAGCAGGTGGAGGGTGATACATGGTTATGCGAAGGTGATAAAGAGCTTATCAACTTGCAAGATTTGAAAATTGTTGGCCTGCACAACGCGGCAAACGCTTTGGCAGCCGTTGCGCTGTGCCGCGGCATTGGCATTGATTACGCGCATATCATTCAAACACTATATAACTTTAAAGGCTTGCCACACCGCGTTGAGTGGGTTGCCAATATCAATGACGTAGATTATTACGATGATTCAAAAGGTACCAATGTTGGTGCGACTTGCGCAGCACTCACTGGCTTAGCGCAAAAAGTTGTGTTAATCGCAGGCGGTGACGGTAAAGGTCAGGACTTTACGCCGCTTGCCGCAGCTGTGGCTGAGAATGCAAGTGCAGTCGTATTGATTGGTCGCGATGCACCATTGATTGAGGCGATATTAATTCCTACTAATGTTCCACTTTATCAAGCGATTGACTTGCCTGAAGCAGTCAACATTGCAAAAAAATTAGCAAAAGCTGATGAAGCTGTGTTGCTGTCACCTGCCTGCGCAAGTTTTGATATGTTTAGAAACTATGTGCACCGTGCAGAAGTGTTTGTTGCAGCGGTGCATCGCTTGAAGGAGCTGGCATGATTACCGCCATGCTCAATCGTGACCGTATCAACTCCCCTAGCTACGACCAAGGGTTGCTGTGGGTTGTACTTTGCTTGCTGGGAATAGGCTTAGTCATGGTGTATTCAGCTTCAATTGCCATTGCTGAAGCAGATAAAGGCGTTGGCTATAACAGTAGTTACTACTTAGTGCATCAGGCAATATTTATGGTGGTAGCGCTTGTTGCAGCATTTGTGGCATTTAATGTGCCTATTACGATGTGGCAAAAAATGGCGCCATACCTATTTTTGATTGGCTTGGCTCTGCTAATACTTGTGTTGATTCCTGGTATAGGCCTGAAGGCGGGCGGAAGCCGTCGTTGGTTACGTCTGTTTGTCATCAATCCACAACCTTCTGAATTTATGAAGCTTTTTGCAGCAATGTACGTTGCTGACTATACCGTGCGCAAAGCGGCTGTGATGGATAGTTTTAGACACGGCTTTTTCCCAATGTTAATGGTGATGCTAGTCGTGGGTGGCTTGCTGCTACGTGAGCCAGATTTTGGTGCATTTGCGGTTATCGCAGCAATCTCAATTTCCATTTTATGGCTAGGCGGCATTAACGGACGTATTTTCGCGGGTTTGCTGGTATTGCTGGTCGTCGGTTTTGTCTTCTTGATTTGGAGCTCACCGTATCGTCTGGAACGTGTCATTGGCTTTATGGATCCGTGGGCTGATCCGTATGGAAAAGGCTATCAACTTTCACATGCACTGATTGCATTCGGTCGCGGTGAATGGTTTGGCGTGGGCTTAGGCGCTAGTGTTGAAAAATTGCTCTATTTACCAGAAGCGCATACCGACTTTTTATTAGCTGTGATTGCTGAAGAGCTAGGTTTTGTTGGCGTGTTAGCTGTCATTGGCTTGTTTTCATGGATAGTGATTCGCTCATTTGGTATCGCAAAAGAATCAATCGCCAATGAGCGTTACTTTGCTGCGCTACTCTCGCAAGGTATAGGTGTTTGGATGGGCGTACAGGGCATCATCAATATGGGTGTGAATATGGGTCTGTTACCAACTAAAGGTCTGACCTTACCACTACTTTCATTCGGCGGCAGCGGCATATTGGCTAACTGCATCGCCATGGCCATCATGCTCAGAATTGATTTTGAGAATCGCCGCTTGCAGAAAGGTCTGCCAGCATGAGTGCGTCAGCGAAAACATTAATGGTGATGGCAGGCGGCACGGGTGGTCATGTTTATCCAGCAATGGCAGTGGCAGACTATTTGAAAAATTTAGGCTGGAACATTGTGTGGCTGTGCACAGAAGGCGGCATGGAAAATCGCTTGATTGAAAATAAAGGCTACGAAAAAGCCATGATTACCATGCGTGGCGTACGTGGCAACGGCTTAATGGGCTGGGTGTTGCTACCAGTGAAGTTGCTCAAAGCGTTTACGCAAAGTGTTGCAGCTATTCGTCAACATCAGCCAAACGTGGTGTTGGGTATGGGTGGTTTTGCTGCTTTTCCAGGTGGCTTGATGGCTAAATTGTTAGGCAAGCCATTGGTGATACATGAGCAAAACTCAATTGCAGGCTTAACCAATAAAGTGTTGGCGGTATTTGCAACGCGAGTATTGACTGCATTTCCAAGCGCGCTTGGCAAGAAGGCTCAACTGGTAGGTAACCCAGTGCGCGCAGATATTACTCAAGTGGCAGCACCTGAAAATCGAATGAAAACAAATGCAGGTACTTTAAACATGCTGGTAGTGGGTGGCAGTTTGGGCGCTCAGGCTTTGAATGAAGTCATACCAAAAGCACTTGCTGAAATGGCTATTGAAAATCGTCCGCAAGTGGTGCATCAAGCGGGCGAAAAGCATATCGCAACGCTGCAAGCAAATTACCAAGCTGCTGGTGTAATCGCCGATGCGAAAGCTTTTATCAATAATATGGCTGATATGTACGCATGGGCTGATGTTGTGATTTGTCGTGCGGGTGCACTGACAGTTGCAGAGCTTTCTGCTGCTGGCGTAGCGAGTGTATTAGTGCCATTTCCACATGCTGTGGATGATCATCAAACCTCTAACGCACGATATTTATCAGATGCAGGAGCGGCGATTTTAGTGCCACAAACTGAATTTACCGTGCAAAAGGTACTGGCTTTACTAAAAGATTTAAGTCGCGAAAAATGCTTGGATATGGCGATTAGAGCACGTGCATTAGGCAAGCAAGAAGCAACTGCTAGCGTAGCGAAAATTTGTATGGAGGTAGCGCTTTAGCGTAAAACACATGAAACATAAAGTCAAAAACATACATTTTGTTGGCATTGGCGGCTCTGGTATGAGCGGCATTGCCGAAGTATTGATTAACTTGAACTTCACGGTCACAGGTTCTGATTTAGCCGTGAATGCAACGACCAAAAGACTCACTGATTTTGGTGCAACAGTCTTTCAAGGGCATGCTACCGAAAACCTTGGTAATGCGGACGTGGTAGTGGTTTCAAGCGCAGTGAATGAAGAAAATCCAGAAGTAAAAGCCGCACGTGCGAAGAAGATACCAGTAGTGCCACGTGCGCTGATGTTGGCTGAGTTAATGCGCTTTAGACAGGGTATTGCAGTTGCAGGTACGCACGGAAAAACCACGACTACGAGTTTAATTGCCAGCATTTTAGCTGAAGCAGGTATGGATCCAACCTTTGTGATTGGCGGCAAATTAGAGGCGGCCAATGCAAACGCTAAATTAGGTACAGGTGAATACATCGTGGCAGAGGCAGACGAGTCAGATGCTTCGTTCTTGCATCTCACTCCAGTCATGGCTGTGGTAACGAATATCGACCAAGACCACATGGATACTTACGAACACAGCTTTGATAAGTTAAAAAGTGCGTTTGTGGAATTTATACAGCAATTACCGTTTTGGGGCATGGCGGTGGTTTGCATAGACGACGCTAATATACGCGAGATTTTGCCACGCGTGACTAAGCCAGTGATGACTTATGGTTTTAGTGAAGATGCCAGTGTGCGAGCCATCAATGTACGCGCTGACGACGGGAAAATGCATTTCACAGCGCAACGCATCAATGGTGTGGTGACAGAGTTTGATGTGACCTTGAATCTGCCTGGTAACCATTACGTGCTCAATGCACTTGCGGCCATCGCGATTGCCAGCGAGCTGAATGTGCCAGATGCAGCGATTATCAAGGCATTAAAAGAATTTAAAGGTGTAGGTAGACGTTTTGAGCGTTACGGTGAAATTGAAGTTAAAGGCGGTGGCGCGTTTACCTTGATTGATGATTACGGACATCATCCAGTAGAGATGCAGGCGGTGATAGCCGCCGCACGCGCGGCTTTTCCTAATCGTCGATTAGTGATGGCATTTCAGCCGCATCGCTACACACGTACACGTGATTGCTTTGAAGATTTTGTACGCGTGCTTTCTAGCACCGATGCGGTATTGCTCACTGAAGTTTACTCAGCAGGTGAGGCTTCTATTGTCGCGGCAGATACACGTAGTTTAATCCGATCAATCCGTATTGGAGGCAAAGTTGAGCCGCTATTTGTAGAAACTACGGACGAGTTACCAGAGGCAATTCTAAATATGGCACAAGCAGATGATGTTGTCATTGTGATGGGTGCTGGTTCTATAGGGCAAGTTGCAGAGAAAACCAGAACTTTGGCCGCAAGTGTTTTAGAAGAGGGAGTGCATTAAACGTGATGATGGCTGCCACTCAACAACACACAGGCAAGCTGCTATTAAACGAGCCTATGGCTCGCTATACCAGCTGGCGCGTGGGCGGTAAAGCCGATCAACTGTATATTCCAGCGGATTTGGAAGATTTACAGGAATTTTTAAGAAATGTAGATGCGAGTCAAGCTATCTACTTTGTCGGTTTAGGTTCCAACTTACTAGTGCGAGATGGTGGTGTACGTGGCACTGTCATCATCATGCATAACGTGTTGACCGGCTTGAAGATGGATGGCGATTTGGTGTATGCAGAGGCTGGCGTGACATGTGGAAAGTTAGCGAAATTTTGCGCAAAAGAAGCTAAACAAGGCGCGGAATTCTTTGCAGGCATTCCTGGCACATTAGGTGGCGCACTGGCAATGAATGCAGGTTGCTATGGCACTGAAACTTGGAATGTGGTGAATAGCGTCACTACGATTAACAGACAAGGTGAGTTAAATAAGCGTAGTGCGGCAGAGTTTATTGCTAGTTATCGCCATGTAGATATGCCAGTGGCGGGCGAATGGTTTATTGCTGCTTGGTTGGCTTTAAAAGCGGGCGATGCACATGAGTCAGCCAAAAAGATTAAAGATTTATTAGCAACAAGATTAGCTTCACAACCGCTTAATTTACCTAGCGCGGGTTCAACATTCAGAAACCCACAAGGCGATTATGCCGCAAGGCTGGTAGAAGCAAGTGGTTTGAAGGGTTACATCATAGGCGGTGCGCAGGTTTCAGAGAAGCATGCCAATTTTATTGTGAATATTGGCGATGCGAATGCACTGGATATTGAGCTATTGATTAAACATATGCGCGAAACCGTATTAGAGAAACAAGGCGTGGCATTGCAGCAAGAAGTAAAAGTCATTGGGGAATATAAGGTATGAATGACAACAGTTTGAATAAGAAATTTGGAAAAGTAGCCGTATTGCTTGGTGGAAAATCAGGCGAGCGTGAAGTTTCACTCAAAAGTGGCGGTGCGGTGTTGGCTGCCTTGCAAGCGCAAGGTATTGATGCACAAGGTTTTGACCCACGCGATAAGCCATTGCATGACTTAGAAGTATTTGACCGTGTTTTTATCAATTTGCATGGTCGCTATGGCGAGGATGGCTGCATACAAGGCGCATTAGAAATGCTGCATATTCCATATACAGGTAGCGGCGTGATGGCGTCAGCGATTGGTATGGATAAGTGGCGCACTAAATTATTGTGGCGTGCAATGAATGTCATTACGCCAGATTTTGAGTTGGTAACAGCGACCAGTGACTTTGCTGCCATTGAGAAAAGCTTGGGTTTGCCGCTGTTTGTGAAACCGGCTAATGAAGGCTCTAGCCTAGGCATCAGCAAAGTAAAACAAGCTGGTGGTTTAGACGCGGCTTATAAAATTGCCGCAGAAGCAGACCCATTAGTGATTGCTGAAAAATTCATCAATGGCGGCGAATATACCGTGGGCATTATTGGCGACGGTAAAGGCGGCTATCAGGCGCTACCGATTATTCGCATCGTACCAAAAAATGAATTTTATGATTTTGAGGCGAAATACCTACGTGACGATACTGAATATCTATGCCCTTGCGGCTTAAGCGCTGAGAAAGAGGCACAAATTCAGCAAGAAGCTCTGCAAGCATTTAGAACCATAGGCTGCCGTGGTTGGGGGCGTGTGGATTTCTTAATGGACGATGCTGCGAATCATTACTTCTTAGAAGTGAATACCAGCCCAGGGATGACAGACCACAGCTTAGTGCCGATGGCGGCAAAAGCGGCGGGTATTAGTTTTGAACAATTAGTTGTACGTATTTTGGAGCTTGCGGATGTGGGATAAACCTACATTGCTAAATTGGATTGCTAACCTGCTCTTTGCGTTGAGCGTGGTGGTGATGCTATATGCGGTGTTATTTGCCGTGGTGCATTTGCCTATTTTCCCGCTACGTGAAGTGAAGGTCGATGGCGAGCTAAGCCACGTTAATCGTGAGCAAGTGAAGCTTATTGTTGCTAAGCATCTAAAAGGTAATTTCTTTACGCTGGATTTAGTGAAAGCACGTAATGCTTTTGAGAAATTGCCTTGGGCACGCAATGTGAGTTTGCGTCGCCGCTGGCCAGATACTTTAGAAGTGGTGATTGAAGAGCATCAAGCATTGGCACGCTGGGGAACCATCGCATTGGTGAATACACATGGCGAGTTGTTTCATGCGGCTTCTGGTAGTGATTTACCGGTGTTTTATGGCCCGGGAGATGGCGTAATTGAAGTGGCATCTCAATACGGTGAGTTTAGCAAAATATTGAAGACCGCTAATTTAGAAATTGCAAATTTGGCGCTTACGCCAAGACGCGCTTGGGAAATTACTACAGCAGATGGCATGGTGGTGGAGCTAGGACGCATTGAAATGCAGCCAAGATTAGAGAAGTTTGTCAGCGTGTATAGCCGCACGATTGCGAGCTTGAATATGAAAGTGACTTATGCCGATTTGCGCTATCCCAATGGGTTTGCGGTGCGTAAGCCAGTACAGGTTAAAGCAGATTTACAAGTTAAGCCAGTTATTGAAGATAAAAGCATAGATATAACGACTATAAAACCAAGTACTTCAAAACCTGGCAAAACTAAGCCAACTGACATTATTAAGCAACAGACATAACCGTGTGTTAAGCACGGAGGGAGCAAGCCATGAGTAGAATAAAAGAAGATAAGAATTTGATTGTAGGCCTAGATATAGGCACATCAAAAATTGTTGCCATTGTTGCTGAATTGCAACCAGAAGGCACGGTAAAGGTGATCGGGCTGGGTCAGCATATTTCACGCGGCTTGAAAAAAGGCGTGGTGGTGAATATCGAATCAACCATGCAATCAATTCAACGCGCGCTTGAAGAAGCCGAGCTGATGGCGGACTGTAAAATTAATAATGTCTACACTGGTATTGCTGGTAGCCACATCAAGAGCCTGAACTCGCATGGCATGGTGAAGATTAAAGATGCAGAAGTGACGCAGATGGATGTCGACCGCGTTATTGAGACCGCGCGAGCAATTGCTTTACCAGCTGACCAACAAATTCTGCACATACTCACGCAAGAATTCATCATCGATGGTCAAGAGGACGTGCGCGAACCACTGGGCATGAGCGGCATGAAGCTTGAAGTGAAAGTGCATATTGTGACTGGCGCCGTAGCCGCCGCGCAAAATATTGTGAAATGCATCAAGCGTTGCGGCATAGAAGTGAGCGATTTGATATTGCAACCACTCGCTTCAAGTCTTGCAGTATTAACTGAAGATGAAAAAGAGTTAGGCGTTTGTTTAGTTGATATTGGTGGTGGTACCACGGATATCGCGGTATTTAAACAGGGCGCCATTCGCCACACAGCTGTGGTGCCTATCGCTGGCGACCAAATGACTAATGACGTAGCCGTTGCTTTCCGCACGCCAACGCAATCAGCAGAGGACATTAAGGTGAAACATGGTTGTGCCTTACGTCAATTGGCTGACCCACGTGAAATCGTTGAAGTGCCGGGCGTTGATGGTCGCGAGCCACGTCAATTGTCAGTACAAACATTAGCGGAAGTGCTAGAGCCACGCATCGTTGAGCTGTATGAGTTGGTGCTGAATGAATTACGCCGCAGTGGCATGGAAGAAATGATTGCCTCAGGCATCGTGATTACTGGCGGCTCAGCAATGATGAAAGGCATGGTCGAGCTTGGCGAAGAGATATTCCATATGCCAGTGCGTATGGGCTTACCAAGATATGTTGGTGGCTTGTCAGAGGTCGTCAGCAATCCACGTTATGCCACAGGTGTGGGCTTAGTATTAATGGGCAAGCAGCAATTAGAAAGACATATTAGTGGGCAAATGGAATCAAGTTCATTTGGAAGAATGTTAGAGAAAATGAAGAGCTGGTTTCAAGGTAATTTTTAAGTAGCAAGAAGTTGTATGAGTAGTTTAGGCAGAAGTTAAGTAGTTAATTTGTAACAACCAGGCAGATGTAAATTAAAAAGAGGAGATATTAAATGTTTGAAATTATGGAAAAAAATGCTCAAGAAGCCGTTATTAAGGTGATTGGCGTGGGTGGTTGTGGTGGTAACGCGGTAGCGCACATGATAGAAAAAAGCGTTGGTGGCGTTGAATTTATTTGCGCAAATACTGATATGCAAGCTTTGAAAAAAAGCCAAGCAAAAACAGTATTGCAAATGGGCGTAGCGATGACTAAGGGCTTAGGCGCAGGTGCTAGACCAGAAATCGGTCGCGATGCAGCTTTTGAAGATCGTGATGCGATTGCCGAGTTGATTGACGGTGCAGACATGCTTTTCATCACGGCAGGTATGGGCGGCGGTACTGGTACTGGTGCTGCTCCTGTGATTGCGCAAATCGCAAAAGAAATGGGTATCTTGACTGTTGCTGTGGTGACTAAACCTTTCGCTTTTGAAGGAAAACGCACTAAAGTTGCAAGTGATGGTCTAGAAGAGTTATCAAAGTATGTAGATTCACTGATTGTGATTCCTAACGAAAAATTGATGGAGGTGTTGGGTGAAGACGTGCCATTCTTAGAAGCTTTTAAAGCGGCTAATGATGTGTTGCATAATGCGGTTTCTGGTATTGCCGAAATCATCAATTGCCCAGGTTTAGTGAACGTTGACTTTGCCGATGTACGCACAGTGATGTCTGAAATGGGTATGGCGATGATGGGTTCAGCCATTGCGTCTGGTCCAGACCGTGCACGTATTGCGGCGGAACAAGCTGTTGCAAGTCCATTGCTTGAAGATGTCAACCTTGCGAATGCACGTGGCGTTTTAGTCAACATTACAACATCTGCTTCTTTCAAAATGAAAGAATACTATGATGTGATGAATACAATCAAAGCGTTCACAGCGGATGATGCAACGGTGATTGTAGGTAACGTGTTTGACGAAGCGATGGGTGATGGCTTGCGCGTAACAATGGTAGCGACTGGTTTAACTGGTGCACAACGTCGTCAGCAAAAACCAGAACTTCGCGTGATGACACAAGAAGTAGTGCGTAACGGAACAACTAACCAACCAATGTTTGTGGGTGGTAGTGTGGATGAAGATGATACACCGCAAGTGTTCAGTTCAAACAACCGCCGTGCGCAAGTAGAGGCGATGAAAATGTCCGGTGTTGAAGAATACGACATCCCTGCATTTTTACGCAAACAAGCGGACTAATAGTTAAATAGTACTATTTAATAAAATAATAAATTCGCACCTTAGTAAGCCAGTACTTTGTACTGGGGTGGCTAATGCACCTTAGAAAAACTGCATAAAATATGCTACTATTTGCTTGATTACTAAGGTAAATGTTACTGTTTGTAAGTGACGCGCGTTTAGAGTTTTAGAAATTAGGAATATTGATGTTAAAGCAACGTACATTAAAAAAAGCGATTAGCGCCACTGGCGTTGGTTTGCACAACGGCGAAAAGGTTACTCTTACCCTGCGCCCGGCTGCAGCCGATACTGGTATTGTTTTCAAACGGGTTGATCTGCCTCAACCTAATGAAATCTTAGCGACTCCTAACGCAGTACATGACACACGTTTGTGTTCTGCGTTAGAGGCCAATGGCGCGCGCGTTGCAACTGTTGAACATATCATGTCCGCACTTGCTGGTTTAGGTGTGGACAATGTTTATATCGAAGTAGATGCATCTGAAATACCGATTATGGATGGTAGCTCAGGCCCATTTGTATACTTATTACAAGAAGCTGGCATTGTTGAACAAGCTGCAGCTAAAAAATTCATACGCGTTAAAAAAACAGTTGAAGTGATTGATGGCGATAAATGGGTGCGCTTTGAGCCTTATCACGGTTTTAAAGTCGATTTCACCATCAATTTTAATCACCCAGTTTTTGAAAATTCAGGAAGTCAGGTAAAAATCGACTTTGCTGAAGACTCTTACATTAAAGAAATTAGCCGTGCGCGTACTTTTGGTTTTATGCACGAAGTTGAATATTTACGCTCCAATGGTTTGGCGCGTGGCGGTAGTCTAGATAACGCCATTGTTTTAGATGAGTATCGTGTGATTAATGACGATGGTTTGCGTTATGACGACGAATTTGCAAAACATAAAGTGTTAGATGCGATTGGTGATTTGTACATGTTAGGACACCCAATTTTGGGCGCTTTCTATGCTTATAAATCAGGCCATGCGCTTAATAATCAATTATTACGTGCTCTTATGCAAGATGAAACCGCATGGGAATATGCAACATTTGAAAAACAAGAAGATGCGCCAGAAACTTTTTCGACGCCAGAAACGCAGCTGTTTGCTGCGCCAGTTTACTAATACACCTAATTTTACGAATAAATTTATTTTACAAATAAACATAATATCGAACTGGCATCGCAACCAGTATCATCATCAAACAAGGGGCGTATCATGATATTTACTCGCCTTTTACTAGCGTTAGTAACCATCACACTTTCAAGCCAAGCCTTCGCCTTATCAGATGAAGCCTTGTTTCAACATGCGCGAGATTCTTACGCCGCAAAAAACATAATCGCGTTGACCGATGATGTCGCACAACTGAATACTCAGCAATATCTATTGGCGCCGTACGCCGATTACTGGTTGATGCTGCTCAATATGGATCAAGCTCGAGATGAAGAAATCCAGAACTTTTTAGCTAAGTATGTAGATATGCCTTTCACCGACCGTGTACGTGGCGAGTGGCTTAAAAAACTTGGTAAAAATGAAAATTGGGGGCCGTTTTTTGAAGAGCTCAACAATTTCCAGCGTGAAGACATTGCCGTGCAATGCTATGCAATGCTTGGTCATACCCAATTAGCCGATCTTGAAGTGGCTAGTCAGGCTAAAACTTTGTGGATGACAAGTGCTGACTTGCCGAGCAATTGCAATCAATTGTTTGATGCGTTACAAAAGTCAGGCGTACTTACTAATGATGATATTTGGGCGCGATTCAGGCTCGCACTGCAAGATGGCAAGTTGAGCTTAGCTAAAAATGTGGTTACGCGTTTGCCAAATGTGGAGCCAGCTACGCTTAAATTACTCGATAAAGCCTATCAGTCGCCACAGCTAATATTGGATAAAAAAACCGCCTCTTTCAAAACGCGCTTTGGTGCAGAAGTGAATTTATACGCGCTTGACCGTTTGGCACGTAGTAAAGTAGACGCAGCCATTAGCACTTATAACAAAGTGCAAAATCTATTTGATATTGATAATCGTGCTTTTGGATGGGGGCGTATCGCCTATCATGCTGCGCGTGGACACAATCCTCAAGCGCTTGAGTTTTATGCTTTAGCTGAAAATAGTGTACTAGACAAAGAGCAACTCGCATGGGAGGTGCGTGCCGCGCTGCGTGCTCAAAATTGGCCTGTGGTGCTGAAAACCATTGCAGCTATGAATACCAAGCAGCAAGAAGAAAGCGCTTGGCGTTATTGGAAGGCTAGAGCGCTCAGAGAAGCGGGTGATTTGGTTGAGTCGAATACAATATTCAGCAAACTCTCAACAGAGCGTCATTACTATGGCTGGTTAGCTGCGGAAGAGCTAGAAAGCGTGATGAGCAGCCAAGCCATAGAGTATAAAGTGACAGACAATGAAGTCACTGCGATTGCAAGCCAGCCAGAAATCAAACGTGCAATGGAGTTGCAACGTTTGGATATGCGTTGGGAAGCCAAGGCCGAATGGCTATGGGCAACACGACATTACGATGATAGGGAGTTACTTGCTGCCGCTGAGTATGCCATGCGTCAAAAATGGTACGACGTTGCAATTAGCACTGCGGATAACACCAAGCAAACACATAATTTTAACTTGCGTTACCCAACACCCTATCGGGATTTATTTCTTAAATCAGCCAATGAGGTGAGCTTGGATGAAGCTTGGGTATATGGCATCACACGTCAAGAAAGCCGCTTTATGCACTATGCGAAATCCGGCGTGGGAGCCGCAGGCTTAATGCAGCTAATGCCAGCAACGGCTAAATGGGTGGCGAAGCGCATGGGCATGAATAGCTACAACAATAGTATGATTCATGATTTGAACACTAATATTGAGTTTGGCACGTACTACATGCGCTACACCTTAGATTTGATGGGTGGCCAAGCTGTAATGGCAACTGCTGGCTATAATGCAGGTCCAAGTCGTGCGAAGCGATGGCAAGCGACTGAGCCTATGGAGGCGGCTATTTACATTGAGAGCATTCCATTTGCTGAAACTAGAGCCTACGTACAAAAAGTGATGGCGAATGCACAGATTTATGCACCACGCCTAGTCAGCGAGAACAAGAACGTGAAGATTCAAACATTAAAAGCACGCTTAGGCGTTATTCCTGGTACTGGTAAGCCAGAAGACATCAGTGCAGACGATGATCAGTAAGAAAGTAAAGTGATACAGAAATTTTTTGGAAGTATAGGTTAGGAACACCCAATGTTTAAAACAACAGATCAATTAAAAGAAGTGTGTATATTAGGCGGCTCAGGTTTTGTGGGTAGCGCGATTGTTGCCAAGCTTGATGCTGCAGGGTACTCAGTGAAAGTGCTGACGCGCCGCAGGGATTCTGCCAAGCATTTATTCCTGCTGCCAAATGTTCAGGTGGAAGAGTGCAATGTCAGTGATTACCACGCGCTGAATTCAGCTTTAAGAGGGGCAGATGTCGTCATTAACTTACTGGGTATCTTGCATCAAAGTCGGCATTCAACTTTTAATGCTATTCACCATCAATTACCTGCACAGTTAGCAAAAATCTGTGTAGATTTAAATATTAAACGCTTGATTCACATGAGTAGTTTGAAAGCAGCTAAAAGCGCGCCGAGTCAGTATCTGCGATCTAAAGGTGCAGGTGAAGCCGCTTTGCTTGAATTCAAGAATCAATTGAATATCACAATATTTCAGCCTTCTGTTATTTTTGGCCGAGGCGATAGTTTTATTAATTTATTCGCAGCGCTGATCAAAACCTTACCCGTCGTCATGTTGGCTAAACCCAACGCAAAATTCCAACCAGTTTGGGTGGAGGATGTCGCTAGTTGTTTTGTGGCAAGTATCACTAACGACGTAACTTATGGTCAAACTTATGAATTAGCTGGCCCCAAAGTGTATACATTCCGTGAGTTGGTTAAAACAGTGATGAATGCTTTGCAAGTACAGCGACCAATGATTGGCTTGTGTGACAAGCTCTCATATGCGCAAGCGTTTATGATGGAGCTGATGCCTGTTAAGTTAATGTCACGTGACAACGTGCGTTCTATGGAAATTGATAGCGTGAGTGAGCAAGCTTTCCCTGCAGTATTCAATATCACACCTACTGCGATGGAAACTGTCATCCCACAATATTTGGTCGATCAAACACCGCGTGGTGCTTATGATCGCTTTCGTCGCCACGCTGCTAGGTAAACAGGCCGCGTCATGCAGATTTATTTGGTCGGTGGCGCAGTACGTGATGAGCTGCTTGGCTTGGCGGTAAAAGATAAAGACTATGTAGTGGTCGGTAGCACGCCAGAAGAAATGGAAGCCGCCGGTTATAAACCTGTAGGCAAAGACTTTCCTGTTTTCTTACATCCTAAAACGCATGATGAGTATGCATTAGCGCGTACTGAGCGCAAAACTGCAAAAGGCTATAAAGGCTTTGCCGTACACGCTTCAGTAGATGTGACTTTAGAAGAAGATTTAGCGCGTCGCGACTTAACCATTAACGCCATTGCTAAATCTGTAGACGGTCAATTGATTGATCCATACCAAGGCTTAGCGGATATTCAGTCTAAAACTTTTCGCCATGTGAGTGCTGCTTTTGCTGAAGACCCTGTTCGCATCCTTCGTGCAGCACGCCTTTCAGCCAGATTTGCAGACTTTAGCGTAGCGCCAGAAACCAATCAATTGATGCAAGACATGGTGAGCGCAGGTGAGGTGGATGCTTTGGTTGCAGAGCGCGTATGGCAAGAGCTTGCAAAAGGCTTGATGGAGGCTAAACCAAGCCGCATGTTTGATGTGTTGCGTGCTTGTGGTGCTCTAAAAAAAATAATGCCTGAGTTAGATAAGCTATGGGGTGTTCCACAACTGCCACAACATCATCCTGAAGTCGATACCGGCGTGCATGTGATGATGGTAATCGATTATGCTGCCAAGCAAAACTTTAGTCTGCCAGTGCGTTTTGCCGCCTTGATGCACGATTTAGGTAAAGGTACTACGCCAGTGGATATATTGCCTCGGCATATTGGTCATGAGGAGCGCAGTGTGAGCTTACTAAAGGCATTATGTAAGCGTTTACGTGTACCTAACGATTGCAAAGAGCTTGGCCATATTGTGGCTAAGTTTCATGGTAAATTGCACCAAGCGCCTCAAATGAAACCAAGTACCTTGTTAGAGTTTCTAGTCGAACTAGACGGGATTCGCCAACCTGCTAGATTTAAAGACTTTCTAAAAGCTTGTGAGGCAGATTCACGCGGGCGAACTGGTTTTGAAACCTGTACAACACCGGCCGCAGACTTGATGCTTAAAGTGCTGGAAGCCGCATCTAGTGTAGATGCGGGCGCTATTGCGAGTGCATATTCCGAGCCGGAAAAAATAAAAGCAGCTGTATTTGAAGCAAGACTCAAGGCCGTAAAGCTGGCGTTGTAATTGCTAGTAGACTTATATTTTCAAGAAATGTTGGATGAGCATTTTGATGACAAATCCAGCAACGCCAAGCGTTAACCCAATAAATAACGCGATACCACCAAACTTCCCCGCTTTTGAATCCCAAGCGAGTTTTCCGACAATCACCATCATTAATATCATCAGCCCAGTTACGGCATAATCCATACCGAATTGGCTAATTTGTGCTTCTGTAAATCCAAATATCGTGCCTTGCAATTTAAGTCCCCAGTGTTATAAATTTCGTTTGATCAAATTGATTAATAACTAACACCTAATAGTTGATAAGTGTAGTAATTTGTTGCTGTACATACTCGGTTGGTTTGCGCTTAAAGCCACTTTTAGCAAACTGTTGCCAGCGACCAATGATGTAGCAAACAATTAGGTTGGCCTGTGCTTCTGCGTCGCCTTTGCTTCCACTTTGCGTTTCAGCAATGCGTAAACTTTGCTTGAGTGTGACTTCAATTCTGTCATAAAGTTGGTTGATGCGTACCTGAAGTTTTTCATCTTCATTGACTAAAGCATCGCCAATCAGCACGCGTGTCATGCCAGGATTTTTCTCAGCAAACGCAAGCAGCATGGTAATGGTGCGCTGAATTTGTCTCAAGCCATCGGTTTCTTCGGAGCCAATTTTATTAATTAAACCAAAAATAGTTTCCTCGATGAATGAAATTAAACCCTCAAACATTTGGGCTTTATTGGCAAAGTGGCGGTAAAGCGCAGCTTCACTCACTTCTAGTTTTGCTGCGAGTGATGCAGTTGTGATTTTTTCACGCTTTGGTGCCTCCAGCATTTTGGCGAGCGTTTCTAGAATCTGCTGTTTGCGTTCCCCTGCCATCTTTTTCCCCTAAGAATTATTTATTAAATTTTTATATTTAACTTGCTATTAAGTTTTGCTTATTAAATTTTTGGAAATTATAACTTAAGGTGAGTAAGTGCTAACACTTCACTTAAGCGATAATCCACAAAATTTGGTTTTTGTAGCTTTTTTGTCACCCAAATAGTTTTCATGCCTAAGCGTTTCGCGGTCATTAATGCAGGTAAGCTGTCTTCTAGCATTGTGCAATCGCTGGCTTTTACTTTGATGGTTTTGAGTAGCATTTGAAAGCCGCGTACAGATGGCTTGGCATGAAACTTGGTCGACTCCACGCTAAATACAAGCTCAAAACAATCGCTAATGCCGAGAATATCCAACACGCGGATGGCATAACTTTTAGGCGCATTGGTGAATACTAACTTACGTCCAGAAAGGCTTTCTAGCATGTGTCGCAATCTTTTTACTTCAAGTACCATTTCAGGCAAATCAAGAAACTTGTGCGTTTCTTCAAGAAAGTGATGTGGGCTAGTGCCGTGATGTCGCATTAGACCTTTAAGCGTTGCGCCGTAGATGCGCCAATAGTGCTGGCGTAGCTGGTGCGCGGCCGTTTCATCTAAG